>JGI1027J12803_101471700_pt1 | contig 17943 bp, 13 predicted proteins | sample IowNatreferecore_FD_12803 | JGI IMG/M metagenome (IMG submission 12803) | reverse complement strand
AAATTTTTTGTCTTTAGACAGATGTGAAATATAAGAAGCGGGAGGGGCAGCCATGAACGTAAATTAATGTGTTTAATGTACCAGCAGGCTATCCATTTTAAAAAGTACCCCATTTATGGCCATTGAATTTCCGGAAATAACATTTGAAGTTATCGGACTGCCAAGAACCTGGATCGTGGGTTGAATGCCGGTAAGTGTAAATAACAACGTGCTGTCGCCGGCTGTCTTATATGTACTGCTATCAACCACATCATAGCTGAATATCCGTTGTGGAATCATACTCAGTAATACAAGAGAACGCAAACTATCGGCACTTACTGTATCCAAATCTGCCGGTGAATTATATCCCTGCAACCTGAATGCGTCGTTCACAGGAGCAAGTACTGTAAATGGTCCACCAGTAGAAAGTACAACATATAGCGTGTCGGGAACCGGAGTAGCCAGCAGGATGGCCTGATTGAAAAAACTCAGACTGGTATCATTGCCGATCATCGCGCTCAGGTTTTGTGTTGGCGGCAATAAAACATTGGAGAGGGCCAGCATGGTACCGTTACTTGCTGTGAGTTCTGAATTGTTAAACTGATACCCGTTTACATAGGTCCTGTTCGAGTCACCCGAAACAAATACTGAATCACCATTTGCCATAATCAGCTTCTCTTCTGTTTTTCCGATGAATGACTCAAAAGTCAGAACATTTCCGGCATAAGTTTGATAGAGTACCCACTGTCTTGCCTGCTCACGTGTGAATCCATCGATTACCGATTGGCTGTAACCCGATTGAATGCATGCCTGGTCATTCGGTACCAAAAGGGTAAAAAGGGATGGTCCGCTGAATGTTGAATCCAGGCCGGCTTTTACCACGGCGGAATTAAATATGGTCGTATTTATTCCGTTAGCGAGTACATATCCAAGTGAGGAAGTCTGGGAATTGATTCCGGTAGATTCCGACTTGGTGCAGGCAAAAAATATAGTGACCAGGCAGGTTGCCAATGCTATAAGTATAGCCGTCTTGTTGAAAATTCTTTTCATCTCCTGTTATCTTTGGAAATCCGGGCGCACAGGTTTCCTGCAATACGTTTAAAATGCATTTCTGGTATGCAAACCGGAAAATTTATTCCATGCTGAAGCTGACGCGGCCGTCTTTTTCATCTTTAAGCGATATACCGAGTTCGAGTAACTGTTTACGGATCCGGTCAGAGGTTTGATAATCTTTTTTTGATTTGGCTTCGCGGCGAAATTCTATCAGCAGGTTCATGATGCCATCGATTTTATCTGCGCCTGTTTTTGAATCATCCTGAAGGCCGAGTATATTTTCAAGATAATTTTTAAACTGTGCTTGAACATAAGACAGGGTTTCGGATGAGAGGGTTGTTTTTTCGAGATCCCCGCTGCGAAATGAATTGATATGATTAACCAGCTGAAACATGTTTGCAAGTACTTTCGCCGTGTTAAGGTCGTCATTCATAAAATCGTCCATTTCATGGCAAACATTGTTGAACAGACTTTCCAATGATGGACTCACCATTTTAAGCGGGTCGGTTTTCATTAGCATCAACGCGTGGTAAGCTTCCCAGAGACGTTTCAAACCTTTTTCTGCAGCCTGCAAAGCCTCATTTCCAAAATCCAGGGTGCTGCGGTAATGTGTTTGGAGGATAAAAAAACGGATTGTCATGGGGTGATAAGCTTGTTCGAGCAGGGGATTGTCTCCCGAAAACATTTCTGTTAACCGGATAACATTGTTATAGCTCTTCCCCATTTTTTTCCCGTTGATCGTAATCATATTATTATGAACCCAGTACCGTGCGGCCAGCTGGTGATTACAAATCATGCTTTGGGCAATTTCACTTTCATGATGCGGAAACAGAAGATCCATTCCCCCGCCATGAATGTCAAACTGGGTTCCCAGGTATTTGGTGCTCATTACAGAACATTCAATGTGCCATCCGGGAAAACCTTCACCCCATGGGCTTGTCCATCGCATAATATGTCCGGGAGGTGCGGATTTCCAGAGAGCGAAATCCTGCCGGTTCCTTTTTTCTTCCTGATTGTCCAGGTCGCGCGTAGTTTCCAGTAATTCATCCAGCTTGCGTCCGCTGAGTTTCCCATACGGATATTTTTCGGCATATTTTTTTACATCGAAATAAACCGATCCATTTACAGCATAAGCGTAACCGGCTTTAATTATTTCCTGGATCATATTGATCTGTTCAACAATATGACCTGTTGCGGTTGGTTCAATGCTGGGATCAAGGATATTAAATTGACGCATGGCCCAATGAAAGAGGTTGGTATATTTTTGAACCAGCTCCATGGGCTCAAGTTTTTCAATCACCGCTTTGCTGGAAATCTTGTCCTCGGCTTCACGTCCTTCTTCTTCAAAATGCCCGGCATCCGTGATATTACGGACATAACGCACTTTGTAGCCCAGATGCAGCAGGTATCTGTAGAGCACATCAAAGGTGATGTACGGTCGGGCATGTCCAAGATGACTTTCTCCGCTAACTGTCGGTCCGCATACATACATTCCCACATGATGAGGGGTGATGGGAATAAATTCTTCCTTCTGTCTGGTATAGGAATTATAAATTTTTAAGTTGGTCATGCCTTCGCCCAAATATAAACATTTATCGCTTTCAGTCCCGCAGCTGCAGGTCTGTCATCACTGCATGATGATCCGAATAAGGAGGATTAAGATTCGTAGTTTGCATAACGCTGAATTCTTTTGATGGAAGTATATAGTCGATACGAAGCGTGGGGGCGATATAGATATAACTTCTTCCGACACCAAAACATTTTGCAGTAAAGGCATCCTGCAGGCCTCCGCGAATTTGGAAATAGGCGTAGGAATTGGGCACGTCGTTGAAATCGCCGCAGATGATCAACGGGTAGGGACTTTTGTCAAGCTGTCTTCGTACGGTATCAGCCTGGAATCCACGCAGTCCGAGGGCAAATTTTAATTTTTTTACCAGGGAACGGGAAGCCTCCAGCATACTATCTTCAGCATTTCGGATAATTTCCACGTTACGAAAATCTTTGGGTTTGAATAATACAGATTGAAGGTGGGTGGTAAAAACCCGGATTTTTTTTCCGTTTATATTTAAATCGGTAAAGATCAGGCTTCCCCTTTTATGCAGGGTATCGTTATCAAAATGAATCTGTCCTGTCGCGATAACAGGAAATTTAGAAAATATAACCGAACCGGATTCATATTTATTCCAATGGTTATGATAATCCCTGGAAAAGAAAAAATACGGGAACCCCAGCTTTCTTCTTATAAACCGGATATTTGATTTTGAACTGTCTGCCGGTTCATAAAACTCCTGGAAGCAAAGAATATCTGCATTTTGTTTTCCGATCAGTTCCAGCATGGGCAGCCGATGCGCAGAACCATTTTGTTTTTTTACGCCGAACTCATCCCAGCTACGCACATTCCAGGTCAGGATCCTTATACTGCCGGAATCTTTTTTTGGAAAATGATTTGGCGCCAGGCTGAATCCAAAAAAAGCATGAATATTTTGCCACCCGATAATCAGGCATATTACAGAAATCCAGGTATAGCGTGGATGAGCAATCAGCCAGAAGAACAAAAAAACCAATAACAATACGAGAAACAACGGGAAGAAAAATGCGAGCATTGCAATAAACCACCATTTCTCCGGATGCAGAAATCCATTGCAACAGGCAAATAGAAATAGCAAACCGGCGGTGATGTTCAGAACCAGGAAAAGACGTATGGTAAATTTCCGCAGCGAACTCATAGCAGGAAAATCTGAAGTTACAAATCTTCCTCTTCAGCTGCCCGCTTCAGGATTTCTTTTTCTTCGGTGGTCAGAAAACGGAAACCCTGCTGGTTGATTTTATCGAGTATTTCATCGATTCTTTTCTGTGTGATATTTGGAATTTTTTTATATGGCTGCGTGCCTGCGACATTATAATAGAACTCGTCTTTTTTATTTTTTGGCTTTTTCTTTTTTTCCGGATTAAAAAGATTCCCGAACCAATCGAAAAACTGGTTAATCCATATGCTGCCGTCCCAGCCACGGCGCAGAAGGTATATAAATAAGTATCCAATTCCTGCTGCGCCTGCATAAGCCAGGTAAGTGGACAGATCACTGTTCCCCACCCCTGAAAAATTCAGCAGCAGAAAAATGAGCGTCAGTATCCAAATGGGTATCCCGCCACTGATCATAGGAAAGATCCGGTAGTCCGGCGAAACCACTGTGGTAGCCACTGCCACCGCTGCAATGGAACAGTTTGCACCGGCCAGGCTGTCCAGATTAATCACTGCCCTTGCATTGGGAACCAAAAGATGAGTCAGAACATAAATGACTGCGCCTCCAAGACCGCCATAGAGATATATGGGAATTAGCTTCCGGTTGCCGGTTAGGTCCTGGAGAATATACCCAAAACTCCAAAGCCAGAACATATTCGAAATAAAGCGGAACAATTCCTGGTCAGTAAACATGAAACTAATCAGGGTCCAGGGTCGCCAGACAATGCCTTCGGGATTTGCCGGTAAGGCGAACCAGCTATAAACATGAGTTACAAAAGAATCCTTTGAAGATCCGGAAGCCAGGAAAAACACATAAACCAGTTGAAGAACTACAAAAATCACAGCATTAAATACCAACAGATTGACAAGTGCATTGCCATCCTGTCCCAGGTACATTCTTTTGCGGTAATTTTCTTCTTTCACATTCATATAGACGCTTTACCGGTTTCAAGGTTGTTCGAGGGTCCCAGTAATTAACATCTGGATCGCTACCTGGTTCAATAAAAATTACGGCGATCTGTTTTTCTCCAGTAAAATACCAGTAGCAGTCCCACCAATCCACCACCAAGATGCGCCCAATGGGCTACATTATCACCCGCCGTATTTTGAAGTCCCGAAAATAATTCAAAAATCACATAAGCGAGTACCGCCCATTTTGCTTTAACCGGGATTAACGCATAAATATAAATCAGGCTGTTAGGGAAAAGGAGTCCAAAAGCAACCATGCATCCAAAGATTGCACCGGAAGCACCGAGGGTGGCGGTGTTTAAAGGGGAAGCAGGGTTCTGCCTGTAACCCAGCTGTTCGTGGATCGGGTAATTGCCCAATTCCAGGTACAACGGACTCAACTCATGATAAAGAACCAATAAATGCAAAATCGCGGCACCGATACCACACACGATATAAAAAGTCAGGAATCTCTTTGGGCCCCAAAAATTTTCCAGGATTGAACCAAACATCCAAAGGATCAGCATATTCCAGAAAATATGCATCCATCCGCCATGAAGGAACATATATGTAACTACCTGGTGCGGTTTAAAGTAGTCGGAACGGATGTCGTGGAGGGCAAAATAATTCTCAATCATCGAGGATCCGCCGCGTTGAAGCGCTAGCTGAAGCAGGAAAACAATAACATTGATGATGATCAGGTTCTTGATTACGGGCGGAATAACCTGGGAACGCCCCGGACGGAAATCAGTCATGTTCAACAGAAATTACTGGCTGCAAGTTAATGTTTTAAGAAAAGCGCGGTGACATTTTCAATATGAAGGGTGTGTGGAAACATATCCACCGGCTGAACTGCAGTAACAACATATTTTTCTGAAAGTAAGTTCAGATCCCGGGCCTGGGTAGCCGGATTACAACTCACGTAGATAATTTTTTCAGCGCATATTTCCAGCAGTTTTGAAACTAGTTTTTCCGACATACCTGCCCGCGGCGGATCTGTTATGATTACATCAGGTCTTCCATGGATTTCAAAGAAAGCGTCGTTGCAGAGTTCGGTAACATCGCCGGAAAAAAACGCTGCATGATCTATATTATTTAACAAAGCGTTCTCTTTTGCATCTGCTATAGCCTCTGGAATCAGTTCAATGCCTATAATTTTCTTAGCAAGATTGCTCAGGAAAATTCCGATACTCCCTGTACCACAATAAAGATCATAAATGGTTTCCGTCCCAGTAAGCGCTGCCAGCGTTCGAACGGTCTGGTATAAACGCTCAGCCTGCTCGGTATTTGTCTGAAAAAAAGATTTTGGCCCTATTTTGAAGGAAAAATCTTCGAGTTTTTCAATTATATATCCCTTGCCATAAAATGGAACCGGCACCAGATTATTTAAACTGTCATTCCATTTTAGATTGATCGTATAAAGCAGGGTCGTAATAAGAGGGAATTGATTTTTTAGATGCGTTAGCAGGTTGTTTTGTGCCTGTTCATCGTTGTGGCCAAATACAAGATTAACCATGATCTCGCCGGTACGGCAAATTCTTATCTGAACATTTCTGAGAAATCCTTCATGACGCTGTATGTCATAGAATGAAATCCCGTTTTCGACCGCCCAGCGTTTGATCTCTTTGCGGATGGCATTGGTAGGCTCATCCTGTAAATGACAGGTGTCAATATCCACTACTTTGTCAAATATACCTCGGGCATGAAACCCGGCGGCGTTCTGAATGACTGAAATCAGTGGATCGGCAAGTTCCTCGGGCAGAAGATACCGCCTGTTGGAAAATGTATACTCCAGTTTGTTCCTATACCCGGTGGTTTTTCGTGAACCCAGGATCGGTCTGATCTCCGGCAGTTCCATTTTCCCAATGCGTTTCAGGCTCTGCAATACCTGGTCCTGCTTATATTCGAGTTGTTTATCGTAAGGCAGCATCTGCCATTGACATCCGCCACAGATACCAAAATGTTTGCAAAAAGGCGGGATCCTTTCCGGTGAAAATCCGGTAACCCGGATCACCTGGGCTTCTGCCCAGTCTTTTTTATTTTTTATGAGCCTGACCGTAACAATATCACCCGGTACAGCGTTTTCCATAAAAATCACTTTGCCTTCATGCCTGGCCAGACTCTTTCCTTCTGCAGCGTATCCGGTTACCTGCAGGTTCTCCAAAATGACATTTTTCCTTTTTCCCACGGCGGCAAATGTAGGATTATCCTAATTTAGCAAACCTATGATCAACCTTTTATTGAAAAAGACTTTTTCCGCCTTCGGGCTCGTTTTGATCGCGTCTTGTGGTTACTCCCAGGGCTACAATATCCAGCTCACATTAAAACCTTTTACAAACGCAAAAATTTACCTGGGTTACCATTATGGGAAAGTGAAGGCAGTAGCGGATTCGGTAATCCTTGATAATAACTCTTCTGGCACATTTAAAGGCAGCACCAAACTGCCCGGTGGAATATATTTTATCGTTTCCCCGAAAAAGGAAATCCTTTTTGAACTGCTGATTGACCAGCAGCAGCAGTTTTCCATTTCAGCCGATACCCTCCGGCTTCCCGCCAGCATCGTATTTACGGGATCACCCGAAAACAAGACTTTTATGGACTATACTTCCTTCATGAATAGTCATGGAAAAGAACTCGCTTCTTTGCAATCCAGGCTTTCAGAGGCAAAAACAAAAAAAGATTCAGCAACGATAAAAGAGAGAATCGGAATCGTAAATGAAGAAGTAAAAACAGAAAGGGAATCGATCCAGAACAAGGATCCGAATTCCCTGCTGGCCACATTACTCCGTGCCTTGCGGGATCCAATCATTCCACCCGTTCCGGACCTCCCGAATGGCAGGTCCGACAGCACGTTTGCATACAGGTATTATAAAGCGCATTACTGGGACAATTTTTCGTTTACTGATGACCGTCTGATCCGGACACCGATTTTTGAACCCAAGCTGGACCGGTATTACAAGGATCTTGTTTCCCCGGAACCTGATTCCCTAAATCGCGAAATTGATCACATGCTATTGTACTCGCGTACGAATAAGGAGATGTTTAAATTTTTGCTCGTTTATTTTACCCAGAAATATATCAACCCGGAATATATGGGCCAGGACGCCGTGTTCATTCATATATTCGAAAAATATATCAATGCAGGACAGGCAGATTTTTTTACAGAGAAGTACAGGAAATTTGTTGACGACAGGGCCTACAGCATCATGGCGAACCTGATTGGCCAGCCCGCAGCTAACCTGGAAATGACCGATACTTCCGGTAAAATCAGATCGCTCTATGAAGTGCCGGCTAATTTTATAGTTGTATGTTTTTGGGATCCTACCTGTAGTCACTGCAAAGAAACCATTCCCAAACTGGACTCTATGTTCCAGGCGAAATGGAAATATCAGGGAGTACAGGTTTTTGCAGTGATGGTAGATGGAGGGCAGGACAACTGGTTGAATTTTATACGGAGTCACAATTTGGGAGATTGGATCAACGTTTACCAGACAACGGCTCAGCATGATGCAGTTGCTGCCGCGGGCCGCCCGGACTACCGCCAGTTATATGATGTTTATCAGACCCCGGTACTTTACCTTCTGGATAAAGAAAAGAGAATTATCGCAAAGAAACTAACTTATCAACAAATGGATGAAGTCATCAGCCTCAAACTGAAAAAGGTTAACGCGCCCTGATATGAAGAAAGTTGTTTTGATCTGCCTCCTGTCATTTTGTTCCTCGTTGTTTTACGGACAGACGCTTGTCCGCTATGGAAACCAGACCATCTCAAAAGAGGAATTCCTAACCGCCTTTCATAAAAACAACGCCCATATAAAACCGTCAGAGAAATCTTATCGCGATTATCTTAACCTTTATATCCGATACAGGCTGAAAGTACAGGCAGCGCTGGACATCAGGCTGGACACAATGGCGGGGCAGTTAACAGAATTGCAGAATTTCAAGAGCCAGATTGTAGATCAGTATATCACAGATGAACTCAGTCTGAACCAACTGGCGCATGAAGCTTACAATCGCAGTAAGCAGGATCTACGCATTTCATACATATTTGTGGCGGCGCCTAAAAATGCAGCTGCTGCCGACACAGCCAGGGCCTGGCAAAAAATTCAGGACGCTTACAAGGAACTGCAAAAAGGTAAGGACTTTGGGGAGACGGCAGTGCAGTTTTCAGAAGATCCCAATGTAAAAAATAACAGGGGAGATCTGAATTTTATAACGGTTTTCGATCTTCCATACGCGATGGAGACAGTTGCATATAATACACCCACCGGCAAATACAGTCCTGTTTTTAAAATGGATGGGGGATATGTCATTTTAAAAAAAACGGCCGCGCGGCCCGCCTTGGGTCGCATCCGCATTGCCCAGATACTTTTAATTTATCCATATCAGGCTAACGAAGCAGCAAAGTCTGACACGAAAAGAAGGGCTGATTCTATATACAAAGCGATTATGGGCGGAGCAGATTTTAATGAAATGGCGCGAAAATTCAGTGGAGACAATCTTTCTTACCAGCTGGGAGGCGTGCTTCCTGAATTCGGAATTGGAAAATATGAAACGGGATTTGAAAATGTGGCTTTTGGGTTGAGTAAGGACGGCGATATCAGTACGCCTTACGAATCTTCCTTTGGGTTTCATATTATTAAAAGAATTAAAAGAATTCCGGTAGCACCCATGGCTGATCAAAAAGTTCTTGATGAATTGAAAAATAGAATTAAATCTGATCCCCGGGCTGCCATTTCAAAAAAGCAAATGCTCCAGACAATTCTGAAACAGACCGGATTCTGGCAACTTATTCCTGCCAACCCGGTTTTTTGGGCATATACCGACAGCCTGTTGCAAAACAAAAAGCCCGCTCCGAATTCAAATATCAGTGATCAATCGGTACTGTTTCAAATCTCTGACAGAAAATATACAGTGGGAGACTGGATTGCCTATCGCCGGAGTTTAACTGGTTCACCTAATCTTACAAAAGGCAAATCCAATTCGGAAATCCTCGATATATACCAACAGAACATAGCCTTTGAATATTATAAAGATCATCTTGAAAAATTCAACCCGGCCTTTGCCGCACAATTGAAAGAATTCAGGGATGGAAATCTTTTATTCGAGATGATGCAACAACAGGTCTGGAATCGGGCTGCAGCTGATTCGGCGGGTTTAAAAAAATATTTTGAAAGTCATAGAGCAAACTATTGGTGGAAACCCGGTGCCGAAGTTGTTTTGTTTACGGCTGCTAACCTGCCTCAGGCAAAAAAATTCCAGGCCGGCCTGGAAAACAATATGGATCAGTGGAGAAAAGCTGTAGAAAGTTCTGGAGGAGCAGTTCAGGCAGATTCAGGACGGTTTGAATGGAAACAGATCCCTGGTAAATCACAACCAGCTGCCGGCCGGTTTACAGAAATTGTCTCAAACCCAGACAAAACTGCTCAGTTCGCGTATATTCTTCGGTTGTATACTACACCTGCCGCGAGGACTTTCGGGGAAGCCCGCGGCCTGGTAATAAATGATTACCAGAATGACTTGGAAAATCAGTGGATTGAACAGCTGAAAAAGAAGTACCCGGTTGTGATTGTTGAACCTGTATTAAAATCATTGCCGAAGTAATTTTCTTACCCCGCGGCTATTTTTTGAAGCCTGTATTAAAATCACTGCCGAAGTAATTTTCTGTTCCCGTCGCTGTGTCAACATCACATGCGAAATGATTTTCTTCTCGCGCGGCTGTCATGTTTAAATATATCTCTGGAAATTACAACTGTTCGTATAATGCTCTTAATTTCTCTCTGGTCATTATACGTTCCCAATCAGAACCCAGTGCATTTTCCCATAAAGGTTTCATGCCAAGGGACACATCAATCATAGTGTTGAATTGCTCATCGCTGAGTCCGCGGGTGATATGTTGTGGAATTTCAATTTTGTTTTTGTCGACCATTTTTTTGAATTCATGCACGCCATCGGGATAAAATTCGCCGAGTTTGTCGAATACAATGCAATTTCCTATACCATGTCGTGTTCCTAACAGGTATCCCAGACCATAACTTACAGCATGGGCAACCCCCACCTGGGAATAGGCTATACTCATGCCACCGGCATAGGATGCCATCATCAGTTTATCATCCTGTTCGGGACCCCAGTCCCCGTCGCCGAGAAATACCTCCTGGCAGAGTTCCAGGGCTTTTTCGCCATAAGATTTACTGAATTCATTCAAAAATGTACCGGTCAGACTTTCTATACAATGGATGTAACAATCCATCCCGGTATAGAATCGCTGGTTAACGGGCGCATTGCTGGTTAGTTCCGGATCCAGTACGATCTGATCAAATGGAGTAAAATCTGAATTCATACCGAGTTTGCGTGTCGGCCCCGTTAGCACTGTCGTGCGCGAAACTTCCGCACCAGTACCGCTAAGGGTAGGAATTCCAGCCTTATAAACACCCGGAAATTTCACCAGATCCCATCCCTGATAATCTGCAGAAGATCCCGGATTATTCATCATCAGGGAAACTGCTTTTGCAAGATCCATTACCGAGCCTCCACCAATTCCAATGATTCCGCTAACAGACCCGAATTCTTCCTTCAGCCGGCCAGCCAGTGCATCCACCTGTTTTGTTTTAGGTTCATGACTGACATCGGCAAAGATTATCTGATCGGTACCACGAAGAGGAATTCGATTCACCAGCAGCTTTTCTTTAAAAAAATGATCAACGAGGAAAATCATCGGTGCTTCTTCCTTCCTTTGTGGCGCGAGAATTTCATCAAGCTGATTGAAGCTTCCCCTGCCGTACACTACATAACTAACCATTTTGAAATTCCGGAATTTCATAACAGACAAGTAAAAATTAGATTAATTAAATTTCAGTTTACTTCGTATTTAATCTTAATGCGTAAGCGCTGCTGCCCCGAAGACACCGGCACTGTCGCCCAGTTGCGGCCTGACCACTGGTACCGTACAATAATTATTGAAAATAAAATGTTTCAGGGATTTAACACCTTCAGTATAAATTTCATCAATATTTCCTACCCCTCCGCCTACAACAATGATATCCGGATCCAGCATATTAGTGATGGAAGAAACAGCTTTTCCGAAAAAATGGCTGAGCCTTTCCAGTGTATGTTTTGCATAAGGATCGGTTTCTTTTTGCATTACTATTTCCTTAAGAGTCTTTTTTGTTCCGGATATGGATTCGTAAAATTTTTGCAAAGAAGGACCGGATATTAATTTTTCAACACATCCTACCTTGCCACAATAGCAGGGCCCACCCGATTCATCCAAAAAATTATGTCCCCATTCTCCCGCAATACCATGATGACCTTCCCATATCTTTCCGTCAATCACCAGTCCGCCACCGACGCCGGTTCCAAGGATAATTCCAAATACCACCCGTGCATGCGGAGCGGCTTTTTTTACACATCCCCAGGTTGCTTCAGCCAGTGCAAAACAATTGGCATCATTTGCCAGAATAATCGGCAGCTTTAACCGTTCTTCTATGTCCTTTTTTAAAGGCTGGTGATTCAATATCGTTGTATTGGAATTTTTCAGTGTATGTGAAATAGGATCAAGGATCCCGGGAGTTCCAAATCCTATCCGTTTTGGTTTAAGTCCCGACTCGGCTTTCATTTTATTCACCAGTTTCTCTATCTGCCCGATAACATGATCATAACCTTTTGAAGCTTCAGTATCCACCCGGGTCCTGATCAGCGTTTCAGGCTCTTTGTCACCCTGCAGGATAATGCCCTCTACTTTTGTGCCGCCCAGGTCGATGCCCCACATAGTCTCTTTCATATTACAATCGTTTAAATTTCCCGCTTAAATTATTCAAGCCATCTTTTCGCCAGTGTCAGGTCTTCCGGTGTATCAATCTCAATCCCCATATATTCTGTCAAAACCATTTTTAAAGGTATACCATGCTCAAGATATCTCAGGCATTCAATTTTTTCCGCAGCTTCGAGCGGCGTTACCGGCCATTTGGTAAAATTCATGAGGGCCTGTTTTCTGAATGCATAAACACCGATATGTTCGTAATAATTGATTGCCAATGCCGGGTCCCGTTGATAGGGAATCACACTACGGCTGAAAAAAAGGGAATTCATATTCATGTCAACGGCGACTTTCACAAAATTCGGATCGGCAATATTTTTCTTGTCTTTGATTATCTGCATAAGGGAAGCGACCTGCACCTGGCCTGATTTATCCTCTCTGAATACATTCAGCAGTTTATCCAATGGTGCTTTTTGAACAAAGGGTTCATCACCCTGCACATTTACCACAATGTCGGTTTTCAGGTTTTCGACAGCCTCAGCAATTCGGTCACTCCCGCTCTCATGGTCTTTAATACTCATGACCGCTTCTCCACCGTTTTTTTTAATTTCATCATATATGACAGGGCTATCGGTGACCACGATCACCTGATCAAAGAGACCTGTCTTCAAAGTATTTTCAAAAGTGTGACGAATAACTGTTTTGTTTCCCAGCAGCTGCATGAGTTTGGCGGGAAATCTCGTGGAAGCATACCTGGCAGGTATCATCGCGACACAATTCATGAATTCTTTTTTCAAAAATAATTTTTTGCGTTCAGATCCCGACGTTATGAGCGGAGGAATCGAAAATAAAATCTTCAACTGGCGAAGTCCGATAACCACCGGACGCTGAGGAGGCACAGGAAATTACCTGCGCGAACGTTCCTCTTCGTTCATGATAGACCAAAGCAGGTCCTTCAGGGCCTGTATACCTTTTTGGGTAACGGAAGAAATAAATATATTCGGAATACCGGCAGGTAGTTCCTTACGAATCTCATCTATCAGTTCATCATCCAGCAAATCTGACTTGCTGATTGCAATCACAAAGCTTTTGTCCAGCAGTTCCGGATTGTATTGTTCCAATTCATCACGAAGTATGTCATACTCTTTGCGGTGATCGGGGCTATCTGCCGGGATCATGAATAACAGTGCGACATTTCTTTCAATATGTCGTAAAAACCGGTGACCCAGTCCTTTTCCCTCAGCAGCTCCTTCAATGATCCCGGGAAGATCTGCTATGCAGAAACTTTTTCCATCGCGGTATTCCACCATTCCGAGCTGAGGCACCAGTGTGGTAAATGCATAGTCGGCAATTTTAGGAGTAGCGGCTGTCAACACCGATAGTAATGTTGATTTACCTGCATTGGGAAAACCTACGAGTCCGACGTCGGCGAGTACTTTCAACTCCAGCACTTTCCAACCCTCTACTCCGGGTTCGCCCGGTTGTGCATGTTCAGGCACCTGATTGGTTGGAGTAGCAAAACGTGCATTGCCCAATCCGCCGCGACCTCCTTTCAGCCAGATAATTTCCTGTCCGTCCTCCAGGATTTCAGCTTCTTTAACTCCGCTGACTTCATCTCTTGCAATTGTTCCTAACGGAACATCTATATAAATATCTTTTCCGAAGCGTCCCGTACAGTTGTTCCCGCTTCCACTTTCCCCGTTTTCAGCCAGAACATTTTTATAGTAGCGAAGCGGAAGGAGCGTCCATGTATTTTTATTTCCACGCAAAATGATATGACCACCGCGGCCTCCATCACCTCCATCCGGTCCGGCGAGTGCGTTATATTTTGTGCGCATGAAATGTTTGCTTCCGGCGCCACCATGACCGCTTCTGCAGAAAACCCGTATCTGGTCTACGAAATTGCTTTTTTCCACTTTTATTTATTGGGGCAGCAAAGATAACTGATTAAAGGTCTATATGACCTTCAGTATCCTTGCTACGATTCCCGTCCAGCCTGTCTGGTGCGAAGCGCCCAGGCCCTTTCCGGTGTCGCCATGGAAATATTCAAAAAAATGAATGTAATCTTTGAACTGGGGATCATTTTGGAATAATGGCTGGTCTCCAAAAACGGGTCGGTTGCCCTGTTCGTTCCGCGTAAATATGGAGATAATTCGCCGGGCAATTTTATCAGAAATTTCTTTCAACGTAAAGAGCCGGCCCGAATTCGTCGGATATTCTACCCGGAAATCGTTTCCGTAATAATCGTGAAGCCTTGTCAAAGCTTCAATGAGAAGGTAATTCACGGGCATCCATACCGGTCCGCGCCAATTCGAATTTCCGCCGAATAGTGTTGTATCCGATTCGCCGGGAGTGTAATGAATCGAAAACCAATTGTTGTCAATCTCGAGAATGTATGGATGCTCCAGATGATATTTTGAAAGGGCACGCACGCCATGATCACTTAAAAACTCAGTTTCATCCAGCATGCGGTAAAGGATCCTCTTCATACGGTGTCCCCGGAGAAGTGACAAAAGATGCTTTGCGTCCTTTCCCTTTTCTCCCCATCTTGCAACCAGGCCGGACAATTTTGGTCTGTGGTTAAGAAACCAGTACAATCGTTCTGTAAATAAAGGTTGCCCGGTCAGAAGATCATCTTCCAGCACTTCCACTGCCAGCAATGGGATTAGTCCGACCATCGAACGAACTTTCAGTTTCTGATTCGTGCCATCTGACTTCTGTATGGCATCGTAATAAAATTCATCCTCTTCATCCCAAAGGCCGGTTTCTTCTTTGCCTTCTGCGAACATGGCTTGTGCGATATACAGAAAATGCTCAAAGAATTTAGTAGCCAGATCCTGGTAAATAGGATTTGTTTGTGCGAGTTCCAGGGCAATACGCATCATGTTCAGAGAATACATACACATCCAGCCGGTAGAATCCGATTGCTCCAGGACGGCTCCATCCGGAAGCGGCGTGTTTCTGTCAAAGAGCCCGATATTATCCATACCCAGGAAACCACCTTCAAAAATATTGTTGCCCTGTTGATCCTTCCTGTTTACCCACCAGGTAAAATTCAGCAGGAGCTTCAGGAAAATGGTTTCCAGGAATTTGGTATCGGCCTTACCGGTCGCCAGTTTGTCGATTGAATATACTTTCCAAGCGGCCAGTGCATGTACTGGTGGATTTACATCTGAGAATGCCCATTCATAAGCTGGCAGCTGACCATTGGGATGCATATACCATTCATGGGTCAGTAGTATAAGTTGTTTTTTTGAAAAATCAGGATCGATATCTGCAAAACAGATACAATGAAATGCCAGGTCCCAGGAGGCAAACCAGGGATACTCCCAACTATCCGGCATGGAAATAATATCTGAATTATTAAGATGACGCCATTCATGATTTCTGCCTTTATTTCTTTCGGGTGGCGGCGGAGGTCCGGCGGGATCACCGTTAAGCCAGTGTTCAATGCTATAATAATAAAATTGTTTGCACCAGATCATGCCTGCATATGCCTGCCGTTGAATACTTTTTAATTCTCCATTGGAAAGATTGGCCTGAACTTCCTGATAAAATGCATCTGCTTCATTGATCCGATTTAAAAATATTTCATCGAAATCATGGAAAGGATTCTCCGTGGATTCCATTTTCAGACGAAGGCGGATTGTTGCGGAATGGCCGGCTCCGATGATTTTATTATAGTGAAATGCTGCTTTGGTTCCACTTTTTCCGGGATTCACCGTTTGAGCGCCGTGAACAATATAATTATTGATCCCGTCTTTATAATAACACTCTTTATTTGCCGGTATGGAATAACATTTTTCAGTGTTCGTTTCATTGTCACAGAAGAGTAACTCATTTGGATCATTCGCGTACAACACCCGCTTTCCTAAAATTGCATGATCAATAAAAATACTGTCGTCTGTAAGTCTCTCCATGGAGGGCTTACCCGTGGGATAACCGAGATCCCAGTTATTTCTGAACCATATATTCGGTAAGATATGCAGGGGTGCGTCCTGCGGACCGCGATTAAAAACGGTAACTTTCATTAATATGTCTTCCGTTCCTGCTTTTGCATATTCGATGAAAACGTCAAAATATTTATTATCATTGAATATGCCGGTATCCTGGATTTCATATTCGGGATCTTTTTTTCCGCGGCGGATGTTTTCTTCCAGCAGTTCTTTATAAGGGTAAGCAGCCTGCGGATATTTATAGAGCATTTTGAGATAGGAATGCGTGGGAGTTGCATCCAGGAAATAATATAATTCTTTCACATCCTCGCCATGATTGCCCTGGTTATCTGTCAGGCCAAAAAGTCTTTCTTTTAAAATAGGATCTTTTTCATTCCACAGGCTAACAGCAAGACAAAGCTGTAATTTTTCATCCCCCAACCCACCCAGACCGTCTTCACCCCAGCGCCACGCTTTGCTTCGGGCCATTTCGTGTGTGGTAAATTCCCAGGCTGTGCCGTTCGCACTATAATCCTCACGAACGGTTCCCCATTGCCTTTCGCTCAGGTAGGGGCCCCATTTTTTCCAGGCAGGATCCAGCAGTCTTTTTTTTTCTTCAGTCATTACCGGAAATAGGAGTGAGATAAGAATCAGTCGTAAATTTTATCGATATAACTCTTGTATTTTTCAAACACGATTTTTCTTTTGATACTCAGCTTGGGCGTGAGCTCGCCTGATTCGATACTCCATTCGGCAGGAAGAAGCTGGAATTTTTTTATTTGCTCTACGTGGTTGAACTGTGTGTTGTATTCGTCCACCAGGTCTCTGTATAACTTTACAACTGAGGGATTTTGAATCATGATTTCATTGGAGTCCGAATCGTAACCATGTTGTTTGCACCAGTCCCTGAGCTGTGAAAACGCAGGCACGATGAGTGCGCCTACAAATTTTTTCTCAGCACCCACTACCACAATCTGTTCGATGAAGCGGGATTCTTTAAGTTTGTTCTCGATGGCGGAAGGGGCAACGTATTTTCCACCACTGGTCTTAAATAATTCTTTTTTACGGTCCGTGATACGTAAAAATTTTCCATCCTCCAAAACCCCGATATCTCCTGTATGCAGCCAGCCGTCAATAACTGCTTCTGCTGTAAGGTCGGGTCGTTTGAAGTATCCTTTCATAACACTGGGGCCTTTAACACAAATTTCCCCGTCTGCTTCCAGCCTTAATTCTATTCCATTGATCGCCGGACCGACAGTCCCGAGGCGGTTCAATCCCGGCCCCCGCCGGTTCACACATATTACTGGTGAATTTTCAGTTGGGCCATAACCCTCATAAACCGGAATACGGGCTGCGTTGAAAATTCGCAGAAGTCTTTCCTGGCAGGCGGCGCCACCTGTAATAATATATTTGATATTATTCCCCAGCGCTTCACGCCATTTGCTGAAAATAAGTCGGTTTGCCAGTGAGAGTTGCAGATTGTACCATATTCCGCCATTCCTGTTGTTATCATATTTTTTGCCGAGTTCAAC
>JGI1027J12803_100172530_pt1 | contig 18061 bp, 10 predicted proteins | sample IowNatreferecore_FD_12803 | JGI IMG/M metagenome (IMG submission 12803) | reverse complement strand
GGCCGAGAGAAAACGTTGCCCATGGCCCGGCGACTTGAACCGTCTCATCTCCCGCAACCTGATGGGCTGATGCGAATTCTTCGCCCAGTTGTTCTGATATTTCTGTTGGAGGTGTGCGACACTCGGCATTCGGCTAAGGCCGAAGTGCTTCCGAGTGTCGAACACTGCCATGATAAGGGACCGAACAATCGGGCCGAGAATTCACATCACCCAACCAGTTTGCGCGAGCGTGTAATGAGACGATTCAAGTCATCAGGCCACGCGCAGCGGTTTCTCTTGTCTTCGGAATCATTTCATCACACTTCCGAGTGGGTGGAACATCGACAGAAGGCCCAGCTGTTACAAAGAAGTGATGAAATCGAGATTCGCATTATGGGATGAGGCATTTTGCGTCTAGGCGATCCGTCAGTCAACCAGATCTTCGAAACGTGGATCCCTATAAACCCATTTGCTAATTTTGTTTCTCCTTAAGTTAAGTTGAGAATACCGTTTCAGTAGATCGGGTGGACCAGGAAGCCGAACTTTTTGGAAATGGGTATTGATCAAGGAGTGGGTGTAGCTGAAGGCGGCTACTGAGCTACGAAATTATATTGAATTACACCTGTCACCTTTACCGGTTGTCCCGAAAGCGTCGTGCGCGCAAATTTTGCCTGTCTAGCGGCCTCCACAGCTGCCGCCTGCAATAACGGATGGCCCGAAACCGCGTGCGCAGAAGTTACATTGCCGTTCTCATCAATGAGGACCTGAACGGTGACAGTTCCTGACGCATGGGCTGCGCGAGCTATTGCTGGATAAGTTGGTTTGGGCAGACTGCTAGCTTTGCCGTTCAAGACTCCGCCCGAAATCGGAGTACGGTCTACGGGCCGTTCTTCATTGGTCGCAGTTCGTACGGGTGACATAGAGGGCGACGGCTTGACCGTAGTGGGCGACGACACTGGCGATGCTCGCTTGCGTGGATCTGCGGTATTGCTTGTGGCTGTGGTCGAATTCGCAAGCGGACGAGTGACGTTAGCATCATCGGAAGATTGAGAACTGGAGACTTGGTCAGTCCTAGGTGAGTTGGCTTCGGCAGGTATTGTTGTCAAGGCCTGCGGGCCGTTCTGGCGGGAAGTGTAACTAACCACCGCAAAGATAATTCCAAGCAACGCGAGCGTAGCTCCACCGCTTACGTACCAGAAGCGACGATTTGGCCTTTCTAAGAATTGCTCGAATCCTCTTAATGGGCTGGATTCCACTGCGGGCAGATGAGGTCCTTTGGTCTCAATTCGAAGTGCCCGTTCTTCAGCTGTTTTGACTGTTGGTTCGACTCCCACAGGAATGCGTGCTGGCGTTTCTTCCGTTAGCCTACGGACAGCCCGCTCGGTGTTGACATGTAGTTGCACTTCCTCCTCTTCTGCCAACTGACGAGCTAGCGCCGCAGCTTCGGCAAGTTGGCGAGCGTCCTCAGCCTCGGATTTTCCGCTAGCGTCAGATTCAGCTTCCCGGCGCGAGCCTTTTTCATCCATTAGCCCTTTACCTGCCGCGGCATCTTCGGTTGGTTGTCCAGTGCGTTCCTGAGTCTTCCTCAATGCAGGAGCAAGGTACTCTCGCACGCGCTTGACGAGATGTTCGAGGTGGGCATCCAACGGCGGGATAGAGGCGTCGAGCCATTGCGTAGAGCCAAGGTAGTATCTCAGTGCTTTATTGAGTCGAATGTCCTCAATGCGAAATGGAAGAATTGGAGTCTGCGCGTCTTCCATGCAAGCATTCTGAATCTCTCGCTTTACGTGCGGAGAATCATTCGAGTGAGTCGACAGGATTAGGATCATCAGACTGCTTGCGCAAATCGCATCGACAATAGCATCCTCAAAATTCATACCATAGGGCACATCCCGCGGGGCGTACCAGCACTGAATGCCATTGCTCTCGAGAGCTTCGCATACGAGATCGGCGGTCTTCTTATCTTCTACCGCATGCGTAATGAACACATGATTGGTCATGTCGACTATAAATTACGTCGCAAAAACAGCAGTTTTAGTTAGCTCAGGCGTAAGGCAGCTTTGCGGATCTGGCTAACGATACCTCACGCCAGGCGTAACCAGACACCATCCAGGTCCGAAGTTGGTTCGTTGAGGAGTTGTGAAGACAATTTTCCAACATCTCTCCTGGTCAGATGGGCGGATTATACCGATCTCTCGTCCTATGTACGAACTGAACCACTCAACTTACGAGCGCTGGCTATTCGCGAGAGAGCTCTGGGGCCAGAACATCCCGACGCAAGTCTGGCCGAACTTGAGATAGGTTGCCGAAACAAGGAAAAATATTGACTTTCGATTCACGTTTCAATATTGTTCGCCCGTTCCTAAACGGCTGATTCACCCGAGCACCTGCATCCTCGCACACTCGCTTAAAAACAGCCGCACTTCTCAGTGTTCAGCGAATTTCGTTTCCTGCTCAAACCTCGTGAAGGCGCTTGAAAGGCAGTGCAAACGCCTTATTACAACATTTCCCGTTGGCCTTGCGCCGATTATAGAGACCCTGGGATGAAATCTATTCGAGTAGGTCTTGCTAACCGTGACTGAACTCTTCTGGGTATCGGACTTTCCGTCTTCTGGATTAGTAGGGATCTAGAGGTTGAAGGATTGTTGGAGGTTATGCCGGCCTCGCAGATACAGATTATTGGAAGTGCTAAAAGGGAAGCAAGGTGAACGAGATTTTGTTTCGTCACCCGCCTTGACCAAATTAGGGCTACGAAGGCCGACGAAGCAGTGCGATTACAGCGGTTTCGTCTCTTTGGTAGTTCGCATTCGCCGGAAAATTCTTACTATTTAGTTCACATTGTAATTCAGGAGAATCACCATGCCGGAAAATGGAGTAATGGATGTAACCCTCATCAACATTCCAGGGATTGGAAAGACCAGCGAAGCCTTCAAACAGAAGTTGATTCAGATCGCGGCTGATTTAAAGGTTAACCCGAACTTTTTAGCAGCAGTTATGAGTTTCGAGTCAGGGGAAACCTTCAGTCCCAGCATTAAGAACGCAGCGGGCAGTGGGGCAGTTGGTCTCATTCAATTCATGCCACCAACAGCAAAGACGCTGGGAACAAGTACTGCTGCACTCGCTGCCATGAGCGCCGAAGATCAGCTAGATTTTGTAGCCAAGTATTTTCGTCAATTCAAACGACCACTGCTGACAATTGAGGATGTCTACATGGCCGTTCTAATGCCTTCGGCCATCGGAAAAGGTAGCGATTTCGCGTTATTCAAGAAGCCTTCCAAGGCTTACGATCAAAACAAAGGGCTCGACATCAATCAGGATGGCGTTATCACCGTGGGAGAGGCGGCTGATCGCGTACGCAAAAAGCTTGGGGCCGGTGGAGGTGTCACAGGAACCGTCCTCAGGCGTGGAGCATCAGGACCTGAAGTGGAGCGATTGCAGGATGAATTGGTTGACCTCGGATATATGACGCGCGCGCAGAAACTGACCGGCATCGGGAGTTTTGGTCCAATTACCGAGAATGCGTTGAAGCATTTCCAAGCCGACAACCAATTAGTGCCAAACGGCTCGTTTGATTCAGCATCACAAGCATCCATTCGCCAGATTAATGAAGGAATCGGAAAGGAAAGTCGCGGAAACGTAGTTGAAGGACTCCAGGATCGACTTGTAGCCGTTGGTCTAATGACTGTCTCTCAGGTCAATAGTGGACGCGGGATCTTTGGACCGCAAACTGATGGGGCGCTCAAGGCGTTCCAGCTTCAACACGGTATTGCGCCAACGGGGATCCTTAAGGACGAAACCTACAAAGCGTTGTTATTAGCCACGCCAACTGCCATCCCTAAAACACTCAGTTCAACTACTTCGGTGGACACGTTGCTACCGGAATCCGGAATAGGATTCACCACTTATAACCGGGAATCGGGCGGTGCAGACCAGTTTGGCCGAGCAGCAACAATTCGACACATCCAGGAACTTGGCGAACTCTGGTCCGTCAAACATCCTTCGCGGCCAATAGCTATCGGTGACATCAGTCGAAAGGGCGGTGGTCCATTTTTGCCGCACGCGACACACAAAGATGGCTTGGACGTCGATATGAGACCACTGACGAATAATGGTATCAACGAGCCTACGAACATCGGCGCGGCTAACTATTCCCATGAAGCCACCAGAGAACTGATCGTTTTGGTTAGAGACAACTTCGATATTGAGGTTGTTTTCTTTAATGACCCGCTGACAATAAGCGAAGGTTTATCGAAACATGCTAAGGGACACGATAATCATGTTCACGTCAGATTCAAATCCTGAATTTGGCCCACTCATCAAATTTAGTTCGTTGATCTCCGGTGAACCCTCGTTCGAAAGGAGTTCTATATGGCAGTCACCACTGATGATTTAGGACATACCGGAAGGTTCGAACTCTCATGGCAGAGCGGAAAGATTCTCGAGTCTCTAAATTCGCTTTTCGACTCCATCACTACTGAGACTGAGTCGGCAATCAATTGGTACCTTAAATCCAAACTTCCAAAACGTCGTTGGGCCACACGCCTTCGGGTTGGTTCAATTTTCTTTGCCGTTGTTGCAGGACTGATCCCGATTCTGGGGCAAATATTTAATAAAGATGGAAAGCCCGCGATACAACCTGCTTGGGCTGCTGTTGCGTTGGGAGTTGCAGCTGGCCTGGTCCTTCTGGATCGCTTTTTTGGATTTTCCAGTGCCTGGATGAGATATATCGAAGCGGAACTTAATCTGCGGCAGCTAAATCAGGAATTTCAAATGGATTGGGAAACCACCAAGGCTACATGGATGGGAATGGAGCCGTCAACCGATCAGTTGCGTAGCGCGCTGGTCCAATTCAAAGCCTTCGTGACCCAGGTCAATACGATCGTCAGACAGGAAACCGATGCCTGGATTCAGGAGTTTCAAACTACGTTGAAGCAGATCGACGACGCTTCTTCTGCCAAGGCTGCGACGAATACGCTTGGTGCCGTCAACGTTACAGTGACTAACGGTGACTCTTGCGAGAACGGGTGGACGCTGACCATTGACCAAGGCAGTGCGACCACGCACCGAGGGAAGACGGCAGCCGTGCGAGATCTAATTCCCGGAATCCATACGCTTAAGATTAGTGGTGCGATAGCCGAGAAACTTCGGCAGGCTGAGACGGCAGTTTCTGTCGCAGCCGGCGGAACGGCGGCCATTGAAACATCTTTACAGTGAACCATCGAAATGTTGCAACTCACAAAAGACTGGTTAAAGTACAACAACGCCAATAACGACATTACAATTTTCAGACTAGTAGGGAAGCTGGGGCCAGTGCTTCTAATGATGCCGTTGGCTTAGTTCAGTGCGGTGAAGTCCAAATTAGTTCACTCGATACGCGATTGAATGTCCTGTCGAGACGGTTACAGAGACGCTTATTTCTCGGGCCTGAACAGCCTGTTGACAGTGCCGTATCTTAATGGCAATGAAGATCGAGAATGTAGGATCAAACGCCAACCGCTTATGCGCTTGGAGGTCAGTGAAAACTCATCGTCATCGAGTCAAATGTACGTTCTGGAGTAATTCTCATGAAAGTCTTCTTGAGCTGGTCCGGAGAAATGAGTCAAAAGGTGGCAACTGCGTTGCGGGATTGGCTTCCACTTGTGATCCAATCAGTTAAGCCCTTCATCTCCAATGAAGATATTGACAAGGGGGTACGCTGGAGTGACATGCTTGCGAAGGAGCTCAACGACACGTCCTTCGGCATCATCTGTATTACTCCATACAACGTTAACTCTTCATGGATGAACTTCGAGGCCGGCGCGATATCGAAGGCGATTGATCGAGCGCAGATCTCTCCCTTCCTTTTTCGTATTGAACCTGCAAACCTGAAGGGCCCGCTCTCCCAATTTCAAGCTACAAGGTACGATAAAGAAGATATTCTCCGCCTTCTGATGACTATCAATGAAAGGGCGGACCCCGCGACTCAACTATCTCACGAACTACTGAAGACTGAGTTCGACGTCTGGTGGCCCAACCTCAAGTCAACCTTGGACAAAGTGACTGACAATCCATTGGGCGAAAACGACACTGGGTATCGCTGGCTTTTAAGCGCATCACGCCTGCATCAAATTCAGGGCAGCCAGGATTGCAAGGAAATATGGGTTATAACTCCCAACCTATACCAACACTCGCGAGATCCTGGAGTTAGAAACACCTTCGTTGCTAACCTGGAACGCGGAACGATTTACAGATTTATCATCCCGTCGTCGGGTTCTGTCTCGATCGAAGAAGACCTGAGAGAAGTTTCCGATAAGTACCCTAAACAGGTGCTGGTGAAACAGATTCCTCTTAACGACTTCCACAAGATAGCAGTCACGGACTACGTAATTCTGAATCCGAATGATGGTTTTCATGTATTTCTCGAACTCCCGATTTCTGCTGAAGGTTACTGGATTGAAGTCGATGGTGATGAAGCAACGTTAGGGTTAGTCGCGCGATTTCGAGAGCTTGCGGAACAAGCGTTCCCTTGCATCAACCTTCAGAATGTTGCCACAGCAACGGTATCCCATTAGTTCTATCAATCTGGAATAAGTAATTGACGCGGTAGGAAAACGGACCTATGATCATGCGACTCAAAAAATGCGCTGGTAGTTTTGGTCCTCGAAACTTACTGTAAGTGGTCGCGTTCACCACGTTCTTTATCTCACTCGCTTGTTTCACCTCTGATATAGAGGTCCGCAATGCTTGTTGCTGATTTCAGTTGGTTGTCGTATGGCCCGATTCCGTATTGAATCAGGTGCTTCCAAGAGTAGTTGTGGTCGACCTCAATCGTTGACACCGCAACTGCCCATCAAGCCAATCGCTCACAAGATGACAAGGAGAACTACTCATGAAAGAACTTGAAGTGACAGTTACCGATCTCACATTTCCCGCTAGCCTCGAAGATAAGTACTGCAAGTTTAGACCGCTGATCAGCATTCGCTATCTCGATTCAAACGACAAGGTTCAATATGCCCGAGAAGCTCTTCCCGGCTTGGGAGCCAGCGACTACTGGGAATGTGAAAAGGACAATAAGAAGAAGGATGACTACGTGCGTCACCCAACGGCGCCGAAGGTCGACACCGATCGCCTGGACATTTCAAAGCGCGAGATACTCTTCAAGGACCTCGACATCAAAAGTTTCGAGCGAATTGAGCTTGAGTTGTTTGACGTGGACATCAAAGTCAAATGGGAAAAGATTATGCAATCCGCATTGATGATGCTGCCCCCTGATGTTCTCACTTTCGTCAATCCCGCTATGCCCGTAACGCTGACACTGGTGAAGCAAGCTTATGAGAAAGCCAGTGGCAAGAAAGTTGACGACCTCGAGAAGAGTCTTATCACGAAGCTTATCGGAAAAGATGATGGGGCAACCCGTTCCATCTGGGTTAGAAGTAAAGATTTACCGAACCCGCTTCCTGAATCAGTGACCGTGACTGGTCCAGGCAAACAAGGTGACTACTCGCTCACGATGGCGATGAACGTAAGGTAACTGTCTCAGGGCTTTGAGAACACGTGTCCAGATAGTGGACACTCAGCAAATGGTCCAACTGGTGTTCTTACCAATACTAAGGCGGTTATAACATCGAGACCAGGTCCGGTATTTCAATTGACTGAGTGATTGAGATCTTAGTTCCGATTCCCACAGGAGCTAGCCCTATGTCTTTCTGGTTTTTCCTCTCTTATGCACACGCCGATGACAACGAGTTTCTACGCAAGTTCTATAAGGATTTGGATTCGGAGCTCAGACAATTAACTGGAGCGCCGGCGACTGAGATTAGCTTTTTCGATCGCGACAAGATCGCCCACGGTGCCTCATGGGACACCGCGCTCGAGAATGGGTTGAAGAACTGTCGAGTCTTCGTGCCTCTGTATTCAGCCTCTTACTTCCGCTCCGAGTACTGCGGTAAAGAACTCGCCGTCTTTCGAAAACGCTTACACGATCACCTCAACCAAGAGGGCTCAACCGCCAACGACACACTGATCCTTCCGATCCTGTGGAGTCACGAGAAAAATGTGTTGAGTGTTCTGCCAGCGGCAGTGAACAAAATTCAGTACACACACGGCAGTTACCCGCCTGAGTACACTGCCGAGGGAGTTTCGCAATTGGTCAAGCTTGGCGTAACACCCAGCAGTAAGTACTACAACCAATACTGGGACTTCATCAGCACACTAGCCGATACCATTAACACTGCCGCCACACAATTGAATCTCCCGCCGGCCTCTTCTTCCCTAACGGCGTTGGATCAAGTTACCAGCTTGTTCACTCCCGCTATGCAAGCCGTAAATCCCCCCGCTAGTGAGAGCGGTCCGCGAAACGTACAGTTCATTTTTGTTTCAGGAAAGGCACCTGAATTACAAGCTGCCCAGCGTCTCGAGCTTAAATTCTACGGCGCGAACGGAGGCTCAGACTGGTTACCCTATCTTGATACTTACAAGGGGAGCGCATGCGCCCTGGCTATTGAAACGATCGAAGCTTTCTCCAAGGATTCGCGTTATGAAGAAGTTAGTATTGGCAACAACCTTGAACAGCAAGTGAGACTGGCAACCAGCCAAGACAAAATTGTGGTGGTGGTGATTGATAGTTGGACTCTCCGGCTCCCGAAATATCATCAGCTCCTTGCTCCATTGGACCAGTTCTCGGCAGTGAACTGTATTACGTTGATAGTCTGGAATGATGAAGACAATGAAGCCAAGGTTTTTAAAGGCCCAGTCAAGGCTGCGGTGATGGGAGCCTTCAAAACAAAAGTAGTTCAAAATCCTGGAAATTTCCTGTTTGATTCGGTTAACTCCTCAAATTCGTTCAAAACTGAGTTAGTAAAAGCACTCAGTCAAGCTCAAGCCCAGATAGTTGAAACTGCAAGGATAAAAAAGGATCTGGAGTTCGCGCTCGTCAGATCCCCGGACGCATTCTTTTAGTCAAACCTTCCTGGCCATCGCTTAGGAGCGGTCCTCATGACTGATAACAACCAAGATAAGATCATCACCTTCTACTCGTACAAAGGTGGGACCGGGCGGTCTATGGCACTCGCCAACGTGGCCTGGATTCTTGCGTGTACCGGCAAGAAAGTGTTGACGATAGATTGGGATCTCGAAGCACCCGGTTTGCACCGCTACTTTCATCCATTCCTGATCGATAAAGACCTCACTGCCTCAGACGGTGTCATCGACTTTGTTAACGACTTTGCAGTCGAGGCAGTTAGTGCAACCAACGAAAGCAATTCTGATCCGCATTGGTACAAACAGCACGCGAATATTCTTCGTTACGCAGTCTCGATCGGCTACGAATTTCCTAAGGACGGGAGACTCGATTTTGTGCCAGCCGGCCGTCAAGGGCTTTCGTATCCCACGCGTGTGAACTCATTTGACTGGCAGAGGTTCTACGATCGTTTAGGCGGAGGCTTGTTCCTTGAAGAAGCAAAAAAACAGATGAGAAATGAATACGACTATATTCTGATTGATAGTCGTACCGGAGTCAGTGATACGTCCGGCATTTGTACTATTCAGATGCCCGACATTCTGGTTCCTTGCTTCACGCTTAATCATCAGGGTATTGAAGGGACCCTTCGCATTACGAAAACTGTATTCGAGAAGCGAAAAGAATCCGGACTGAAAATATTTCCCGTGCCGATGCGCTTGGACATCGCCGAGACGGAGAAGTTGAGAAGGCGACGACACCTTGCGAAAGAGAAATTCTTCCCTTTCCCAAACCACCTGGTCGGTGGAGATTGGGAAAGATATTGGGACGAGGTTCCGGTTTCCTATGTGCCCTTCTATTCCTATGAGGAAGTGTTGGCGATCTTCGCCGAAGGACGTAGTCCGGCTTCCATCTTTACAGCGGCGGAACATCTCACCAGATATCTTTTGCAGACTAAAGAAGAACTGATCGATCGTGATTCGCTGCCAGGTCTGGATGTCAGTACCGCAGTTTTGGCCCAATACGCCGGTGAAACATTTGTTGCCGATCCGGCGATCGAACAAAACAATCTTGCCGACAACGCCTTCGCAAGATTGTCTCCTGCAGATCGTATGATCGGGCGCCGAATTGTCGAGCGTTTAATCAAACTTGATCCCACGTCCACCAGTAACGGAAACTTCCGTCAGCGATTGCTCCTCGATACTTTTCCCCTGAGCGAGAGGCGCGTGATTAAAGAGCTACGCAACAGCCGGTTATTGAGGATCGAGACCGATAGCGTTAGCAGCAAGGAGACGGTCCAAATTGCTCAGGAGGATCTTCTCTCACACTGGCAGCAGTTGAAACAATGGTCCACCGAGGACCGCGACTTTCTGATATGGCTTGCGGACCTGCGCGCCGCTCAGGAAACGTGGCAACGGGCAAATTCAAACAGCGCACACCGGGCTGATTCTCCGCCTCAATCTGAGCTCTTACTGGATGGAGACAATTTACAGAAGGCACAAAAGTGGCTAAAGGAACGTTATGTCGATCTCTACCCCGCCGAGCGTAACTTTATCGAATTGAGCCGGCGAAACAGTTTACAGTCGAAGATTCCCGAATCGCCGGAACAGCCGGTTCGAGAGTTTGCTATTCCTAATAAGGGTAGTGAAAGCATGAAACGCGCTTTGGAGATCCTGCGAGGCAAACAGTCAGAGCCACGTGAGATGCTCGAATTGGCTAAGAAGCTGAAGGGTGAAACGCGTTTTAGCTACGCGCGCCGCTTACTTGCGCGTGCCAGTAATCATGAGAGCATTTCCCGGGAAAAGAAGTTAAGAGAAACCATCTTTCAACAGTTGGCTCTTTGTACCTACAAGGACCAGGACTTACCTGCTGACGATCGTTTCAATCGAGCGCTCGGCATTCTGAACCAAATAGCTGATTTTGATACGACGACGAATCAGGAAACCCTCGGGTTGATTGGGTCTATCTTTAAACGGAAGTGGGAATTCGATAACGAGCGCCAAAATCTTGAGCGCGCATTGTTCTATTACCTGCGTGGCTACGATCAAGGTCCAGCAAACGATCAGGGTTATACCGGCATTAATGCGGCATTCATTCTCGATCAAATTGCCAGCCTGGAAGAGGGAGAGGCGGAGAAGGCCAGCCGAGAGTCTAAAGCTGCTCAAGAACGCCGGGCCCGTGCGCGCGCGATTCGCGAACACATTGTGGAGGAGGTAGGCAAATTGATTGCCGAGCCAGACCACAAATGGGTTTCGGACCAGTGGTGGTATTACGCAACTATGGCCGAGGCACACTTCGGTTTGGGGAAATATGAAGAGGCAGTGAAGTGGATACGTGATGGACAAACTGTTGCCGCACAAATATTCGAATGGGAACTGGAGACTTGCGCACGTCAACTCGCAGCGTTGGCGCGACTGCAGGACGATCAATTAGTTGGTGAAGAGTTTGAGTCCTCACCGGCCTGGTCCGCACTTGAGGAAGCCTTCGGCGCCGCCGCAGTCGTTCGTTCTGCGTTTGTCGGCAAGATTGGTCTGGCTCTTTCGGGTGGGGGATTCCGGGCCTCGCTCTATCATCTGGGTGTTCTTGCACGATTAGCAGAACTCGACGTCTTGAGAAAGGTTGAAGTTCTCTCCTGTGTTTCAGGTGGCTCCATCGTTGGCGCTTATTACTACTTAAAGGTTCGCAAATTACTGGAAAGTAAGACTGAAGATGAGATTAAGCGCGAAGACTACATTCAAATCATTCATGAGATGATTGATGAGTTCCCTGCCGGTGTGCAGCTGAATGTTCGGACGCGCATCGCTTTGAATCCATTTAAAAATCTACAGGGTTTTTGGAGCAAGGATTATTCGCGCACCACACGAGTCGCGGAGCTGTACGAACAGTGCCTCTATGCACGAGTTAAAGATGGCAAAGAAAGGGACCCACGCTGGCTTAATGGACTAACAATCTCACCGTTGACAAAGACCAATGGTGGACCACCGCGCAATGATTCTGATTTTGCTCCAAAATATCAAAACTGGCGCCGAAACGCGAAGGTTCCGATCCTAGTTCTGAACGCAGCCACACTGAATACGGGTCATACGTGGCAGTTCACCGCGACCTGGATGGGCGAAGCGCCAGCGGCGATCGATAGCGAAATCGACGGCAACGACCGGTTACGCCGTATGTACTACGCTGATGCTCCCCCCGCTCACAAACAGATCAGGCTTGGCAAGGCAGTAGGAGCTTCGGCCGCGGTACCTGGTATCTTCGAGCCATTAACGTTGGACCACTTGTATCCTGAACGAATCGTTCGACTGGTTGATGGCGGCGTTTGCGATAACCAGGGAATTTCGAGTTTGCTCGAGCAGGATTGCAAAGTAGTACTCGTAAGCGATGCAAGTGGTCAGATGGAGTCTCAGGCGGCTACGAGTCGCGGAATATTCGGTGTATTGCTGAGAACAAATTCGATCTTCCAGGCGCGGATTCGCGAGGTCGAGTACCACGATCTCAAAGGCCGTCGTCGATCGGGACTCTTGCGAGGTTTCATGTTTGTTCACCTAAAAAGTGACTTGGATGTCGATCCGATTGACTGGATCGAGTGTCTTGACCCTTACGAAGCTTCAGACGATGCACGTCCCGCATCTCGTCGTGGTCCATTGACGAGTTATGGTATCGCCAAAGAGATCCAGGAATTACTCTCGGGAATCCGCACCGATCTGGACTCATTCTCAGACGCCGAAGCGTATGCGCTAATGACTAGCGCTTATCGGATGACTGAATATCAATTCAGGTTTCAGGATTGTGTCGAGGGCTTCAACAGTCCCATAGCGAGTGAGCCATGGCCGTTTTTGAAAATAGAGGAGTGCATGAAAGGTTCGGGTGAACAGTACGCGTACCTTAAGAAGTTACTGACTGCAGGCGGAAGTCTTGCGTTCAAGGTCTGGCAGATCGATCCGTGGTTGAAATACTTATTGAAAGTTGTATTGCTGGTAGTTACTTTACTTATCGGTCTCGCACTTTACAACTGGTGGCTAACCCCGCTACCCGACGCCGTGTCCAGAGTGGGTTCCCAAGGTTTGAACTGGCTTTCAGCATGGTTCAGATCTCTGGCCGACTTGCTGCCCAACATCACACTAAAACAAATTGTGCTTACCGCTTGTTCATTGTTCAGCGGCTACCTGCTGCTGGCAATTTTTGCGTCGCTGTTCGGAGACGTTCTGGCTCGAAACATAGTCAGGTGGGTGCGTTGGAAAGACACGCTGCGACGTGTCGTCCTGGCGACGCTGATGAGCACAATCGGTTTCGTCGCCGCAGTTGTGCACCTGTATATCTTTGACAAACGGTTCCTGAAACTAAGCAGTATGAAAGTGCTCGAGCAAAAGGGAAAGTCGTAATTGCACAATGGCTAAATCAGAAAAAATCAGAGTCATGATCTCCAGTCGTTGGAAAACCAACATTTTTCTACCTGGGAAAGACGGCCCTGCTGTCCGAGGTCCGTATCGACCTGAAGAAGAGTATTGAGTCGCTGGTTTTATGGCCCAAGCAAAATCAGCTTTTCGACTTTTGGATTAATGAGGACAGTGCCAGTTGAGCGATGGATGAGACGTGGAGGGAACGCTGCTTGGATGAAGCAAAGCTGGCCGATATCGTCGTTGCTATTTACAACGGTGAGTCGGGAGGATGCATCAAGAAAGTATGCGCTCGATAATTTCCCTAACCAATATTTCAGACGACAACAAGGAGAACTAGGGCCCTTGCATTACCCGGCAAGTGTGTATAGTGACCTTGGTTTGGTTAGTTTTTGCGTTACCGAAATGGCAACGCCATTAGGCGAGGGGTGATTGGCACATTCGACGACGTCCGCTTTCTTCTTGAGATTATTTGTTGCCTCCGGAGCGAGAGACTTCTTCAATCGCAGCATATACGGCTCTAACTGAACCGCGATCTAATTCCTTTGCTTGTTCGGATAAGTCGCTGTAAGGAACCATTAACTCCTCGCCCGATTCACTCTTGCGATTAGTTACACCTTGCTTTTGTTTCGACTGCATCCAGGCGTCGTGAACTTTTTCAGCAACAGCTTCGATATCTGGTAGGTCCATGTCTTCCACTCCCCTCAGCAGCAGTATAGCAAACGACTTTTATTTCATATTAGTGTAGGGAGGCGTTTATGTCCGAAAAGTTGAACGACCTTAGAGGAACTTGCTTCGTAGTGATGGGTTTCGGCAAGAAGACAGATTTTGAATCGGGACGCACTTTGGACCTGGACAAGTCTTATCGCAACATTATCAAGCCCGCAGTCGAAGCGGCTAAACTGAAGTGCGTTCGCGCTGATGAGATCGTCCATTCGGGATTGATCGATATTCCGATGTACGAGCAACTATTACAGGCGGATGTCGTAGTTGCGGATCTGTCTACCTCGAATAAGAATGCTTTTTACGAACTGGGCGTTCGCCACGCACTGAAGCCGTTCACCACAATTGTAATCGCGGAGGACGGAATCAAGGCGTTCCCCTTTGATGTTAATCATGTGATCGTCAGGCAGTATCACCATCTGGGAGAAGACATTGGGTTTGACGAGGTCATGAGATTCCGAAAGGAACTCACTGATGCGATTGATATAATCCTCAAAAACACTCCACCACATGATGACAGTCCGGTTTATTCACTGTTGAAGCTCAAACCTCCGTGTTTGCAGGATGCCGATACTTCGACCCCATCATCATCTACGGGCGAACCGAAAATTCGATTGCACAAGTCACCGCCAGATGAGGTAGAGGCGGCGATGGCCAGAGCCACACTCGGCGTGTCGTCAGATCCGGGATTGTCGACCCACCATGTCTTGATGGAGCAGGTTGATGTGGCGCAGACAAGTAAAAACTTTCTTGCAGCGAAAACGCTTCTTCAAACTGCACGCGAGTTAAAACGCAAGGCAGATCCAAACGGAGTCGAAGACCCTTCAGTGATTCAACGCCTCGCACTTGTGACTTACAAGAGTCAACAACCATCACCGAAAGAAGCTCTTCATGAAGCGAAGGGCTATCTTGAACTTCTTAATCCAGAGACTTCCAACGACACTGAGACACTTGGTCTGTGGGGTGCGATACATAAACGTTTGTGGGATCTTGGACAGGATGAATCGGATCTGGACGAAGCTGTGCGGGCATACGAGAGAGGCTTCTATCTTCGCAACGACTACTACAACGGGATCAATTTCGCTTATCTGCTCAATGTAAGAGCGGCGCACGCGACAAACAGAGCTGACGCTATCGCTGATTTTGTACAGGCACAGCGCGTTAGAAAAGAAGTGCTATCGATTTGCCAGGAGTTATTAAAGACTAGCGAGACGGACGAAAGTAAGGCCTTGCCACCGGCTGATAGGTATTGGGTGATGGCTACGATCGCCGAAGCACATTTGGGACTGGGCCATGAAGAAGAAAGTCAAACGAGACTGCAGGCAGCATTTACCTTAGCGTTCGCGGGTAAAGAGACAAATCCGTTCGGTGGTTCCAATCAAGAGCGATCCAAACAGACGAGGACGGAGTTGGCTCTCCACCCTGAGATTCCCGATTGGATGAAAGACTCCACGCAGGAACAGATTGACAAACTCCGTCAACTGATCGCCAACTCGCCGCTCAAATACATCAATGAAAACTGATTGGCTTAAGTCCTGCGGCAGTAGAACGTATCTACAACATTTCTGATCCAATCCATCGATCATCTGGCCGCACACTCACGAAATGACCAAAATTCCGGGCGAGTCTCTTACGCAAAGTAATCCTTTGTCTAGCTTCGCCAAATACACGCGTCCGAGAGTTCATCACTTCATTGTAAGAAGCTCAGTGCTCGAATTGCTGGCGTGGCTCTTCTTGTTTCATACAGTGATTAGCCTGTGGAATTTGGTTTCTCTTCTTGGTAAGAGGTCCTTAAATGTGTTTGAGGTTTACGATACTCTACCGGCCATTTTCTTCTTCCTGCTTTTCTTCTTTGTGCTACGAAGGCGAGCGAAACGGTATAGGCTTGCGTCGGCCAAAGCTCTCATGAAGGCACGGCGTTCACCGATAATTTACTTGCGGGGAGTTCTACAAATCAGAACCAGTCGCTGTGCTCTTGGATGTGGGTCAAACAGATGAAACACTCACGAGGGTACTAGGTTCAATTGGTCCTGTGATTGCGGTGGGACGACCTGGCGAGGAACTGCCGCCTCTAGGCGCAGTACGGGTTTATTTTGAAGAAGCTGAGAACGACACCGCCAGCATCTCTTCCACATCGCGGAAGCTCAAAGCGAAGCGGAAGTACAACCAAACGGAATGACTGATGATCTCGACAGGGAAGCGATGACGATGGTACGGAGAGACGGCAGTGCGCATTAGTCAAGTATGCCGGGAAAAAACTCCGACTCCAACTTCGGCTGTTAACCTGACAATATCCGACAATCAGTTTTTGACATTCAGTTGTTGAGTAGGTCCTGCACCTTCCTGATGTGATCAGCTGTTTGCGCACCATTATCTTTCGCCACCGCCAGGAGCTTTTCGATTTCACTCCTGTTTTCCTTCAAGATGGACGGTGCGACATTTTCGAGATAGACGAGGGTGTTGATTACCCCGCTCTTATTCTCCGGATTCGCAAGAGCCGCCTTAATGCTCATCTGAACAGTCGCCGCGTCCTGCTTCTTATCGATAATTAGCCGAGTCGTCGCAGCTATTCGGGTTGACCTGTCGGAGGCAAACATTTCGTTGATCTGTGCTCGGGCAATCTCGGGATGATTGGTGCCCTGTTTGAGGTTCGATGCTCCAGTGTTTGTCGCATTCGCGTTCGAGCCACTCGGGTTGGTTGTGTTCGCGTTTTCGGCCACCGGGGTCGTCGGCGTGGGATGGAGGCCTTCGATATCTGCGATAAACTTCTCCGCCTTCCGACGGGTGTCCGCGTCGTTTGCTATCTCCACAACCTTCTTGAAGTCTGCGATGGCTTTTTCGTTCTGCTGAAGCGCGACGAGCGACTGCGCACGCCAGAAATATGCGTCGGCGTAGTCAGGGCATTCGCTAATGGCTTCGTTGAACTGGAGAACCGCGGCAGCGTGATTACCGCCGGGGTCAATCATCATCAGTCCTTTGCCCGTCAGGTCCGCAGCGCCGTGGCGCGACTCGATGTTGCAAATCTGCGCACCTCCGCTCGTCTGATTTTCGTTGGAACCGCCCCGATTTCCTGCGACGATCTGATTTTGGTTACGGTGTGCGCCGCGCTCGGAAAAGAAACGATAAGCCGCGAAGCCGAGGATCAGGACGAGGACCACACTAGCCACTAGATAGAGAGGAATTCGTCGATTGCTTGAATCAGTGTGATCGTTCGAAAGTGCAGAATCGGTGACCTCCTTGTTGAGGAGGCCGCCGATCGCGCGGAGGAAGCTATCGAACTCCGCGTGTGTCGACGAACCGTCCCAGTCCGAGAGGTCCGCGGTCTGGACCTGTCTGAAGCCATAAGGCGGGTTGACCTTCTCAATAAGGGCCGGGACGAGAATGCCGCGGTTCGCGGCTTCTTGCACCTCGTCCTTTACCCAGTCGGACGCGACGGACGCGCGTGACCAGAGGACGATGACCGCCTTCGCTCTCGCAAGCTCTTGAGCTATGACGTCGGCGTATTTCTTACCGGGTGGAATTACCCGATCCCACCAGACAGACCACTTTTGCTGCTCACATGCGCGGGCCAGCCGTTCAGCATTGTCCCGGTCTTCGCGCGCGTAGCTGATGAAGACATCGCTCATGAAGATCTGTCCAAGTAAACCGTCACTGCGTCTTAATCGACCCTCGCTGGCAATTTGCGAATTGGGTGTTATGCTGTGAGACAACTTGAAAGCAGGGCAAAGTTACGCCAAATCTATCCATGTGTCGAGATTTCGGCACATCGGCGCGCGAATTTGACCGCTGTGTTTAGCAATAATTTAATCCGGCCCGAAAACATTGAAGTTAGCGGTTTCGGCTGTTAAGGCCGCACGCATAGAGCTGTCCTTTCGTCCGTTCCTTTTGTGCTCTGGTCCTGCTTCCGGACTCGAGCAAGTATGCATCTCGAGATTCTTGCGCCACGTCATCAGCTTGCTGTGCGGTATTGTCAACTTAACAATAATTTCGCTGATCCCACCACCGCAGGTTGGGTAAGCGTGCCTCCTCA
>JGI1027J12803_100089899_pt1 | contig 18377 bp, 18 predicted proteins | sample IowNatreferecore_FD_12803 | JGI IMG/M metagenome (IMG submission 12803) | reverse complement strand
GAAAATTTCACGATCGTGAAAGCGAACGGGCTGGTGAACAACCCGAAGGGAACAGCGCGAAATTGGAACATCGAGACCACGCTGGATGTGGAATGGGCGCACGCTCTGGCGCCCGGCGCGAAAATTGCACTGGTGGCCGCCGTTGACCGCGGCTCCCTGGCCGAAGCGGTGAATCTGGCCGTGGTCCGGCACCTGGGCAATACCATTTCGAATAGCTGGTCCAGCATCGAAGCCTTGGGCAATCCGGCGCAGTTCAACCGCATCGAGCGGATCCTGCAACAGGCCGCGGCACAGGGGATCGACGTGAACTTTGCCACGGGAGACTCGGGAGACGAGGTTTCACGCGTGGGGTTTGTGAGTGTGGATTATCCCGCGAGCTCACAGTTTGCTACCGGTGTGGGAGGAACCAGCCTGGCGCTGAATCCCGATCATTCGATCGCGTTTCAGACCGGCTGGGGGAACAACGCGACGTTGATTGCGGCGCCTTCCGGTCCGAACACACTTCCCGCTGTTCCGCCGGTGCCATTTGGATTTCAGGGCGGTGGAGGCGGGGGTTCGAGCCAGATCTTTGCCAAGCCGGCCTTCCAAAGCGGGCTGGCGGGAACGACGCGGCAAGTGCCAGACATTTCCATGCTGGGCGATCCCTTCACGGGGACGGAAATCATCATTACGCTGGACAATCAGCTCTTGGTGGGCGTGGTCGGTGGAACCAGCTTGTCGACCCCGATGTTCTCGGGCGTGATGGCCATCGCGGCGCAGAAAAACGGACACCTGGGACTGGGGCAGGCTGCTCCGCTTCTCTACAATTTGCCGGCGGGAGCGGTCACCGACGTGGCACCGTTCGATTCGCCGAACAACGTGACCGGCGTCATCACCGTGAACGGAACGCCGAAGAATCTGAGCGCGGAACAGTTGGCGGCGCCGCTGCAAAACACCACTAGTTTTTACAGCGCGCTGTACAACGATCCGAGCAGCGCAGCGTGGTACGTGCTGACGTTCGGAACAGACTCTTCTTTGACCGTGACTCCAGGATGGGACAACGTTACGGGAGTGGGGACACCCAATGGAGCTGCTTTTGTGAACGCCCTGGTTCCGTAAGGAATCGCGGAGACAAGAGAAATCAAGTCGAAGAGCGCGGACACAGGTTCGCGCTCTTTTCTTTTTTTTGCGCGGGTGTGGTGGCGGCTATTCTTCGACCAGATGACAGGAATGCGTCTTGATGACCAGCCAGACGCGTTGGCCGGGCACCAATCCCAAGGACCGCAACGCGCCGGGAGTGACGTGAACCAGAAACATCGCACCCGCATTGACTCGGCAAACTACGGTTGTGCCCATCACGTCCAGGGAATCAATGGCTCCGTCCAAGATATTGCGCGCGCTGAGACCCTCTGGTTTGCGCGCGGCCAAGAGAATGTCTCCTGCGCGAATGGCGATGTGAACGCGCGTTCCGGCGGCTGCATATCCGAGGGGAACTTCGAGTTCGGTTTCCGAGCCGGCGAGGCGCACGCGCATGACGCCGTCGGACTCGCGAACGTCCAGCACTACAGCTGAAAGATGATTTTCGAAACCGGCGGCGTAGGCAAGGCGTTTTTTGCGCGGGGCATCGAGTACCGAGTGTGGCGCACCTTGTGCGATGATCTGGCCGCGATCGATGGCGATCACACGCTCGCCGAGAGCATCGACTTCATCGCGCTGGTGAGTGACGTACAGAATCGGGAGTTGGCGCACACGGTTCCAGGCGCGCAAGTCGTCAAAGATCGCGGATTTAAGTTCGGAATCGAGGCCCTTAAGAGGTTCGTCGAGAAGCAGGGCGCGAGGCGAAGTCACGAGCGAACGTGCCAAGGCCACTCTCTGCGCTTCGCCGCCGGAAATTTGGCCAGGCCTGCGACGGGCGAGATGCTCGACGCGGAATGCCGCCAGCAGATCCTGTACGCGACCCTCGCGATCTCCTTCGTTTGAATTGTTCAGCCCAAACGAGACGTTCTGTTCAACCGTCAGGTGGGGAAACAGAGCCGGCGACTGGAACAGATACGCCAGGCGGCGCTGCTGCGGAGAAAGAAAGATGTGCGTGGCGGAATCCTGCAGAATTTCGCCATTCAGAGCAATGCGTGCGGACCCTGGCTTCAGCAAGCCGGCGATGCAATCGAGCAGCGTGGATTTGCCGGAGCCGGAAGGACCGAACAGGATGGTGATGCCAGAGTCGATTTGAAAGTCCACACTGAGTTCGAATGCGCCGGCGGCGTGGCCGGGGCGCTTGAAGCGAAATTGAGCTTCCAGAGTCGCTGCACGGATAGCGCTTGCGGCACTCACTTCGTTGGCCATGGCGACCACACGCGGCGGTTCACCGCATAGATGGTCGAAAGAACCGCGAACGAAATAAAGACCAAAGCAATGGCCATGCGATTGGCCGCAGCGTAATCGAGCGATTGGACGTGATCGTAAATGTCGATGGAAACAGTTCGCGTGACGCCGGGAATGTTGCCGCCAACCATGAGCACAACGCCGAATTCGCCGAGCGTGTGGGCAAAACTGAGAACGGCCGCAGTAATGACGCCGGGAAGCGAAAGCGGCAACAGGATTTGGCGGAAGATGCGCCAACGCCCGGCACCGAGAATTGCCCCGGCATCGAGAAGCCGCGTGTCGACGCTTTCAAAGGCCATGACCAGCGGTTGCACCGCGAAAGGCAAACTGTATAAAACCGATGCGACGATCAGCCCTGCGAACGTGAAGGCGAGCGTGTGCCCGAACCAGGCGGTCCAAAGCTTGCCGAGAGGCCCGTCCGTGCCCATGACCACGAGCAAATAAAAACCGAGCACAGTCGGAGGCAAGACCAGCGGGAGGGCGATCACACTTTCGATAAGAAATTTGCCGCGCCATCGGGTTTGCGAAAGCCAGTAGGCCAGGGGCGTTCCCACGACCAGCAAGATCGCGGCTACGCAAAATGCGAGGCATAGGGAAAGCCACAGCGCTTGCATTACTTATGCCTTCCTGCCGGCGTCTGCGCGGACGCAGGCCGCAAGCTGAATTGTGCAAGCAATGCGTGGCCTGGCCCTTCGGTGACGAAGAGTACAAAATCCCGCGCGGCAGATTTTTCTTTGGCTGCTTTTAGCACGACAACGGTTTGTTCGATCGGTGGGTAGCTGTCCAGTGGAATGTCCCAAAGTTTGCCCTCCCGCATGGCCGACGAATGCGCCAGCGAGTAGGCGAGGATTCCCGCTTGGGCATTACCGGACTGCGCAAATTGCGCGGCTTGTGAAATATTTTCGCCGAAAACAAGTTTGGAAAGTACCTGCTTGTAGATATGCGCCGATTGTAAAGCGCTGACCGCGGCACGGCCGTAGGGCGCGTGCGCGGGATTGGCGATGGCGATCCTGGAAACTTGCGGCTTCAGGAGGCAGTTCCATTTCTCCGCCTGAGGATCGCAGATCGCGCTGGGCGGCATCCACAGAACAAGACTGCCCACGCCATAAACCACGGCGCTTCTCGGCTCAGCGCGGCCAGATTGGATTAAATTGGCGGGAAATTCACTATCCGCAGAAAAGAAGAGGTCAAACGGCGCGCCATTCTGGATTTGCGAGAAGAAATTTCCACTGGAGCCGAAAATGAGCTCGACGGTTATCCCGGTTTTCGCTTCGAACGCCTTGGCGATTTCCGGCATTGCGGCCTGCAGGTCGGAAGCAGCGGCGACGCGGATGCGTTTCGGCTGCGCGAAGGCGGAAGCGGATGTGCAAACGACAAGCATCAAAACGCTGACGATATGCAAAACAATCGTTCTTGCCGGCATGGGGGTTCTCGCGGGCGTAAACTCAGACGCGCAGGATCATCACTTCGGTGGATTTGATGAGCGCCGCGGCGCGTTCTCCCGCCTTCAAGCGCATTTCCTTCGCGGCATCGGCTGTGATGATGGAGGTGATGTGCTGTTCGCCGATGGCCAGCGTGACCTGCGCGAGCAGGCCGCTGTACTTGATGGCCATCACGCGGCCGATCAGCTGGTTGCGGCCGCTGATTTTGCGGAAGGCGCCGCGGCGCGAGCCGATGTCTCCGCGTTCGAGTTTTTTGGGAATCAGCCGGTCAATTTCGCTTTCCGGAACGCGGTGATGGCCGCCGGGAGTCTTGGCGGTGCGAATTTTATCGCGGTAAATCCACTGTTTCAGTGTGGGGTAGCTAATGCCTAGAATGTTTGCGGCTTCGCGTGGCGACAACAGCCTCTGCACAATGACCTCCGCGGTTCTATACGGAACTGAGCAAAGCATACCATATTATCAATACGGTTTTATGCGTTTTGTATCAGGCAGGATGGAGTTGTGGGGGAAGGGTGCAAGGCTCAGTTACGCAACGGCTTTCCTGTTTTCAAGGTGTACGCGATACGCTCCTGCGTTTTCTTTTCGCCCAGCAGCGAAACGAAAGCCTCGCGCTCCAAGTCAAGCACGTATTGTTCGCTGACCAATTGGGGCGACGTCAACGCGCCTCCCGCCATGATGTGCGCCAGTTTGCGCGCCACGACCGCGTCGTGTTCCGAGGCGTAGCCGCCGCGCACCAGCATGTGGATCATTAATTTGGCGCCGGCGAGGAACGGTTCTCCCAACACCTTGATTTGGGTGGACTGTGCTCCTTCCTGCCAACTTGCCGCGGCGGGCTTCCAGCCGGAGCGCGACAGTCCGAGCGCGGTCTCCTTCGCATCGGCAACCAGCCGTTGTGTGTTCATCGAATAGGAGTCTTCGCGGCGGAAGTAACCAAGCTCGCGGCATTCTTCCGCGCTGGTTCCGACTTTCGCCAGCGCGACGTTTTCAAAAACTGGCTTCAATGCGTGGAACAGGTCCAGATCTTCGCCGCCCGCCGAGTTTTCGTTCGCGCGGATCAGCATTTCTTTCGAACCGCCGCCGCCGGGAATCAGCCCGACCCCGGCTTCGACCAGCCCGACATAGGCCTCAGAGGCCGAATGAATCCGCGCGGCATGCAAACTGATTTCGCAGCCGCCGCCAAGAGCCATCCCTTGCGGCGCGGCGACCACCGGTTTTTTCGCGTACTTGATGGCCAGATTGACGTTCTGGAACTGCTTCACCGCCATGTGCAGTTCGTCCCACTCCTGCTCCTGCGCACCAACCAGCACCAGCATCAAATTTGCGCCAACGGAAAAATTCACCGCCTGGTTGGCGATCACCATGGCGTCGAAATCGGTTTCCAGGCGCTTGAGGCCTTTGTGGATCATGGCGATCAGATCGGCGCCGATCGCGTTCATTTTGGCGTGAAATTCGCAGCACACCACGCCGTCGCCGAGGTCGACGAGGCTCGCACTTGCGTTGCGCTCTACTTCCCTGCCGGCTTCCTTCAGTGATTTCAGGATCAACACGCCTGCCGGCCCCTCCACTTTCTTGCCGCCCACGGCCAGATCAAAAACCGTGGTGGCGCCTTTTTCTGACTCATAGAAACTCTTGCGACCGCTAGACAACACTTTTTCAAACAGCGCAGGCAGGGGCCGGTCTTCCGTCTGTACTTGCGCCGCGAATGTGTCGAGCCCCAGCGCGTCCACCATTTCGAACGGGCCCAGTTCCCAGCCGAAGCCCCAGCGCATGGCGCGGTCCACGTCCACCAGATTGTCGGAAATTTCCGGAACGCGGCGCGCGGCGTACAGGCAAGTCTCGGAAATCGCGCTCCACAGAAATTGCTGAGCCCGGTCGGCCTTCTGCCCTTCCAGAATCGGCCCGACCAGCGCACGCAACCTCTGGCGCGTGTCGTCAATCGCCTTGCCCGCATCGATCGAAGCGAATTTCGTTTTTTGCCGCGGCCGATATTCCATGGTGTTGACGTCAAGCGTCAGAATTTCCTTTTCGCCCTCGCCCCTTACCTTTTTGTAGAAGCCCTGGCCGGTTTTGTCGCCAAGCCAGCCGCGCTTGATCATCTCCTCGACCAGCGCGGGGACTTTGTAGCGTTCGCGCGACTCATCATTTGGCGCCGTCTCGTAAATATTTCTCACCACATGGGCCAGTACGTCCAGGCCGACGATGTCCGTTGTGCGAAACGTCGCGGATTTGGGCCAGCCCACCGCCGGGCCGGTACAGGCGTCCACTTCCTCGACCGTCATGCCAAGTTCGCCCATCAAGCGGAGCGCGTTCAGGACAGAAAAGGTGCCGATGCGGTTGGCGATGAAGTTCGGCGTATCTTTTGCGACCACAACACCCTTGCCAAGCCGCCGGTCGCAAAAATCGCTGAGCGTTTCGATGACATTCGCGGAAGTTTTCGGACCGGGAATGATTTCGACCAACTTTAGATAGCGCGGCGGGTTAAAGAAGTGCGTGCCGGCCCAGTGCTGCTGGAATTCCTCGGGCCATCCTTCGGCAATCAGGTGAACGGGCAGGCCGGAGGTATTGGTGGTGACGATGGCGCCGGGCTTGCGGAATTGCAGAACGCGAGAAAGAAGCTTGCGCTTGATCTCCAGATTTTCCGCGACTACCTCAATGATCCAGTCCGCCTCGGCGCAACGTGCCAGGTCGTCGTCAAAATTGCCGATGGAGATTTTGTCGGCCAGCTTCGCGCTGAAAAATGCCGCGGGCCGCGCGCTCTTCGCCGCTTCCACGCCGTTGCGCGCGAAACGATTGCGATCGTCAGCGGGCGCAGCGGGCTTCAAGTCCGGCGGAACCATGTCCATGAGCACGCAAGGCACCCCGGCATTCGCAAAGTGTGCGGCGATTCGGGCCCCCATGGTACCGGCGCCTAAAACTACTGCTTTCTGGATGGGAAGCTTCATGACCAGCCTTCGAATGCGAGATGGACGTCCGGACAGGTTCAGAGTTGGTCTGCTAACCCCGAGTGAGCAAGGTTACAAAACCGGCAAAGCGTGGTCAAACCGGAGCGCGCCCGCCCCGCGCAGTACTAAGATAAGAGCAGGGTAATGGACAGCAAGATCAACAGCGCGTTGGAATGGCTCCGAAACGCTGAGCAGACGTTTCGTCAGCGTGCTTTCGGCAGCGCGGACAAGCAATCGCCGCGGCCCAAGATCGGTCTGGCGCTGGCGGGCGGCTTCGCGCGCGGCATCGCGCACATCGGCGTGCTGCGCGCTTTTCGCGAGGCGGGCATTCCCATTGATTACGTGGCGGGTACCAGCGTCGGCGCGCTGATTGGAGCTGGCTTTTGCGCAGGCGCGACGCTCGAATTCATGGAAGAGACCGGCAAACAAACCACGTTCGCGGATTTTGGCCGATGGACCCCTTCATGGCTGGGCTTGGCCACGAACCAGCGCATGGAAAAATATCTGGCTCGCCTGACGCCGGCGACCACGTTTGAGGACTTGCACGTTCCCTTAGCCATCAGCACTACCGACATCAACGCCGGCATCACCGTGTACTACTCGAGCGGCCCGATTGCGCCGGCGCTGCGTGCGTCTTGCGCATATCCCGGTCTATTCGTTCCCATTCAATACGACGGGCGGACGCTGGTGGACGGCTTTTTGACCTCTCCTGTTCCCGTTGAAGGCGCCCTGCTGCTCGGCGCGGAAGTGGTCATCGCCGTGTTCCTGGAATCGGGCGGCATCGAAAATCCCCGCACGGCGGTGGATATCATCAGCCGCTCGTTCAACATCATTCAAGGCCATTCGGAAATCAGCTGGCGCGCGCAGGCCGACGTGGTGATCGAGCCGAACGTTACATCCTTTGCGTGGGACGATTTTACGAAAACGCCCGAACTGGTAGCTGCCGGAGAGGAAGCCGCGAAAAAAGCTATCCCTCAGATTCTTGAGGTTCTGCACGGAGAAAAGAAAAATCCCGTCACATAGCCATTCGGCGTTCAACGCGAGCTTCGACCACCACCGGCTGACCTTCGCCTTTTCCGCGCTGGGTGAGCCAGGCGGCCAACCCCTCGGCGAATTTTTCGGGCGTGAGGCGAAAGCTGGCTTCGACAGCGCCGTCGCCGACCGGTAGCGTGTCGTCGAACTCCGCCGAGTTGGTGAAATTGCGCATGCAGAACTGGTCGAGCCACTCCAGCGGGCAGGCGCGGCGTTCCCCGCGAACCACCACGTCCACTAGAAACTTTTGCGCGTACATGGCATCAGATTACCATTGCTCGCTACCGGCGGAGCTGTGCGTCAAACTGTTAAGATAGTGTTCAGGAGCGTCCGCTAGTGAAGCTGCGCTTTCTCTTTGCGAGTGTCGTCGCGTTTGTTGCGGCCGTGATGGCCGCTGGCCCCAGCCGTGCTCAGGGCCCTCATCCCGCCGTGCTGCAGCTCGAGGCCTGGCGCAAAGCGGTACTGGCCGGCGACGCCCAGGCTCTCACGCCTCTTTACTCTTCCAGCCCGAGGATTCTTGGCCCAGGCAAGTCTTCGTCCAACTTGACCGCGGAAGTCGCTTATTGGACCGGATGGAAAGCCAAGGGCCTGAAGACTATTTCCGCGCAAATCGAAAACGCACAGGAGCCCCAACCCGGCTTTCACCTTCTTTCGATTCAATTAACGCTGGTCGCTTCCGAGGGCGGAGCCGCGAAAAAGTATTACGTCAAGATGGCGCAAGGCTATGCCGAACAGGGCGGCACCTGGAAAATCGCCGTCCAGCAGCGGGAAGACGCCACGCGCCTCAAGGGTCCGGCGGAACGAAAAAATCTGTATCCCGCCGATGCCGATGCACAAAAGGAAATCGAAGAGGCGCTGCATGCGGCAGCAAATTCGCATAAGCGCGTTATGCTGATCTTTGGCGGCAACTGGTGTTACGACTGTCACGTATTGGATGCAGCGTTTAACACACCCGAGATTGCGCCAACCCTGAACCGGAACTATGTCGTTGTCCACGTGGACGTCGGTGAATATAACAAGAACCTCGATCTCGCCAAGAAATACGAAGTTCCGCTGGAGCGCGGCGTGCCTGCCGCTGCCATCCTCGACAGCACCGGCAAGTTGCTGGTCAGCCAGAAAAATCAGGAATTCGAAAAAGCGCACTCCATGGCGCCCGAAGACATTTTGGCGTTCCTCAACAAGTGGAAGCCCACAGCCGAACGCTAAGGCTGCTTGGCGTTAATACTGTTACAAAACCAATCGAATGTCCGGGTCGATGACCACGTGTGTGGCCATCTCGCCGTTGATGGAGTACTTGTCGCCGTGCTCGTTTCGAAAATGGAAAAAGCGGCTGATGTGATAGTCCTCGTCGAAAATCGAAAACACCTTTTCGGTTTCGGCGTGTGACATTTTGAATGCAGAAAGCGGCACCGGCTCCCCGGGTTTCGGAGCAAGACAGGTGTACTGCCTGTAGAGTTCCTGCAGGGAGATCATGGGGGCGGGCCTTGCGGCTAGGGCGCTCATAGACGCCACCTTTCTTCCGCGAAGCAAGAATTGAGAACCCCATTTTACACCCGATTGGTGGCGCCGGGGCGGTTTGTTCGCACGGGTTCGCTTTGTCAACCGCCCGTGAATCCTCTATCATTTTGCTGCGACCAAACGAATCGAGCCTGCCGGATCGTTCGCACCAGGAGGAATAAAAATGGCGATTGCAGTGGGACAAGCGGCGCCGGATTTTTCGCTGAAGGATCAGTACGACAAGGACGTGAAGCTTTCTGATTTCACGGGAAAGAAAAATGTTGTGATCGTTTTCTATCCCCTGGACTGGAGCCCGGTCTGCACCAAGGAGCACGTCTGCATCGTGAACGGGATGAAGGATTTCGCCACGCTCGACGCGGAAGTGCTTGGCGTGAGCGTGGACAGCGCCTGGTCGCACAAGGCCTACGCTGAAAAAATGGGCATCAAGTATTCGCTGCTTGCCGATTTCAATCCTCGCGGCGCCATGGCCGATAAGTACGGAGTTTATCTCTCGGACAAAGGAATTACCGGACGCGCGATCGTGATCGTCGGCAAAGACGGCAAGGTTGCCTGGATGAAAAACTACGACATACCGGTGGTACCGGACGTGGATGAAGTGGCCTCTGCACTGCAAAAAGTGAAATCGGCGGGCGCATAGACGCTCTAGCGGTATTTCTTGAGCAGGCGGGCCAGGACGAGCAGTCCTGGCCTTTTTCATTCCGCGCCGCGAATTGCGGCAAGCAGAAAGGGCGCGGCCAGCCACAAGCCAAGCGTCAAAATGCCGCCAATCACGAGCGGCCAGCGCACCGGGCTAGGCCGAATCAACGCGTACGCAGCAGCCAGCCCGGGAATGAATCCGAACCAGATGAAACCAACCATCACTACGTGGTTGGCCCAATCCGACGGAAGCCATTTTGCGGCGTGCGCGGTGAGAGCGGCGGAATCCACACCGGGAATCCGCAACAGCAGGCTGAGCGAAATATTGGCCAGCAGAAAGTTCGCGAACGCGTCGTGCTCTTCTTTCTGCGGTTTTTCGCCCGGTGCGGCGAAAGGTTCCCGCTCCGCCGGAAGGACACGAAGCCATGCCATCACCAGCGGGCACGCCGCCGCCAGCAACAGCAGCAAATACAAGACCAGCGCCAGGCGATGGTCGAGCCCACCGGCATTTTGCGGGGCAAGAGGCATTGGCACCATCCGTCGGAACTTTAGCGGCGGAAGTCGTTGCGAGCCACCGTTCCGCCCTTCATGACAAACTTGACTTTCTCCAGCGTCTTTACGTCAGCCAGCGGATCACCTTCGACAGCAATCAGATCGGCGTAGTGCCCCTTTTCCACTGAGCCGACCCTGTCGCCCCAGCCGATCAAGTCGGCTGCGCTCAGCGTGGCTGCGCGAATCGCGTCCAGCGGTTGCATCCCCCACTCGACCATTTTCCCGAACTGCCTCGCGTTGTCCCCATGGGGATAGACACCGGAATCGGTGCCAAACGCGATTTTCGCGCCGGCCTGAAACGCTTTCCGGAAATTCTCGCGCTGCAGCCGGCCTATTTTTTTTTCCTTTTCGATGGATTCGGGAAGCATACCGGCTTTCGCCCCTTCCTGCAGGATGAAATCATCGTTGTAAATGTCGAAGACCAGATACGTGCCATGCTGTTTGGCCAGCCCGATGCCTTCGTCGTCGATCAAGCTCGAATGCTCGATGGAATCAATGCCCGCGCGGATCGCGTCCTTGATGGACTGCGTGCCGTGCGCGTGCGCCGCAACTTTGCGCCCAAGCTTGTGGGCTTCGTCGGCGATAGCCTGCATTTCTTCGAGTGTGTACTGCGGGGTGCCGGGCAGGTCGCCCTTGCTCAAAACACCGCCTGAAGCGCAGATTTTGATCACGTCAGCGCCGTACTTGATCACTTCGCGCACTTTGGCGCGCGCAGCCCATGGTCCGTCGGCTACACCTTCGGATCGATAATGATAACCGTATGGCAGTAGATTGTCGTCGCAGTGGCCGCCCGTGATGCCGAGCGGCGGTCCAGACACTACCATGCGCGGCCCTTCGATCTCGCCCGCGTTCACCCCGTCCCGCACCGCCACATCCGTGAAACCGTTGGCACCGACATTCCGAATCGTGGTGAATCCAGCGCGCAGCGTCAGGCGCGCATTCTTCACACCGGTGACCGCCTCGCGCGGCACGGAAATCCCCAGACCGGCGTATCCGCTGTGCTGCGGATCGCCAGTGACGTGGGTGTGCACGTCAATCAGCCCGGGAAGGCACGTCGCACGAGATAAATCGATCGCGTCCGTAGCCGATCCAGGTGCGGGGGCCACCGAAGTAATGACTCCGTCGGAGTCAAACGTCACCACCTGATCGGAAAGAAGTTTTCCGGTGCGAACGTCCAGCAGTTTGCCGCAGCGCACCGCGCCCGGGGCAGCCGCGGCTACGCCCACGGCCGCCAAACACACAAACAGTACCAACAAAAGTTTACGCATCATTCCCTCAGCGGTTTTCGAATGAAAATTGCCCCAAGAGAATAGCCCGAAAGCAAGCTGCGGCTCAATTCCTCTTCGGGGGCAGTGAAGGCGGCGTTCTTGCTATTTGCGCTCAGACTGCGTCAAGGAACGAAGAAACAATACCAATTGCCAGCGCTGCTGTTCCGTGTAGCGCTTCTTGAACCCGGGCATGGGGCGATGACCTTCGCTGATTTTGTAGAACAGCTCGCCGTCGCTCACGGCATTCATGCGTGCCGCGTCGGTGAAATTGGTCGGCCGCGGGTCATACATCTTGGCCTGCGATCCATCCCCCTTGCCGGCGTCTCCGTGGCACTCCGTGCATTTATCGAGATACAACGCCCGAGCAGCCGGAAGATTTGCTTGCGATGGTTTTAAGGGATTCACAACCCGTTTAGCCTCCTCAGGCACAATCCACGGCCCGGGATGAAAGAAGGCATACACGGCTGAGCCTGCGGCGGCGAGCAAAAGCACAACGAAGAGGGTTCCGGCGAGTTTCTTACGGGCGGGCGAAGGCATGTGCAAAACGATTTTGGCACAAGGCCGACTCGCTTCACCACCGCAGGCATCGGTGGTCCCGGTAGCCTCGGCGCACGCTGCGCCTCGGCGTTAGTGTGTTTTTCGCTCCTTATGACGTCGCTAGCCGCGGAAGGTCAGATAGAGCAGTTCGGCATTGAACGCAACAATCGCGATCGCGACGACCCAGGCCACAATCGCCGTAAGCCGAGAATTGGCGAATGCGCCCATTTTGGTCTTGTTGCTGGTGAACTGAACCAAGGGGATCACCGCAAACGGCAATTGAAAGCTGAGAATCACCTGACTAAGGATCAGCAAGGATGTGACTTTGCCTTCGCCGTAGATTCCAATGACGATCACCGCCGGAATAATCGCGAGCGCTCGCGTGATCAACCGCCTTAGCCACGGCCGAAGGCGCAGATTCAGGAACCCTTCCATCACAATCTGGCCGGCCAGCGTTCCCGTTAACGTGGAATTCTGCCCGGACGCCAGCAGTGCGCAGGCAAATAGCGTGCTGGCCAGGCTGGCTCCCAGTACCGGCGTCAGCAACTTGTAGGCGTCGGAAATCTCCGCAACCTCATGCAAGCCACGCGAGTAAAATGCCGCGGCTCCCAAAATCAAGATGGCTGCGTTGACGAACAGCGCGAACCCCAGAGCGAGCGTCGAATCGAGGATCGCGAAACGCAACGCCTCGCGCTTGCCCGCAGTGTCCGTTGAAAACGCTCGGGTCTGCACAATGCTCGAGTGCAGATAGAGATTGTGCGGCATCACGGTTGCGCCAAGAATCCCGATGGCGATGTACAGCATTTCGCGGTTCTTAAGGATCTCCCATCGCGGCACGAAGCCGGCCGCGGCCTCGCGCCAAAGCGGTTGCGCAAAGAAAATCTCATAGGCAAAACACGCCGCGATCGTGGCGATAAGCGTAATCACGAAAGCTTCGATCAGCCGAAAGCCTCGCCCTTGCAGCGCCAGCACGATCAGTACATCCAACGCGGTAATCAGCACGCCGGCCAGCAGCGGCAGGCCAAAGAGCAGCTTCAACGCCACCGCCGATCCCAGCACTTCCGCCAGGTCGCAAGCGGCAATCGCGATTTCGCAAATCACCCACAAACTGAACGACAGCGGCCGCGAATACGATTCGCGGCATGCTTGTGCAAGGTCGCGTCCGGTAACGATCCCCAATTTCGCCGAAAGCGCCTGCAGCAGCATTGCCATCAGGTTGCTCAACAGGATCACGCTGAGCAGCGCGTAGCCGAACTTCGCTCCGCCTCCGAGGTCCGTCGCCCAGTTGCCGGGGTCCATGTAACCGACCGCAACCAGGTACCCGGGCCCGGCAAAGGCCAGAATCTTCTTGAACCAGGTCAACCCCGGCGCGATGGGAATCGTGCGATGCGCCTCGGGCAGCGAGGGGTTGAATGCGTTAGCGGCAACGGGGGGTCGCGACTGCAAGGGCGTTGCAGCCGCAGTGGGATCCGCTTCGATCAGTTGTTCGGTCGCGCGCGCCATTCTTATTAACTATAGTTAATAGCATACCTAAACTATCTTTAATGCCGTCCCCTGTCAATAGATCTTTTTGTGCAAGTGCCGCCGAAGAACTACTGGGGTTCGAGCGGTGTGGTACCTTTGGGAAGAACCTCAGGAGAACAGGCATGGACGAGAAACAGCCGCAACCGCAGCCGGGCCAGATGCAGATCAAGGCCGACGAAAAGGAGCTGCAGGGTCTTTACAGCAATTTGGTGATGCTCCAGCACAACCTGGAAGAGTTCACCCTGAATTTTGTCTACATTTTCCCCAACGGCGCGCAAGGCAAGCTGCTCAGCAGCATGATCGTCAGCCCCGGCCACGCCAAACGCATCTGGCGCGCGCTAGGAGAAAACATCTCCCGCTACGAAGCCCAGTTCGGCCCCATCAAGGAAGCCCCAGAAGGGAGCAACCCCCCGCCCAACGTTGGTTTTGTGCAGTAGCCGGGGTTTTGGCTCGCGCGAATACGCGTCAGCAACCCAAGCGAGAAGCGCAGTCATTCAACATCTCCGCTTCCCAAGCCGGCCGCTTTGGATTTTTCGGATGGGGCTGGTCCGTCGGAATCTTCCCCGTCAGGTGCAGAAACACGGCCGCCGAATGCTTATAGGCGGGCACTGGGGCGCGAAACGCCACATTGCCCAAGTGCTGCAGTGCATCGGACAATGCGTAATACTCCGCATCTCCGGCTTCCCATAGCCGGTCCCGCTCCGCAAACCTCTCCGGGCAAAACGTCGCCAACCCAAGAAGATAATCCGAACCGTACTCAATCATGTTGATGCCCAGGTCGTTGCCGGTGTAAATCCGGAATTCCGGGCGATGGGCGTCGCGCAAAGCCAGCCGGCCCAATTCAATCGTGCGGTCCAGCGAAGAATGCTTCATTCCTTTCAGTTCCGGAATGTCCATCAGCCGTCGCACCGTCTCTTGGTCAAAAATCTCTCCGTTCGGGGCGAACATCCTCCCCAATTCGAATGCCAGAACCTGCGAATGGCCATTGCAGATCGCTTGATACGTTGCAGCTTTCTCCTGCGCCGGTTTTCCATGCAGCCGCTGTGTTTGAAACAGTATGGGCACGCCGCCATGCTCGGCAATGCGATCCATCTCGCGCTGGTATAAAGCCACAACGTCACCGTCCGGCCTTTCGATATACGCCCCTGCGACAAACGCTGCGTCCTTCCCTAATGCTTCCCGCGTCCACCGCAACACGTCGCCCTTCTCCGCGTCGCTGAGGTAGTTCACATACCCGGTGTCCATGTTCACCGCATTCATCAACCCGGCCCGCTGCGTCGCCACTAAATGTTTTTGAAAGGCTTCAACCGCCACGCGTCCGTCCGCTTCGAATGGCAACAAGGCCGCCGCAATTCCCTGCACTTTGCGGCGCGGCTTTTGCCGCTGGATCATTTCTTCAATCGGCATGAACTCGCCTCAACGCTTCTTGATCGCCGCCAATTGCACCGCCATCTCCGAACTCTTGTAATACGCGTCCAGCGGATAGCACCCTGACGGCAATCCATTGCGCGGGGCGGTGGTGCAATCGCTGAACGTCCTGCAAACGCGCTTGTGTTCCACCGCGCGGCCGTTCACCGCATCCCACAAAATTTCCGGATACGTCAGCGCCATCCGCCCCAACCCGACAGCATCCACCCAGCCTTCGCGCACTGCGGCTTGCGCCACGTGCGTTAAAAAATCCTGCAAGTACGTATAGGCCGTCCCCACCACAATCAACTTCGGAAAGCGCTGCTTCAACTCACGCGTGGCCCGCATTTGCCGCGCCACCCCCACTAGCGGATCCTCCGGCGGCAGATACCCGTCCGAGGGCGGATACAGCGCAGGCCTCTGCACGTGAGGATTGTAGTAAGGACTTCCCGCTGTGACGTTCACTAGCGAAATCTGCAGTTCCTCCAGCAATGATAAAAATCGAATCGGCTCTGAAAGATCAGGCTCGATGGGGTTCTTTTCGTTCACACCGAATCCCCACCGATACGGAACCAGCTGCTCGTACGGCTCGGGAATACCCGGTCCGGGTTTCCCCGGCACCGATTTCTCGGGATCCGGCCGGAACGGAATGGTATCGAAGGCCGAAATCCGCACGCCAATCTTCAACCCCGGCGCCAACGCCCGAATTCCTTCGACCACTTCGCGTAAAAATCGCGTTCGATTCGCAAAGCTCCCCCCGTAGTTTCCTTCCCTCGTGTGCGCGCTCAAAAACTCGTGCCCCAGGTACCCGTGGCAGTGCTTCACATCCACAAAATCAAAGCCCAGCTCCCATGCGATGCGAGCGCCGCGATGAAAGTCCTCGATAATCGCGTGCACGTCCCCATCGCTCAGCATCGGAAAATCAGCAGGCAAGTTCAGCTTTCGGTCCAGAATCGGATGCCGATACAAAATGTGCGGCTCCGGCCGGCCACCGGCGTTCGGCCGGCAATAGCGCCCGGAGTGCGTCAGCTGCAGTCCAACCAGCAAATCTTCATCCGAACCGGCAGCTTTTTTGTGTTCTTCGATCAAAACGGCGCGCAACCGCGCCAGCCCTTCGCGCGTATGCTCCGCAATCACTAGTTGATTCGGATTTGCCCGCCCCTCATGCCGGATCGCCACCGCTTCCCCGCCCCAGATCAGTTTCGCGCCGCTTTGCCCAAACCGTCGCCAACGCCGCCGCGTGTGTTCGCTCGGCTGCCCATCCACCGTGCCATCCCACCCTTCCATCGGATTGATCGCAATGCGATTGCCGATGCGTAAATCGCCGCGTTGCAGCTTGGCTAGCAGCGGCGAGTCGTTTCCATGCTGAATTTCGCCGTCGCACGGAATGTCCAACCCGAGCGAACGCAAATAATCCTGGAACCGCGCGAATTCCTTGATCGTCCCGAGCCGCAACATGGCGCTTCCGCTCATCGCGATTGTTCGCTCCTGCCCTTCGGCAACATGGTGATGGCCGCCGCACCCAACAATGCCGCTCCGATCAGCGTTGCAAATCCGTTCCCATAACTTCCCGAAGCATCGCGCAACCGCGCCAGCCACCACGGCGCGACCGCTTCAGCCACGCCGTCGGCCGTCAGAATCACCCCTAGCAGCCGCCCCAGCGCCTGCACGCCAAACAGTTCCGCCGTCATCAGCGGAATGATCATGTAGTCCCCGCCCAGCCCGATTCCGAAAATCACCGCGAAAACATAAACCGAGCTCTGCGACCTACCCGCAAACAAAAGCGGAATCGCCCCCGCCACCAAAAGGTAGATCAGCAGCACCACGTACTTTTTCGGAAAGCGATCCGCCAGCCAGCCCATCAGCAGGCGTCCGATGATGCTACACGCCAGCACCAGCGACAAAATTCGCGCAGCATCGGATTGAGCGTAGTGCAAATCCAGACTCAGAAATAGTTTCAAGTTCTGTTGCGTGCCACTCACCGCCGCAATCGAGCACATGCTCCCGGCCATCAGCAGATAAAACGCCGCCGTCTTGAACGCGCCGTTGTTTGCTCCCACAGTGTTCGCGCCGCCGCTCTTTGCGCTGTCCGCTGCGGAGAAAGCCGTCGCCGTCGCAGGCTCCTTCACAAAAAACGCCATTGGCAGCGCCAACGCCGCAATTCCAATCCCGAGTACCTTCAGCGCCGCCTGCCATGACATGTGCTGAATCAGCGCATGCGAAATCAGCGGAACCGCCGCACCGCCAAAGCCAATCCCCAGATACGCAATCCCCATCGCCCTGCCGCGCGCCTTTTGAAACCATCGCGAAAGCAAAACTTGGTTCGGCAGGGGCCCTCCGGCCACATAACCCAAGGCATTCAAAAAATAAAAAAAATAGAAGAAGCCCAGCGACGAAATTGCTCCCAGTCCAAACAACGCCGCACTCGCCAGCAGAATCCCGATCATCATTACGCGCCGCGGCCCAAACCGGTCCACCAGCCATCCCACGACGAATCCAAATGCCGGCCACACGATCAGTTTGCTTAGCGCATTTCCCGACGTCACCTGCGCCCGCGTCCACCCATACTGCTTTACCATGAAGTCGTAATAGAACGGCAAGCCCCACAGTGCAATTCCCACGATGCAAAACAGCACCACGAACGCGGTTGCGGTCGCCTGCGCACCGCCGCGGTTCAACTCCGTCACAGGTATCACGCCATCCTCGGAAGGCCGTGATATTGAGTTCGTGTTGTCAGGGAAAATATGCTGCTCCATCACGCGATTGGCCGATGGTCAGCGTAGGAATTGAGGACAAGCAACCGGCAGTTCATAACGCCCGTGAAGTTTGCAGGATTCTCTACGCATGGGCAAGCCGTTCTTGATGCCGTCGCGGTTCATTCTACGCTCACACACAAAACGCCAAAACGAGCCGGGCCAGTTGCAATAAACACCCGGAGGGTGAAGTCCGATCGTCGGACTAATCCTGGCAAGGAGAGCCGGGGGAGGCCCTCACGCCGGCCGTTATCGTCGTCGTAGGAGAAGCGCTCCAACTGCAACAGAGTCTATTAGTAAGATCTTTTGGCCTAGGGAGCATGCGAGAACGCAATCCGCAGCTGGATGTTTTGAGATGCGTCGCGATCATGAGCGTGCTCGTGGCGCATACCGTGAATTTCCGTG
>JGI1027J12803_101253655_pt1 | contig 18447 bp, 9 predicted proteins | sample IowNatreferecore_FD_12803 | JGI IMG/M metagenome (IMG submission 12803) | reverse complement strand
AACTTCAGATTTGATGGATTCGCGCTGCGCCTTCACGAGAAGTATGAGGGCCTTCCAGTGTTCGATCATGGTTACTCAATCTCTATGCCTTGAGGCGAACCAAAAACGGAGCTCAAAACGAACGATGACGTCCTCCGAACTTCAACTCGCGTTTCCTCCTTTCAGGTCCGGATGCCGTACATCGGGTGTGCTGATGCATGTGACCTCTCTGCCTTCGCCATACGGCATCGGGGACGTGGGGCCGGCCGCCTTTGCATGGGTGGGACCGGCTCCACGACGCTGGCCTAAGACGGTGGCAAGCGCTGCCGTTGAGGCCGACCGGGCGTGGCAAATCGCCTTACTCATGCCTGTCTTCTTTTGCGGGAAATACACTGCTGGTCAGCCCAGACCTTCTGATTGAAGACGGATTGATCCGCCAGAGCGATTGTGAAGCAGGCCGGCGCCTCCCAAACAGCACGGTTGATTTTGAAGCGATAATCGCTTTCAAGCAACGGTTGATTGAGCCCTAAACGGGCGCCCCGAAAATGTCCCGGCACGAACCGCCACCGCGCGGTCCTCCTCGCCGCGGCCGTTCATCAAGCTGGAGAGGAGGAAGCCGCAAGCTTCCAGATCGCTCGGAGGCGCGCCCGGGCAGACAGAATCTGCCATCCCATTATCCACTACCCAAAGCTACAAACTTTGCTGGCGAGTTTCGGAGGGGCGCGGCGCATTAATGGGAGGAACTAGACCGTGCTTTTAACTTTGAAAATAAATCCGGACTCAGAACAGAACGAGCAGATCAGCACGAAAGAATTTATGACTACTCCACTGATATTAACTTCAGTCGTCCTCGCCGCCCGGCACGCCCCAGCAAGCGCTTGCTGGAAACGGCGTGTTGAAGAATTTGCAGCCTGCGCTGGAAAACTTATACACGGAACTCACTGGCGAAGACGAGTCGCAGGCTCGGAACACTTTCATATTTGTCATTGGTGATAACCTAACAACCCCATGAGATTTTATGCGTCCGAACTTCATCCATTTACTTCTGCTTTGGGCTGAACTCAAAAAGCTTTCCCTGAATCGAACCGCGGGAAAGAAGAGACGCTCCGGACATCAGCAGTTCAAGGATCCAAAGCACTTACGAAACCGATGGGGGGTTACCTTTATCCTGATGTGTGGACTGCTTTCCCGGCAGAGTGTTACTCGCGCGCAGAGCATGCTGCCCGACGTCGCGCCCGGGGGAGACGACCCACACACAAACGCGCCAACAGCGCTGTTTGGCGGGTCGGCCGACAGCGGTCCACAGGTTCCGGCGAATCTGCGTCCGTTTCAATTGACGTTGCCGAGCGACCATTTGTTCGGTGATTGGCTTGGCTGGCGCGCGAAGGCAGAAGAAGCGGGCATAAGCCCAACATTGACGTTTGTTACCGACATCGCGGGCAACGTCACCGGGGGCAAGAACCAAGGCATTACGCATGCCGACAATCTCGGGCTCGACCTGTTGTTTGACCTCAACAAGTTGGTAGGACTCGAGGGCGGTTCGTTTCTTGCATCCATATCGCAACGCTCCGGCACCAGCCTGTCGAAGGAGCACGTCGGAAATGTTTTTACGATCCAGCAAGTCTATGGCGGGCAGACGTTCCACCTTATCGACCTGGCCTACCAACAGAAACTGTTCGATGATCGCGTCGAAGTTCGCCTCGGTCGCGTCGCGACCGGCGACGATTTTCTCGTTTCTCCTTATGACTGGGTCTTCATGCAAAACGGCTTTGACGGCAACCCCGTGGGAGTTTTTTTCAACGCGCCGGGAATGACCGCCTACCCCAACGCCACCTGGGGTGCCCGTGTCAAGGTTCGGCCAACCGAACGCACTTATGTTATGGGCGGCGTGTACAATGGCGACCCATCGATCCGCGAGATCAAACATAACGGTGCGGACATGTCGATGAACGGCCCCGTATTTGTCATCGGTGAGGCCGGCTATCAACGAAACGGTCTGCCCGGCGATAAGGGATTGATCGGCAACTACCGAATCGGCGGCTGGTATGACAACGCGGTTTTCACCGACTTTGAAAGCGTCGGGCGAGGGACGGCGACGACGTCCAAGCGCGGCAATTGGGGCATCTACACGCTGAACGACCAGGTGCTCGTCTCGTTCGGCGAGCGGACGAATAACAGCGGGCTGGGGGTCGTTTGCTCGGCCTTGATTTCTCCGGATGAGTCCATCAGCCAGATGCCATATTTTTTCACCGCCGGCGTCGTTGCCCGCGGATTCCTGCCTTCACGGCCGACAGACCTGGCCGGTTTCGGCGTCATTTTCGGCCGCTTCAGCAGCGACCTCCGCGATGCGCAACACCGCGAGCAATTGTTCAACCCGACTGTTGGCGCGCAAGACTACGAATCGGTTCTGGAATGGACATACCGTTTTTACTTCCGCAAGAGCGCCTTCTTTTTCCAGCCCGACATTCAGTACGTCATGAACCCGGGTGGCATGCACAAATTGGACAACGCCCTCGTGCTCGGTTGCCAGATCGGTTTCAACTTTTAACGACTACCACCCGAAAGGAATCACGTTTATGCCCAAAACCTACGCAGCAATAACATTAGGATCAAACGCGAGCGACACCGTCACGCCCGTGGCCTCGCCGGGCCAGCCGGCGACACATCGTCTTTACGTAATCTGGCTGTCTGGCGTCGCGGCGATTGGCGGCTTCCTTTTTGGTTTTGACAGCGGCGTCATCAATGGAGCCGTGGACGCGATCTCAGCTGCCTTTGGCACCAAGACGGCGGCAACCGGTTTTGCTGTGGCTTCCGTGCTGCTGGGGTGCGCCGGCGGTGCCTCCGGCGCGGGCACTTTAGCCAACCTCATCGGCCGGCGTCCGACTATGCTGTTCAACGCGGTGCTTTTTCTCGTCAGCGCATTCGCCACTGGGGCCGCGGGCTCAGCGCCTGTCTTCATAGCCTGGCGAATCGTTGGTGGAATGGCCATTGGCGCAGCGAGTGTGCTTGCGCCGATGTATATCTCGGAAGTGGCTCCCGCGCATTTTCGCGGCAGGCTCGCCTCGCTCCAACAGATGGCGATTGTGCTGGGATTGTTCGGCGCATTTCTCAGCAATCATCTTCTTGCCAAAATCGCCCACGGCGCGGCCGCCACCTTATGGCTGGGGGAACCTGCCTGGCGCTGGATGTTCTGGATGGAGGCAATACCGTCGGCGGCTTTTCTCATCGGCACTCTGCTCATCCCTGAGTCGCCTCGGTTTCTCGTTTTCCGCGGCAAACGAGAACAGGCTCGCCAGATTTTCGCAAAGATCGGCGGAAATGTCGGTGAATTAATCGAGCAGATCGAACAGAGCCTCAAAGGGGAGCATCGGCCCCGACTCTCGGATTTGATTGTCCCAGGCACGCGTCGCGTCGCATCCATCGTTTGGGTGGCGATGGGCCTCGCCGCATTTCAACAATTCGTCGGCATCAACATCATTTTCTATTTCGGCGAAGTGCTGTGGAAAACAGCAGGTGCTACCGAGCAGTCGGCGCTCCGCATCAATTTGCTGACGGGCTTTGTCAACATCCTGGCGACAATCCCGGCCATTGCGCTGGTTGATCGCCTGGGACGTAAACCATTGCTTCTCATTGGCTCCGTGGGCATGGCAGTAACTCTGGGCGCTTTGGCGATTGTCTTTGCGACCGCCGGCGTCGGACCCGAGGGGAGACCGATGCTGAGCCATGTCGCCGCAGTGACAGGTCTGGTTGCGGCGAACCTCTACGTTGTGGCCTTCGCAATGTCCTGGGGGCCGGTCATGTGGGTTCTTCTGGGCGAAATGTTTCCGAATCGGCTGCGCGCTGCGGCGCTTGCGGTGTCCGGGGCCACAAATTGGGCAGCGAACTTCCTGGTCACTGTCACTTTCCTGCCACTGTTGAAAGTGGTTGGTCTGTCGGGCTCTTACGGCCTGTACACGCTGGCCGCAGTGATTTCGCTGATTTTCGTCTGGACCGCTGTGCGTGAGACGAAAGGTAAAACCCTCGAAGAAATGTAAGATACGAAACGTATCGCATGGAGGATCCTATGAATGCAATCCAACACCAGACACTTTTCGATCCGACTTACGTTTTCGAGCCGCCCAGATTTTCGCCGCCCCGCGTTCAGCTAAAGACGTCGCAACGATCTGATCCGGCAACATTGCCATCAGAAGCGACGCTCGACGAATCGGCGCCGGAAAGTGACGTCACGCGAGCACATTCGCGGGGCGGCGAGACGTTTCAACTCTACCTTCGCGAAATCGGCCAGGTGAAGTTGCTGACGCCCGGCGAAGAAATTGCACTCGCCGACCGCATCAAACGTGGCGACCAGGAAGCACGCGAGCACATGATCAAGGCGAACTTGCGGTTGGTGGTAAAGATTGCTCGCGAATACGAAGACCTTGGAATGCCGTTGATGGATCTCATCAGCGAGGGGAACATTGGATTGATCAAGGCGGTCGAGCGCTTCGACCCGCGAAAAGGGGCGAAGCTCTCCACGTATGCGTCGTGGTGGATCAAACAATCGATCAAGAGAGCATTGGCCCACCAATCGCGAACCATTCGATTGCCTGAGCACGCTGTGGACAAAGTGGCCGTTATCCGTCGAGCTGAGGCGACGCTTTACGAGACCTACGGCCGCCTTCCGACCGACGAGGAGTTGGCGGATCAGCTTGGAATCAGAGACGCACGCCTGGTGTGCAGGTATCGGGAGGCGTCAAGAAGGCTGGTCGAATTGGACGCTCCGACTGGGAGCGATTCGGATTCAGAATCGATTTCGGAAATCATCGCCGACGCGAATGCAGCCGCGCCCTTCGATCGCCTTGTCAAAGCCAACGATATGGCGTTGGCCCAGGAGGCATTTGCAACGTTGGACGAGCGGGAGAGCAGGATTCTCGTATTGCGGTTTGGTCTTGGTAATAAACCGCCGAAAACGTTAGAGGAGATCGGCCAGGAGTTCAGTGTCACCCGTGAACGCATTCGGCAACTTGAGGGACTGGCGCTGAAGAAACTGCGAGCAGCCATGCAAAAGCGGGATACCTGCGGAATTCAACGGGAGCAAACTGAGACAACGGAGGAGGTCAAACTCCATCGGACGGCCGATAAACAATCTCTCCAGATAGCAGCAAATTAGACGTGGAATAAAAAGAAATTCAAAATCATGAAAAAGCCCTCAATCCTTTTGAAAATAACACCCGGATCGCGAATCAGACTGTCGTTTCTAGCCGCCTTGGCTTTCCTGATTTTTGAATCTTCTCCGGCGCAACCGATCACAGCGACGAACGAGCCGACGCAAACTATTGCGGCGAGCCTTGCCGGAGATTCCATCGTGCTCCCAACCGGGTTAAGCGATCCGATCGAGCCTTTTAATCGTGCTATTTGGGGATTCAACAAAGGATTCATGACCTGGGTGGTGAGGCCCGCTTCCAAGGGCTATCGGCGCGTGGTGTTTAAGCCTGTCCGAACGGGCATCGGGAATATGGGCAAGAACCTGACCTTTCCGGACAGACTCCTCAATAACATGTTGCAAGGAAAGTGGGCGGGAATGGGTCAAGAAACGGAGCGCTGCCTTTGTAACACAGTGATTGGACTTGGCGGGTTCTTCGATGTGGCGACGCGATGGGGTATCCCCAGGAGCGACACCAGCTTTAGCCAGACTTTCAGCAAATGGGGCTGGAGACCTGGATGCTATCTGATGCTGCCGGTGTTTGGACCCAGCGACGAGCGGGATGCCACCGGCCTGGCAGGCGACGCGGCCGCAAACCCCATGACCTATTTCTTCCCATACACGTGGATCAGTTCCGGAGTGAGGGCCAATAATTTTACTGACACCGTGGAGGGATCGGTCCGCTTCACCCAGACGGAGCCGGATTCATATTCGCTCTTGCAGTACGCGTGGAGCTTCGCGCACCAGGACCGGCACGTGGATATGGGTGTGACAGGGGACCAGGACCAGGCGTCGCTGGAAACGCTTCAATCCGCGCTTTTCACATTTCAAGACGCGAAGTTTCCGGCCCGAGGCAAAACGCGATCAGTTTTAATCCCTGCCACCGGCAAGAAACTGGAGTTCACGTTCTGGCTGCAACCGCGCCATGCGCCCGTGGTTTATCTTGTTCCCGGTTTTGGCGCCCATCGCCTGGCCGGGAACGAGCTGGGATTGGCCGAACTTCTTTTCAAGAACGGGTTCTCCGCCGTAACCCTTAGCAGCACGTTTCATCCTGAGTTCATGGAGCACGCTTCGACGAGCGACCTTCCATCTTATCCACCCGCTGACGTTCGCGATTTGCATGTCGCTCTGACCGAGATCGATCACCGTTTGGAAGCAAGGTATCGAGATCGGTTGGGCTCACGGGTACTGATGGGTTACTCCATGGGGGCGTTCCAGTCGTTGTTCCTTGCGGCGCAAGCAGCGACCAATGATACCCCTCTCGTCAAATTTGAGCGGTACGTCGCCATCGATTCGCCAATTAATCTGCGATATGGCGTGACCAATTTGGACCGGTTTTACCGGGAACCGTTGGCTTGGCCTCCCGAAGAGCGCAGCGCCAAAATCAAAAACATGCTTCTCAAGGTAGTGGCCTTGAGCGAGCAATCTCCCCAGCCGGGGTCCGTCCTCCCCTTTGACGCCGTCGAAAGCAAGTTCCTGATTAGCATGGGTCTCCGTCTGACATTGCGCGATGTGATATTCAGCAGTCAGTTGCGGCACAACCAGGGCGTCTTGAAACATCCGCTGGCAAAATCAAGACGGCGCGCGGCCTACGAGGAGATCATGCAGTACTCCTTCGTCGATTATATCGAGGAGTTTGCGACTCCTTATGCCAGAACGGAAGGCATCGATCTAAAGGACCCGGTGATTGTGCGCAACGCCACAAATCTGCGCGCCTATACTGGCGAACTCCAGGCCAACCCGAATATCCGCGTCATCGCCAACCGGAACGATTTCCTTTTGGCGGCTGAGGATCTGGCGTGGATCGAAACGACGTTCGCGCCCGCGCAAGTTGTGCTCTTTGAGCATGGGGGCCATTTAGGCAATCTTTCTGAACCGGTCGTGCAACAGGCCATCCTGGGGGCGCTCGGCGATTTGGGCGCATACCAAATCGCTAAGCGTGAACCATGATGCCCAACTAAATCCGGGCAAACCGCTCCGGATACCAGACTTTTGCTCAATAAGAATGCGGCAGTCATGCGAGAACCGAACGTCCCCCAAAGGGCCAAAATTTTTTGGCGATTCCAGCTGCGGGGGATCGGGACGATTACGAGCAGGCCTACCCCACCACCGGTATGACGGCGGCTTGCACGCACTGGAGATTTCGTCTCTGCAGTGGATGTTGGCTTGTGGGTGCAATCGCAGGCGTCGGGAGTGGACCCATCGACAACTTTCAACGAGTTTGGAAAAGCCTAAACCTCGTGGCATTTGTTGTAGCGGGTCGTTGTAGGAGTAGAGAAAAAGGCAGCAGACTGTCAAAAATTGACCTATTTTGTGGGGTTTTTGAAGTTGGAGCGGGGTGATGGGAATCGAACCACGTGGCTGTTCTGACGGGCCCTCGTCTGCGTAAACAATCCCGGTAAGATGAAACGAGCAAAGGAGACAATACCCTTTTTTCGCTCGGTGATGAAGGTCCGTTCAGTTATGTGCGTGAGCAAATGCTAAAGAATTTACTCAAGGTCGGCCTGCACAAAATGGCCTAATTATCGGCGGGATTAGCGATGCCAATGGCCTGGCTGCGGCCATTGGCGCGGCTTGAGAGAGTATTCAGAGAGCAAGCACCCATCAAAATTCATTGTGTCTTTTGCATTGTAACCATTCTCGGGCTGCGCCTTTTTATCCAACAAGGTCAATAGCCCGCAATCGGGACGGATTGGTAGTGCCGGAGGCCACGGAGATGTGGATCCCGTTTAAGGCTGTTTTTCAGAGATTCGAAGCCAATCGGAACGCCTACGCAGTTGGATGGCACCTGCGCTGCTATTCACAGTTCCGAATCGAAAGCCATAGATCTGTCAACCATCCTGAAGGATGGCGGGCGGGAGAATTGCCATGCGTTTCGAGTGTTACGAAGTCGGAGAATTCTTTGACGAACTGTTCGGTGAGCAAGGGTCGCCCCGGGCATCAGCGCGGCCATTGATTCACAATATTGAGTGCCTTCCCGACGGCGAATTGGTTAACCGCCAAAAAGCTGCCGAGCGGGCGCTGCTCCAAATGGGGATCACATTTAATGTCTATGGAGAGCGTGCCGGGGTGGAAAAAATATTTCCGTTCGACCTTGTGCCTCGAATCGTATCGGCGGCTGAGTGGACTCGAATTGAACGCGGATTAAAGCAGCGAATCACTGCCCTCAATCACTTCATTGATGACCTTTATCACGAGCAGAGGATAATTAAGGACCGCATCGTTCCAGGGGAGATCGTCTTGTCGTCGAAAGCGTACCGGAAGGAATGTGTCGGCTTTAATCCACCGCGCGGTATTTGGTGCCACGTTTCGGGCACTGATCTTGTGCGCCATCGCGACGGGCAGATTTACGTGCTGGAAGACAACCTGCGTTGCCCGTCAGGCGTTTCTTACGTTTTGGAGAATCGCGCCGTGATGAAAAGCATGTTTCCGCAGGTCTTTGCGGCATCGAAGATTCGTCCGGTGGCAAGTTATCCGAGCCGCCTGCGCGACATGCTCGAATTTCTCGCGCCGGACAATACCACGATGCCGCGTTGTGTCCTCCTGACCCCGGGCATTTACAACTCGGCATATTTCGAGCATTCATTTCTCGCCCAGCAAATGGGAATTGAACTTGTTGAAGGACGCGATCTCGTCGTGGATGACGGTTACGTTTGCATGCGAACAACGAAGGGCTTTGAGCGGGTGGATGTCATCTATAGGCGCATTGACGATGATTTCCTGGATCCACAATGCTTCCGTGCGGACTCAATGCTCGGAGTCCCCGGGTTGATGGAAGTCTATCGGCACGGTAACGTCGCCCTGGCTAATGCACCTGGCGGTGGTGTGGCCGACGATAAAGTGGTCTATGCTTACGTGCCCACGATCGTGAAGTATTATTTAGGAGAAGACATCATTTTACCCAATGTTCCGACTTACATCTGCTCCGAGCCGGACGATTTGAAATACGTGCTGGAACATATTGAGGAACTTGTGGTCAAAGCCGCCAATGAGTCCGGCGGATATGGCATGCTCGTTGGTCCGCATGCAACCAGGCACCAATGCCGCGATTTTACGGAAAAAATAAAGGCCAACCCGCGTAATTATATCGCTCAACCCACGCTTTCTCTTTCACGAGTTCCGACACTGGTAGATGATCATTTCGAGGGCCGTCATGTGGATTTGCGGCCTTATATTCTCTACGGGAAGGAGATTTTCGTGCTGCCCGGAGGACTTACACGGGTCGCACTCAAGAAAGGCTCGCTGGTTGTGAATTCGTCACAGGGAGGAGGCAGCAAAGATACCTGGGTCCTGGCTGACGCTCCGGTCTCTGAAAAAGACGAATTCCGGCCGATACCTGCCGTCGCCAGTGCGGCGATCACCGCGTGAGTAGATTTTATGGCCGACGTCATACCCCTTGCATATCTAACTGTTTTTTTGTGCGTGAATTTTCGTTTATGCCCTGAGTTGGTGCGGGTTTAGTTGTCCGCACCGAAAGAATCTATGCTCAGCCGCGTCGCCGACTCGATTTACTGGATGAGCCGCTACGTGGAGAGGGCGGAGAACGTTGCGCGATTCATTGAGGTCAACCTTCAACTCATGCTCGACGCAGCTTCCGGCGAAGGCCAGCAATGGGAGCCGTTAGTCAACACCACGGGCGACCACGAAACCTTTAAGAAACGTTACGGTGAGGCAACCCAGCAGAACGTCATTCATTTCCTCAGCTTCGACCCCGAGAATCCAAACTCGATCTTGTCCTGCGTTCGGGCCGCGCGCGAAAACGCACGCACTATCCGCGAAATCATTTCCTCGGAGATGTGGCTTCAATTGAACAAATTCTATCTGATGGTTACGGCTGCGGCGGAGAATTCAAGTGCCCAAGCCAATCCGCAGGAGTTCTTCACCGAGGTAAAAAACGCAAGTCATCTATTCAATGGCCTGGCAGCAGCTACAATGACACATGGCGAACCCTGGCATTTTTTCCAGATGGGCCTGATGCTCGAACGCGCCGATAAAACCTCCCGCATTCTGGACGTGAAATATTTCATTCTGCTACGTTCGGTCCAGGATGTCGGCACACCGTTCGACGATATCCAATGGGCAGCCGTCTTGCGCTCGGCGAGTGCCTTTGAAATGTACCGCAAACGGCATGGCCGCATTGCACCCAAGAGCATCGTCGAGTTCCTATTGCTCGACCGCGAATTTCCACGCGCGATTCACTTCTGCCTTTTGGCTGCGCGCGATTCAATTCACGCCATTTCCAGCACGCCTGTCGGCACTTTCCGTCACCCGCCCGAAAAACTACTCGGCCAGCTTTGTTCAGATCTATCGTTCGCTGGTGTTGATGAAATCATAAATTCCGGGTTGCACGAATATCTCGACGATCTGCAAACCCGCATGAATCTAGTTGCCGCAGGCATCTACGAGACCTTTTTTGCTCTCAAAACACCCAAGCCGACAAAACGCGCAGCGCAGCATCAAACGCAGTGATTTCCGACTAACCTCATAAACCTGTGGCTATTCACGTCGCACTCTACCACAAAACGCACTACACTTACGACAAACCTGTCGGGCATGGCCCGCATGTCGTGCGATTGCGTCCGGCGCCGCATTGCCGGACCAGAATTCTCAGTTACTCACAACGTATCGGCGGCGGCGAGCACTTCGTCAACTGGCAACAGGACCCATTCTCCAATTGGAACGCCCGGCTCGTTTTTCCAGACAACATGAAGGAGTTATGCGTCGAGGTCGAACTCGTCGCGGAGATGGCGGTTTACAATCCTTTCGACTTCTTTCTCGAAGACAGTGCGTCGCAGTTTCCTTTTGCATACGACGAAGCATTGCAGCGGGACCTCGCGCCGTTCCTGGAACCGTGCCGGCTGACGCCAAAATTCGCAGCTTATCTCGCCGCGACAAAACGCGACATCCTCGGTCATTCTGAAATGCTCCCGCGTGCGTCGGGATTCGCATCGTTCCATCGCACGGACGTTCATCACGAAGGCGGCCAATTTCCGGCTCCCGGCGGCCGCTATCGCCAGGCCGAGAACTCAGAAAATCGAGGTGTTCTAGTCGCTGTTGCCACAAAGAAGGAAACTGTTCGCACGATTGATTTCCTCGTCGCCGTCAATCAGCGGCTTCAACGCGACATCAAGTATCTCATCCGTCTCGAAGCTGGAGTCCAGTCGCCGGAAGAAACTCTGGCTAAAGCGAGCGGTTCCTGCCGCGATACTGGCTGGTTGCTCGTTCAATTGCTGCGCCACTTCGGCCTGGCGGCGCGGTTTGCCAGTGGTTACCTCATCCAACTCGCGCCCGATGTCAAAGCTCTGGACGGTCCCACCGGCACGGAATTTGATTTCACTGACTTGCATGCCTGGTGTGAAGTGTATCTGCCTGGCGCCGGGTGGATTGGACTTGATCCCACGAGCGGCTTGCTTGCCGGCGAGGGACATATCCCGCTCAGTTGCACGCCGGAGCCGAGCACGGCTGCGCCCGTCACTGGCGTGACCGACAAGTGCGAATCGAAGCTTCATCACGAGATGAAAGTGATGCGGATTTTTGAATCGCCCCGCGTGACGAAGCCTTATACGGAAGAACAATGGGATGGGATCGAGTCACTTGGTCGCGCGATCGATGCGGACCTGAATAAGCACGACGTGCGCCTTACAATGGGTGGCGAGCCGACCTTTATTTCCATTGATGATCCGGAAGGACCTGAGTGGAATTTCACCGCCATCTCGCACAAGAAACGCGTTCTCTCCGGTGAACTCATTAAACGTCTCCGTGCCAGGTTCGCTCCAGGCGCGCTGCTGCATTATGGCCAGGGCAAATGGTATCCTGGCGAGCCGCTCCCGCGTTGGGCACTTGCGACATATTGGCGCAAAGATGGCGTGCCGATTTGGAAGGACGATTCGCTCATCGCGGACGAATCCAAAGACTACGGCTTCGCTGCGAAGGATGCGCAAGCACTACTCTCACGGATTGCGGCAGTTGTCGGCGCCGATCCGAAATATATGCTTCCCGCCTACGAAGATGCGTTCTACTACACGTGGAAAGAACGGCGTTTTCCATTGAACGTCACGCCTGAAAAATCGAACCTTAAGGATAAGCTCGAACGCGATCGAATCGCCCGCATTTTTCAAAAGGGGCTCGGCGATGTGGTCGGCTACGCGCTGCCAATCAAACGCGTTTCGTATGGTAATCAACTCGGTTGGTTGTCCGGAGCATGGTTCCTCCGCGACGAAGATATCCTTTGGCTTATTCCTGGCGACTCCGCAATGGGCTTGCGCTTGCCGCTCGATTCCATTCCCTGGGTTTCAGAAAAAGAATATTCGTGGATCTGGCAGCAGGACCCGTCCCAAAAGCTGCCGGCATTGCCAAAAGAATTTCCGTATCACGCAAAGCCAGAATCGATCCGGCAGCGCTTCTTGCACGGTGCGGGCGCGCCATTGCCCGCGGGCTATGGTCCCAGCCAGCGCCCCCAGTCGCTTGGCGAATTCGAGCCGGGAAAGGAATCGCCCGAGTTACCGCCGGACTTCCATACGAATCGCCGTCCGGTCCAGGAAGAAAGCGCGCCGTGGATTGTTCGCACCGCCCTCTGCGTCGAGCCGCGCGATGGGCGATTGCATGTCTTCATGCCGCCTGTCGCCACGACAGAGGATTACCTTGATCTCATTGCCGGGATTGAAACGGCAGTCACCGAACTCGGCCTTGCAATAATTGTCGAAGGCGAGACGCCTCCAAAAGATCCGCGCCTGAACAAGCTCGCGGTTACGCCGGACCCGGGCGTCATCGAAGTAAATATGCATCCCAGCAAATCGTGGGATGAATTGGTCGAGCGCACCACAGTGCTTTACGAAGAAGCGCGACAGACCCGGCTCGGCACGGAAAAATTCATGCTGGATGGCCGGCATACGGGAACCGGCGGCGGCAACCATATCATCATTGGTGGCGAGACAGCACAGGATTCACCCATACTGCGCCGCCCCGATTTGCTGAGGTCGCTGCTCGCGTACTGGCAAAATCATCCATCCCTCAGTTGGCTATTTAGCAGTCTCTTCATCGGGCCCACCTCACAAGCTCCGCGCGTGGACGAAGCCCGCAACGATTCGCTTTATGAGCTTGAGGTGGCGTTCAAGGAGCTGGATCGCCAATTAGGCAGTCGGCGAAAACAGATTGCCACTGACGGGGAATCTTCAGCGTTTGTCCCGCCATGGCTCGTGGACCGTATCTTTCGCAACCTGCTCGTTGATGCGAGCGGCAATACACATCGGGCCGAGTTCAGCATTGATAAACTCTACGCGCCCGAGAGCAGCAGTGGGCGGTTGGGCCTCGTCGAGATGCGCGCGTTTGAAATGCCTCCGCACGCTCGCATGAGTCTGGCTCAGCATCTGCTCCTGCGCGGACTCATCGCCAAATTCTGGCGCGACCCATACAACAACGGCCTCGTTCGCTGGGGCACTGATATTCACGATCGATGGATGCTCCCCCATTTCTGCGAAACTGATTTCAAGGACGTTGTCCGCGACTTGCGCGCCGCGAGTTATCCGTTTGAGTTCGATTGGTTTGCGCCGCAGTTCGAGTTTCGTTTCCCGCGCATCGGCGACTTTGCCCAACGTGACATTCAGGTCGAGCTTCGCACCGCCCTGGAACCGTGGCACGTCCTTGGCGAAGAACCCGCCGGGGGCGCCACCGTGCGCTACGTGGACAGCTCGCTCGAGAGACTTCAAGTCAAAGCTCGCGGCCTTATTGGCGAGCGCTTCGCGATAACTGTCAATGGTCATCGTGTCCCGTTGCATCCAACAGGCGCAAATGGCGAAGGCATCGCAGGCGTTCGCTACCGCGCGTGGCAGCCGCCCGAATGTCTTCAGCCGACCATCGGCGTCCACACACCGCTAACTTTCGATCTTTACGACACTTGGAACAAACGCAGCCTTGGCGGCTGCACATATCATGTCGCGCATGCGGGCGGTCGCAATTACACCACCTATCCGGTCAACGCCTATGAGGCCGAAAGCCGCCGCCTTTCGCGCTTTTTTGTTCAAGGCGCCACCCAGGGAAAATTCGCCTCGCCACCGCTAGCGGTTAACCGCAACTTCCCATTCACTCTCGATTTGCGGCTCGTGTGATTGCGCGGCCCGCCCGAATTGAGCTAATCTTCAGCGTCGTTCCATGAGTGACAAACCGGATAAGCAAGCAATATCGGCGGCGGAGAATTTGTTGCGCAATTACTCCGCTGCGTCCGGCATTTTCGATGAAATGGAGGAGGCTCCGGCCAGACCGCGGCCCCATTGGCGCCCGTTTATTGAATCACTCCAGCGCGTCGAGCGACGCGAGCTTGCATCTCGCTGGGAAAACGGACGCCGCATCATCCGCGAGCACGGCGTCACCTACAATGTTTATGGCGATCCGCAAGGCATGGATCGTCCCTGGGAATTGGATTTTGTGCCCCTGCTTATCACATCGAACGAGTGGGAGCGTATTGAAGCCGGACTTATTCAACGTTCACGATTGTTCAACCTGATTCTGGCGGACGTTTATGGCGGTTCGCAACGCCTGCTCCGGGACGGATTTCTCCCCCCCGAGCTGGTATATGCAAACCCGGGATTTCTGCGCCCTTGCCGAGGGATCGAAGTCGCCTCTGGCGTCTACTTGCACTTGCACGCATGTGATCTTGGGCGGTCTCCCGACGGGCAATGGTGGGTTTTGTCCGACCGCACGCAGGCTCCGAGCGGTGCGGGATACGCTCTCGAAAATCGCACCGTCGTGTCACGAATTCTTCCAGAGGAAATCCGTGACTGCAACGTTCAGCGCCTGGGCAGCTTCTTTCGGCGGCAACGCGATATGCTGTCCCATCTCGCGCCTTCTGGACACGACCATCCAAATATTGTTCTTCTCACGCCCGGACCGCACAACGAAACTTATTTCGAACATGCTTATTTGGCGCGACATCTTGGCTTTCCGCTCGTCGAGGGCGCTGATCTTACAGTTCGGGACCGCCGTGTATACCTGAAGACCATTGAAGGACTGCAGCGGGTCGATGTGATCCTTCGCCGCGTGGACGATTCCTTTTGCGACCCGCTTGAATTGCGAGACGATTCATTTCTCGGAGTATCCGGTTTGCTCGAAGCCGCTCGTGCTTCCAACGTCACCGTTGCAAATGCTCTCGGAGTCGGCATGATGGAAAGCCCGGCGTTCCTTGCCTTCCTGCCCAACCTGTGCCGTCATCTGCTAGGCGAGGAGTTGCTGATGCCATCCATCGCCACGTGGTGGTGCGGCCAGGGCGACGAGCTTCGTTATGTGATTGAACACCTGGATTCGCTGATTGTTCGATCGGCTTTTGACGCTCGACGTCCTCCGCTCTTTCCAACTCCAGGCACAGCGAAAAGCCGTCGCAGAACGGCGGAAGCTCGCACCAAGTTGATCCAAATGATACAAGCGGCTCCCCGCGAGTTTGTAGCGCAGGAGCGCATGAGACTCTCGCAAGCCCCTTCATGGCTGGATGATCACCTGACGGCTCGCTCCGTCGTTCTCCGCGCCTATGTCGCAAACGGTGGTGAATCCTATGCCGTCCTCTCAGGTGGCTTGACGCGTGTTTCCAGGCAGGCGGATAACCTGGTCATCTCGATGCAAAGCGGCGGTGGCAGCAAGGACACCTGGGTCCTCACCAATGGAACGACAAGCCGTCCGGAACGAGCGCAAGCCGCAGGTGAGTCCCGAGTGATCGATTTGATTTCGCCGGGAGTTCCCAGCCGGGCGGCCGACCACCTATTCTGGCTAGGGCGCTACACCGAGCGTTTGGAGCAATTATTGCGGGCGCTTCGCTGTATGCTCGGCCGAATCAGCGGCGAATCGAGTAGCGAAGGTCCCGCGGAAAATAAGGGTCTCGCTGAACTTGTTCTCAATCTAGGCCTGCTCACCCCTCCGACTGGCGGCGAGCCCGAGGTCGGTGAATTGCCCCAGCGAATTTTGAACCTGTTATATAATTCAGACGAAACCGGCGGAGTTCGCGATTTGTTGAAGCGGATCCGTTCCACCGCTTCGGCCGTGCGAGATCGCTTTTCAGGTGACACCTGGCGCATTCTCGGTCGCCTGGAACATGATGCCCGCTCGCGGCCAGGCCGGTTGCCACTCGCTCACGCGACAGCGCTGATGCATAATCTCGTGCTCGATCTGGCGGCCTTTAGCGGCATGGAAATGGAAAACATGACGCGCGGCCATGGCTGGCGGTTCCTCGATCTTGGGCGGCGTCTCGAACGAGGGCTGAGCGCGCTCAAGCTTTTGCACGCCGTTGCTAAAACTGAGTCGCCACGCGCGGTGCTCGAACCGGTGCTGGAAATCGCGGACAGCGTCATGACGTATCGCCGGCGCTATTTCACCGCGCCACACCTTCCGGGTGTCCTGGATTTGCTCCTTCGCGACGAGTCCAATCCGCGCTCGCTCATTTTTCAAATCAACGTCCTTTACGAGCACACCCTGGCTTTGACGGCAAATTCCAAATCAGCCGCCAACCACGCAGACCCGGCGCGAATTAAATCGCTTGCGAACGCAATCCTGACGCCGGCTTTTCATGCACTCGCAGCACAAGCCGCCGAGGACAAATCGCAGCTCTCAAGCCTGCTGAATTCCTGGTCCACAGACCTGCTGGAATTGTCTGACGAAATTACGAATCGCTATTTTAGCCATAGCATCCCGCGCGCGAGCTAGATGAAGAAGTTGCTCTACGACATTACGCATACGACGACCTATGAATATCGGGGCGATGTCTCTGTTTCGCAGCACCTCGTAAAGCTCGCACCGCGGCACTATGTCAGACAAAATTGTCTCGGCCATAAATTGGAAATTGTTCCGGAACTGGCCACGTTGAGCACGCATCGCGACTACTTCGGCAATATAAGCCACTTTATCGGTATTGAGACGGCACATCAACGGCTTGTCATTAAATCCCGCAGTCGCGTTGCGGTCGGCCTGACATTCGTTCCCGAGCCATTGGAAACACCAGCATGGGAAGCCGTTCGCGCCCGCTGTCGCGATGACCATTCCGGCCAGGCACTTGAGGCGCATGAATTCACCTACCCGTCACCGCTCGTTCCAATTGGCGAGGACTTTCGCGATTATGCCAAAGCCTCGTTCACGGCCGAAAGGCCAGTCCTCGATGCCGTGACCGATTTGACACGGCGCATTCATGAAGATTTTACATTCGATCCCGCCGCAACCACGGTGTCCAGCCAAGTGAAGGATGTATTCGAATCGCGCCGCGGTGTTTGCCAGGATTTCGCCCATTTTCAGCTCGCCTGTCTGCGCTCCCAAGGTTTGCCGGCCCGCTACGTCAGCGGCTATCTCGAAACCGATCCGCCTGCTGGCAAGCCAAAACTTCGCGGAGCGGACGCATCGCACGCCTGGGTAAGCTTCTTCTGTCCGAGCGTCGGCTGGATTGACGTCGATCCCACCAACGATTGCCTGCCATCACTGCGTCACATAACGATCGGTTGGGGCCGCGATTATGGTGACGTAAGTCCCATCCGCGGCGTCCTTGTCGGAGGACAAAACCAGACCCTCCAGGTTTTTGTGGATGTCAACACTCTCGGCCCTTGGGAGCGTGATAGGGGCAATTCGTTGGAATCCCAGCCCGAATTTGGCGATTCTCGCGAATCGCTCAAATGAAATCATTGGCCCCGAGTGCGGAGAGAGAAACGACGGCTGCCACAAATTTTTTGGTTATTACGCACGGCTGATATGGCTGCGATTCCGCAAGATAGATAGGGAGGATTTGGAGTTTGAATTTTCAACGCCATTTCGAACACTTCTCGGAGTGGAGAACGAATCTGTAAAAACGCTCGATGCACAGCTGCACTTTTGTGACCCAACGCCTCCTGCGCGAATCGCTCCGGATAACCTGCAGATTTCGCGCGTTCAGCCCACGCGTATCGATAACAGTGTAACGAAACTCCACATACCCCAACCAGCTTGCAACGTCGCATGAAAGCTTTAGCTCGGTCAGTTTCGCGCCATTTAACTACACGGGGGAATAGGTTTCCCGTTTTGGGCCTTTGTTGAAGAATTTTTCGAACCACCTCACCGAACCGGATGACGACAGGGCTTCCGGTTTTCATTCTTGAGTAACTTACGATGTGATTCCTCCAGTCGATGTTCTCGGCGCAAATCGCCGCGGTGTCTGACTGTGAGCCGCCGAGATGCCACAACAGTTCATAGAAATAGCGGAGTTCGACGTTGGATTCTCCGGCGAGGATCCTTTGATGTTCGTCGGCCGTAATGGCACGCTTCGCCTTAAAATGAATCGGTGGCCATTT
>JGI1027J12803_100036753_pt1 | contig 18749 bp, 15 predicted proteins | sample IowNatreferecore_FD_12803 | JGI IMG/M metagenome (IMG submission 12803) | reverse complement strand
TTGCCAGCGGTTCGCTGGGACAGGGTATGAGCGTGGCAATCGGAGCCGCCCTTACCAAAAAACTCAATAAAGAATCAAATATTGTATTCTCCCTTCACGGAGATGGGGAACTGGACGAGGGCCAGATCTGGGAAGCCTTGCTTTTCGCAGCTCATCATAAAGTGGATAATCTGATCTCTACGGTTGACTGGAACCATCAGCAAATTGATGGGACCACGGATAAAGTGATGAATTTGGGAAATATCCGCCAGAAATTTGACGCTTTTGGATGGAAAACCCTGGAAACGGATGGCAATAACCTGGATGAACTGGTGAATACGCTAAAAGAGGCCAGGTCGCTTACAGAAAAAGGCCAGCCCATAGCCATATTAATGCACACCATCATGGGCAAGGGAGTTGATTTTATGGAGAATGACCATAGCTGGCACGGTATCGCACCCAGCGATGATCAGTTGCAGAAAGCCCTTGCGCAACTTCCGGAGACTTTAGGAGACTATTGATCATTTGTCTATTATCGTAAACCGATACCAGATAAACAATTTTTCAATTCAGGTTTTCAATTCAAAAGGTTGTAAGGCTGCTTTCCTCGCCGGAATCCAGGACGCGAGTAAAACGACAATCAGAATCGTGGTTCCAACCAGGATAAAGTCGCCCGGTATGAGTTTCACCGGATAATAATCAATCAGGAAATTTCCCTGCAAGGGTACTAATTTCAGATTAACCTGCATCCAGCAAAGGAGTATTGCGAGACAAAATCCAATGCCCCCACCAAGAATTCCCAGAAGTATTCCCTCGTTTAAAAAAATCTGCCGGATAAACTGATTGCTGGCACCCATCGCTTTCAGGACCTGGATGTCTTTTTGCTTTTCCAATACAAGCATGGTTAAAGCACCTACTATATTAAATGCTGCAACGATCAATATCAGTGTAAGTATGATATAGATGACCCACTTTTCCATTTTCATTGTTCCAAATAAGGTCTGATTCTGTTCATCACGGGTCCTTACCAGAAAACCCGGGCCAAATAACGACTGCAGGTTGGATTTCAATTCACTGTTTACCTGTCCGTCGCGGGTGGCAATTTCTATTGCACCATACTGGCTGGAATCCAGACCTAACATACGTTGCATAAATCCAAGATTGGTGATTACATAATGTGTATCAAAATCCTCCTGAATTTTAAATGCGCCGGAAGATGAAATAGTTTCAGAACGAACAGCAGACTCTGGATCCGAGGTATTGATACTGCCTGTACGAAAAAGATTTACAGTCATAGGCACTATTGCCCTGTCTGATTCCATATCCAGGGTATATTCAACTCCTATTCCGAGAATGGCCTGTGGATGATCAGGGGAACCGGTCTGGTATTCTCCCTTGATAATATTTTTTGACAGGCCGTTTATATTTTTGTAATTCTCATCAACGCCCTTCATCATCACCGGCAACATACCGTTATTATATTGCAGAAGAGCCTGGTCTTCTATCGTTAACGAATAACCGATAACCCCATTTATCTCCTTCAATCGTAACAGGCTTGCAGGGGAAACGCGAGCAAATTTTCCGGATGCCGGAGTTATTTTCAGATCTGTATAAAAAGAAGAATAGAGCGACCGAACCAGATCCTCAAGGCCATTAAAAACACTAAGTACGACTATCAGGGAAGCAGTTCCGATGATTATGGCACTTACACTCACCCACGATATAATATTAATGGCGTTCGTGGATTTTTTTGCTTTAAAATACCGCCAGGCAAAAAGGAACTTCAATGCAATTGAATTATTCAGGACTCGGTGCCTGTATTGGGTTTACTATCGTGAATCTCACGGAAAAGTATTTCCATTTTATCGACATACTCCAGCGAGTCGTCAATATAAAATGTCAGCTGCGGCATGCTTCTTAATTGATTCCGGATGGAACTGACCAGATCGCGTTTTATTTCCCATGCCCTGTCCTCTATCATTTTCAGCGCATCTTTTGGATTGGGGACCTGGTAAAAGCTGAGATATATCCGGGCTTCAAACAGATCAGGTGTGATTTTTACAGAGGAAATAGAAACCATTCCACCTTGGATCATATTAAGTCCAAGTTTTTGAAATATCCTGTTGATCTCTTCCAACAGCAGGGCACTAACCTGCTTCTGTCGCTTACCTTCTTTCATATCATTGCCGATTTCAATGTAAATTTACGGGTTTACGCACCATTCAAAAATAATGAAGCGATTTTCGACGATTCTTAAATACCTGAGAGATCAGAAAGGATATGTTGCCCTTTATTTCCTATTCAACCTGCTTTCTGTATTGTTTTCATTGGTTTCCCTGACTATGCTCGTGCCCTTCCTTCAGATATTGTTCGGAAAAGAAAAACCACCGGATCACATACCCCAACTTTCTTTTTCCGCCGGTAGCGTGCTTGAAAACATCAAATATGTGCTGAGTGTCATGATAAGGGAACACAGCTCTGCCTATGCCCTGGGGGCCATTTGTGTAATAATTATCTTTTCCATCTTTTTTAAAAATCTCTTTCTCTACCTGTCTTTAAGAATACTTGGGCCCATGCGAAACCGGGTTCTTAACCGCCTTCGCTCCGATCTTTATTCGAAAATCCTGGATCTGCCCCTGGCATTTTTTACCGAACAGCGAAAAGGTGATCTTATCAGTCGCATGAGTAATGATATTAATGAAATTGAATGGAGTGTTATAAGTACACTGGAGGGGGTCTTCAGGGAGCCCCTTACAATCCTGGTCATCCTTTTTACACTGGTTTTTCTTAGCCCTCCATTGTCTCTCTTCCTTTTTGTTTTGCTTCCTCTTACGGGATTCATCATCGGGCGCGTCAGCCGTTCGTTGAAGAAACAATCCAATATTGCCCAGGAACAATTGGGACTATTGATGTCTATTCTTGACGAGACACTGGGTGGCCTCCGCGTGATTAAGGCTTTCAATGCCGAGACACTTCTGAAATCAAAATTCTTTCAAACAAACAACTACCTGAATCACGTAAAAAATAAAATAATTTTCCGTCGGGATATGGCATCACCATTGTCGGAATTAATGGGTGTAATAGTTCTTTGTTGTATTCTTTTTTTTGGCGGGCAAATGATTCTTAGCCAAAAATTTTCTTTACAGGCGGAGGGATTCATTACTTATATCGCCATTTTTACCCAAATTATCAATCCCGCCAAATCCCTGTCAACTTCTTTTTATAATGCACAGCGGGGGACCGCGGCAATCAAACGAATTGAAGAAATACTACATGCTGATATTATTATAACGGAACCCGAACATCCTGAGCCTATTTCTTCTTTCAACCGGTCGATAGAATTCAAAAATGTCGGTTTTTCTTATGAAGGTGCAGAAGTACTCCACCATATAAATCTTAAAATACATAAAGGAAAAACTATTGCCCTGGTGGGTTCGTCTGGTGCCGGAAAATCAACGCTGGCTGATCTGATTCCCCGTTTTCATGACGTAAGCAGTGGTGAATTACTGGTGGACGATATCAATATTAAAAATTACTCCCTGCATGCATTGCGCGGACAGATGAGTATCGTTACCCAGGAACCCGTTCTGTTTAATGATACCATCGCTGCGAATATAGCATTAGGAACACCTGATGCTACAATGGATGAAATTGAAAAAGCGGCCCGCGTAGCCAATGCACATCAATTTATCATTCAGAAAGAAAATGGCTATATGACGAATATCGGTGACCGGGGATCTAAGCTCAGCGGTGGAGAAAGGCAGCGTGTTACAATCGCCCGTGCCGTTTTAAAAAATCCTCCCATTCTTATTCTGGATGAAGCCACGTCTTCCCTGGATACAGAAAGTGAACGCCTGGTGCAGGACGCCATAAATAATATGATGCAAAACAGAACCTGCGTAGTAATTGCCCATCGTCTAAGCACAATCCGTCACGCAAATGAAATTATCGTTCTTCAGAAGGGAAATATCGTTGAAAGAGGAACACATGAAGAGTTGGTCTTTCAAAATGGGTTTTATAAGAAGCTGGTGGATTTGCAGGAAATCAGGTAGGTTCTCAGATTTTTGGACTGCGAGTCAAATTCTGATTAATATTTCCGGATCAGGATAACTCCGATAATGAGTAAAATTGACCCGATAATTTTACCCGGCGAAATTTCTCTCACAGCAACACCCAGCCAGCCAAACTGATCAAATAAAATAGCAGTAAACATTTGTCCCGCCAATACAAGACTGAACGACAACACCACTCCAATCCTTGGAAGTAAAACAACAATGCCAGCAACAAAAAAAGTTCCCAGCAGACCACCTGTCCAAATCCACCAAGGCGACTGTGTGGAAATAAATCCGGTTTTGAACTGACCCGCTAATATTAAAAATACCAATAGAGCGAAAGTACCCACTGCAAAAGAAATGAATGCCGCCATGACGGGATTACCCGATATTTTAGCGAGGCGGGAATTTATAGCAGCCTGCATAGGTAGAACTGCCCCCAGTGCCAGTGCTATTACAATGAATAAAAGGCGGGACTGCATTTTTTATTTATGGAAAGAAACCATTCACCTATGACGAGCAAGGTGTAATTAAATATATTACGCATATCGCGATAGCCGATATGCGATGTACGTTGAACGAATACCTTTTATCCTGACGGATTAAGGGTTATTTATTCAGCGTTTGCTTGGCTTCTATACTGAGGGTTGCATGTGGCACCGCTTTCAATCTGGCTTTATCGATCAGTTTACCAGTCACCCTGCAGATTCCATAAGTTTTATTTTCAATCCGCATCATGGCTTTTTCGAGATGATCTATGAACGTGATCTGGCGGCTGGCCATCTGGCTCAGTTGCTCGCGTTCCATGCTCATACTTCCATCTTCCATTGTCATGTAACGGTTATCCGTTTCATCACCTCCCATTTCATCTCGCCTTGTAATAAGGCCCTGGAGGTAAGCCAGTTCTTTTTTCGCTGAATCCAGTTTCTTGGTAATCAGCTCCCTGAACTCATTTAACTCTACATCACTATATCTCATGGTGGGTCCGGTTTGTTCCTGCTGGTGAGTGTCCAGCACGGATTTTGTAAATTCAGGCTCGTATTTGCGAACCGTTTTGGTTTTAATTTCAGGCATAACAACTTTAACCGCCTTTACCGGGAGAGGAACCGGTTTTCTGACCTCCGGTTTCACGGTAACTGGGCTGGTGTTTTTCACTTGTTGCTTGAAAACGGCTTTTTTATCTTCGGTCTTGGTCGCTTTTGCCACAACCGGTTGCACAGGTTTTGCTGCTACAGGGGCATGAACGACGGGTGCCGGATGTGCCGGTTTAACCGGATGTGCTGTTGAAGCCGCCTTTTTTGTGGGCACGGCGGCTGCGATAGTTTTTTTTGCTACCGGCGCTGGCACGTGGGGCTTTTTAGCGGAACCTGTCGTTTTATTATGGACTGTCTTACTTACTGGCGCTGCAGATTTCTTGACCACGGGATTGTGTTTTTTAGGACTGTCCTTTTTTACAGATTTTGCCGATGCTGGCTTTTTAGCCACAACTTTCTTAGCAGCTGATTTAGCAGCCTTTTTGGGCTGCACTTTTTTTGCGGCTTTGACCGGCTTTTTCTTGATTGCCATATGGTTAGGCTTTTTTTGTGACAAACACTGTTAAAGGGACGTCATTGACTTCAATTAAGGTGCCATTCGTTAATTCGGCAACCAAATCGAGTTTGTCTGCCAAAATTTCCGCGCAAATATAGTAATTAAATTCTCTTATTGTCTGCTCTAATGTTTCTGCACCTCCGATTTGTACACTTATTCTGTCAGTCAGGTCAAATTCCTGGTCTTTTCTGATTTTTTGTATCCTGTTAACCAGTTCCCGCGCGTTCCCCTCCCGCTCCAATTCGGGGGTTACCGTTACATCCAGGGCGACTGTCAAAGGTCCTTTTGACGCAACCATCCATCCCGGCACATCTTCACTGCTGATTTCTACTTCGGCCAGGCCGATTTCAATCATTTCTCCATCTGCGGAAATTTTTATTTTTCCCTCATTTTCTATTTTGTTTATATCCTGTTGGGTGAATTTAGTCAAAGCACTGCTAACAGATTTCATTTTTGGACCCAGTTTTTTACCAAGCAATACGAAATTTGGTTTTATCTTCTTATGAATAAACTCATTATTCGCCTCCAGGTATTCAATTTCCTTAATATTTACCTCCGACCTGATCAGCTCTTCCACTTTCTGTAAATGGGCTTTCATATCCGGGTTCAATATGGGGATCAGCACTTTTTTAAGAGGCTGGCGTACTTTAATATTTATTTTTTTCCGGAGAGACAGGATCAGGGAAGAAGTCTCCTGTGCTAGTTTCATTCTTTCTTCCAGATCCGCATCTATGGCCGCATTTTTCACATCGGGAAAATCAGTCAGGTGAACAGACCCGGCATTGGACCGGCGGGTTACACCATTAAGATTCTGAAAGAGCCAGTCTGCAAAAAACGGAGAAATCGGTGCAATGAGTTTACTCAGGGTTTCCAGGCACTCATATAAAGTCTGATATGCGCTTCGTTTATCCTTTTCATACTCGCCCTTCCAGAACCGGCGCCTGCTTAGCCGCACATACCAATTACTTAATTCTTCATCCACAAAGTCCTCGATCAATCTGCCGGCCACCGTGGGTTCATAATCATCCAGGCTATAAATAACTTTCTTTACCAGGCTGTTCAAGGCGGAAGATATCCATCTGTCAATTTCAGGCCGATCAGCAAGTGGGATGTAATCTTCTTTATAGGCAAACCCATCCACATTTGCATAAAGTGCAAAAAACTGATAAGTATTATATAACGTGCCAAAAAATTTCCTTTGCACTTCACGTATGCCCTCAGTGTCGAACTTCATACTGTCCCATGGAGAAGCATTTGTGATCAGGTACCAACGTGTCGCATCAGCTCCAAACTGATCAATGGTCTTAAAAGGATCTACCACATTTCCCACCCTTTTGCTCATCTTGTTTCCATTCTTGTCCAGGACAAGCCCATTGGATACTACCGTTTTAAAAGCTATTCCATCGAACAGCATAGCTGCCAGTGCATGCAGCGTATAGAACCAGCCCCGGGTCTGATCAACCCCTTCAGCGATAAAATCAGCCGGAAAACTTTTTTTAAATTTCTCCTTATTCTCAAATGGATAATGCCATTGGGCATAAGGCATCGCCCCCGAGTCAAACCACACATCTACTAAGTCGGAAATGCGAGTCATTTTTTTGCCACGGCTGTCTGAAAGGACGATCCCATCCACGTAAGGTTTATGGAGATCAAGGGTATCAACCCGGATTCCAATATTAACTTCATTTCCAAAAACTTTTTTCGCTTTCTCTATCCCTTCCAGTAATTCGGCAATTGACCCAATACACACCTCTTCGGCACCGTCTTCGGATCTCCAGATTGGCAATGGAGTACCCCAGAAACGGCTCCTGCTCAGGTTCCAGTCTACCATATTTTCCAGCCAGTTACCAAACCTGCCTTCACCGGTAGATGCCGGTTTCCACTGAATCGTTTTATTAAGTTCGACCATACGGTCTTTTACCGCTGTGGTTTTTATAAACCATGCATCCAGCGGATAATATAATATCGGCTTATCTGTTCTCCAGCAATGAGGATAGGTATGCTCGTATTTTTCGATTTTAAATGCTCTGTTTTCCTTTTTCAGTTTTACACAGATGTCCACATTCACATCGGCATACTTCGGATCATCTTTATAATTTTTGACGAATCTTCCGCTAAATTCATCAACCCCTTCCACAAATTTCCCTTCTTTGTCGACCAGTATCAGAATGCCAAGATTATTCTTCCTGCCAATTTTGAAGTCATCCGCTCCAAATGCCGGTGCTGTATGTACAATACCGGTCCCGTCTTCGGTGGTTACAAAATCCCCGATAACGATCCTGAACGGATCGGCTTCCGGCGTAACCAGACGGACTTTTTCGAGGCTGCCAGCTTCACTGGCAATCAATTGTTCGTAACGGCAGTTCTCCAGTTGAGACCCTGAGAAAGACAAAAGTATTCTCCACGGCAAAATTCTCGAGGCTGGCTGGTAAGTCGAAAAATCGGCACCTTCGTCTTCTTCCTTAAAATATCTCCCTAGCAGGGATTTTGCGAGAATGACATGAATAGGTAAGTGCGTATAAGGATTAAATGTTTGAACGAGCACATATTCAATATCTGGACCTACGGTCAATCCCAGGTTTGAAGGGAGGGTCCAGGGTGTAGTCGTCCAGGCCAGAAAAAAAACTTCCTTCTCGCTATCACTTTTCAGTTTATCAAAAAGAAACCGTGACTGATCGTTACGAACCGCTTTGAACATGGCCACGCAACTGGTATCTTTTACTTCTTTATAAGTGCCTGGCTGATTGAGCTCATGTGAACTCAAACCCGTACCCGCTGCCGGTGAATAAGGCTGTATACTGATACTTTCAAACAATAGGTTTTTGGCATAAAGCTCCTTCAATATCCACCAAAGGGTTTCAACGTATTGATTTTCATAGGTAATGTAGGGGTTCTCGAGATCAACCCAGTAACCCATTCGCTCTGTCAGCTCATCCCATTTATCCTTATAACGGAGCACAGCCTCCCGGCATTTAAGGTTATATTCTTCGACTGATATTTTTTTCCCGATATCCTCTTTGGTGATTCCCAGCTCCTTTTCCACCCCCAGTTCAACAGGCAGGCCATGAGTATCCCATCCCCCTTTCCTTTCCACCTGGAAACCCCGCATAGTTTTATAGCGACATACCAAATCCTTCAGCGTACGGCTGATCACATGGTGTATACCAGGAAGGCCGTTAGCACTTGGGGGGCCTTCATAAAAAACGAAAGGAGTTTTACCTTCCCTGAAATCTATACTCTTTTGAAATGCTCCGGTGGCCTTCCATTGATCGAGCACGGTCTGACCGATCTCCGGCAAATTCAACCTTTCATACTCTTTATAGCGCCCGGTCATTTGATTAGTTATGAATGCGTTAGGAAATCATTAAGACAGAAAAAAGCCTTAATTCTTCAAAATGGCAGCAAAGCTAATGAATTTGCCGGTTTTTTTTCCCGTATAAACCTCCGGTTATAAATCGTTTGCGTACGATATTCAACAGGATACTTACGTGGAAGTTGAGCATAATCAAGCGGTTAAGAACAATCAATTATCCACAATGGACTGCTTTGGCATAATTTATGTTTGAAAAAAGGAGTCCGATCCTTTTTAAAATCATTGGAACGCATCTGTATAGACGTTCTTGGGTTCTGAAAAATTTTTTTCTACGGTTTAGGGTTTAGGGGTTAAAAAGGGGGGTATTCCTACTCCCCTTCCTTTTATACTTAAGGCGTTTTTTTGTTAATCCGCACCTTCCCGTTTTTAATTCCTTATATCGCACTTGCAAAAACCAATGCTAGTAATGTTATTAAATTTTTTCCCAATTCCTGAATCACCATTCGAAACCAGTTTCTGAAAGACCACCTTTTTGCCCCTTATAAGAAAGCCTCCCGATTGGGAGGTTTTTTTGTAGAAACAGGATCGACGAATATCAATCACTGTTTAAAATGACTACTGTTTCGTACGCGTCTTTTTGTAAATTCTGATCCCCAGCATCAGTACTATTGCCAGCGATGCCAGTCCGATAAAACCAAATACCCAGCTCATGGCCTGCTTCACAGTGGCGAGAAATATAATTGCGAATAATAGCAGTGTCGCCACTTCATTCCATACGCGCAATTTTTGTGAACTGAAACGGAAAATATCTTTTTGTTGCTCGCGGTAAAGAATGTGCAGACTGAAATGATACAGGTACAGGATCACAACAAATATAAGCTTCACGATTAGCCATTCGGGGGTTTCTCCCAACATGACCCAGATCCAGGGACCGAATAAAAGTGTTAGTAAAGCTGAAGGCCAGGTAATGCCAAGCCACAATCTTTTTGTCATCAATCTAAACTGTGTCAGCAGGATTTCACGGTCGGGGCTCGTCTTCTCTGAAGCTTCCGTAGTATATATAAATAACCTGACGACATAGAACATACCGCTGAACCAGGTAACAATAAAAATAATATGAAGCGATTTTACATATAGATAGGTCATAGATATTTATTTACCCAGTCTGCCAACGTCTGAATCCAGAGAGGATGTGTATTTAAGCAGGGAATCATCGCATACTCGCTGCCTCCTGATGCCAGGAAACTTTCTTTTCCCCTTATCTCTATTTCCTCCAGTGTTTCCAAACAATCACTCACAAACGCCGGACAAATAACCAACAGCTTTTTTATGCCCTCACCAGGCATTTCTACCAACCTGAAGTCAGTATAAGGTTTTAACCAGGGATCTTTCAACAGCCTCGATTGAAAAGAAAAACTGAATTTTTTTTGTGATAATCCAAGTTCATCGGTTATCAGTTTCATTGTTTGCAGGCACTGATGCCGGTAACAGGTTTTATGTGCCACTGAATTTAGAGTGCAGCAATCGGCCGATTGCAGACAGTGATGATGCGTAGGATCGGATTTGACAATGTGCCGCTCGGGAATTCCATGGAAACTGAAGAGGATATGATCGAATTCACGTTGTAAAAAAGGTCGCATATTTTCAGTCATCGCATGGATATAGCCAGGGTCGCTGTAAAATGGCGGCACAAAATTGAGTTTGAAGCGGAACTTTTTTTTATGATGAATTTCCTTTGCATTTTCTACGGCCGTTTCATAAGAAGACATAGCATAATGAGGATAAAGCGGTATGGCGATGATTTCTTCCAGATCAGGGATTTTCTCCAACAAGGTTTGAAAAGCTTTTTCCACGCCCGGATTTCCATAACGCATTGCAATGGCCACCGGAACGGTCAATAAGTTTTGTAGTTTTTCAGCCTGTTCCCTCGTAATCTGCACCAATGGTGATCCGGTTTTTGTCCAGATTGTGCGATAGGCTTCGGCAGATTTGGGTGCTCTTGCTGGAACAATTACTGTTCTCATTAATAAATTGCGTACTGCCCAGGAATCGATCACCCGCTTGTCCGTAAGAAATTCATTCAGGTATTTCCGCACTTCATGCACTTCAGTGGAATCCGGAGAACCGAGGTTCATTAATATTACTCCGGTTTTCAATTTTGTCATTTGTAAATGTAATTAAGAAACCTGCTTTATATGATTGAAACATGACCTTGATCAGTTTTGGATATGACCAGAAACATGTAGCGAAATGACAATTTTATGACACTAAAATAAGGCAATAGCACGTACTCCTATTAATTTTGACCCACTTAGATCAGAATGAGCAAAAACCCAATCACAGACCTTTCTAATTTTTTCGTTACCGGCATCAATTATAAAAAGACTGATACCGGAATCCGGGGTTCATTTGCTATTGGGCCGGAACAGTATGAAAATATACTGAACCTCGCCGCTCATTTTGAAGTACGCGACCTGTTTATTTTGTCCACCTGCAACCGTTCTGAAATTTATGGTATTGCAGAACACCCTGATCATCTCGCAAATCTGTTATGCTCTCAAACGAAAGGATCCAAAGAACTTTTTAATGAACTGGCATATCAGAAAAGAGGCCTGGATGCATTGCAGCATTTATTTGATGTGGGTGCAGGTCTGGACTCCCAGATTTTAGGTGACTATGAAATTGTGGGGCAGATCCGGATGGCAATGAAATTTGCGAAAGAGAAAGGTTATATCCATACGTTCATGGAAAGAACCCTGAACCAGGTTTTGCAATCTTCAAAAGAAATCAAAAATAATACGGCACTCAGTGATGGTACGGTTTCGGTAGCGTTTGCCGCGGTACAATATATACGGGAGAACATCAGGTCTCTGAAAAATAAACGTATTCTTTTATTGGGAACCGGTAAAATCGGAACGATCACCTGTAAAAACCTGGTGGATTATCTTCCAACCAGTCATATCACCCTTATGAACCGTACACCGGAAAAAGCAGAACATCTGGCTACGGCATTTGACTTACGAACCGCTTCCATCGAATTCCTGCCGGCGGAAATCAAAAGTGCTGATATTATTTTGGTCGCTACCAATGCGACTGAACCCATCATTCACTTTAATGATTTGGAATACCATCCCGGCAAAAAACTTATCATTGACCTTTCTATCCCTTGTAATGTCGAAAAAGCAGTTTCGGAATTGCCTGATGTTACATTGATGGACGTGGACGGTCTTTCAAAACTAAAGGATGAGACACTTTTGCGCCGTGCTGCTGAAGTTCCGAAAGCCCGGAAGATCATTCAAAGCCATCTGAACGAATTGCTGGAATGGCATGAAATGCGCAAACATGTACCTGTTTTGAAACTGGTTAAAACAAAACTTCAGGAAATCCATGGATCCCGGCTGTTTGAACAGCTACCAGCTGATAAACCTTCTTCTATTCACAGGGATCAGAAAATCCAACGGGTACTCAATGGAATGGCTTCTAAAATGCGCCGTGAAAATCAGCGCGGATGCTATTATATCGAAGCAATCAACGAATTTATCGCCGGCTGATAAATAGCATATCATGGCCAACAAACTCAGGATCGGCACACGCGAAAGTCAGCTTGCTCTTTGGCAGGCCAGCCTGGTAAAGTCCTTACTCAAGCACCATGCAGTAGATGCGGAACTCATTCCCATAAAAAGTGAGGGCGACCTGGATCTGGTCACTCCATTGTACGCAATGGGTGTGCAGGGAATTTTTACCCGCAGTCTTGATGAGGCATTATTAAATAATAAGATCGACCTGGCCGTACATTCCATGAAGGATGTGCCGGTGCAGTTGCCTGCAGGTTTAAGCGAAGCAGCCGTACTGGAGAGAGATAATCCCTATGATTTACTGGTACCGCATCCTTTAAATAAAAATATTTCAGTTGGAAGTCCGTCAACGATTGCATCAAGCAGCCTGCGAAGAAAAGCGCAGTGGCTTCACCGTTATCCTTCCGATATAATAGAACCTATTCGTGGAAACGTAAACACACGTTTAAAAAAACTCGCCGAAAGCAATTGGCGGGGAGCAATTTTTGCAGCTGCAGGTCTGGAACGCATTGGTCTTCGTCCGCCCGAAGCACAACAATTGGAATGGATGATTCCTGCACCTGCGCAGGGCGCTGTTATGGTAGTTTGCCGCTCCCGAGATGAAATTATTATTTCACAATGCCAGTCTATTCATCATAGGCAAACCTCCTTTTGTGTGCAGATTGAAAGAGATTTTTTAGCTACTTTGCTCGGTGGCTGTTCCACACCGATCGGGGCACTGGCTGAAATAGCAGGAGAAGATATTTTTTTCCGTGGTAATCTCCTGGATCCTTCAGGCGATAAAATGTTTTCAATTGAAAAAAGGGTATCTATGGAATTAGCCTCCAGCCTCGGCTCATCGGCTGCCCGCGAATTACTTGACAATGGAGGAAGGGAAATACTTGAGCAGAAACTTCATGCGTAATCGTCGATATACAATACTGTCCACGGCAAATTTGCCCTTTGAGCGAATCGGGCAAATACCTGAAACAATTGAAATCAGGGTAGTTTCCTTTACAGAAATTATGGCACGAAGGGACGAAAATTTAATATCCCGGATCAAAGAATTATCTAAACATAAACTTATCGCCGTATTTACAAGTGCCAACGCGGTAAAATTTGTTTCCGACATCCTACAGGAAAAACCGGACTGGAGGATATATTGTATCGGGAACGAAACTCTTAATTCTGTCACGAACTGGCTGGGTGACAATTCAATAATCAGAACTGCAGAAAATGCTTCGGCGTTATCCGATTGCCTGATAAGAGATAAAGTAAGCAGCGTGGATTTTTTTTGCGGTGATCAACGGTTGAACATTTTACCGGACCGGCTAAAAGAAAATCATATCAGAGTGACAGAGTGGATAGTGTATGATACCAGGTTAATCCCTGAACAAATAAATTACCAGCCGGACGCAGTATTATTCTTCAGTCCGACAGCTGTTAAAAGTTTTTTCTCCTGTAATCATTTGTCAACCGAAGTAAAGGTGTTTGCAGTTGGAAAATCCACCGCAGCGGTCCTGCAATCATTTATTGCCGGGCCGGCAATTATTTCTCCTGAACCTGACAAGGCCTTGGTTGTTCACATGGCGATAGACTATGCCGCTTCGCATCCAATATTATAATATGATTAAAAACGATTTAATATTAAAAGTCCTCCGGGGTGAACAAACCGAAAGAACACCTGTATGGATGATGCGTCAGGCGGGCAGGTACCTTCCGGACTACCGGGTATTGCGTGATAAATACGATTTCTTTACCCGTGTGCAAACCCCTGCGCTGGCTGCTGAAATAACCCTGCATCCGGTCGATCAGATCGGCGTCGATGCCGCGATTCTTTTTTCAGATATTTTGGTGGTATTGCAGGCCATGGGGCTGGAAGTACAACTCATCGAAAATAAAGGCCCGGTACTTCCTGAGCCGGTAAGAACTACTGATGACCTCAAAAGAATTTTCGTACCCGAAGTGGAAGAAAAACTTGGATACGTTTTCGACGCAATCCGTCTTACAAAAAAAGAATTGAATAACAGGGTGCCCCTGATCGGATTTGCCGGCGCTCCATGGACTTTACTATGTTATATGGTTGAAGGCAAAGGATCAAAAACATTTGATCTGGTAAAATCATTTTGTTTCACCCAGCCCGAACTTGCGCATCGTCTTTTGCAGATGCTGACAGATACAACCATCGCCTATTTAAAAAATCAGGTTCGCGCAGGAGCCGATGTGATTCAGCTGTTCGACTCCTGGGGCGGATTACTGAGTCCGGACGATTTTGAAATTTTCTCACTAAAATATATGCGTCAGATCATCCACGCATTAAAACATGAAGTGCCGGTTATCTTATTTGCGAAGGGAGCCTGGGGGTCCATTCCTGAAATGGTGGATACAGGCACAACCGGTATCGGACTTGATTGGTGTATTCGCCCGGAAGTTGCGCGAAAACTGGCAGGCCCGCATGTTACCCTGCAGGGAAATTTTGATCCTGCCCGTTTATTAAGCCCTATTCCGGAATTGAAAAAAGAGGTAACACGGATGCTGAATGGCTTCGGTCCGGCACGCTATATTGCCAACCTGGGTCATGGAATCTTGCCTCATGTTCCCGTAGATCATGCAAAAGCATTTGTGGATACGGTCAGGAACCATAAATATCAAAATCGGGAAAAACAGGTTTTTCCCTCCCTGCAACCTTGAGCGAAAACAAAACATATAAAACCGAAACGGTTCTATTCCGCGAGCAGTGGGTTAAATATATTTTAAGCCTGCAGGATCGAATATGCGGCAAACTGGAAGAAAGAGATGGGTCTGAACAGTTCAAAGAAGACCTTTGGGAACGGCCGGAAAATGGAGGTGGCGGGAAAACCAGGATTATCGAAAACGGGGAAGTATTTGAAAAAGGCGGTGTTAATACGTCAGTTGTTTTTGGCCCCGTGACGGATGCCATGCGGGCACAGTTGAAAATAGATGGATGCCGATGGTTTGCCGGCGGTTTATCCCTGGTGATGCATCCGCGGAATCCATTCGTACCGACCGTGCATGCAAACTGGCGTTATTTTGAATTGTATGACGAATCCGGAGAGATAACAGACCGTTGGTTCGGAGGCGGAACGGATCTAACACCTTATTATTTATTTGAAGAAGATGCCAGGCATTTTCATAATACCCTGAAGCAAACCATCGATCCATTTGGTAAGGAATTGTATCCGAAATACAAAAAAGAATGTGACCGTTATTTTTCGAATCATCATCGCAGTCATGAGATGCGGGGCATCGGAGGAATTTTTTACGACTATCTCCGTCCTTCTGACCAGGTGGAGGAGGAAAAATTATTTGCTTTCCAGGAAGCAAATGGAAATGCTTTTTTGAATGCTTATTTACCGATAGTTGAAAAACGAATGGGAATGCCGTTTGGCGAAAATGAAACGAAATGGCAGGAAATTCGCCGCGGCCGTTATGTGGAATTCAACCTGATACATGACCGTGGCACATTATTCGGGTTGAAAACAAACGGCAGAACAGAAAGCATCCTGATGAGCCTTCCGCCCCGGGCGAGATGGATCTATAATTACCAGCCTGAAAAAGGAAGCAGGGAAGAAGAACTGATCCAGGCCTGTCTGCATCCGAGAGAATGGGTTGACTGACAAAATACATTCACCATATTCAGCTGACAAAATTTTTAAAATTCCGGGCTGATAATAAAACGCACTTTATGCTTCTACAAAAAAGATCCAGAATACTCCGGTCCAACCCGGCCATACGAAGTATGGTTGCCGAAACCCATTTGACGTCATCAGATTTTATTGCGCCACTTTTTATAGATGAGGGCAAACAAACCCGGCAGGAAATTGCCTCCATGCCAGGATATTTTCGAAATAGTCTGGATATCACAGTAAATGAAGTCAGGGAACTCTATTCAAAGGGATTGAAATCTGTGTTGCTTTTCGTGAAGTGTAAGGATGAATTAAAGGATAATACCGGTAAGGAGGCGTGGAATCGTGAGGGATTGATGCAAAGAAGTATCAGAACCATAAAAGACGCGGTGCCAGATATACTTATCATGACAGATGTAGCGTTGGATCCATATTCATCTTATGGTCATGATGGTATTGTGAAAGGTGGCGAGATTGTTAATGATGAAACAGTTGAGGCACTCGTGAAAATGAGTTTGAGTCATGCAGAAGCCGGTGCAGATTTTGTTGCACCCAGTGATATGATGGATGGACGCATCGGTGCTATCCGGAGCGCATTTGAGGAAAAAGGATTTAGCAGGATGGGTATTATGGCATACAGCGCAAAATATGCCTCCTGTTTTTATGGACCGTTTCGCGACGCGTTGGATTCTGCGCCAGGATTTGGAGATAAAAAAACATATCAAATGGACTATGCAAACCGGACAGAGGCTGTAAAAGAGGCTCTGCAGGATGTAGAGGAAGGCGCTGATATCGTCATGGTAAAGCCAGCTCTTGCTTATCTGGATATCATCCGGGACGTAAAAAATACAGTGCGGGTACCTGTTAGTGCTTATAATATCAGCGGAGAATATGCCATGATAAAAGCCGCAGCAAAAATGGGCTGGATCGATGAAAACAAAGCCATCATGGAAACATTGATTGCCATAAAAAGGGCTGGTGCTGATCTGATCGCCACTTATTTTGTAAAGGAAGCCCTTCAATTATTGCAGGATTAAGAGAAATTTAAATGGACCACCAAAAAGGTTATTAAATGAGAAATGAAAAATTCCACTATTAGATTCATATGAATATTTACAAAAGCATTGCACTTTTCGAACGCGCGCAGAAATCCATTCCTGGTGGTGTTAATTCTCCCGTGCGGGCCTTCCGCAGTGTGGGTGGCACTCCTGTTTTTATCCAGAAAGCCAAAGGGAGCCATCTTTATGATGCTGACGGAAACAAATACATCGACTATATCGCGTCATGGGGTCCGATGATCCTAGGTCACGCACACAAAGAAGTTGTGAATGCTATCCAGGAAAGAGCTGCGTTATCCAATTCCTTTGGTGCACCCACAGAATTGGAAATTGAAATGGCTGAACTGATCCGGGCCATGGTACCGAACATCGATCTGGTCCGGATGGTCAGTAGCGGAACCGAGGCCTGTATGAGCGCAGTCAGACTGGCACGCGGTTATACAGGTAAAAATAAGATCCTGAAATTTGAAGGCCACTATCATGGACACGCCGACTCTTTCCTGGTGAAAGCCGGCAGCGGCCTGGCAACCCTCCAGATTCAGACGGTACCGGGTGTAACTGCCGGTGTAGCCCAGGACACGCTAACGGCACCATTTAATAATTTCCAGGTCGTACAGGATCTGGTAAAAAAATATTCCGGAGAAATCGCAGCAATAATTGTGGAGCCCGTTGCGGGGAATATGGGATGCGTTCCACCTGAAATAGGATTTTTGGAATCTCTTCGGACGGTTTGCAATCAGGAGAATATTATTTTGATTTTCGATGAAGTAATGACCGGATTCCGACTGGCTCCGGGCGGCGCACAGGAAAAACTAAAAATTCAGGCCGACCTGGTCACTTTCGGAAAAGTAATTGGAGGCGGCATGCCGGTCGGTGCCTTTGGTGGCCGTAAAGAAATTATGGAACATATCGCACCGGTCGGAAAGGTATACCAGGCAGGCACTTTAAGCGGGAACCCCCTGGCCATGATTGCCGGCATTACCACTCTGAAAATCCTTAAAGACAATCCTTCAATATATACTGAACTCGAAGAAAAAACGAGCTACCTGCACAAAGGCCTGGACAATGTGCTGAAGAAAAAAAATATTCCGTTTGTCATTAACCGGCTTTCTTCCATGATCAGCGTTCATTTTACCGAATTCCCGGTTAAAGATTTTGAATCTTCCTGCCTTTCCAATACTGACCGGTTTAATAAGTTTTTTCACGGCATGCTGGAACAGGGAGTCTACCTGCCTCCTTCGGCGTTTGAAAGCTGGTTCCTGAATAATGCACTGTCTACACGTGATCTGGATGAAACGATAGAAGCAGCAGCAGGTCTGGATAGGCTTTAATTTTCTCCCGGCCTCTGGGGAATTTTCGTGATTTTTTGGTGTTTGGTTCCATATTCGTTCTGTATTGGTTCGGGGCTTATTCGGGCATTCTTCGGGTAGTGTTCGAGAGTTCTTCGGGAGTTCTTCGGGAAATCCCTTAGTAATCCCCTTGAAATCCCGAAGGATTCCCGAAGAACTGTCGGAGGAAAACGGAATCAATATTGAACGAATTTCAATGAAGGACCC
>JGI1027J12803_100162359_pt1 | contig 19052 bp, 17 predicted proteins | sample IowNatreferecore_FD_12803 | JGI IMG/M metagenome (IMG submission 12803) | reverse complement strand
GCACTGAGGAAACTAAAGCACCCCAGAATATCGAAGAGAGGTCGTTACGAATCTAATGCACCAACTTTCAATAGGCCCAAAAGCCTTTAACCCCGGAATCCAAACCCGGATCCGGAAGCCAGAGCTACTCCCACTTGAGCGCGATGCAGTTCAGCCAGGATTCCTTACCAATAACGATTCGAATGCATCACTGAGGGCGTTGAGTTTGAGTGTATTAGTCCCGGTGTATAACGAGAAAAATGTTGTCGAGGAAAGCTTGAGAAGACTACTTGCGTTGAACCATTTCCTTATCAGCAGGCTGGAAGTAATCGTGGTCGATGACCGAAGCACCGACGGGACATGGGAGATTTTGCAGCGCTTAGCAGCCGAAGATGATCGAATCGTCTTATTGCGCAACGAACGTAATCTTGGCAAAGGAGGAGCGCTCCGCACGGCCATAGCACACGCGACCGGAGACGTCGCTGTTCCCCATGATGCCGACCTCGAATGCAATCCTACGGACATCCCGTCGTTACTGGTTCCGTTCGTCAAGGAAGAGGCTGACGCAGTGTTTGGATCCCGCTACCTTCCCGGTAATCCCTATCGGCGGGTTCTAACGAAGCGGCACACGACGATCAATAAGGTGCTCACATCTCTCACCAACTGGTTAACCGATCTCAATCTCAGCGACATGGAAACCTGTTACAAGGCTGTCAGAATGGATCTGTTGAAGTCCATTCCTTTACGCAGTAATGATTTTCGTTTCGAGGTTGAGATTACTTTCAAGTTGGCAAAACGAGATGCAAGGATGTTTGAGGTTCCGATTCACTACAGTCCGCGCAGCAGAGCAGCAGGCAAAAAAATGCGCGCAAAGGACGGGATTCTTGCATTGATTTGTATGCTTCGTTTTTGGTTGACGGACGATCATTATGTGAAAGACGAATCTGGTTCACCTGTCCTGTCGGAGTCTGAAGCACGAGCAACGCTTTAGTCGCGGCGGAACGGTTGTCATTACCGTCATTTCTTAACCTCAATCGATATCCCAGGATCCCTACGATTTTCTTCGCGTCGTAAACGACGATCCTACCAACCGTTACCATTTAAAACATGTCACTCCTGACGGGAGTGACACCTCGCGCAGGAATGACTGCTTATGCCCTGCCGCTGTGGCAGTTTGGAGAAAATCGATGACAGTTTTCAAAGTCGAACGGTTAGTATCTCGCTGATGGCCTCAATCTTGACGCGCCAACGCGTCGCCTACTATTGCACTGTCTTATTGATTGCAGCTTTTGCCGTTCAAGTCCTTTCTGTGGTCAAAGACAGGGAAATTGGCGGCGACTTCATGACCCTTTATGCAGCGGGGCGGGTTTCACTTAATTATCCACATACTCAGCTCTACAACCTTGATATCCAGGAGACAGAGTATAGGAAGGTCGCAGGACCACATGGTTATTCTCCTTTTGGCTATACACCGTGGTTTTCGATTCCTTTAGAACTACTGGCGCATTTGCCGTACGTGGTTGCGTTCGGGCTGTGGTCGTTGATATCGGTGCTTCTATTGCTGGTTGCGTACCGGTTAATCGCCGGTAGCGAGGGCTTGCCGTCGTCTTGGAATAGTCTTGGTTTTCTTGCCTGCCTGGCTTTCCCTCCTTACCTCTTTTTCAGCCTGCTCAATGGACATCCGTCCGCCTTTGCGTTGCTAATCGTCGTATCCGCATACGTCCTTCAGAAAAAAGGGAAACGTGTCCTGGCAGGCATGACTCTCGCCCTGCTGAGCTACAAGCCGACTCTTCTTGTTTTCATCGCACCGATGCTTTTCTTTACAGGACAATGGAAGAGTCTAATGGGCTTAGTTATCGGTGGCGGCATGCTGGGACTGATTGGAGTCGCCTGGGTGGGAGTTGATGCCAACATCGCCTTTCTCAAGATACTGAGGTTATATACAGAGGCCATAAACTCCCGATCACAGATATTCCAAACCGAAAAATACGTCGATCTAGGGGCAGCAATAAAAATGCTCGTCGGTCCTCACGCGTACTTGCGTCCGCTACTCTTGGCCCTATCGTTTCCAGCGGTGTGCTTCCTCTGGTATCGAAATGGGGCCCTCCCAATCTCATGGTCCCTGGCGATCGTCTCTGGGCTTTTGTTCAACATCTACACTCCGATTTACGACAGCACATTATTAATTTTCGCAGTGATCATCATCGGGGTGAGAAGTTTAGATAGTTGGCTGGTCGTGGCTCTTTACCTCGTTCCGCTGCTCACGGTTCCTTTCGCAAAAGTGACGGGAATTCAGCTATTCACCATTGTTTTACTTACCTTTTTTATCGTCCTTACAAGGCAAACGTTCAATGTCCACCCTCCGGTGTCTCATGCCGAGACCTAGAGACAGGCCGAGCCGCTTCTCATTTCGATGGTTTTTGCCGACTTCCCGATACCTCACAATTAGGGCCATTCCAGTATTTCTGTCCGCCCAAGATTTTCAGTCGGTTTGAAACTCTCGACGAAAACGCTATCAAGCTCGTCTCGTTCCAGCGCAACTGCGCGCTAGCGAGCACCCGCTAGCCAAGGCAAACGAGTCGAGCGCCAGCTAAGTTATTGATTTGATTAGGTTGCTGGAGTTATCCGACTTGGGTACGGGGGTTGATTGTCGAGATAACAAATTCGGCTAAAAGTGTGAATTGATTCGCCTTTAGATGTTCTCGGCCATGCCATTGGAAGCTGTTTCAGGTTAAAGCCTCATGGAAGCTACCAAGAAGAAGCGTATCGGAATATTCGTAATTGCCTACAACGCTGTAAACAAGCTTGACTGGACGTTGGATCGCATTCCAGAAGAAGTATGGGAAAAGGTTGATGAGGTCTTTCTCTTCGACGATTGCTCAACGGATAACACCTACTACGCTGCGCTAGGCTATAAACATGCAAAGCGCTTAGAAAAACTCACAGTTCATCGGAATTCAAAGAACCTCCGTTACGGCGGTAACCAAAAGGCCGGTTATCAATACGCCATCGCCCGCGACTTAGACATCGTCGTAATGCTACACGCAGATGGGCAGTACGCTCCTGAGGTTCTGCCCGACCTTCTTCGTCCGCTCGAAAACGATGAGGCTGATATGGTTTTCGGATCGCGGATGTGTGAAGGGGGATCTCCTCTCGACGGTGGAATGCCCTTCTACAAGTTTGTGGGGAACAAAATCCTGACCTGGGTGGAGAACAGCATAATCGGAATGGATTTGTCTGAGTTCCATTCCGGCTACCGACTTTACAGTTGTGAGGCGCTCAAACGAGTGCCATTCATGCTAAATTCCAATGAATGGCACTTTGACACGGACATACTGATTCAGTTCCATGAAGCTGGGCTCAGAATTGCTGAGCGTCCCATACCTACATATTACGGCGACGAGATCTGCTACGTGAACGGTATGGCATACGCGTTCAACTGCCTTAAATCCGCATTCAAGTATAGGCTTCATAAATCGCGTTTACGACACGAGCCAAAGTACCACACAAAAAATCAGCACTATGTCTACAAGAAGACGGATCCATACAGCAGCCATGCTCAGATTTTGGCTTGGGTTGGACAGGAGAGGCCCGAGCGGGTTTTGGAAATAGGCACAGCCACCGGTTATTTGACGGCTGAGATGAAAAAACTTGGCTGCGTCGTTACGGGGATAGAACAAGATCCCGAAATGGCAGAAGTTGCTCGGGAGTTTTGTGAGGAGATGGTAGTCGGCGATATTGAGACGATGGATTTCGGCGAACTTGGCCAGTATGACGCAATAATTTTTGGCGACGTTTTAGAGCATGTTCGCAACCCCAAAGATGTTCTTAAACGCGTTAGCGATAATCTAAAACCGAACGGCAAGGTCTTACTTTCACTTCCTAACGTCGCAAATATCTGGGTAAGGTTGAATCTACTCTTCGGGCGCTTTAACTACAGTCGAGTGGGTATTCTTGATGAGTCGCATCTGCAGTTCTTCACTTTGCATAGCAGCAAGAAACTAGCGGCCGAGTCCGGCTTCGACGTTATCGACGTGAACGCTACACCAATACCGTTGCCAACGATTTTACCCGCAGCCGAGACAGGTCGCTCACTTAGTTTTCTGCATCTTCTGAATTGGGGATTAACCAAGTTAAGAAAAACTTTATTTGGCTACCAATTCATTCTTGTTTGTCGGCCGAAACAGTGAACCGGAGCTGCGGCTGCTACTTATCGAGTCAAGAAACGACTGCCTTCCTCTGCTAAATCATCTTCGCGTAACCGAACCTATTGAGCGTCGTTGCCCAGCGTGATTTTGCGTTCATGGTCAGTCTTCTTGGTTAGACTACTCAGGTACTTGATGGATGCGACTGAAACTGAAACCCAACATAACAGAGACGATGCAAAGACCGTTACTGTTGGAGTTTGATGAGTCGTGGAATTAGCGAAATAAAACGTTCCGTCAGACCAAAATTCATAAATAGCAAACAAATAAGCTCCGCTGCTTGCGTAGTAAAAAATCGTCCTCGACTCACCGAGTGCGATAACAAACGGTATCAGCCACGCCAAGTACTGCACGCCAAACCCAGGAGTTAATGTCAGGAACAACGAAAAGATGAGACCATACTGGAAGAATAGAGATGGCTTGTTCGCATTTCGCCTATTCATGAACCAGGAAATAACGACTACAAAAACTGAGATCATGTACTTCGAGTAACCAAACAAGAACCGATGCAGAATTGCGGAATCGTAGTCAATGAGCGGAAGAGTACTACGTGGCAGGAAAATGAAATTCAAGAGGAGCGGCCAACCCCAACGATTGTATGTGCTACCGTAACCAAGCATTTTATGACCAATCAAAATCGGGTCGATCATGATGTAAGGCAATGACGCGACGAACAATATCGCCAGCGCGACGGCGAAGAACACTACACGACGTTTCATGTTGCTTAGGTAAAAGAAGATTGCCGGAATGAAGATCAATGGCACAATCTTTATGTTTAGTGCCATGCCAAACGCGAGCCCTGCGAGCCAATCAGAGCTGAATCGTTCAAAGGCATAAACTGACAACAGCAGCAAGAAGACCATAACCGGATCGGTGTTTCCGTGAAATCCACTGATCAGAATAGCGGCCGGGCATAGGCAAAACAGTAAAAGCATCAACCATGGAGTCTTTAGCTTTAGCAACAACCAAACGCTCCCAACATCCGCAATGATGGCGGGGAGTCGAATCCAGAATTGAAATGGCAAGGGCGTGATATCTGATAGAAAACCAAGAACCCTGAGAACATGAATCATGAATGGAGGGTGATTGTAGGGATCGCCGAATACGCCGGGGCGCTGATAGGTCCCGATACCTCCAAACTCTCTAATATTGTTTAGAAAACTTTGCCACGTAAGAACGTCGTTTGTGCCAAGGGTAGTTAAAGCAAGATACAGTTTCATGAAGACCGCAAGTGCGGTCGCTGCGATGATTGCTATTTGCCAATTCCTAATTGCAGAGTGATTGTGATCCATGAGCTAAAGTGATGACTGCCCCTAAAATCTCCCAGTGAACCTACCACTCGTCTCCAAAACATCACGCGATTCCAAAACTCTACCTCGCGTCTTCGTTACGCTCTGCGTCGCGAACATATTGCTCGGGATTATCACCCACATAAAATTGGGCGATCGAGCTAGTAATGTAACTGGCATCCTCGCGATCTTCGATCATATTTTCGACCTAACACTCGCGCTGGGTCTTTCGATTCTTGCGCTCGCAGTTGGCAACAGTTTATGCAAGCACCTCAAACTTGAATTCACAGGGACAGCGGAAGCGTTATCATTTTCAATCTTCCTGGGTACCGGCGTCGTTGGATTAGGAGTACTTTTTTTTGGACTGCTGAATCTCCTGCATGTTTGGGTAGTAGTGCCAACGATAATCCTGGCGACTATCCTGTGCAGGGAAAGCCTGCGACAGGTTCCCAAACAAATACAGTCCGGCCTAAAAACGGCAATGCTCACTCGCGAGAACCGGATCTTGACTGTCCTCTTTTGTTTGCTCGTAGGGTTGCTACTTCTAAGAGCACTTGTGCCCCCCAATACGCCTGATGAACTCATTTATCATTTGCCCGTTCCATATGAATTCGCAAAACGCGGCAGTATCTATCCTTCTTACGATAACTTATTTGGGAACCTCCCATTCCTGATCAATATGATCTATGTCCTCTGTCAGATGGCCGGATCTGATATTGCAGCCAGAGTCTCTAGTCTGTTCTTAGCGCTAGCAACTGCCTTCGCCCTATATGCGTTTTGTGCTCGATTCCTAACGCGTCGTGCTGGCGCCATTGCCCTTTTTGCTTTCTTTGGTGCGGGCATGGTAGTCGAGGTGGCCGTTACCGCACGCATCGATGTTTCCCTTGCGGGCATGTTGTTCCTCGCAAGTTACGCAATGATGAACCATTTGGAAACAGATCGGCGCGGATGGCTGTGGGTGTCTGCGATCCTTTCTGGTTTTAGTCTCGGGATAAAGAGCTCTGCTGGGCCATGGTTGGTAGTTATCGTCGTAATGTTCATATTCGAGAAGTTGTTCAGGAAGCGAGCCACGTTGCTTTCTGTGCTGAAAGAAGGAATTGTTTACGTCGTCCTCGCGGCGGCGATTGCCTCGCCTTGGTATATCAAAAACTACATTTGGTTTCATAACCCCCTTTATCCGTTCTTTACTGGCGAAGTTGCAGAGTATGGTCCACAGGGAATCCGCTACTTCAGTCCTGAGGATGAGCGCAAGCTTGACGCACACCTGGCAAGAGTTCGCCAGGAGAATCCAGAAATTGTAAGCGAGCAAGAGCAGGAAATACGGCGCGCGATTGCTTCACGTTTGCCGAGACATCCTATGAGGTTTTGGGAATTCTTTACTGACCCCGATAAGTATCTTGTTTCAGAACCTTTTCACTTACCGAATTATCTATTCTTGATAATTCCATTCTTGCTGTTTCTGCCTCCACGCAAATGGATACTTTGGCAGCTCGCAATGTGCGTCACATTTTTCTTGGCTGTTACTAAATCAGCTTGGATCGCGCGATATCTGCTACCAGTCTATCCAAGTTTAACTGTAATCGCGGTCTATACCTTGTGCGGCTTGTCGAACAAATTCAGCACACGCACTCGACTAATGCAGGGTTTACCAATCTGGGCTACTGCGCTGTCGCTGATCGTCGTGGTGATGGTGAGCCTGACATGGGTCAGCGGATTCAAGGCAGTCAATTTCCTTTCAGGAAAGATCTCTAGACATGACTTCTTGCTGCAATTCCCTTTTTACCACCGGACAGACTTCATCAATACGCAATTGCCTGCAAGCGCAAGAGTCTTAGCTGTAGGCGCCCACATGAACTATGGCATTGAGCGACCGTATCTAACGGATGAGAGTTGGTTTGCTACAAAATGGAAACGGCTGCTAATTCGGAATGACTCGCTTTCGAAAGTGAACGACGACCTCCATCAGCAGGGATTCACTCATATACTCTATTGTCCTGGCCCATTCTCTTATGAAGCGAACCTTGGGATAAAGGGTAGCGGTGGGATGGATCTGATCTCTCAGAGCAGAACGAACGAATCCGAGTTGGGGCGCAGTCTCGGTGCTGAATACGAGCTGCTGAGAAACTGGTCAACATTCACGCAATATCGCGCCAAGTTCCTGGAAACGATTTATGTTGATCAGTCCAATTGTGAGGTTCTGAAGATCAAGTGATTCTGCTCTGAAACAAAACGGGCTCGGAGTCCCACTCCGCCACGCCCTGCGATTTGCAGAGAACCAAGTGATCCCGTTGTCAGCAGATCAACCATCTGGCTGCGGAGGCTCAGTGGAGGTCGATCGTATACAAATTGGTAGCCGATGCAGGGGTGCCAATTCAATAACCACATTTTCATGTTCAGTGGCGCGCCGCCGCCGCGCATGTTTAACTTCGTGGTTAATCTCTTCAATGATGGATGGTTCACTTGTTTATCTCTTTAGGTGAACCTATGTTCGGCAGCTACATTTCATTTTCGGGTGGTATGATCGTTTTACTCACGACTAGCGATGTCTCTTCAGCCTGCCCAAGAAACCCGCTTGGTCGGGTATGCGATTTATTTGACAAACTGGGTGTTGTTTCGAGTTGGTTTCAGGCTCAGATCCTCCTAGTCATCTTGGGTTTGAGTACTTCTATCTTCTGTGGTTGCCGATGCTCACAGGTGGGATGCTTTGAGCGTTGTCTGGCACTCAAGGGTTGGGATTTCCATAGTAGACCCGCTTGACGACATCCACTAGAGAGGAGCCAGCTCAGGCCTATTAATTATGACCAGATGCCGCCAATCTTGCTTATGAACCACCGCCTCACCCAACCGATTCCACACAAACCAAGTAAGACCAAAAGGAAGCTGCGCGATTACAGTCTCGTAATCATTGGCTTCGCCCTCCTGATGCTGTGCTTGACTTTCGTGAACGGCGTTCGTGGTCTAACGATCTTCGGATCTCCGTTCGCCGGAGACTTTGTGGGCTTCTATTCAGCGGGTCAAATTGCTAACGAATACTCATTCGATCGCTTATATGATCTGGAATTACAAAACCATCTCGTTCATCAATCACTTCCAAATGTCCCGAGCGGCTGGACCTTGCCATTCGTACAGCCACCGTTTGTTGCGTTACTGTTTTGTCCATTGGCTAGACTCCCGATGTGGGCTGCCTATCTATTCTGGCTGATCATCACCTGCGTACTCTATTTGGCGGCTCTTTGGTTCGCACTCAAAGCCTATCCCACAATAGCTAACGAGGTTGCTGTTTGTGTCTGCCTCGCGTTTCCGCCGTTCCTGATGGTGTTGGCGGGTGGACAACTTTCCGCACTAGGCTGCTTCATACTTTCCGTCTGGATGTATTTGAGTAAAACCAATCGACAATTTGCTGCGGGCATCGTGCTCGGTCTGCTTCTCTATAAACCAACCATGACCATCCTAATCATACCAGCGCTACTTTTTGGATGGCATTTCAAGACTCTCCTTGGTTTTGCGGTTACCGCAACGTTCTTGTTTGCTTTGTCGCTCGTTCTACTTGGACCATCAGGCATGAATCACTACATTTCAGTTCTGCAACAATTTAGTCAGTCGGTGGCCCGAGGCGAAGTGTTCAACTCCCGGTATACGGATCTCAACTCTTTTATTCGACAGCTTTTCCACATCAATCTAAAGTTTTGGGGGTTAGTGCTAGCTTTACCAATTGCATTTTTGATGCGGCAAAACCCAGAGCGGGCAGTCGTGCCAACTTTTCTCTTTAGCACATATGCACCTATTTACGATGTGTTGATGATAGTTCCAGTCTTGATCGCGTCTCATCGCATATTGAAACCTCGTTGGCTAGCACTCGTATTCGCCACTACATTTATAACGACACCGATTTGCCAGGTTACTGGATTCCAACTGTTGACTCCGGTGCTTATGCTGATTACAGGAGTTCTAATTTGGAATACTTCACCCGTCGCTACGAACGCGCCAGTACCCTAGTGACTTCAAATCGCCCGTCGAAGATTGGGGCAAACTGTTGGGCGATGCCGCCGCAGTTAGTGCCATGCTTGATCGGTTGCTTCATCAGGCCACATCCTGAAGTTTGGTCCACGCAGTTGGCACACTAAAACGGAGTTGTCAGCCGAATAAGCAGAAATCTTGGATCCGAAGTGAAGGAAATAATGTTTTCATGAACAGCACTACTGCAGCACCGTCAATCTGCGTAATTGATTGATCGTTACTCGCTGTTGCGCTGCCACCTTTGCGTGGGGAATGTCTAGCTCAGCCAGATCGGAGTAATGTTCCGGAAGTATCAGGGCGCGATCGAAATCTTCAGCAACTGACGCGATATCAAAGTCCGAGGCGGCGAGTCCTTCATACTTCAGCATCGCATTGGTCCAGGTAAACAGCCAGAATTGAAAGATGCCGAATAGTTTCGGATGTTTCCGTGAACGTGACATCACTAACATTAGGCCTCGAATGGCTGCCCAGGCGACGCGGGGACGCGAAACGATTTGCCACAGCCGGGTGGCCAGCATCTTGACTGCTCGCGGACTCTTCAAAACGATCGATACATATCTGCTGAGGCTTCCATAACCGTCAGATTCCAAAGGCAGGTAGTTTCCGCGGTCTAAATTGTCCACAAAGGTTTTTAGTCGCTCGTACTGATAATCGCCCTCGCAAAACCTCGTTACAAACGATTGGTAGCCCCTGGTGATCTCTTCAACACGCATTAGGTACCGAATGTTTGTGCAGTACTTGTAACCGCCCAAACTGTTCTTATTGTTTCGCAGCCGGCCTGAAAGTTTCATCCGACGAAAGAGAGGTGTCCCTGGCAACGCAGTAAGCAACGACGGGTCGCCCGAGATCAAACCAGACTTGACCATACCATCGAGTGTAGTGGCGAAAGCTTCAGGCGTATCTGAATCAAACCCAAAGATCAATCCTGCTACGATCGCAAACCCGTAAGATTGGATTTCACGGATTGCCTCGATCATGTCGCCTGTCGTGTTTTGGACTTTGGCAGTCTCCAACAAGGAGTTGTTGCTGAAGCTTTCCACTCCGATGAATATCATGTCGAAGTTTGCCTGTCGCATCTTCTTCAGCAATCGTGGATGCTTGGCAAGGTTGATGGTGAGCCAGGTATAGAGGGCGATTCGGGCGCCACTTCTTTTCTGCCAGGCAATGATCTCGTCCAGCACTTCCTCAGCCCATCTTAAGTCGCCGATGAAATTGTCAGCAGCGCAAAGGACCTGTTGTATCCCAAGCTTCGCCAGGTAATCGAGCTCGGACACGATGTGTGCGGCGGGAAAGTTGTGCGGACGATTGTTGTCCGGCAGAACTCTGATGTCACAGAACTCGCAAAGGAATGGACAACCACGCGAGACTTCCAAAACAGCGCCGTAGTAACGTCGATAAGTTGCATCCAGAAACGGACGATAGAAACCACGAGCCTTAGAAACGTCAAACCGCTGTTTCGTCTGTAATACTTTCGGCAAATCCTCTCGCTGCGAGAAGAGATTTAGAAATCGTGGAAATGCTTCCTCACCATCACCAACGAATATGTGATCAAACATATCCAACTTCCAAGCTTCGCCAGCCTCATTAAGTGACCACGCAATCGGTCCCCCCAGGACAAAGGTTGAGTTTGGATGAAGTTCGCGAAGGCGATTGTGAGTCTCAACAATCGTTTCGTAATCCTGATTGACTCCACTGAAGACGAACAGGTCGGCAGGAGGGATGTCTTTTACCGCGTCGAACCTTATGTCAAAAAGTCTTAGGTCGTAGTTTTCGGGTTCTTCAACATAGGCCGCCAGAGTGTAAGCCCAGACCGGCATAAACATGGCGCCGTACTGCTGCGTCCGCGCCAGAAACGCATCGGGACTATGGATAAATGAGATGGTTTTCAGATCGCTTGCTGTCATAGCTAAGCCTATAGCGACATTTTGAAGCAGTTGCGCGCTGGCGCACACCTACTTAATCGCGGTTGTCACACATTCGTTGGATCTGTCGCACATTCGTTGGATCTACAGTAAAGGCTCAGCAATTGCCACGCCATTCGAACATGACCGGCCTGTCTCATCATCCATCACTCGACGGTGTAAGAGGCATCGCAGTGCTGAACGTGGTAATGGCTCATGCCCAAGCGCTGATCTTTGGACGACCAATATTCGGCTGGTTTGACTTCTCCGGAGGCTTTATTGGAGTGGATATTTTTTTCGTCCTAAGCGGATTTCTCATTACCGGCCTGCTACTCCAAGAGCACCAAATAACCGGCACCATCAGCTTGAAAAACTTCTACATCCGACGTGCGCTAAGACTGTTACCTGCCCTCGTTTTTTTGCTGGTTGCAATGGTCGTGTTTTCACGCTTTGCGCTATCGGCAGAGATTGCAGGACAGACTTTGAAGTTTGCAGGCGTAGTAATCCTATATATTACCAACTGGGCTCGGGCGTTCGAGTGGATTCCCGGTTCCGATCTCCTAGGACATCTCTGGAGTCTCGCCGTAGAGGAGCAGTTCTATCTCCTTTGGCCGCCAGTGTTATTAATTCTCTTGAGACATCGCCTACCTCGTCGGACGCTTGTAATCCTGATCGCGTGCCTGATTGTGATAGTGATAGTCCGTCGCGTCGACTTGCTAATTCAGGGGGGCATTTCACAAGGCAGGACTTATCTGGGATCAGACACCCGCGCGGACTCTCTGTTGGTCGGCTGCCTGGTGGCAATGCTTCACAACTGGCGAATGTTGCCCGACGGCAAAGTGTTTAGACTTCTGTTGCGAACGTCGACGGTTATCTCGATTCCAGTATTATTCATCTATTTCGTAGATGCGTACCGCATTCGAAGCCTAACGTATTTCACTATCGGGTTGACAATTGTAGCGTTGGCTGTTGGGGTAGTGATACTTCAAGCAATGCAAAACTCGCCAAATCCGCTACATTTCGTGCTTGAGAATGGGTTTCTCGTTTACATCGGAAAGATTTCTTATGGGCTTTATCTTTGGCATTTCTTTGCGATTGAAATTACCCTCGGCTTACGCCTCGGAAATGTAATGAAGTTGGTACTGTCTCTCTTAGCACTGTTTGCAATAACAGGAGCATCGTTCTATTGTCTGGAGCGTCCGTTCTTAAGGTTAAAGAGTCGCTTTGGCTCGGACACACCGACGTCCTCGGTAGCACCAAAAGCCATCGATTCCGCACTAGTGAACGTCCAAGCCTCTTAACAACCAGCACCTCGATTCACTAACTGCGTAGACTCAATCTATAAAGATTGTACGGGCCCACGCGCTCAGCTGAACTGCGCTGGTACCAGCGATCAACCCGCGACAAGTCGCCCTCATTGTCCGCGCGGGTAATGAGATAGGTAAGCCGGTTTTGCAGCGCTTCTTGTTGAGAGAAGACTTGCGAGTAGTGCTCAAACTCCTTAATTGCCCGTTCGATTTCGGGTGGCTGAATAGGCTGGAAGTGGGAGCTCAGACTCGGCAAGGCGCGCTCGTGTCCAAAGATGGCACTGCGAACGTAGTACTTTAGAAACGAGTCATCTGACTTTCCGTCGAAAAGTTCACGCAAGTACTTCGTATCGGCGCCTGAGAAATATAGATAAGCGAAGAACAAATCTTTTCGCTCACTATGTGTTGCAGTTCCGAAATCGAGCGAGCCGATGCCAAGCAGTGTTCCCTGCTGTGCCCAAGTCGGAAGGGTAAGCATTATTTCGGAGCGCGATGAAAACACCAATGCCGTACTGCCGTCGCCCGGGTCTCGCGAGGGAAGTTGGCTCAGCCGCTTCATTACCGGAACCGCTTCATCCTTTACAGAGTCTGCCTGGTAATAAGCTCGAACCGGCAGATCCATTTCTATTACTCCTACTAGAAGACTAAGCGCAGCCGTCCATACGAGGACTCGCTTTGGAATGTTTTTCCACAAAATGTTCACCAGCATCACAACAGAGACTAGCGAAACGTAGTTGGCTATGAAGTCTTCGAAGTGGAAGGGCTGCATCGACCTACCGGTTAGTATCTGTTGGTTGAAAACAATTGCGGGCAGAAGCGCAAAGCCGAGGAGTAATGGTACGCGGGGATCGTTCAGCACAACCTTGCCCTTACTCCACGCTATACCAAACAGGGCAACAACGACTATGCCTATTATCTCTGGGAAACGTAATAAGTCAGGGGCATGTGTCGCAGTTATCGTCTGAGCGCTATCGAGCGTGTGAGCACGATGCGACACCAGGTAGCCGTAAGGAATGAGACTAAGGCCAGTGAGAATGCCGATTACGACGAAGACACGTAAAGCATCACTCCGATTGCCTCGTGGATTAAGCAAGACCCAAAGGACAGCAAGACACCCTAACCAGGCGAGAGCAGCAGTCCACAAATACAAATAAGAGAAAACAAGTAATGCCGATGTGATCCCAGCTAATGTTGACCACTGGAGAGCGCTACGCTTACTTTCAACCATGAGGGCCCGCCACACAAGGCCCGTGAACAGGAAGAATAAGAAGAAGACTGCTGCCGGTTGATATCGCCTAAGGAATGGGAACCCAAAAATCAACAAATCGCGGTTGAGTATTAGGCCAAGTAGACCCTGCTCTGCGACGAATGTTCCCAAACAGAGAACAAAAATAACGCCGGTGGCAGCAAGTCGCTCGTCCCCGGTAATCATTAGAAGCAGCCAAAAAACTGATAGGGCCGCCAGCAACGCAGACACGGCCGCAAGCATGATGAAGGCGGTTGAGGCCGACACCCTAAACGCTCTTGCCAGGGAAGAAATTGCGAAGCTGGGAACGACCTGAATGGAAAACGTGGTTTCAGGTAAAGATTTCTTCAGATCACTTCCCGTAAACGGGTCATTGCGACGAGACCGCCCTTCAATCAGGGCATTCAGATACCCGGAATACAGGAATTCGTCTCCGTGAAGAGTCGCGTACGCACCTTGCCAATTCACGCCGCGCTTAACCCAAAGATTTATTTGAGGAACTAAAGATAATAAGACGATCGCTATACACGACCATATCCCTAGTTTCCACTTAGGCAGACGTCGATCAGAAGCCATGCAGACTAAAAGAGGTAGTCAAAACTCTGTTTAAGTTAGGTTGCTTCCATGTGCTGTATTCGATTACTCACCAGCGATTGGACAGGAGCTCTCGAAGGAACCTGCCTGGCTCCGTTAGTTAGTCGACAAGCTAACGTCAAATTGGCGAGCTGTCTAGCAGTCTCTTCCAACAGTGCTGGTCTGAAGAGCCAAGGTTCCTGGGCTCACCACAGGTGCCTATCCCTCTGTATTCAGCGCTCTCGCTTACGGACTCGCATCGACCGCTACTGGCTACTACAAGTGCTCGCAGGCGAGCACTGTTCAACGTGAACAACCGTAAAACCTAGCTATGCCTCAGCGCTCAAAACCGAGTCGGGCTTGCTCATAAATGGCGATCTAATTGGCGATTTTCCCACTGTCAGCTATCTCGCACTAACATCACCATGAAGTGGCACAACCATTGCCCATAGTGACGCCGCACTAAAAATGTTGCCGTGATCGGCAGGATGCGATCACTCAGGTTTCCTGAGATGACGCCTTCACTTCTAGTGCATACCTAGGGGCCGAACAAAGCACTAAGTTGGGCCAGCTAAGACTAAAAATAACCCTCGAAGGAGAACCGAATGACAAGAATCAAGAATTTCCTTAACGACGAGTCCGGCATGGAAACACTCGAATACGCACTCATAGCCGGTTTGATCGCTATCGTGGCGATCTTCGTCTACAACAGCAGCTGGAAGACCACACTCCAGACGAGACTTTCCACCGCGAGCACCACAAGCTGAGTTTTATTCTTCGAATTTGGCGGGCATGATGCCCACTCATTTTCACTTTAGTGGAAAACATCATGCCCTCCATCTTTATTAAGGGGTAACTCCAAATGAAACGCATTGAAAAGTTATTGAAAGACGAAAGCGGTATGGAAACGTTGGAATATGCCTTGATTGCTGGGCTTATCGCGATCGTCGCAATCTTCGTCTACAACAGCAGCTGGAAAACAACTCTTCAAGACAGGTTAACAACCGCGAGCACGACCAGCTAATCCGGGCACGACAATTGGGGCGGGGGAATCTTAAGGACTCGATCCCGCCATGGTTCTTTGACGCCTGCCGTTAATTGAAAGCGCCGCAAATGCCGAACTTGGAAAACATCGCCATCGCGTTAATTTTCATTCCTCTGTCCCTGGCAATCACCTATATGGACGTGCGGTATCGCCGCATTCCTAACAAGCTGGTCCTAGTCATTCTTGTGGCTGGGATCAGCCTCAATACTTTTTTTAGCGGATGGCATGGACTGTTTGCGAGTTTGGGAGGATTAGCCCTCGCGTTCGGCGCGATGTTCTTTCTTCATCTATTCGGAACAATGGGAGCAGGTGACGTTAAGTTTTTTGCTGCGATTGGTTCTGTCATCGGCAGCTCACTCGTCCCGAAGACTTTTTTGATTGTGGCAATCACTGGCGGCGTATTGGCGATATGCAAAATGATCTACGCCCGACGTGTCGGGGCCACGATGTTTGGTGTTTTGCAATTTTTCTATGGTCTTTTGCCGGGCCAAAAGATTCCACGGTTTGAAGTACCGGCAGATCGCAGCTACACGCTGCCGTATGCAGTACCAATTTGTGTTGGCAGTGTCGTCTCTTTTTTTCTGTTCCGCGCGTAAGCGCCATCTACGACTTTTGGTAGGGAGAATTATCTTATGCGAAACAAACGTCTAATCCTTGCGCTGACGGGAGCTGTCCTTTGCGGCGTTCTGGGAGTCACCTTAGTGACCCGATACATCGCGAGCGCGCAGCAGTTCACAAAAGATCTGAATAATGTTGTCGTCGCCAAAACAGAAATTCCGTTGGGCGCAAAAATTGTGGCTGAACAGCTCTCATTTGCTCCTATCCCCAACGGTTCAACTCCAGAAGGTGTGTTTCGCAAAATGGAGGAAGTGGTTGGTAGGGTAGCTGTCACTCCTATCGGCGTGCGCGAGCCCATCACCAACATGAAGCTCGCACCTGAGGGCGTTGGAGCAGGTCTGACTGCCGTTATTCCGGAAGGCTACCGTGCGATGACAGTAAAAGTTGACGACGTCGTTGGTGTATCGGGTTTCGTTATGCCCGGTTCGTACGTCGACGTGGTTGCGGTAATTCTTCCTGTCGCACAGGGAGCGGCGGCTGGGGGGCCTATATCCAAGATCGTTCTACAGAACATCAAGGTCCTCGCCAGTGGTGCGAAGATTGACTCTCCCTCTGATCAACGTCAACCAAGTGATGTCAAAGCTGTGACGCTACAGGTCACGCCTCAACAGGCGGAGAAACTCGTCCTGGCAACAAACGAAGGCAAGTTGCAACTGGTGATGCGGAACTACGGTGACCAGGAGGACACCACAACAACAGGTGCGAATAAGGCTTCGCTGCTCGGAGGTGACACTGCGAAACCAGATCCTGGTCCCACCAGTGAAAAAGCAACTGATACCAAGCCCGGACCTACAAGACCAAGAGTCAAACGCTCTAGCGCCATCGTTGCTCAAGTACAAAAGCCAGCAACTAGTGCTAACCGAGTCTCTCGAAATACTATCGAACTCATCGAAGGTTCCAAGAGACGTGATGTCGATATCCCGTAACACCGGTTCGCGAGGGTGTCCGCCGACAAAGCGCTCGCGCGCGATTACGACAATAGCTTTCTAATGTAAGGAGTGAAAATCATTATGCAACGCCGAATCTCAATCTCTGTGACAGTACTGGCGACTTTGTTGCTCTGTGCCGCACCACTGATCGCGCAAGACCAGAGCACGAACGCTACTTTCGGTACAAAAGAAGTTGTGCCGGTGAATGTGCTTGTCGGCCAATCACGGTTGATAACCTTCGACCATCAAATTGAACGGTTCTCCGTATCGAACCCAGAGATTGCTGAAGCAGTCCTGGTTGCCGGCAATCAGGTCGTAGTGAACGGTAAAGCGTTCGGCCAAATCAATTTCATCGCGTGGGAGAAAGGCACTCAACGATTTCTCGTCTTCGATGTCTACGTAAGAACAAACCTGTCGCTGATTGATTCACAGATCAGGGCGTTGTTTCCTAAAGATGATATCCGCTTGAGCCAGGCGAACGGCTCTGTGGTGATCTCAGGTTCCGTGACTGATCCACGCGTTGCGAGCGCTGCAGATGCAGTCATCCAAGCCGCCGGCTTCAAGACGGTGAACCTGTTGGAGTCCCCAGTTAAAGATACGACTCAGGTGCAGCTAATGGTCCGAGTCGCAGAAGTCAACCGCACTAAGATGCGTGAGCTCGGCACCTCCTACGCCTATCAAGGTTCCCCGGGTGCGGGTGGATACGTAAATAGCGGAAATGGACCAAGCAGTGTCGGTGATGTAGCCAATGGGCTTATGTCTGGCGCACTCGGCAGCTCGTTAAATCTCTTCATAATGGGTGGAAACACGCTTGCGATGCTCCGAGCGATGCAACAATCAGGCGCATTGCGAGCCCTTGCGGAACCGAATCTGATTGCGATGAATGGATCTGAAGCAAGCTTTCTCGCAGGTGGTGAGTATCCAGTCCCGGTTATTCAGGGCGGAGGCGGCGGGAGTATACCGACCGTGAGCATCATATTCAAAGAATACGGAGTTCGACTGAACTTCAAGCCCACGATCATCGACGAAGATCACATTCGACTTGAATTGGAGCCAGAAGTATCTACGCTCGATTTCGCAAATGGCGTTAGGTTCAACGGATTTCTAGTTCCCGGTCTGCGCACTCGACGCGCTAAGACTGGTATTGAATTGCGCGATGGTCAGAGTTTTGCCCTCGCTGGGTTACTCGATAACAACGAAACTCGGTCTCTTTCAAAGGTTCCCGGTCTTGGCGATGTTCCCATTCTGGGAAACCTATTTCGATCGACACAATTTCAGAAGAATGAAAGCGAGTTGATGTTTATCGTCACTGCTCAAGTGGTCAAGCCGGTGAATCGCGACGACCTGCCGCGGATCCCTGCGGTTGAGAACTTGAAGAATGGCTCATTGTTGGGAGTCGAACCGAAAAGCGGTGCAGTTAACGGCCCAAGTGGGTTCATCATCAACGGTAACGCACCTACTCAGTCTGAGGGCACGCAACCAGCGTCACCGAAAGCGCCTGAGTCGACACCGACGGGAGCCCCAGTAAAGACGGGAACGCCGGAAGTATCCAGTGTTACCAGGGGTACTGCGCAGGCCGCAAAGCCAACCCCCTAATCAGACTTGGTCCAAACTCTTAAGGAAGGGATGGTTCGAATTTATGAACGCAACAGGTGACTCTCCTCTAGTTGTGAATCGCAGCGAGCGCGGCTCAGTTACGATCATGACTGCCATCCTTCTCTTTGGGTTGGTTCTTGTAATCGGTCTTGTGATTGATATTTCAAGAATGTACCTGGTTCGGGCCAGTCTCCAAAATGCCGCTGACGCGGCGGCCTTGGCGGGAGCACGCGAGCTCAACTCCGGTCTCACAGGCTTAACTGCTGCTGTCACTGAAGCACAGGCGATCGTGAACAGTTATGGCTTCAACCGGACGGGGCTGACTGCTCCGCAAGCCACAATAATAA
>JGI1027J12803_100087355_pt1 | contig 19486 bp, 14 predicted proteins | sample IowNatreferecore_FD_12803 | JGI IMG/M metagenome (IMG submission 12803) | reverse complement strand
GACGGAACAATATTCAACAGTGAATCGGTCTGCACCAGTGTATTATAAATCTGGTGAACGGGCCAGATAACAGATTGATTTTTTGCAAATGCGGGATCCAGGCTTGCAATGCCTGTTGGTTCATTATACCTGAATACTTTTTTATTATTGGTTGAAACAGAATGACAGGCGGTGAGTGAAAATCCTGCCATTAAAATAAAAATAAAGATCTTTCCTTCGCTATAATTAATTTTCATCCGGATACGAAAATCGCATTTATGATTCATCAGGCGAAAAGGAAATACATTTTAATTGTTATCAGCAACCTGATCTTATTAATCGCCCGGGCCCAGCCTGCGAAACACGTCTTTACAAGGGCAGACACCCTGCGGGGATCCATGAATGCAGAACGTGCTTATAACGTATTAAAGTATGATATTGTATTTACGCCGGATTTTGAGCATCAGTCAATAAAGGGGAAGAATACAATAACCTATATAGACTCAGGTCTCGATAAAATGCAAATTGATCTGCAACTCCCCCTTGAAATAGACAGCATCCTTCAGGATGGGAAAAAATTGGAATTTCAACGAGAGGGTAATGCGTTTTATCTTAAACCTGCTGCCGGAAGGCAGAAGGTTTGTTTAACCTGCCCCAGAAAGATGACCATATTTTATCATGGCAATCCGCAAATTGCCGTCAAGCCACCCTGGGGTGGCGGATTTATTTTCACCAGGGATTCCCTGGGCCGTCCCTGGATAAGCGTAGCATGCGAAGGCACAGGAGCCAGCGTATGGTATCCTTGCAAGGATTACCTGGGAGATGAACCGGATAGTGGAGCCAGCTTAACGATGATCGTATCCGACACCCTAACAGCAATTGGGAACGGCCGGTTGACTAAAAAATACTTTGTAGGTAAGGGACTAACCGCCTGGACATGGTCTGTGACCAGTCCTATTAACAGCTACAATATCATTCCGTATATCGGCAAATATGTTAACTGGCATAAAACATATTATGGTCAGAAAGGAAGTCTTGATTGCAGTTACTGGGTACTGGACTACGATTTTATCAAAGCAAAAAAACATTTCCTTGGAGTTGATTCAATGCTGAGTTGTTTTGAATACTGGTTCGGGCCATATCCGTTTTATGAAGACGGATATAAACTTGTACAGGCCCCTTATCTCGGAATGGAACATCAGAGTAATATCGCTTACGGAAATAACTTCCTGGAAGGATACCATGGACTGGATCTTTCGGGCACCGGCTGGGGACTGAAATGGGATTTTATCGTGGTGCATGAAAGCGGTCATGAATGGTTTGGAAATAATATCACTTGTAAAGACATCGCTGACGAATGGATCCACGAATCATTTACGAACTACAGTGAAACCCTGTACACCGGTTTTTATTTCGGCAAAAATGCCGGTGATGATTATTGTATTGGCACCCGGAAAGCTATTAAGAACGAGCATCCGATCATTCAGTACTATGGAGTGAATTTTGGCCCCGAGGATTCAGATGAATATATGAAGGGGGGAAACATGATTCATACCATACGCCAGGTGATGCATAACGACGAACTATTCCGGCGGATGCTGCGCGGATTAAACCAGAAATTTTATCACCAGACCGTAACCTCACTGGAAATTGAACAATACATTAATAAAATAACAGGAACAGACTTCACACCGGTATTCAATCAGTATCTGCGCTCAACGGCTATTCCGGTTCTGGAATACAAATTTGAAGATAAAAGCTTTTCATATCGCTGGACCAATTGCAATCCTGATTTTAATCTGCCCCTGCGTGTGGATGTTGGCGGTGAAAGGTGGTTGAAACCGACCATGGAATGGAAAAAAGATCGATTGCCCAGGGAAGTTAAACCAGAATTGCAGGTTGATAGAAACTTTTACGTGGGCAACAAGAATGTCGGCAGTAATCCTTAGCCGGAACATTTGGTTCAAATCCTTCATCTTTGCAGCGCAATAATTCCTGAATGAGCTCAATTCGAAGGCAAAGCATTCTCTCATCCGGTATCATTTACCTGGGCTTTGCGCTCGGATTTCTAAATACTTATCTGTTTACACGTAAGGGAGGTTTTACACCATCGGAATATGGCCTCTATGGGACATTTATGGGGATCGCCAATATAATCAATTCATTCGCCAATCTGGGTATGTTGGCCTATATCTATAAATTCTTCCCTTATTATCAGGATAACCTTAAACCGAAGGAGAATGACATGATGGGCCGGGCTTTTGTAACTTCTCTGCTTGGCTTTATCATGGTTTTGAGTGCAGGAATAATTTTCAAGGGACTTGTGATCAGAAAATTTTCAGAGCACGCTCCTGATTTCGTGAGATATTATACCTGGGTATTCCCGTTGGGATTTGGGCTTACCATGTATTCCATCCTGGAAGCCTATGCCTGGCAGTTAAAAAAATCTGTGCTGACCAGTTTCCTGCGAGAAATGTTTTTTCGGATAATTACCACTGTGCTGGCCGTCTTATTTTTTTTACACTGGATACGGGATTTTGATTTGTTTATCAAACTGTTTGCGCTGACCTATATTCTGCTGGCGTTGATATTGCTGATTATCCTCATTCAATCAGGAGAAATCCATCTGACCCTCCGTCTGAGCCATGTTACAAAAAGGTTTTCTAAAAAAATCGCTCTCCTGAGTTCTTTTATCTGGGGAGGCGGATTAATACAGAATATTGCAGTAGTGTTCGATATGATCGTCATTTCTGCCGTCATCCCGAATGGCCTCGCCTGGGCAGGCATATTCAGTCTGGCACAGAATATTGCAAGCCTGATTCAGGCCCCGCAACGCGGCATCATTGCGGCATCAATTGGTCATTTATCCCGTGCATGGAAAGACAAGGACTTTGATAAAATAAGTCGTATTTACCAACGGTCATCAATTAACCAGCTGATTTTTGCCTGCGGTATTTTTGTACTGATATGGATAAATTTTACCGACGGCGTAAAAAACTTTCACCTTCAACCGGCCTACGTGCAGGCACAACCCGTATTTTTATTCCTCGGCCTCTGGAGAATTATTGATATGGGAACAGGTCTCAATTCCCAGATCATCGGAACGTCGACGCTCTGGCGTTTTGAATTTTTTACCGGAATGATCCTGCTGGCCATCACACTGCCCCTGAATTATGTACTTGCTAAAAGATTAGGTGTTACAGGGCCCGCCATTGCGACCCTGATTTCATACACGGTTTACAATGCAATACGTTATTTTTTTCTTCTGAGAAAATTTCGGCTGCAACCGTTTAACGAAAAGACATTGTTAACAATTGGTCTGGCCGGAGCAGGCTACTACCTCAGTTATATTTTGTTCAGTCATATTCACGGATTTTTGGCCATGGCTCTCCGTAGTTTGTTTTTTGTTGGTTTTTACATCGGTGGCACACTTCTGTTAAATTTATCACCGGATATTATTCCCGTCTGGAATACTTTGAAAAAGAAACTCTCGTTTCCGTATCTTCGCAGCCGCAAATAGCAAAGTTCTTAAACATGATCACGAGACGAAATATCAGGGTTAAGATAATGCAGACCCTGTATTCCCTGGAGGCACAGGATAATAACAAAACAGGAGATGCTCAAAAGATCCTCCAAAAGCATTTTGATCAATCGAGACAACTACTCATTTACCTGATTTATTTTTTAACGGAACTTGCCCGTTACGCGGAAACTGATTCTCTCCGGCGTTCCTCCAAACACCTGCCGACCGAGCTTGATAAAAATGTAAATACCAAATTAGCCGGCAACCAGTTGCTTTGGAAAATGCTTGAACAGGAATCCTACCTTAAGATGGTGAAGAAAGACAAACCCGAATTAATTGATCATGCAGATATGGTCAGGAAACTCTATCTCGAATTAAAAGAAACGGAGGTTTATAAAAATTATATTTCTGAAGACGGCCGTGATAAAAAACCGGAAAAAGAAATCCTTGAATTTATTTTCAACGATTTTTTACTGCCGAGTGAAAGATTTGATTCTCATCTTGAAGAAATATTTCCAAACTGGGGTGATGATGCCGAAATGATGCAAAAACTTGTTACGGGTTACCTGAATAAAACAGCCGTATTCAATTTTGAAGAAATCGTCAGTCCCGATAAAGCGGTATTTGCCCAGGGGCTGCTTAATACGGTATTGGAGAAAAAGGAAGTGGTGATGGAATTGATCCGGCCCAAATTAAAAAACTGGGATGCAGAACGGATAGCCACCCTGGATATGATTTTTATGGAGATGGGTGTTTGCGAATTTTTGTTTTTTGAAACCATTCCGCCAAAAGTCACCATCAACGAATATATCGATCTGGCCAAGGAATACAGTACACCCCTCAGTGGCCAGTTTGTAAATGGAATTCTGGATAATATCCACAAGGATCTGGTAGCCGAAAACAGGATGCATAAAGTGAATTATAAGGCCTCCTGAAAGATGACCAAATTTTATATAGGTTTGCAAAAAATTGCCTGATGCGGGTTTTTCTCTCAGTATTGATTTGTATTTTTTTTATGTTGTCCTGCCGGGAAAATGATGTGAGCAATAAAAAGCCATCGTCCATGCAGCTCCCAAAGGATAGCAGCCAATACACGAGTCTTACCTGGCTGGACTCGACCACCCGGGATTTTGGTACTATTTCCGAAGGGCAGAAACTCGAAGTGACCTACCGGTTTTTGAACTCAGGTGATAAGCCTTTGATCATAGCCAAGGTGCAACCCAGCTGCGGCTGTACCGTTGCAGAACAACCTGATGAACCGATCCTGCCGGGCAAAGAAGGTGTTATTAAGGCCTCTTTTAACAGTGAAGGCCGTATTGGCATCAATCACAAAAAAATATATGTGATTGCCAATACCCGCGGCGTCCAGAGTAATGAAGTTGAGTTTAGCGTTCTCGTTCAAAAGAAAAAATGGTAAGTATAGTTTTCAATTAAAAACAACACAATGAGCTATTCAGTTATTCTGTTACAGTCTGCGCCTGGAGGCGGAAGTTTGCAATTACTTTTACTGGGAGGAATGATTCTCGTTTTCTGGTTATTCATGATCAGACCCCAGGCAAAAAAAGCGAAACAGGCTAAATTATTCCAGGCAAATATGCAAAAAGGGGACAAAATTGTTACCATCGCAGGTATACATGGAACCGTTAATAAAGTAAATGAAGATGGTACCATAATGCTGGAGACTAGTCCCGGAAGTTATATGAAGATTGAAAAAAGTGCCATTTCGATTGAATGGACACAGAATATCAATAAAGCCGCTGTAGCAGTTCCGGACAAAAAATAATCAGCTTTTTCCAGAACGCTTTCTTACGGGAAGCGTTCTTTTTTTATTTTCATTTCTCCAAATGTTAAAAATCGGACTTACCGGTGGTATCGGATCTGGCAAGACAACCGTAGCGCAGATTTTCGAAGTGCTGGGGATCCCGGTCTATTATGCCGACCAGGCTGCGAAAGATTTGATGAATCAGGACCCTGTACTTAAAGAAAAAATCAAAGCAGTTTTCGGGGCAGAAGTTTATAATAACGGGCAACTTGACCGGCCCTATCTCAGCAGGCTTGTTTTCGGAAATGCAGAAAAACTGGCCCTTCTGAATTCTATTGTTCACCCCGCCACTTTACTGGACGCAGAGCAATGGATGAAAAATCAAAAAGCTGCTTACGCGATAAAAGAAGCCGCTCTCATTTTTGAAGCAGGACTGGAAAAATACTTTAACTATATTATCGGAGTTACCGCTCCACAATCGATCCGTCTGGAACGAGTCATAACGCGTGATAAAACTTCCTCAGAAAATATATTACAGCGTATGAAACAGCAACTGGATGAAGATGATAAAATCAGCCGATGTGATTTTGTTATTATCAATGACGGGGTACATGCGCTTCTTCCCCAGGTGCTTTCCATCCATGAAAAGTTGTTGGGAAAAGAGGAATAATCCGGCGTCCTTTCTTAATTAAAATCCGACTATTTCAGTTTCGATAAAGCTCCTGCAATTCGTTGCCAGGCCTTTTCGATATTCGTCATACTGTTTGCATAAGAAAAGCGAATGCATTTGGGTTCTCCGAACGCGTCCCCCATCACCGAGGAAACATGGGCAACATTCAACAAATACATGCAAAGGTCGTTAGCATTTTGAATTTTGTTTTCGCCATCGGATTTACCGTAGTAAGAAGAAATATCCGGGAAAATATAAAAAGCCCCTTCCGGTTTGAATACTTTAATGCCGGGTATGCGACCAGCCAGTTCCAACGTCTTTTCCCTTCTGCGTGTGAATTCCTCCACCATTTCATAGCTGGGTTTTAAGTCCGTCGTGAGCGCTGTCACTGCCGCTTTTTGGGTAATTGAACAGGTAGCGGATGTAAATTGTCCCTGAAGTTTTTCACACGCTTTAGCTATTTCGACAGGTGCGGCGATATAACCCAGTCTCCAGCCTGTCATCGCAAAACCCTTACTGAGACCATTTACAATAATGATCCGGTCCTTCAGATCATGAAACTGTGCGATGCTCTCATGTTTGCCCACATAATTGATATACTCATAAATTTCATCAGAGATAATAACGATACCCGGATGTCTACTGAACACCGCTGCAAGCGCCTCCAGTTCTTTTTTTCCATACACGGCACCGGAAGGGTTACAGGGGGATGAAAAAAGAAATGCCTTGGTCTTTGGGGTTATCGCTGCTTCGAGTTGTGCAGGAGTAATTTTAAATCCGGATTCCAGGTCAGTATGCACTTCCACCACTTTGCCGCGTGCAATTTTTACGAGCTCGGAATAAGTTACCCAGTAAGGAGTCGGAATAATCACTTCTTCTCCGTCGTCCACGACAGCCAGTAGGACATTCGCAAGACTTTGCTTTGCGCCGGTAGATGAAACAATTTCTTCCGGTTTATAATCCAGATTATTATCCCTTTTCAATTTTTCACAAATGGCCTGTCGAAGGTCAAGAAAGCCGGGAACGGGTGTATAATGACTCCAGTTTTCGTCAATTGCTTTTTTTGCAGAATCCTTTATATGCTGCGGTGTGTCAAAGTCGGGTTCTCCCAGGCTAAGATCAATGATATCAATTCCTTTGGCACGCAACTCGCGGCCAAGTTTTGCCATTTTTAATGTTTCGGGTTCGCTGAATCTGGACAAAATAGAAGATAGTTGCATATTAATTTGTTGCGGCCGCGAAGTTACCGTTTTTTTCAGAACCCAACCGGGCAAAACACCAAACGGGGTAAAACCTGATCATTTCCTAGTTCAATCGTACAGAAATTATTTTCAGACTTTCTTGCGGGGGTGTGGGATTGAAATACCCCTGCAGATAAATATTATAACTTTTAGTACTGTCAAATTGAAGCGAATCAAGCTTTCTGAAACTGGTGTCCATGAAGGCAAAAACCTGGTTTGCTCCTATATGCGCCGTATAATTGAATTTATAAGAAGCAGGATTAGGATTATATCCCACAAATAAACTCGGTGAGATATCCACCGTATCTCTTACAGCAATGTGTACAGAATCCAGGCCCGTGGTATCCTGGAAAAAAATCGTGGTATCATGTTTATAAATGAACCGGAGACCGATTTCAGAGCCCGGGGAAAAATTCATGAAACGGAAATTCACGAGTGTATCCCTCGGGGTTGTCAGGTTATCCTGAAGGATCAGAAGAGCAATGCTTTTGGCATCCATACTATCATAAGCAAATATGCTGTAACGGGTTCCCTGCTGAAAATTGGCATTTCCGGTTAAAAACAAGGTATCCCCTTTCAATTGCATATCACTGATCTGGGACGTGGCTGTATCGTAGGGATTCCCGGCAATTCCCGAAGTGTTGCCAAAGGAAATCCCGGCGGGCAGCAGGCTATCTCCACTGTTTGGGAAAAAAAGGTTCAAAGGACCTACTCCGTAAGCGACATGGGTAAGCGCCACAAACGCCTTATTCCCATTGATATTCGCCGTTTTATTGCAGGAAAACAGGCTTAATGCCAGCAGTTGAAGGCAAACTGCCCTGAGCTTAAAAAAGACTGAATCGCGCCTGAACTTGTTCAATATCATGAAATCGCACAGATTATTTTAATTTTTACCTTTTGGAAGCATGAAAGTAGCAAAACAAGACATCTTATCCAGCGACTTAACATTTTAGTTATCAATTGGAAAACCTATCTTTGCCGCTCTTAAAAAAAACCGAAAACCAATGAGAGCGCTGGTTAGCATATTCGCAGGCTTACTGATTGTCATTTCCCTTTACCAACTGTCTTTTACCTGGTTTGTGAACAAACACGAATCTGCCATGGCGCAGAAGGCTGAACGTTATATAAAAAATAATTATCCGGCCGCAGCAAAAAAATATCCCGCTGATAAAGAAACACAGGTCCTTTACCAGGACACCCTGAATCTTCTGACCAGGGCCCGCACGCAGAGATTGCTTGATTCCACAAAAGACACAAAGATCACCTGGTGGGGAACAACCTATCAGAAATCCAAAGAAAGTGAATTACTGCTTGGCCTGGATTTGCAGGGCGGTATTAACGTAACACTCGACATTGAACTGGAAGGATTAATAAAGGGACTCGCCAACAATCCACGGGATGCCAATCTTGTCAGAGCTATTCAGCTGGCTGATCAGAAAAAATTAACCAACGGCGGGGCAAATTATATTGATTTGTTTGCGCAATCTTTTGGAGAGGTTAACCCCGGTGTGAAACTCGCGCCACTGTTTGCTAATTCAAACCGGAACAAACTTAAGTTTGAGTCCTCTGATGGAGATGTGATCCGGTATCTGCATGATCAGGCCTCAGCAGGTATGAAACAAACTTTCCAGGTGCTCACCAAGCGAATTGACAAATTCGGCGTGTCACAACCGAATATTCAGTTGGATGAAAATAAAGGTATCATCAGTGTTGAGCTCGCGGGAGCAACGGATCCGGATCGTGTTAGAAAATATCTTCAATCTTCTGCCAATCTCCAATTCTGGGAAGTATATAATATCAATGAACTCTCCAATTCATTGCAAAATGCAGACAAGATCCTGCAGAAATACCTGAACGGAGTAAAAGATTCTTCCCTGTTGGCTAAACAGGATTCTGCTTCCGACAGTACCGCCCTTAACCGGAATCCACTGCGGCTCATGCGTTTCATTCAGCCAACACAGGATGCAAATGGGAAAGTGCGTTATGCCTCTGCTATTGCCACCCCCATGCTTAAGGATACTGCTACAATTAATAACTATCTCAGCATACCTGCTGTAAAAAACCAATTTCCGGGCAACCTGAGATTTATGTATGGCAAGCAGCAAATGGATGATAACGGCAAGGCTTATCCTTACCTTGAATTATATGCAATAAAGACTGTTCCCGGAAATGATAAAGCTAAACTGGAAGGTGAAGTTATAACCGATGCACGCCAGGATTATGATCCGGTAACAGGCGGCGTAGTAGTTGAAATGAGCATGAACAAACACGGCGCAGATGTCTGGGCAAAGATGACTACAGATAATGTCGGTCTGCCGATTGCCATAGCACTGGATGAAGTTGTTTATTCAGCACCATATGTAAACGGTCCCATTACCGGTGGTAATTCACAAATTATTATGGGTAACCGGAGTTCCGAACAAACCATTAATGAAGCACAGGATCTGTCAAATATTTTGAAAAGCGGTAAGCTGAATGCACCAGCAAGAATTGTACAGGAGCAGGTGGTCGGACCCACTCTCGGAAAAGCAGCTGTAAAAGGCGGTGCGATGGCATTCTTTATCTCATTCCTGGTGATTTTCACTTTGATGCTGGTGTACTATAATACTGCCGGTTGGGTTGCCAATATCGCACTGATACTAAACCTTCTTTTTACGATTGGTATTCTCAGTGCAATGCATGCTACACTTACCGCACCTGGTATCGCCGGTCTGGTACTTACGATCGGTATGGCCGTGGATACAAACGTTATTATTTTTGAAAGGATAAAAGAGGAACTGACCAGGGGGAAAAGTTATCAGCTTGCGGTAAATGACGGATACCGTCGGTCACTCGCGCCGGTGCTGGATGCCCACGTTACAACTTTTCTGACCGCTGCAATTCTTGCCTATTTCGGTCTCGGGCCCGTACTGGGATTTGCTACCACACAAATGCTGGGTATCGCCCTTTCTCTTTTTTGCGGAATCCTGGTTTCTAGACTGATCACTGATTTCTACACTAATAAAAACAGGCATTTTAAATATTTTACCGGCATTTCGAAGAAGGTGTTCCAGCATGCAAACTTTAAATTCATTGAATACCGAAAAGTAACGTATATCATTTCAGGAGTTGTGCTTTTGCTGGGGATTTCAGCTTATTTCCATGGGTTCCAGAAAGGTGTTGAATTTTCAGGAGGAAGGAGTTATATCGTAAAATTCACGAAGCCTTTAAATGAACAGGAGATAAAAGACGCCCTGAATGTTCAATGGGGTAAATATCCGGAGGTAAAAACCTACGGATCTAATCAGCAATTTGAAATCACTACCGACTACCTTGTAAACCGGGAAGGTTCGGCAGCGGATTCAATTGTTGCAAACAAAATGTTTGCCGGCGTACAGAAATTTCTTCCTGCCGGCACAACGGCCTTCGATTTTACTCATACCAATCAGTTTATTCAACAGTCAAAGAAAGTCGGCGCATCTATTTCAGACGATCTGAAGGCTGGCGCTGTCAAAGCCACCATATTTGCACTGCTGGCTATTTTCCTTTATATCTTCATACGTTTCCGGGACTGGAGATATTCGCTGGGTACGATTATATCTCTGTTGCATGACGTACTTGTCGTTCTCGCAGTATTTTCTTTCCTGCCCGCTGTGGTTCCTTTCCCACTGGAAATTGATCAGCATTTTATCGCAGCTGTCCTGACGGTAATCGGATTCTCAATGAACGATACCGTGATCGTATTTGACAGAATTCGTGAAGACAGCCGCACATTGCGCGGTAAAACAAAGGCAGAAATAATAAATAAAGCTGTAAATGAAACTTTGCCAAGAACGATCATGACATCCCTTACAGTTTTCCTGACCATTCTTATTCTTTTCCTGGTAGGCGGTGAAGTAACCAAGGGATTTGCTTTCGCGATGCTGATCGGTGTAATCACGGGCACGTATTCGTCCATCTTTGTTGCTGCACCTATCCTGATTGACATGGCAAAGAGCAGACCACTGGGCGCTGCAGATGCAGATTCCTTAAAACCTGTAATAAAGAAACAACCGATCCACGCAAAATAAAATTGAAAAGCAGAAAAAAAGAACCCTCCGGCAACTCCGGAGGGTTTTTTTGCTTTTTGATGACCGGGAATGACATCCTGCTATAAATTATTTTTTTCAGGCCAACATCTTTAAACAGACCGGTGCACACGGTGCGGATGTGGCGGGTGATGCGGATGTGGCGGATGCGGCGGAAGATGATGCGGATGTGGCGGAAAATGGTGTGGGCGGAAACCATGCCTGCCATGATAACCATTATGATGATAATAAGATCTGTGATAATAGTGTCTGTTATAATGGCCCGGCGGTCGGTGATGCATCGGTGGCCTGGGTGGTAGCGGCGGATGATGTGCGGGATGTCGTGGTGGCAAAGGAGGACGCGGCTGGCTGATAGCAACTACCGAAAAAAACATCAGGCACAATAAAATAGATAGAATTTTCATAATCATTTGGGTTTTGGATGAACAGTTTTACTTTACAGAATTCAGGCAATATGAGTGCCAGCCCGACGCTGTTTTAATTACAACGCTGATAAGACACTATTTCTTGTTTCCCTTATAATGTTTTCCGGAGTGCCGAACATCCGGGTTCCGCTATTCAATCAATCAATTTAATCCTGAAATTCAGCTCTTTAACTGCTGCTTAACCAATTTTGTAATTTTATAGGACAGAAACTATCCCAATTTTGCGTTTTCAATTTTCCTTCATGAAGTCTTCCATGTTAAAATGGCTTGTATTGTCAGCCACTTTGTTAATAGGGCTGATTGTGGTCGTACAGCTTTATTGGCTCACGAAGGTCTATTCTTTTGAACAGAAACAATTCAGCAACAATGTCGTAAAAAGTCTCCGGGGGGTTTTTGAAGACCTGGCCATGAATGACAATCCCTCCCAAAGCCTACAGCAACTCATCAACAATCCGGCAGATGATTACTATCTGTTCAGGGCCGACACCATACCCATTCAGGACTCCCTTACCCATTATCTCAGGAAAGAATTCATTGATTTTGATGTGCTGACCGATGTAAAACTCGGTGCTTACAGCAGCTCGCAAAAAAAATACGTGTATGAAGAGTATATACCTACAATCGCTTCCGGCTTCCAGGTAACCCATGTTCTTGGCTTACCCGTCTATGCCGAGGACTATGACCATATACTCCTTTACTTTCCCCATCGTTCACAATATATTTTGGGGGAAATGAATTTCTGGATCATCAGCAGTGTGGCTCTCTTCCTTGCACTGATCGGACTTGCTGTAAGTCTTTTCTATTTTTATCGACAAAAATTCCTCGCAGAAGTGCAAAAGGATTTTGTAAATAATTTTACTCATGAATTCAAAACTCCACTCGCTGTCCTGAAAATTGCCTCTGATGTTATTGCCCAGCCGGATATCGGGGATAAACCGGACCGTCTGAAAAGTTATTCATCTATTATCCAAAATCAGACAACACATTTACAGAACCAGGTCGAAAAATTGCTAAAGTCCGCATCGGCAGAAAATAAAAAATTCCCTATTGAAAGAGAAACGGTAAAACCCGCCAAACTGATCGAGCAGGCCTTGAACAAACTCCAGCCCCTTATCGAACAAAGACAGGCAAATATTGACCTGAAACTGGATGATTATGAAACAAATATTTTCGCGGATAAAGGCCACCTTGAACTGGCCATCATTAATATACTGGAAAACGCCTTGAAATATTCAAATGATCCACATATTATAATCGAAACAGGCAAGGAAGAATCAGACTATTTCATTTCAGTCAAAGACAACGGAATCGGAATTGAGAAAAAATATATCAAAGACATATTTAAAAAGTTTTACCGGGTTCCCACCGGAAATGTACATGACGTAAAGGGATTTGGACTTGGACTAAACTTTGTGAAGCGGATTATCGATGGACATGATGGGAAAATAAGGGTGAAGAGCCTGCCCGGTATAGGAACAGAATTCAGATTGCTCATACCTTTCTAAAAATATTTATAACTCTAGATACTTTTAAAATGACTACAAAATCGAAGGTATTACTGGCTGAGGACGACCTGTCGCTTGGTTATGTAATCAAGGATAATCTCGCAGTTGCCGGCTATGACGTGGTACTTTGTGCAGACGGACAGTCTGCTATTGATAAATTCAGTAAGGAAAGTTTTGATATCTGCCTGCTGGATGTGATGATGCCGAATAAAGACGGATTTGCCGTTGCTAAAAAAATACGCCAGCAGACCGATCTGATTCCCATTTTACTGATCACCGCCAAGTCGTTGGAGGAAGACAGGATACATGGATTTGAGTGTGGCGCAGATGACTATATCGTCAAGCCATTCAGCATGCAGGAGTTATTATTGCGCATCGATGTTTTTTTGAGAAGAACTAAAAAAATGTATTCTGAAAAAACATTAAACTTCCAAATCGGAAAAATGAAATTCTCTTTTAATGACCTCAGGCTGACTGTTGACGGGACCAATCACAATATGACACAGAAAGAGGCTGAACTTCTCTTATTCCTTTGTGAACACCCCAACAGGATTCTTAAAAGAGAAGAAGTGCTATTGAATGTGTGGGGAAAAGATGATTATTTTCTGGGAAGAAGCATGGATGTATTTATTACTAAACTAAGAAAATATTTCAGGGCTGACGAAACTGTTCATATCGAAACGATACACGGAATGGGTTTCCGTTTAAATGCCGCTGTTCACTGATCGTCTGCATCCACATACATTTTACATGTCAATCAGCAAATTCGTACTTGTTTTATCAACTTTTATTGCTAGCGGGGTTTCAGGACAGGTTCATACAGATACACTGAGAATCAGTCTGGACAGTGCCGAACGGTTATTCATTACAGGAAATTATACCCTCCTTGCGCAGAAATATAATATCCAGGCGCAGAAGGCGCAGGAAATTCAGGCAAAACTCTATCCCAATCCTAATTTTTCTATTTTCTATAGTGTTTATAATTCCACCACAGATAAATTTTTCCCGGCCGGACCGGGAACAGCCGGAAGTGAAATCACCATGCAACTTTCGCAGATGATTTATCTCGCCGGGCAAAGAAATAAGCAGGTGAAAATTGCCCAGGCAAATACACGTCTTTCAGAATTTCAGTTTTATGATCTGATCCGGACATTGAAGTATACTCTGCGCACTGATTTCTATAATATTTATTTCCTCTTACAGTCAGCTTCCGCGTACAATGAAGAAATTACTTCACTTCAACAGGTGGCCAAAGCATTTGAGGAACAGCAGGGCAAAGGAAATATCGCGGCGAAAGAAGTAATCCGGATAAAAGCACAACTCTACACCCTGCTGGCTGAATATAACAATCTTATCAGCCAGATCAATGATCTGGAAAGCGAACTAAGACTGGTGCTGCAAATTAAAGGATCCTTCGTCATTCCCTTGCTGGATTCCGGAAAACTCGACTCAATGAATCCGGGAACATATCCACTGGCCGTTTTACTGGATTCAGCTTTTAAAAACCGCTCCGATCTCCAGATCGCAAGAATGAATGTTGAAGCAAGCAAACTCAATTATTCATACCAGAAATCGCTTGCCATACCCAATCTCACACTGGCCCTGTCATATGACAAGCAGGGAAGTTATATCGATTATCTCCCCAGCCTGGGTGCCGCAATCGACTTACCCTTCTTTAATCGCAACAAGGGTAATATTCAAACGGCGAAAATCACAACAGATGCGAATAGTGTATTGCAACTTAGCGCTGAAGCAACTGTTCAGGAAAATGTTTCACACGCATTGGAAAAAGCCTTTGCTAATGACAAAATCTATCGCACCATAGATCCCAGGTTTCTGGGAGATTTTGATCACATGTTAAAGGAAGTATTGATTAATTATGAACGGAGAAATCTGACACTGCTGGATTTTTTGGATTTCTACGAATCTTACAAACAAAATATTCTCTCATCTAATAATATTCAGTTCAACCGTATAAGTTCTTTTGAGGACATCAACTACTATACCGGAACGGAATTCTTTCAACCTTAACCAGGATATGCCAGCTCAAAATAAAATCATAGCCGTTGCAGTACTGCTGCTTATTTTAAGCGGGTTAATTTCCTGTAAAGACGGGGTGACTCAGGACGAGGAGAAAAAGGGATATATACTTCCGGATTCTCTTCTGAAAACGATTGAAATAGACTCGGTGAGCAGCTCAAGGGTTGTCAATACACTCACACTGACGGGCAAAGTAGACTTTAATGAAGATAATGTAATTAAAATATTCCCAACCATTAGTGGCCAGGTTTCAAATATCAAAGTGATGCCCGGCGATTTTGTCAAACAGGGACAGGAATTAGCAGAATTCAGGAGTTCGGATATGGCTGGTTACAGTAATGACTATGCTACGGCTAAATCCAATATGGATGTAGCTAAAAGGTCTTTAGACGCAACGAATGATATGTATAAAAGCGGGCTCGCTTCCCAAAGGGATCAGTTTGGGGCACAGGAAGGATATAACCAGGCGCTTTCAGCCTTCGAAAAAGCCAAAAGAATTCTGAATTTAAATGGGGGGAACATGAATGGCGAATATTTTTTAAAATCCCCCATAGATGGATTTGTTGTCGACAGGCAGGTTAACAATCAAATGATGATCCGCTCTGATAACGCCATGGCGCTTTTCACTATTTCCGATCTGAAAAATGTGTGGGTAATGGCAAATGTTTACGAATCCAATATTTCACTTGTCAAAATGGGCGATAGTGTCAATATTACTACGCTCTCCTACCCCGGCAGAATATTTCGCGGGAAAATAGACAAAATCATGAATGTGCTGGATCCGGCAAATAAAGTCATGAAGCTGCGTATCGTACTGAATAATCCCGGGTATCTCCTCAAGCCCGAAATGTTTGCCAATGTATTGGTGAATACGACCGAAAACAAAAAAATGATAACCATTCCTTCGAGGGCCCTCATCTTCGACCACAGCCAGTATTATGTGCTGGTTTATAAATCCCCCTCAGACATTACAATCCGGCCGGTGCAGGTTCTTAATACGGTTGGTGACAAAACTTTTATTTCTGAAGGGCTCACAGAAGGCGAACGGCTGATCGGCACTGAAGCCTTATTAATCTACCAGGAGCTGAATAGTTAGCTCAATTCCACAATGAATAAGACGCTCAAGAATATTCTGGGTTTTTCACTGAAAAATAAATACTTCATTTATTTCGCAACGATCATCATGGTCATTTATGGTGTAATCACCTTCCTGAATATGCCGATCGAAGCATTTCCCGACGTAACAAATACTGAGATCACAGTGATTACACAGTGGCCGGGTCGCAGTGCAGAGGAAGTTGAGAAATTTGTTACTATACCAATAGAAATTGCATTGAATCCCGTAAACCGCAAAACAAGCCTGCGTTCCACCAGTATATTCGGATTGTCTGTTGTGAAATTAATTTTTGAGGACGAAGTGCAAGATGCATACGCGCGCACGCAGGTAAATACCATGATTCAGAATGTTGCTCTTCCTGATAACATTGTGCCGCAGGTACAACCGCCTACCGGTCCGACAGGAGAGATATACCGCTACACTTTGAAAAGTTCATTCCGTGATCCCAGGGAATTAAAAACCTTGCAGGACTGGACCGTCGACCGTGAATTACGTTCTGTTGCCGGAATTGCAGATATAGTGAGTTTTGGCGGTTCTGTAAAATCTTATGAAATCCGGCTAAACCCGCAAAAGATCGCCGGACTGGGTATCACACCACTGGATGTATCGACTGCGGTAGGCAAAAGCAATATTAACATTGGTGGAGATGTAATAAAGAAAAACAATCAGGCATATATCGTACGGGGCATCGGGTTGTTGAATGATATTAATGAAATTAAAAACATTTTCATAACCAACATTAACGGGCTACCCGTACTTGTTAAAGATATCGCCGACGTCGAAGTTTCTGCACTGCCCCGTCTGGGTGAAGTAGGAAGGTCCGACGCTGCAGACAGTAACAGGGTCCGTAAAATAACCGATGAAAGAGACGCCGTAGAGGCGATCGTCCTTATGCGTAAGGGAGAAAATCCGGACAAAGTAATTGGGGCTCTGAAATTAAAAATTCAAAAACTGAATGACCGGGTATTACCACCGGATGTGAAAATTGTTCCATTCTACAATCGCGAAGAATTGATTCGGTATGCCTCCCACACTGTATTACATAATCTGATCGAAGGAATTCTCCTGGTAACACTGGTCGTCTCGCTGTTTATGTTTAACTGGCGGACAACGCTCATCGTATCGCTGATTATCCCATTGTCTTTGCTGTTTGCATTTATCTGCCTTCATTTTATGGGCATGTCGGCCAATCTGTTGTCCCTTGGCGCCATTGATTTCGGGATCATTATTGATGGAGCTGTTGTAATGGTGGAAGGATTATTTGTGATGCTGGATGCGGAAGTACATGGAGGCGGTATGGACCGTTTTAACAAACTGGCGAAAATGGGCATGATCAGGAAGAAAGGGGCTGAACTCGCCAAAGCTATTTTCTTCTCAAAAGTGATTATCATAACAGCGCTGTTGCCCATTTTTTCTTTTCAGAAAGTGGAAGGAAAATTATTTTCGCCACTCGCCTATACACTGGGCTTTGCATTGTTGGGTGCGCTCATTTTCACATTGACGCTGGTACCCGTACTGGTTAATGCACTACTTAACAAAAACGTAAAGGAAAAGCACAACCCCTTTACCCATTTGATGACCGGATGGGTTCTTTTCGGGTTCCGCACTGTTTTCAGGAGCAAAAAATTATCACTGGCTATTTCCACCGTGGTAATTGTTGTGGGTTTATATTCCTTTAAATTTCTGGGCAGCGAATTTCTGCCTGAATTAAATGAGGGATCCTTATGGGTAAGAGCTACGATGCCCTATAGTATCTCACTGGACAAATCGGTACAGGTAGCCAACCAGATGAGGGGAATCATGATGCAATTCCCCCAGGTAAGAAAAGTGGTTTCACAAACCGGAAGGCCGGACGACGGTACGGATGTAGCCGGATTTTACAATAACGAATTCGATGTAGCCCTTTACCCGGAAGAAGAATGGAATCCAAAAATTACCAAGAATGAAATGATTGGACGGATGCGTAATGCCCTGTCCACGATCCCGGGTGCAGAATTAAACTTTTCCCAGCCAATCATGGATAATGTGGAAGAAGCCGTTTCCGGAGTCAAAGGCTCTATCTGCGTAAAAATTTTTGGTGATTCCCTGAATTATATGGAGAGCAAATCGGATGAAGTATATAGTATTCTGAAGAAAGTAAAAGGGATTACTGACCTGGGTGTAATCCGGAATATCGGTCAGCCTGAACTTGACATAGATCTTGATCAGAGTCTGATGGCGCTTTATGGAGTGTCCACCGCTGATGCAAATGCCGTCATTGGGATGGCCATTGGAGGTAAGGCCGTTACAGAATTATATGAAGGTGTTCGCCGGTTTGATATCCGGATCCGTTTCCCCGAAGAATACAGGTCTTCAGAAGTGGATATCGGTAATCTGCAGGTACCAACTTCTTCAGGATCAAAAGTGCCTGTAAATCAAATTGCAACAATCACTCAGAAAACAGGACCATGCCTGATTTTCAGAGACGATAATGAAAGATACTCCGCAATAAAATTCTCTGTCGAAGGAAGAGATATGGGATCTACTATTAAAGAAGCACAGGAGAAAGTGGATAAACAAGTTAGCTTGAAAAAAGGCTATAACATGTTGTGGCAGGGTGATTTTGAAAATCAGCAAAGAGCTTCCAGGCGATTAATGGAAGTCGTTCCCATCAGCCTGCTGCTAATCTTCCTTTTATTGTTTATTATGTTTGGAAATCTGAAAGACGCGGGCCTGGTATTTCTAAATGTACCTTTTGCTGTTGTTGGCGGTATTGTGGCACTTTTACTTACAGGCACTAATTTCAGTATATCGGCAGGGATCGGTTTCATTGCGCTTTTTGGAATCTGTATTTTGGAAGGCGTCCTGCTTACTGCTGCATTCAAACATAACCTTGAAAGACTCAGAGGAGAAAATCCTTTGTATACAGCTATTAAGCGCGGAGTAAATTCTTTGATTCGTCCCGTGTTGATGACAGCCTTTATGGCAACAATCGGTTTATTGCCTGCCGCCTTATCAACTGGCATAGGATCGGAAAGTTCCAGGCCACTGGCCCGTGTCGTGATAGGTGGTTTAATATGCGCAACGATTTTTTCGCTGCAAATATTTCCGTTAGTATTTTTTCTTTCCTACCGGAATGTGGACACAAAACACCAGGGTGAATCAGATGAAATAAATA
>JGI1027J12803_101144222_pt1 | contig 19554 bp, 12 predicted proteins | sample IowNatreferecore_FD_12803 | JGI IMG/M metagenome (IMG submission 12803) | reverse complement strand
AGAGTCATTCGCAGCTCCGCCAATTTCATTGGCAGCTTCAGCGGCCATCAGTATAACATCCGCGTAGCGGAATACTCTTGTGTTTACAAACGCTGCTCCGGTCGGGTCTCCCGCATCCAGTTGTTCCTGAGGGCTCACGTAAGTTTTTTTATTCCAATAGGCAGCATTGGAAAGCGGCGGAAGCGTGCGGCCATATCCGCCATTGCCCGGATCATCTGACTGTCCTGAAAATAATATCGTAGCTGCCTTTCTGGGATCACCTGATTCATATGAGTTGACCAGACTTGCTGTCGGATTGTTCCATCCCCAGCCCAGGTTCCAGTCGCCTGATCCGCGAACACCCTGTTCAGTTCCCCACCAGCTCCAGTACGTGGTATTCCAGCCCGCGCCGGTATTTGCATCCTGCTGGCACTGTACTTCAAATATCGATTCTGAGCAATTTTCATTTTGCGTTTTCCAAATGGCCCAATAAGGGGAGAACAAAGCGTATTGTTTGGTGTCAATGATTTCCTGACAAAGAGCCAGGCATTTAGACCAGTTATCCATACTTGTCGGATTCGGTGCATCCCGCATCAGGTAGGTTTTTGCATGCAACATGCGCGCAGCGTTCTGAACCAACCGGCCGACCTGTGATGAAGGCTGTGCGGAGGGCAGGTTGGTTTCCGCAAAGGTCAGGTCTGCGTCTATAAGTGCGTAGATTTCGGCAATAGGCGACTTGGGAATTTGTCCGTCTGAAGCCTGGTAAATCCGACTCGTGATCAGGGGTACTTCACCATAATTTTTCACGAGATCAAAATAAGTATATGCCCGGAACCACTTGGCTTCGGCAATATTAATTAATGAGGCCGGGTCAGAGAGCTGCAGGGAATCCGCTGTCTGAAGAAGGATGTTGGCAACCTGTGTCATCTGATAATGCCTGTCCCAGTACACGCCATTTGCCCAATCGTCTTTACTGTATTGAAAATTGGAATAGGCCGTTATATAACCAGCCGCACCGGGATCAGACTGAACGGTCTGGTCTCCGGACCTGAATCCCTGCATCGGGATATATCCGATTCCAACGAATCCATCGCCGCAATAAGGAGCGGAAGCAGAGTTTCTGATCGTCCCGTACAAACCGATGGCCTGTCCTTCCAGACCACCCTGATTCAGGTCACCCAGTGTTGCCTGGAGGGGTTTGCGGTCCAGGAATTTTGTGCACCCGGAAAAAAGGGCAACCAAGGACACCGCAGTTAGAAATCCCCAGGAAATTTTTTTAATTATTTGCATAACTCTCATTTTAATGTTTTCTATACTTTATTAAAACGTAACATTGATGCCTCCGGTTACAATTCTCGGAAGCGCACCGCTCGCATCTCCCACATCAACACCAAAGGAAGTGGCAGAAGCTCCTCCGGCTGCATTGAGGAAGCCGCCGTATTCGGGTGAGAATCCAAGATTATTTTTCCAGGTCTTTAAATTCTGAACGTTTACAAAGATTTTGACGTTTTTCATATGGGCTTTTGACATTAAGCTCGTGGGGAAATTATAGGCCAGCTGGAGATTTCTTATCCTGAAATAGCTGCCATCTTCAATTCCATAACTGGAAGGAGCCCGGTTATTCAAGTGCTGTGCATCCACAATCGGAATCCAGTTGGATGTACCCGGGCCATTCCAGGCATGTACATCGTAGGACGGATAATTATATAACGAATTTTGTTGCATGGAAGTTGCCCATTCCCGGTAAATCTGACTACCGTAAACACCGTTCACCTCTACACCCAAATCAAATTGTTTATAAGAAACATTAATTGAACCACCATAACCAAATTTGGGTGTGGGATTACCGATGCTGGTTACGTCATCGCCGTTGATTACTCCATCCCCGTTTATATCTGCATATTTCAGGTCACCGGGCGCTACCGGCTGACCATTTACAGAACTCGGTGGTGATTTCAAAATATCAGCATAGGTCTGGTAAACTCCAATCACTTTATACCCGACAAAATATCCGATTGGTTCGCCCGCAATCGTCTGACTAGGGTTCTGCGGATCTGCCAGCAGCGGCTGACCAATGCTCTTCACCAGATTCGTGTATGTGGTTAAATTTCCATTCACAGAAAAAGACCAGTCCTTATTGATAGACTGAGTCCATCCTGCAGCAAATTCAAACCCGGTATTGCTGATGTCCCCATTGTTTACTAGCTGGGGCTCCTGTCCGGCCAATTGAAGTTGTACGAGCAGGTTTTTAGTCAGTTTATTGTAATAGTCCATTTCGAAATGCAGCCTGTTTTTCAATGCTACAAATTCAACGCCTATTTCCGAGCTGTTCACTGTTTCCCACTGCGCATTGGGAGCCGCCGTATAATTGGCGGTGTAGGCATTAATAATATGGTTTCCGAATACCGCTGAGGAGTTAGCCGATATACCCGGATAAGCCGGATAAGGGAAGAAAGATCCATTTACGATGGTATTGGCATTTCCCAGAAGACCAACGGATCCTTTCACTTTAAGGAAATTGAAAAAAGTCTGGTTATCCATGAATGATTCCTTGGTTACTTCCCAGGCACCTCCCAGAGCCCAGAACCACTGGCCCTGGTTCGGGTCGCTTGCCAGCCAGGAACTTGTAAAGTCCCTGCGCAGAGATCCGTTTAAATAATATTTATTCTTGTAGTTATACAACACTCGCAACAATCCGGAAACCGTGGTATTTTCCCATTGGGGATATCCACTGGATGAGAGTGAATTTGAGGTTGCACCAGACGCATCACCAAATCCTGTACTGATATACCAGAATCGTTTATCATTGGGAATGGGATCAGCACCCGCAGCCTGCGCAATTTGTCCGTGCAGGTAAAAATTCCCAATGTAAGTGGTTGTAAACCCACCCGTCGCCGTAAGATTACTGTTCCCAAGCTGCTTCTTCCAGTTCAGGACGAAATCTGTCTGGTATTTTTTAATATCAGAGTTGGTCTGTGTCACACTGGTAAGACCGGATCCAAATGGAAAGACAACGGCGGCCCCTGGAAAAGGATCCGGGTTGTATTGATTTTGCAGGGGAGTATACACATTCTGAGTTTCATTTCCCAGATCAAAATATCCCGTTGCCCTGAAATTAAAATTCTTCAGGAAATTCACTTCCACAAAAACGTTTCCAACCAGGCGGTCCCTGACATCAGTCATGGTACTGCTCTGGTAACTCGCGAGGAATGGATTTGCGAGCGTGTTTTGAATCGTAGGTACGGTAGAGTATAAATTATAGTTGGCGGAGTCGGTCAGACCGCCGTAAGGATTCCGCCAAAAAAATGTTTTAGTGCCTCCGGGAATAATGGGTGAAACCTGCATGGCATTGGTCATAATAGAATTTCCATCCCAGGGCAGGTTTTCCCTGCTTCCATTGATTACAAATCCGACTTTGATATTTTTATTAATGGTGTATTGATCCTGGATCGATAAGGAAATCCTGTCGTATTTCACACCCCTTACCAGGCCTTCATCTAAATTATAACCCGCTCCCATGTAGAATCTGTTTTTATCGGAGCTGGCAGATACACTGATATTTGTCAGACTCGTTTTGGCAGTCCGGGTTACTGCATCGATCCAGTTGGTATTGCCGGTCCATTGTGCCATGTCATTCGCAACAAAATTGCTGAGGGTTGTATTTCCATTATCGTTATACCGGTTAATTCCCTCCTGCGTTACAATTGATCTGAACTGATCCCCATTCGCCATCTGGATCGGATCCACTAAATCCTTTACCCCATAATAGGTATTGAAGTTTACGGTCACCTGACCGGCTTTAGCACTTTTTGTAGTAACCAGGATAACCCCCGCCGCACCTTTTACTCCAAAGATGGCGAGGGAGGAAGGATCCTTCAGAATTTCGATGGATTCGATATCGTTCGGGTTCAGGAAGCTGATGTTATCCTGGAAGTTTCCATCCACCACATAGAGCGGGTGAACAGATCCGATACTGATGGTACCCCTGATGCGCACGTCGGGTGTTGAACCCGGCGTGCCGTTATTCACAACGGATAAGCCCGCAACCTGTCCCTGCAAAGAGGAAATCGGGTTCGGATTTGGTTTGTCCGCCACCTGCTTACCATCAACTTTTACGATAGATCCCGTAAGGTCCCGCTTACTTGCTGAACCATACCCGATCACCACCACTTCATCCATCGACCTGGGTGATGGAACCAGTTGGATATTTATTACAGACTGGCTGTTGACACTAACCTCCTGATTCTGGTATCCGATATTAGAGATCAGCAGGGTTCCTTTTTCCGGAACAGTCAGCGTGAAATTTCCATCGTTGTCTGTCGTTGTTCCAACCGATGTACCCTTAACAGTAACCGAAACGCCGGACAGCGCTTCTCCATTTGCACCTGTAATTTTTCCGGTTACTTTAATATCCTGGAGGGCCAGGGTATTGGAGAGCACAACGATGAGGTTATTTTCAAGAATCTTATAGGTCAGATCTGTTCCGGTGAACATCTTATCCAGCACTTCCTGAATACCTGCATCATTGACGTCAATATTTATTTTTTCGCTGATGCTTTTAAGATTGTTATTATACAGGAAACGGTAATCCCCCTGATTCTCAATGGTCTTCAAAGCCTTCGCTATTGGAACACGATTAAGATTCAGTGACACTTTTGTTTGCCCGTTCACTTTTGCGGACACCTGTAAAATTCCCAACACCAGGAATACAAAGGTTAGTTTCATAATTAAAAGAGCCTTTTGTACGGTATGAAAACAGGTGCTTTCAATCGTCAGTTTTTTCTTCATACTTTTACTGAATTATTGGTTATAAATAGTAAAACTTAATGCTTCCCCGCATTATTTGTTTTGATGATTAACCAGTTCAGGGAAATGCTACAACATTTCCCTTTTTTACTCCTTTATGTACTGTCGTTTTTTATCATTTATCCGTTTTAAGCCGGCACTTAATAAATGGTTATATTATTATTTTTATCGATCTCGTAATTAAAAGTGGCCGTGAATTTCATGGCGTCCAGGGCCTGTATGATCGTTTCATTTCTGAAGCTCCCTGTCAGGTGGTTATCTTTCAGCTGATTATTCTTAAAAATAATGGAAACCCCATACCAGCGTTCGAGCATGCGGGCAATTTCCTCGAATGATTCATCCTGAAAAATAAGTTTGTTTTCAACCCAGGATGTTTCGATGATGGTACCTGTTTTTATTTCATGGGTAAGCTTTTTAACACCGACGCCGTGAACCTGGCTCGATTTATCAGGCTTATTCTGATTCGGGTTTTCTATATCTTCTGCGAGCAGTTTGTTATCAACCACAATTTTTTCATTCGGCTTCAAAATGATTTTTTTATCCGGCCTGTCTTTAAAAGTAACTTCTATACTTCCCCGGATTAACGAAGCCTCCAGCGTTTTATCGGTGGGATAGGAACGAACATTAAATGCGGTACCAATTACTTTGATATTAATATTGGAAGCATGAATTAAAAATGGTTTCTCCTTATTTTTAGTTACATCAAAAAAAGCTTCGCCCGATAAATTCACTTCACGAATCGTCTTTCCAAAGGATGAGTCATATATCAGGGTGCTGCCGGCATTCAGCCATACTTTCGTTCCATCGGGTAATATGAGGTTGGTCTTGAAGCCGTTCCTGGTTGAGATCTGACTGATCGCTTTTGGTGCTTCTTTCACGGAGATCTGGGGAGCGGCCGGCTGAGATTCGGTTGACCGGATACCAAAATACAAGGCACCGATAACGACCACAACTGCCAGGGCTGGCCAGAGTCCGATCCTACTATTAAACCGGGTGGTTTGAACCAGCGATTCCTCCTCGGCCTGAAGTGTGAAATCAATTTTCAAATCCTTCATTCTCTCAACATGCCGCTGAAATGCCTCGTGGGCCTCCTGGTTCAGGGGTGCTTCGGATATCCATAAATCCATGATGGTCTGCACCGGGTAATGCAGGTCGGGATTATCACGGAGCAGCTTTTCCAGCACCAGCAATTCGGCGTCGGAAGCTTCCCCGGAAAGTTTTTTTGCAATCAGATTCCAGATATAATCCTCAGTCATAGACAGCAGTCTCTATACCATGGACAGTAAAGCCGGCGGATACCCCCAAAGAAAAGTTAATTTTATTTTGGGGGTTTTTGAAGATGTGACTGTCTCCTGAATAGATTGGATGGCTATTGACAATTAGCCGGCAGACCAACTGTTTATTAATGCGTTGCGATATGAAAAACTTTCGTTCCGGGAGAAGAATGCTTGTCGTTGCCCTGTTTGCCTGCTCGATTGCGGTTCAGGCCCAGTCCACAAAAACTGCAGACCGGAAGGCGGCGGTCACCCGGGGAGCCAGTCCACTTTCCGACAGCGCTTTACTGGATCTCGTTCAAAAACAAACATTCAAATACTTCTGGGATTTTGCCCATCCCGTAAGCGGTTTAGCCCGTGAGCGGAGCAATATTGCATACGATTATGGTGATGAAGTCGTCACAACCGGGGGCAGCGGATTTGGTATAATGGCCATTATTGCAGCCAGCAACCGGCACTGGATTACCAGGGACTCGGCGGCAAAGCACCTTTTAAAGACAGTCAATTTCTTATTAAAGGCAAACAGTTACCATGGCATATTTCCCCACTGGCTCAATGGTACCACGGGAGTAACCATTCCCTTTTCCCGGAAGGACGATGGTGCGGACGTTGTTGAAACTTCTTATCTTTTTGAGGGCCTTCTCTGTGCGCGCCAGTACTTCGATCAGCAGAACCAGCTGGAAAATCAGCTCAGAACTAAAATCAACTGGCTGTGGACCGGAGCAGAATGGAGCTGGCACCAGCGCGATATGGGAAATTCTTTTTACTGGCACTGGAGTCCGAATAATGGCTGGAGCATGAATTTCGAATTGAGGGGATGGAACGAATGCCTGATCACTTATATCCTAAGCGCCTCCTCTCCCGATTACCCGATTACAGAAGATGTGTATCGTAAATGCTGGGCTGAGAGCAATCATTTCATTAACGGGAGAACTTATTATGGAATCAAATTGCCACTGGGATTTCCTTACGGAGGTCCGCTTTTCTTTGCGCACTATAGTTTTATGGGACTGAACCCCCATGGCCTGAAAGATCAATATGCCGACTACTGGGAGCAAAATGTGAGTCAAACTCAGATCAATTACAAACACTGTGTACTCAATCCCTATCATTTCAAAGGGTATGGCGAAAACTGCTGGGGCCTGACGGCGAGCGACACTTACGATGGTTATAATGCCCAGTCACCGGACAATGATTTTGGCACTATTTCACCCACAGCCGCCCTTTCTTCATTCCCTTACACGCCGGACTATTCCATGAAGGCGTTAAAACATTTCTATTATGATCTTGGCGATAAAATCTGGGGAGAATATGGCTTCACCGATGCCTTCAACGAAAGCAAAGGCTGGTATGCAAAAAGTTATCTTGCCATTGATGAAGGCCCGATCGTGGTGATGATAGAAAACTACCGGACCGGATTATTATGGAAACTATTCATGAGCTGCCCTGAGGTACAATCCGGATTGAAAAAGTTAGGATTTGAAAGTTCTTCGGTCAGCAAATGATATTCAATATCAAACCAAAACTTCTGACGCAAAAAGAAACTAATTATCAGTAAAAAAATAAAACGATTGTTATGGAAAACATGACGCGCCAGAACTTTTTACATCGCACCACACTGGCCGGTGCAGCGTTATTGGTTTCATCGTTGGAAAGTTGGGCCTCCACGGCTCCTGATAAAAAATTAAAAGTTGGAGTCATTGGTTGCGGCAGTGTGAGCAACCGCTATCTGCCACAACTGAAATCGTCGTCCCTGCTTGAAGTAGTGAGTTTGTGTGATATAAGATACGAAAGGGCTTTAGCGCAAAACAAACAATATAATATTAATGCATCCACCTATCCCAATATTGAGGCCATGCTGGCAGGAGTGCCCTTCGATATGATGGTCACCCTGACCGATATGCAGGTGCACGGGGAACTGAATAAAAAAGCCCTGTTAGCCGGCAGGAATGTATGGAGTGAAAAGCCCATGGCGAATACCTATGCTGAAGGCAAAGCACTGCTGGACCTCGCAATAAGCAAAAAACTCCGCCTCTGGGGTGCGCCGGCTGTTGTGAACAGCCCCCAGTTTGCATTCATGAGTAAAACCCTTCAGGAAGGAAAGCTCGGAGACATTGCCAGCGCACACGGACAGTATGGGCATACCGGCCCTACCTGGAGCGCTTTTTTTTATGAAAAGGGCGGCGGCAGCATGCCTGATCTGGGTGTTTATAATATGGCAACACTAACCGGCTTGCTCGGGCCCGCCCGAAGTGTCATGGCCATGATCGACATTGTGACTCCTTACCGAACAATCGACGTCGTAGGAAAAATAAAAGTAGAAGCGGAAGACAATGCACATATTTTAATGAAGCACGATAAAAATGTGATCAGCCATGTGATGTGTGGTTTTAATTATTTTGATCCTCACGGCCATGAAGCAAAGGGACAATCCTTGCACTCCATTCAGATTTATGGTACCGCCGGCAACATGCGACTGATCGGATACGACTGGGAAACCAGCGGCGTCATGCTTGATAACTCCTGGACAGAACCGGCGAAATTATATGTGACTGAATCTGAAGGGTACGAATGGCAGGAAGGCGCAAGAGTGACCGGAGAGAGCATTGTAAAAGGGGTTGAACCAAGGATCAATGTGGAACATGCGTTGCATGTACTTGAAATCATTGAAGCGGCGAGAAAATCTTCCTCTTCAGGAATGGAAATAAAACTGGTTAGCACATTTCCATGGCCGATGGTGAAATGACGTGTATTTTTTGTTTGAATACCGCATTTTAGAATGGTGACCCTGTTACGAATAAATTTGACCAATGAACAACAAATTGAAATTATTGGCCTGCCTGATTATTTTATTCCATCATGCAGGGGCGCAGCAAAAAACCTATTGCAATCCACTGAATCTCGACTATGGATATACGCCCATCCCGAATTTCTCTGAGGCAGGCAGGCACCGTGCGACAGCTGACCCGGTTATTACGATGTACAAGGGAGACTATTTTTTATTCGCCACCAATCAGTGGGGTTACTGGTGGAGCAGCGATATGCTGAAATGGAATTTTGTCCACCGGTCATTTTTAAAACCATGGCATCATGTTTATGACGATCTCTGTGCGCCGGCCACGCTGGTACTCGGGGACAGCTTCCTGGTGATCGGTTCGACCTATGCAAAAAATTTTCCTCTTTGGATGAGCACGAATCCGAAAAAAGACCAATGGAAGGAAGCGGTCGATTCTTTCCAGGCCGGTGCCTGGGATCCTGCCTTGTTCCTTGATGATGACGGAAGAATTTATTTATACCACGGGTCCAGCAATGTGTATCCGCTATATGGATGGGAAATCGACCGTAAAACTTTGCAACCGGTCGGTGAACACAAAGAGCTGATCAAACTCCATGATAGCCTTCATGGCTGGGAGCGATTCGGAGAGTATAATGATAATAATTTCCTGGATCCGTTTATTGAAGGTGCCTGGATGAATAAGCACAATGGAAAATATTATCTGCAGTATGGAGGACCGGGAACAGAGATCCGCGGATATGGCGATGGTGTTTATGTTTCAGATCATCCGCTCGGTCCGTTTACTTACCAGCCGGCCAATCCCTTTTCTTATAAACCGGGTGGCTTTGCCCGTGGAGCAGGTCATGGTTCCACTTATCAGGATCCATTCGGCCGCTGGTGGCATATAGCAACGATGGTTGTGAATGTGAAAAATAATTTTGAAAGAAGAGTCGGCATCTGGCCTGCTGGTTTCGATTCCGACGGATTGCTGTGGTCCAATACGGCCTTTGGTGACTATCCGCAGTTCCTCCCTTCAGAAAAAAAAGATCATGTCCGTGGAAATTTCACCGGATGGATGCTGCTGAATTATAATAAGCCCGTTCTGGTATCTTCAACACTGGGTGGTTACACTTCCAACAATGCTGTGGATGAAGATATCCGTACATACTGGAGTGCCGCAAGCGGTAATGCACATGAATGGATACAATCAGATCTCGGTGCCCTCAGCACTGTATTTGCAGTACAGATTAATTATGCCGACCAGGATGTAGATTCTACTTTTCTGGGTAAAATTCCGGGCATCTATCATCAGTATATCTTATGGGAATCTGCTGATGGAAAGATCTGGAAAGTTTTGGCAGATAAGAGTCATAATAAAACCGACGTTCCGCATGATTACATTGAATTATCCAAACCCGTGAAAACAAGATATCTGAAACTGGAAAACATTCACATGCCAACCGGTAAATTTGCCATCAGCGGTCTGCGTGCATTTGGAAAAGGAACGGCCCCGAGGCCGGATACGGTGAAACAATTTATCGTGTTGCGCAGTGAAAATGATTCAAGAAACGCGCTCATTAAATGGATACCTGTAAACAATGCCACGGGATATAATATTTACTGGGGAATCGCTCCGGATAAACTGTATAATAATGTAATGGTGTACAACGACGACCAGTACTATTTTAAACCGATGGACCGGGGCAGGACCTATTATTTTTCTATTGAAGCGTTTAATGAAAATGGAATATCCGAAAAAACCAGTCCGGTAGAAGTGAATGCCCCTGTGCCAAAGCCCTGATCCGATTCATCCATTAAACAAAAGATTATGAAACGGATAAAGTATTTTCTTTTTATCTCCTGTATTGCTTTTTCAATGCAGGTATTTGCACAGCCTTTTACAGATGAAATCCGTGATTTCAAAAAACAGGATAGTCTGAATCCACCGCCTGCCCGTGCCATTCTCTTTGTAGGCAGTTCATCTTTTAGAAAATGGACCGACGTCAGCAGTTATTTCCCCGGCTACACGATTATCAACCGTGGATTTGGCGGATCAACACTGCCTGATGTGACTTATTATATAAATGAGATCATCGTCCCCTATCATCCCAAGCAAGTGGTAATTTATTGCGGGGATAATGACCTGGCTTCATCCGATGCGATCACGGCGGATTCTGTGCTGGAAAGATTCAAAGTTTTATTCGATGCCATTCGCGCCAAACTACCGGGAGAAGATATCCTTTTTGTTTCCATTAAGCCGAGTCCGAGCCGTGCGCGGCTCCGGGAGAAAATGGAAAAGGCCAACCTGCTCATTCAAACTTATATGTCCCTTTACCCGCATACCGGCTTTGTGGATGTATACCATAAAATGCTGAACCCCGATGGAACGATCATGAGCGATTTGTTTTTAGAAGACCAGCTGCATATGAATGCGAAAGGGTATTCGATCTGGCAGAAGGCTATCCTTCCATATTTATCTAAATAAACACACATGAAAAAAGTTCTGGCGATTTTTCTTGCCCTTAGTGTGACCGGTTTTGTCCGGGCGCAGGATTCTAAAATGAATGCATTCATTAATGATCTCATGAACAAAATGACTCTCGATGAAAAGATTGGTCAGTTAAACCTGGTTATTCCGGGGGGAGCGGTTACAGGTTCCGTGGTCAGCAAAGATGTCGACAATAAAATCCGTCAGGGTATGGTAGGAGGATTGTTTGGTATTACCGGGCCGGATAAAGTAAAGCAGGCACAGGATATTGCCGTAAAGGATTCCCGCCTGCATATTCCACTGATCTTCGGGTTAGATGTTATTCACGGGCACCGAACCGTATTTCCCATTCCATTTGGCATTTCCTGTAGCTGGGATACCGTGATGATTCAGAAAAGTGCCGAGATCGCTGCGCGGGAAGCCAGTGCCGACGGGCTCTCCTGGGTGTTTTCGCCAATGGTGGATATAGCGCGGGATCCACGCTGGGGAAGGGTTTCAGAAGGATCCGGGGAAGATCCCTACCTCGGTTCGCGGATCGCTGCCGCGATGGTGAGGGGTTACCAGGGTAAAGACCTGCGCAATACCGAACATGTGATGGCCTGCGTTAAACATTTTGCCTTATATGGAGGCTCCGAGGCAGGTCGTGAGTACAATACCGTGGATATGAGCCGGATCAAAATGTATCAATACTACCTGCCTCCTTATAAAGCAGCGGTTGATGCAGGTGCGGGATCCATTATGAGCTCTTTCAATGAAATTGATGGTATACCGGCCACGGGTAACCGCTGGCTGCTCACCGATCTGCTGCGCAATCAATGGAAGTTTAACGGACTGGTCGTTTCTGATTATACTTCTCTGAGCGAGATGACGGCTCATGGCATGGGAGATCTGGCGATGGTCTCCTCATTGGGCCTGCGTGCCGGGCTGGACATGGATATGGTAAGTGAGGGATATCTAAACACACTTAAAAAATCCCTGCAGCAGGGAAAAATAACCCAAAAGGAAATTGACCAGGCCTGCCGCAGGATATTGGAAGCAAAATATAAACTAGGCTTGTTTTCCGATCCCTATAACCGGATGAATGCAGAAAGGGCTGTGAAGGAATTACTTTCTTCAGACAACCGTAAAGCGGCCCGTGAATTTGCGACACATAGTTTTGTATTGCTGAAAAATAGTGAGCAGCTCCTGCCTTTGAAAAAATCAGGAACCATTGCGCTGGTCGGACCGCTGGCTGATAACCACCGCAATATGCTGGGCACCTGGAGTGTGGCTGGCGATGCGTCCAAATCAGTTACCGTGATGGAAGGAATAAAAAATGTTGCCGGTGATGTACATATATTATATGCCAAGGGTGCAAATATTTCCGACGACACGATGCTCGTGAGCCGCACCAACAAGCTGGGCGTAGAAATTGAACCGGAATCAAGAACTGCCCAGGCGATGATAGATGAAGCAATTGCTGCTGCCTCACAGGCTGATGTTGTTGTTGCGGTCCTGGGTGAAGCTGCGGATATGAGTGGTGAGTCTTCCAGCAGGAGTGATATCAGTCTCCCGGAGAGTCAGGAAAATTTATTAAAGGCGCTGATTAAAACCGGCAAGCCCGTCGTGATGGTATTGTTCAATGGAAGGCCGCTGATTCTCAAATGGGAGAATGAGCATGTACAGGCAATCCTTGATACCTGGTTTGGAGGAACGGAAGCGGGGAATGCCATTGCCGACGTACTTTTTGGCAACTATAATCCTTCCGGTAAACTATCGATGACCTTCCCGATGAGCCAGGGCCAGATCCCGATCTATTACAATACAAAAAATACCGGCCGCCCCTATAGCACGGGAGACCCTAATACTAAATTTAAATCCGACTACCTGGACATCACCAATGACCCGCTTTATCCATTCGGTTACGGGTTAAGCTATACGAAATTTTCTTACAGCCCGCTTTCTTTGAGCAACCCTAATATCTCAGTAAGTCAGCCGGTACAGGTCAGGCTAACGGTCACCAACAGTGGAAATTTTGATGGGGAAGAAACCGTTCAGCTTTACATCCGGGATATGGTTGCTTCCGTGACCCAGCCGGTAAAGGAGCTGAAGAAATTCCATAAGCTCTATCTGAAAAAGGGGGAAAGCCGGGAAGTTGTATTCACGCTTACCACGGATGACCTCAAATATGTCAACAGCGATTTGAAATGGGTTTTTGATTCCGGTGCTTTCAAAATATTTGTGGGAGGTAATTCCCGTGATGTTATGGAAGCGGACCTGACGGGAATTTCGTCGTCCATGCCGAAGGGTGAAGTGCAGAAGATGCCGAAGAATTAGTTGACAGTCAACCGCCAACCATCAACCATAATCTAATGCAAAATATTTCAACCATCATATTCGATCTGGGCGGTGTGATCATGGACATCGACGTCAGGCAGACCTTCCAGGCATTTTCGAAGCTGGGTGCAAAAGATATCCAGGAAAATTTCGGGCATGGCTTCGCTGCATCATTCTTCAGTGACCATGAGGCGGGCAGGATTTCCGATGAGGAATTTTTGGGTGAAATAAAAAAACTTTTATCAGGTGAAGTAAGTAATGAAGCGGTCATCGATGCCTGGAACGCACTCCTCCTTCGTTTCCCTCCGGAAAGGATCGAACTGATTCAATCCTTAAAATCAAAATACCGGCTTTTCCTGTTTAGTAATACGAATGCCATCCACTACGACAAATTCAGCGAGATCTATCTTCACGCTTTCAGCAGCCGTTTGGAAGACCTTTTTGAGAAAGCTTATTATTCCCATTCCCTTGGTCATCGCAAACCAGACAGGAGCGGATTTGATGTAATAATCCGGGAAAACGGTCTGGATCCCAAACAGACCCTTTTCGTGGACGACGCACTTATAAATGTGGAGGGAGCGATAAAGGCCGGATTAAAGGGACTCTATCTTCCCCCCGGGGTTTTTATTACAGATATAAAATGGTGAAAGGTAAGTTGATGGTTGACAGTTGACGGTTGACAGTACACAGTTGAGAGTAAACGGATGGAGATTGTAAATCAGGGTTGCGATTGATGGTTGACCGGGTAAAATTCGTCAAGCGACACTCCTGTACTCCTACACTCCTACACTCTTACACTTGATTTCAGGCCGGAGGCCTGAAATCACTCCACTTCCTCAAAATCAATGTATTCCCCGACTTTGGAAGAGCCCGAACCGGATGTTTTACCCGTTTGGGTGGACCCGTTCGAACCAGCGGTGGAATTCGGCGGGTTGCCGTTATGACTGCCATCGGGTGGTTCCTGGTTCATATTGCGGAATTGCTGGCGCATCTGATTGCTTGCCCGGAAAAGGGGAATCAGAAATCCTGCGGTGAACCGGTACAGCAGGTAAATCAGTATGGCGAGTACAAAGACATTCATCATTAACAAAATTAGGACAGGTGCGTGAAATGAGCTGTTAAAACCTTACGGTAAATTAAATAGCATATTTGGGAGGAATGGAATAAATCCGTTAAATTTGCAGCCGGTACAGTGATACAACAGGAAGGGAACGCAATCGTTCCCTTCTTCTTTTCGTATGGATAAGGAAACCCAAATCGAAGATATCCGGAAGATGGTCGAGGAAATCCTTGGAGAGGATCCGGTTTATTTCCTGGTAGACCTGCGGATTAAACCGACTAATAATATAAAGGTCTTTTTGGACGGGGATGCCGGGATAACCATTGAAAAATGTGTTCAGGTAAACCGGAAACTTTATAAAAAGATCGAAGAGGCGGCTTTTTTTCCGGATGGCGATTTTTCGCTGGAAGTTTCTTCAGCAGGTCTGGATGAACCTTTGAAATCACTGCGACAGTACAAAAAGAATATTGGCCGGCCCGTGGAAGTTCATTTACAGGACGGGACACTAAAAGAGGGCGTACTGACTGCAGTCAATGAAGAAGGGATCGTGCTTGAAGAAGCGAGTGGTGGCCGATCGAATGGTAAACTACCACCCAGAAAAAAAGAGATCAGTTCACATAGTTATTTATTCAACAATATAAAATCAACAAAGATCCAGATTGTTTTTTAACTGGACATAAAAAGCACGTTATGGCAAGCATCAATTTAATCGAAGCCTTCCAGGACTTCAAGGAAGCCGAAAATATTGACCGACCAACCATGATGAAAGTGGTGGAGGACGTCTTCAAGACCCTGCTTCGTAAAAAATACGGCAGTGATGAGAATTTTGACGTAATTGTGAATGCGGAAAAAGGTGACCTTGAAATCATGCGCAGGCGCACGATTGTAGAGAATGGTGCAGTAGAGGATCCGCTTGCACAGATTGCCTACAGTGATGCTGTCAAATTAGAACCGGATTACGAAGTAGGAGAAGACCTGTATGAAGAAATCGAGATACTTGATTTCGGCCGCCGCGCCATCCTTGCTGCAAAACAAACGCTGGCAAGTCGCATCGGTGACCTGAAAAAGAACGTATTAGTTAAGAAATACAGTGAACGTATCGGGGAAATCATTAGCGCCGAGGTTTATCAGGTATGGAAAAAAGAAATATTATTGCTGGATGAAGAAGGTAATGAACTGATCCTTCCAAAATCTGAACAAATCCCCCAGGATTATTTTAAAAAAGGAGAAAGCATTCGTGCAGTAGTGAAGAAAGTGGACATGAAAAACAATTCTCCCGTGATCATACTTTCGCGCACCAGTCCTTCTTTCCTGTCCAAGCTCCTTGAAATTGAAGTGCCGGAAATTTTCGACGGCCTGATCGTGATTAAAAAAATCGTAAGGGAACCGGGTGAAAGGGCCAAAGTGGCCGTGGAATCCTATGATGACCGGATTGATCCGGTTGGTGCCTGTGTGGGAATGAAAGGAAGCCGCATTCACGGCATCGTACGTGAGCTGAAAAATGAAAACATCGACGTAATTAACTTTACCAATAATATCCAGTTGCTGCTCCAGCGTTCTCTGACGCCTTCCAAGATTACAAGCATGGACATAGACAGCGAAAAGATGCATGTAAATGTCTACTTAAAACCTGACCAGGTATCGCTGGCTATCGGAAGAAAGGGCGTAAATATTAAATTGGCCCAGGAGTTGACAGGTTATTCTATTGATGTGTTCCGTGATAACGAAGGTGAAACCACTGAATTCGACATTGACCTGGATGAATTCAGCGATGAAATTGAAACCTGGATTATTGATGAACTGAAACGGATCGGTTGTGACACGGCCCATAGTGTGCTGGACCTGTCAGTAGAAGAACTTGAACGCAGAACGGATCTGGAAAAGGAAACTATCGAAGAAGTGCGCCGGGTACTTAAAGAAGAATTCGAAAAAGAATAATCCTTAATCATGATTTTATGATTAAGGGTGTTCTTCATTATAAATTATTTATAACAACATGACGACGGTCCATGGACGGACCGGCAGTTCATGGACTCAACACATATGGCAGAAACGACAACACCACGTTTAATGGCAGCAGCCAAGGAATTCAACATCGGCAAGGAAACGCTGGTGGATTTCCTGGTCGGCAAAGGTTTTAGCAAGGATGATCTGAAACCAACTGCAAAGCTGACTGACGACATGTACAGGTCCCTTCAGTTGGAGTTCCAGGGAGATAAGGTAGCTAAAATAAAGAGCAACCAAATCGATTTGCCCAAGGGCAGCGTGGAAGCTAAGCGCAAGAAGGAAGACGAAACAGTTCTGTTCCGTAAAGATCCCGCCAAAAAAACAGTCAGGGAAGAACCCGTAATAGTGGTTCCGGAAGAAATAAAAGCACCCCCGGTAAAAATTGAAGAGCCGAAAAAAGAACCGGAAATAATCAAGATTGAAGCGCCTGATCTGGAAGGGCCGAAGATCATTGATAAAATCGATCTCTCGACGATTGATTCTTCTACCCGCCCCAAAAAGACAGTTAAGAAAAAAACAGAAGAACCTCCGGTCGTGCCGGTGGCAACCGCACCACCACCTGTTGTTGAAACGAAGGAGCCTGTACCGGAAGCTACTATAGCTGAAACCAGCCCTGAAGATGAAGCGACCATTGAAAATATACACATTGAAAAAATTGAAGGCCCCCGTATTCTCGGAAAAATAGACCTGCCTGTAGAAACTGAAAAACCTAAACCAGGCGACGAGAAAAGGAAAAGAAAACGCATTCCTATTGAAAAAAGAGAGGGCGGCGGCAATAACGGAAAACCTTCGGGAACCGGAACACCCGTACAACGCGATCCGCTGCGTCCGAGCAGTGGCGCTAAGCCGATTTTACGGAGGGATCTGCGTTCCCCGGCCGGCAATACAAACCGCGCAGGCACCAGTGCGCGCGACCAGAAAGAAATTGATAAAAAAGAAATTCAGGAAAAAATCCGCGAAACCCAGGCAAAGCTGGCTGGTACCGGCGGACGTGGGAAAAGCAGCAAGGCTAAATACCGCCGGGCAAGAAGGGAAGAAAATGCTGAACTGAGTGGTAATGAACAGCAGGAAAGCAGCAAACTGCAGGTGACGGAATTTATCAGTGTCAGCGAACTGGCCAACCTAATCGACGTGAGCTATGCAGACATCATTAGCAAATGTATGAGCCTGGGTATGATGGTTTCCATCAACCAGCGGCTGGAAGCAGACGTGATAGAACTCGTGGCAGGTGAATTCGGCTACACGGTTGAATTCATCGGAATTGATGATGCCCTGGAACTGGAAGAAGAAGAAGTTATAGATACTCCGGAGGATCTCATGCCGAGATCGCCTGTAGTTACGATCATGGGTCACGTTGATCATGGGAAGACCTCTCTACTGGATTTTATCCGGGAAGCCAATGTGGTAGCGGGCGAAGCGGGTGGTATTACCCAGCATATCGGCGCTTACCAGGTTACTACGGCCAATGGCAAAAAAATCACGTTTCTGGATACGCCGGGTCATGAAGCCTTTACGGCTATGCGTGCCCGTGGTGCCAAGGCTGCCGATATTGCCATCATTGTGATTGCAGCTGATGATGCAATCATGCCCCAAACCAAGGAAGCGATCTCCCATGCCCAGGCAGCTAATCTTCCCATGGTTTTTGCCATTAATAAAATCGATAAGGACGGAGCAAATCCGGAAAAGATAAAAGAACAGCTGGCGGGTATGAACATCCTCGTGGAAGACTGGGGTGGTAAGTACCAGAGTCAGGAAATTTCAGCCAAGAAGGGTCAGAATGTTGACCTGCTTCTCGAAAAAATTCTGCTGGAAGCAGAAATCCTGGACCTGAAATCCAATCCCAACCGGGAAGCGTCAGGATCGGTGATTGAAGCTTCCCTTGATAAGGGCAGAGGCTATGTAGCTACCGTGCTGGTTCAGGGCGGAACACTGAAGAGTGGAGACCTGGTGGTTTCCGGTCAGTACTTTGGCCGCATCAAAGCCATGTTCAATGAAAGAAATAAAAGAATAGACGATGCCCCGCCTTCTTCCCCTGTGTTATTATTGGGATTGAACGGCGCGCCGCAGGCGGGTGAAAAATTTAAGGTATTTGCAGATGAGGCAGAAGCCAAGGAAACTGCCAACAGGCGTGGCCAGCTCGCAAGGGAACAGGGAATCCGTACTAAAAAACATATTACACTGGATGAAATCGGCCGCCGTCTTGCGCTGGGCAACTTTAAGGAACTTAACCTGATCATCAAGGGTGATGTGGATGGTTCTGTAGAAGCCCTGAGTGATTCGCTGCAAAAACTTTCTACTGAAGAAATCGCCGTGCGTGTGGTTCACAAAGCAGTCGGAGCCATCACAGAAAGCGATGTATTGCTGGCGACAGCCTCAGATGCTGTTGTCGTTGGATTTAACGTGCGTGCTTCTGTGCAGGCTGGCAGACTTGCTGAAAATGAAGGCGTCCAAATCAAAACTTACTCAATCATTTATAATGCCATTGAAGAAGTGAAGAGTGCGATGGAAGGCATGCTGGAACCGAAGATCCAGGAAAAAGTCGTGGCTAATGTGGAAATCCGGAATGTGTTCAAATTCGATAAAGCAACCGTTGCAGGTTGTTATGTGCTCGACGGAAAGATCTACAGGAATTCAAAAATCAGGCTTGTGCGCGATGGTATTGTGATCTATCCTGTCGGGGAAGGAGCCACAGCAGAACTTGCTTCTTTGAAACGGTTTAAAGATGATGCCAAAGAAGTGCCTTCCGGTATGGAGTGCGGTCTGGTAATTAAGAATTTCAACGACTATAGAGTGGGTGATATAGTAGAGGCGTATGAAGAAGAGGAAGTGAAGAGGACTTTGTAGGAGT
>JGI1027J12803_100100509_pt1 | contig 19599 bp, 17 predicted proteins | sample IowNatreferecore_FD_12803 | JGI IMG/M metagenome (IMG submission 12803) | reverse complement strand
TAAATACACGGGTGAATGAATTTTTCGGAGGATTTAAAGGATCCCTTTCGGATCATATATCCTACCTGGCAAAAGCCGGATTTTCCCAATCCCATAATATGCCTCTTTTCCTGAATGACAGCCTTGACGGGAAAAATTTTCAGGTAGTTTATGAAGAGCGCCTGGATGCCTTTAGTGTCCATGGAGAAATCAGTTACCTGGAAGGAGAGAATCTGAATGTAACAGCAGCGCTTACCCTGAATAATTATAAAACAAGCAGTCAATACAGGGCCTGGGGAATGCTGCCTTTTGAATTTACCACTGCATTCAGGTGGCAGATCATGAAAGATCTGTGGCTCAAAGCCGATCTTTGGGCTTTTGAGGGTGGCTATTTCCGGAACGTCAATAAATCCGTGGCCAGTACTACCGGTGGATTTGACATCAATGCGGGCCTGGAATTCAGGATTGCAAAACAGTTGAACCTGTGGTTGCAGATGAATAATCTTTTTAATGATAAATACCAGCGGTGGAACCAGTATTCTGTGTACGGATTTAATATCTTAGGGGGCGTAATTTTTTCATTCGGAAGATAATCTGAGAAAACTTTCCTGTACGATGTATGCCATTTTGAATAAATACTTGTTTCTGAAGAAGAGCATTCCGGTCCCCGGACTCGGCACCATTTGCATGGAAAACCAGGCGGCCAGCATTGATGCAAGTACGCGGAGCATGTTGCCGCCTGTTTACCGGTTCCGGTTTGATAAGTTTTTTGACTCACCGGACAAAGATCTGTTCGCCTATCTTTCTTCCCAGCAAAATATTTCGGACTATGAGGCCCTTCGTCAATACAATGATTTTGCTTTTTCGCTGCGGGACCGTCTTAATTATTTCCGTGAAGCACCGTGGGAAGGTCTTGGCATCCTGAAAAAAGATGATATGGGTGAAATTCATTTTGAGTCTTCTATTTCCAACCCATCTTTTTTAAAACCCGTTCCGGCGGAGAAAGTGATCCGGGCAAATGCAAAGCACATGTTACTGGTTGGCGATCGTGAAAGGTCCAACAGTGAGATGAGTAACTGGCTCGCTGAAGAACCAGTATACGGGAACCGTCTTTGGTGGCTTGTCGCCCTGATGGGTGGGATTGCTGCCTGTCTGATAATTATGATTCATTTTTCTTCGAAAGGATGGAATGTGGAGTCTACCGGTAACCAGCAAATTATCCAGGTGAAAAAATAAGCTTCAGCCACGAGTACCAATCCTTCTTCGATGAATTCTTCTCCTGAAATCCCGGCGATTTGTCCGGTATGTAATTGTGATCAAACAAGGTTTGCCCTGAAGGTAAAAGATCATTCCGTCAGCGGTGAATTCTTTAACCTGTACGAGTGTCCGCGCTGCCATTTGCGTTTCACAAACGACGCGCCGGCGTCTGAACAAATAGGTACTTACTATGAATCGGAGGATTATATTTCCCATAGCAATACCCGAAAAGGATTTGTTAATAACCTTTATCATCTGGTACGTACCCGAACGCTGGCAAAAAAACATCAGCTCCTGGAAAAGTCAACCGGACTTAAATTAGGCAGTCACCTGGACATTGGTGCAGGTACCGGCGCATTTGTCCGGTATATGAACAGGCATGGCTGGAAAAGCACAGGGATCGAGCCTGATGAAAAAGCGAGGAAACTGGCTGTAACCCTTCATCAGACGAAATTGTTACCCGCTGAAGCCTTCGATTTACAGCTTCCCGAAAACTTTGACGCGATCACCATGTGGCATGTACTCGAGCATGTACATGCGCTTTATCCTTACCTGCAGCAGACCAGGAAAATATTGAAACCACATGGTCTCGTTTTCATAGCCGTTCCAAACTATACCAGTTACGACGGAATGAAATATGGTGAAAACTGGGCTGCCTATGATGTGCCGAGGCATTTATATCATTTTTCTCCTGCTTCCATGAAATGGCTGCTCCAAGCCGCCGGATTCGAACTGATTCAAATCGTGCCTATGTGGTATGACAGTTTTTATATCAGCCTGTTGAGTGAAAAATATTCAGGTGGGAAGGCTGCCTTGTTAAAAGGTTTCATATCTGGCACAGTCTCCAATTTAAAAACGATGGGCAACAGGGAAAAATGCAGTTCGCTGGTCTATATTGCGAAGAAATAAATATCCGGATAAAGTCCCGTTTCACAGAAAGCAACAGTGCAAAAACTGTGATCCACTGATTAAGTGATTCTCTAATTATTTAAACGTACTTCATAAATATTCGGCCACAGTTTCCCCGTAATCAGAATTTTGTTTTTTGCGGAATCCCATGCGATTCCATTCATATATTCTGCATCCGGATCTTTAAGTTTCAATTCATTGACAAGGTTACTGAAATCTGCTTTGCCAAGTACTTTCCCGGTATTTGGATCGATGCGGATGATATAGGGCGTCTGGTAAATATTAGCCAGGATCGTTCCATTAACATATTCCAGTTCATTGATATTTCCGGCGGGGCCGTTGTTATCGGAAACACCCAGAATGCGAATCGTTTTAAATGTAAGCGGATCCAGGAACGTCAGATTGCTGCTGCCATCGCTCATGATCAGGCTACTTCCATCTGTCGTCATGCCCCAACCTTCCTTGCTGGGAAAACTGAATTCGCCTGTTTTTTTAAATGTTTTCAAATCGTATATAAAACCTTTTTTATTGGTCCAGGTAAGCTGATATAGTTTATCGTGAAGAATTGTAATGCCTTCACCGAAATAGGTTTTTCTATCCAGTTCTGCTTTCACGGCAATATTCCCGGTTGAGGGATCAACGACACCAACGATCGATTTTGTTTTATCGTTTTCCTGCGGAGCCCCGGAACTTTCGAATAATTTTCCGTCGTGCATCAGTAACCCTTCGGTATAAGAATTTTTATCATGTGGAAGGGCATTCAATATCGTGTAGGTAATTGCGGGGGTTTCGTTGTTTGTGACGGGCGTGTCCGCTGCAGATGAAGTTTCAGGGGAGGAGGTGTTGTTCCTGCAAGCAAATAATAAAAAGCCGAGTGAAATGATCAGGTAATATTTTTTCATGGTTAATCGGGAGAGCGCAAAAATAGTAAAAAGCATGACGCCTGTTGCCGTGCAGATCGAAATAAAACAGGTGCTTCCGAGTGGAAACACCTGTCAATGTTTATTTGCGTATGGAAGTCTAGGCGCTTTGCGCGGTGCCTATATGAGCTTCTATCTTTTTTACAAAATTGCTTTTTGGCTGTGCACCTACAAGCTTGTCAACCACCTTTCCCCCTTTGATAAAAAGGATCGCCGGAATAGAAGTAATTCCATAATTCACGGAGAGTTGAGGATTGTGGTCAACGTTTACTTTGCCCACATTGATTTTTCCATCATATTCCTTGGAAAGTTCTTCAATGACCGGACCGATTGCACGGCAGGGGCCGCACCATTCTGCCCAGAAGTCGATTACAGTCAGCTTATCAGATGCAAGTACTTTTTCCTGGAAGTTCGCATCGGTGTATTCAAGTGCCATAGATTGCTTTTTATATTTTATGTGAAATTCCGTTTATTTTTTTGAATTTATTGTCGTTTTTGCGACATGTCCTGAAACAGTTCATTGCGCATCCAACGTTTACATTCCCGCCTCCTGATGCAAATATGTGTCCATTTACCTGTAAAACACATTCTGTCATATTTACTTGTTAGTGACTAATAATCTGTACCTCAAACTCAGGACAGTCCTGCAAAAAGGCAGCCATTTCGTCATTCATCTCAAAACCGGATTCCAGGCTGTATAAGCTAATTTTAGCATTTGTTTTAGATTCTTCAATATTGAATTTGATGCCGGCTTTACCAGGATGGTTTTTTATGTTCTTTTCAAAAAATTTTACCATGTTTTCATTCAAATGCCTGGCTTCGAGATCTACTACAAGTTGTTTTGTCAGCAGTGGTTTTATACTTTCCAGCAAGAGCATTTTGTCCACTTTAAATTCAAATTCATTTCGGTTATACCTGGCTTTGAAATAACCGGTCATGAAAATATTTTTACCCTTTTCCAGATAATTCGAAAAACGCGCATAATCTTCACTCCATAGTATAAATTCACTTTTGCCGGAATAGTCTTCAATGATAAAGGACCCAAACTGTTTTCCTGTTTTTGTTACCCGGTGCTGTGCATCAATGACCAGTCCCGCCAGTCGGAATGATTTACCCGGATTAGCCTGCAGGCTAACCGCATCCTTGATCTCATTGAATTCTGCCAGGTTCAGGATACCATAGTGATTGATCTCGAATTTGAAATGGTCAAGCGGATGTCCACTCATAAACATGCCGGTCACTTCTTTTTCATGATCCAGCAATTCAGTCAGCGACCATTGTTCGCAATTTGCGATTTTGGGTGACTGCACTTCATATTCGGCTGAAGAAACACCAAACAGTGTGTTGCTGTGAGAAACATTTTGGGCTTGGACCACGTTTCCGAAACGGATTATTTTTTCCAGCCCGCTGACAGATTCTCCGGGAGCGATAAAAAAATATTGTGCCCTGTGAAATTGAGAGAAACAATCAAAGGCTCCGGCATAAGCGAGACTTTCCAATGTTTTTTTACTTACCGTGCGCTGGTTGATTCGTTTTATCATATCGAATATGGAAATATAAGGGCCGTTTTTTTCCCGTTCTTCAATCAGCGAAAAGACCGCAGCTTCACCGACTCCTTTTAATCCTCCCAGGCCGACGCGTATTTCCCCCTTGCTGTTCACCGCAAAGCCCTGTTTGGATTCATTTACATCCGGGCCAAGGACCTTCAGTCCCATGCGCTTGCATTCTTCCATAAAGAATGTAATCTTTTCGATATTTCCCTGATGGTTTAGAACGGCCGCCATGTACTCGGAAGGATAGTGGGATTTCAGGTAGGCCGTCTGGTAGGCCACATAAGCGTAACAGGTGGAGTGTGATTTATTGAAAGCGTATTGTGCGAATGCTTCCCAGTCGGTCCATATTTTCTCCAGAGAAGCTGCTGCATGTCCCCTAGCAGTTGCTCCGGAAATAAACTGGCTTTTCATTTTGTCCAGGATAAACTTTTGCTTTTTCCCCATCGCCTTACGCAAAACATCCGCATCCCCTTTGCTGAATCCGGCAAGTTTTTGAGCCAGCAGCATGACCTGTTCCTGGTAAACGGTGATGCCATAAGTATCTTTCAAATACTCCTCCATTTCTGCCAGATCATAACGAATTGGCTCGCGTCCATGTTTTCGGTCGATGAAAGCTGGTATATAGGCCATAGGTCCTGGCCTGTACAAAGCATTCATGGCTGTAAGGTCATCAAACTTATCCGGCTTCAGATCGCGCAGGTATTTTTGCATTCCCGGACTTTCAAACTGAAAGGTTCCGATGGTATCTCCGTGCTGATAGAGCTCGAATGTTTTTTTATCATCAAGCGGGATCTTATCTATATCAATCGCAACACCGTGGTTTTGTTCAATGAGTTCCAGGGAAGTTTTAAGAATATTTAGTGTGCGCAATCCCAGAAAGTCCATTTTCAAAACACCTGCTTCTTCAATGATACTTCCTTCGATCTGGGTAACCAGCAATTCAGAATCTTTAGCTGTGCATACAGGAATAATGTTAGCCAGATCTTCGGGAGCGATTATAATACCAGCCGCATGTAATCCGGTATTCCGCACCGAACCTTCCAGACGTTCCGCTTCATGAAGTACCCTGCTGCGTAAATCGCTGTCCTTGTAAATTTCCCGTAATTTTTTCACCAGTTCCAGGTCATCACCACCGATACCTTCCTTTTCCTCCAGCGATTTTTCCCCATCTTTAATTTTTAAAGGGGCATGTAATATCCGCTTTAAACTGACTCCGGGACGGTCAGGTACGAATTTAGCCAGCGCATTGGATTCCGCCAGTGGAAGATCCATCACGCGGGCAACATCTTTAATACTCATTTTGGCAGCCATTGTACCGTAAGTAACGATCTGGGCCACCTGATTCCTGCCGTATTTTTTTACGACATAATCTATTACCTTCTGCCTTCCCTCGTCATCGAAATCAGTATCAATATCCGGCATCGACTTCCTGTCCGGATTCAGAAACCTTTCAAACAGAAGATTATATTTTATCGGATCTATATTAGTGATACCTATACAGTAGGCGACCACGCTTCCAGCGGCAGAGCCACGGCCCGGTCCGACAAAAACGCCCATCTCACGGCCTTCACGAATAAAATCGCTGACGATCAGGAAATATCCCGCGAATCCCATTGTTCTGATCGTGAATAATTCAAAATCGAGCCTTTCAGTTATTTCAGGAGTGAGATCAGTATAACGCTTTTTGGCTCCTTCGTAGGTAATCTCCTTAAGGTACTCCCATTGATTCAAATTATTGTCCGGGTGAATCTGAAACGCTGCCGGGATTGGGAAGGCGGGCAGCAGAATATCCTTTTTCAGATTTAATACTTCCACTTTGTCTGCCACAAGGCTGGTATTTTCAATTGCTTCCGGAATATCATGGAAAAGCGCATTCATTTCAGCCTGCGTTTTCAGGTAAAACTGATCGTTTGGGAATTTGAAACGACGATTTTTCAAACTTACCTCGTCATTGACGAAATCATCAAATCCGGGGGTTGACTGTTTTTCCCCGGTATTTATGCATAGCAGGATATCATGGGCGTTATAGTCTTCCTGATCTGTATAATGACTGTCGTTGGTCGCGATGACCGGAACTTTGTATTTCCTGGCAAGTTTAATCAGAAACTGATTGATCTTTTCCTGATCGGGAATCTGGTGGCGCTGCAGTTCAATAAAATAATCCTCTCCAAATATGTCAAGCCACCACTTAAATTCTTTTTCGGCTTTTTCCTCCCCGTCATGCAGAATGGTCTGTGGTACATAGGCACCAATGCAACAGGTGGTTGCGATAATTCCCTCATGATATTGCCCTATCAGTGTCTTGTCGATGCGGGGATATTTACTGTACATTCCTTCCACATAGCCAAGGGAAGTAAGCCGGATCAGATTCTGGTATCCAATTTTATTTTTTGCCAGGAGCACCTGGTGATACCGTTCATCTTTTTGTTCCTTGGTAAAAGTCTTGCGGTGTCGATCAGCCACAACGTAAAATTCGCAACCGACAATCGGTTTTACTTTTAAACTTCCGTCAGGGTTTTTATGTTTATAGGCTTCGGCGACAAAGCTAAAGGCGCCGAACATATTGCCATGGTCTGTAATTGCAAGAGCCGGCATATTATCCCGGACAGCTTTGTTATAAAGACTCGGAATGGATGCTGCTCCGTCAAGCAGGGAATATTGGGTATGTACATGCAGATGGGAAAAAACGGGCATCGGTTAATGGTTGGATATGCAATTAACAAAGAAAAAAACCGCTCTGGTTTTTTAGACTGAACTATCTCTTCACATTTTGGGGGTAAATAAACTCCTCATTTTCAATATTAAAAAGAGCCATTTAGAAATCTCCATTAACACGTTCCAAATCAGGGACTTTAACTTTCCTGACCGGTTTCCTGGGATAGTATTATTTTAATAAAAAGTTTATCTTTACCCGCTTCAGTTTCAACAAAGGAATGAAATATCAGTTCATTTTATTACTTCTCCTTATTAATATGTCCGCCTGCGATGTATTCAGGCCAGCGTCCCGTAATACGGACAATTTGTCCTCACCGGCTTCAGGAACCGGCGGTAAAGGCCAGTCTGTTGAATTTATTCAGGGAATCTCCACGGAACCTTCCAATTCCGTTGGTTCAGTCAGTGTAACAGAGAGGCCGGTAAATAAAAATAAAATCAGGAATGCCAGCCTGCCGGCTGCCGGAAATGAGCTTTATAATCCACTGCAGTTCAAATACGCGATACTCACTAATAGTCCCGTAGAGGAGTTAACTAATCAGCGGTTGCTCACTTTCATGGATCAGTGGTATGGGGTGCCTTATCATTATGGTGGAACCAATATGGGAGGCATTGATTGTTCTGCCTTTGCCTGCCAACTGATTTCCGATGTTTATAATTTGAACCAGTTACCACGCATAAGTGCGGATCAATACAAAGCTACCCGGCGGATATCAAAAAAAGAGCTGCGGGAAGGAGATCTTGTTTTTTTCCACACAATGGGAAAGGGGAATCGGGTAACCCATGTAGGCGTTTACCTATATAATAACCGTTTTGTACATGCTTCCGTTACCGGTGTCCAGATCAGCGACCTGGGAGAGGGTTATTACCAGCATCACTATGTAGGTGCCGGCCGCATAGTTGAAAGTGACAAGACTTTCTAAATCCTGTCATTTAGCCATTTTTACACATAAATCATTGTGCTTTAGGGGCGGATTGACTGCCAACTCTTCTCATTTTACCTATTTTCACTTGATTGGTACAGTATTTAGTGTAGCTTTGCTGCCCCTTCCAATGGGCAACATATACTTTTCACTAAAATTAAAATTGATACAGTCATGGCTAAAAAGTTAGCGATCTCACCAATCGCAGGCACAAAAAACAGAGTTTTTGTAAAGCCTGCGCCAGCAGAAGAAAAAACTTCCGGCGGAATCATCATTCCGGATACCGCGAAGGAAAAACCACAACGCGGCGAAGTGGTTGCGATCAGTGAAATAGATGAAGACGGTAAGAAACCGGTAGTGAAAGTCGGAGATGTGGTATTGTACGGAAAATATTCAGGTACTGAAATCAGTTTTGAAGGACAGGATTTTCTGTCCATGAGAGAATCCGATATCATTGCGAGGTTCTAAGCATTTGAAAATTTGAAAAACCGGAATATTGGAAACCAAATTTCCATGACCATTTTTCAAATCACTGAATTTTCTAATTTTCAATTTTACAAATTCTCAAATTAATAAGTTATGGCTAAACAACTTTTCTTCGACATCGAAGCAAGAAATAAAATGAAAAAGGGCGTTGACATTCTGGCCAACGCTGTTAGAGTTACCCTCGGGCCCAAAGGCCGGAATGTGGTAATTGAAAAGAAATTCGGCGCACCCGGGATAACCAAGGATGGTGTAACGGTTGCCAAAGAAATTGAACTGGAGGACCTGATTGAAAATATGGGTGCCCAGATGGTGAAAGAGGTTGCTTCAAAAACTGCAGATATCGCGGGTGATGGTACAACCACTGCAACGGTTCTTGCCCAGAGCATTATCAGTGAAGGTTTAAAAAATGTTGCTGCCGGTGCCAATCCAATGGACCTCAAACGCGGTATCGACAAGGCTGTAATTTCCGTGGTAAATAATCTGAAGACTCAATCCCAGACCATCGGAAACGACAGTAAGAAAATCCAGCAGGTTGCATCTATTTCAGCTAATAATGATGAAAATATTGGTAAGCTGATTGCGGAGGCATTTGCAAAAGTTGGTAAGGAAGGTGTAATCACAGTTGAGGAAGCAAAGGGTACGGATACTACAGTAGACGTGGTTGAAGGAATGCAGTTTGACCGCGGTTATATTTCCCCTTACTTCGTGACCAACAGTGAAAAAATGGAAGCTGAATTGCAGAATCCTTATATCCTTATTTTCGATAAGAAGATTTCTGCCATGAAGGATATTTTACAAATTCTCGAAAAAGTTGCCCAGGGTGGCCGTCCTCTTTTGATTATTGCTGAAGATCTGGAAGGAGAAGCTTTGGCAACACTTGTTGTAAACAAACTGCGTGGTACACTGAAAGTGGCTGCTGTAAAAGCACCAGGATTCGGAGACCGCAGAAAAGAAATGCTCCAGGATATTGCTATTCTTACCAAGGGTATTGTAATCAGCGAAGAACAGGGTTACAAACTGGAGAATGCCGACCTCAGCTATCTCGGAACGGCTGCTTCAGTAACAATCGACAAGGACAACACTACAATCGTTGGAGGAAAAGGAAAGAAGGAAGATATCATGGCGCGGGTTAATCAAATTAAAGCGCAGATCGATACAACAACTTCTGACTATGATAAAGAAAAATTACAGGAACGTCTGGCTAAGCTGAGTGGCGGTGTTGCTGTTTTGTACATCGGTGCTGCAACAGAAATGGAAATGAAAGAAAAGAAGGACCGTGTTGATGATGCCCTGCATGCGACAAGAGCTGCTGTGGAAGAAGGTATTGTTCCCGGTGGAGGAGTTGCTTATATCCGCGCAATTGAAGGCCTGGATAAACTCAAAGGAGCTGCCAACGAAGACGAAACAACCGGTATTTTGATCGTTAAACGTGCGATCGAAGAACCTCTTCGCCAGATTGTTCATAATTGTGGTCTCGAAGGAAGTATCGTTGTACAGAAAGTTAAAGAAGGTAAAGCCGACTACGGTTTCAATGCCCGTACAGAAGTTTATGAAAACTTATACAAAGCCGGTGTAATTGATCCTACCAAGGTTACCCGTATTGCTCTGGAAAATGCTGCTTCTATTGCTGGTATGTTGCTGACTACCGAATGTGTGGTTGCAGACAAGCCGAAGAAAGAAGAAGCTCATGTACATCCTGGTGCCGGTGCACCCGGAATGGGCGGAATGGATTATTAAGCCATTGCTTTATAAAAAAAGTCCCCCGCTATTCGCGGGGGATTTTTTTTATACTTAATCTTAAAATTTTATTGGAGAAGAAGGCGGCGGGCCTGACTTTTATGCTTTGACCCTGTGACCCGGCACTTTGGGTTTCAGGCTTAAATCTGCGATTGTCTTTTTTTCCAACAGTCTGAGATTTGCATCCCGGACCTGGATCAACACATCCCTCAGACCGCAATGTTTTTCATCGCAGTTAGCACATTTCTGATAGAAATGAAGGCTTACACATGGTAAGAGAGCGATTGGCCCGTCTATTAGTCGCATAACCGTAGCGAGTGTTACATCAGCAGGATCCTTACCAAAGAAATATCCGCCACCTTTTCCTTTTTTGCTTTCCAGTATCCCTGCTTTTTTTAATTCCAGTAAAATATTCTCCAGGAATTTCAACGGTATCTTCTTTTTTTTTGAAATTTCTGCAATGAGTACGGGACCGTCTTTTTCTTTTTCAGAAAGATACATGAGGGCCTGAAACGCGTATTGGGATTTTTTGGAGAGCATATTATAAATCTCTTACAAGATATATTTTATTTATAACAGTTCAAGGCCTGAAAGAGTTGACAGTTTCTGACTCGTGAACAAACCCAACCGATTCATGGCGGGTCAGAATTGCAAAACATCCCGCATGTTAAAAATCCCTTTCTTTCCATTTAAAAATTCAGCTGCAAGAACAGCTCCGGAAGCAAATCCCTCGCGACTATGGGCAGTATGGATTATTTCTATATCGTCGACAGCAGAATGGTATTTTACTGAATGCGTTCCCGCTGCCGGATCGATGCGGTCGCTAATGATCGGCAATTCTGCCGGGTTTTGTCCCGGTCGGTTTACCCAACTTTTCAATGAAGGAATTTCAGTCATGACCTGTTCCGCCAGCGTTATTGCGGTTCCGCTGGGTGCATCTTTTTTCTGGGTATGGTGGATTTCCCGCATTTCAATAGCATATTCCGGGTGTGGTGCCATCAGACTGGCCAGTTTTTTATTGAGTTCAAAGAAAATATTCACGCCGATACTGAAATTGCTGGCATATAAAAATGCCGAGCCATTTTTTTCAAATGCTTTCGTTACTGCCTGATATTGTTCCAGCCAGCCCGTCGATCCACAAACGACAGGGATTCCTGAATCTGCGCATTTTAAGAGATTGGATGCGGCGCTTTCCGGTCCGGTGAACTCGATTCCTACATCGGCCTTCGATAAATTTTCAGGATTCAGATCGGAAGCATTGTCCAGGTCTATTTTCAAAATAATTTCATGTCCTCTCGCAATGGCTATCCGTTCAATAGCCCGGCCCATTTTTCCATATCCAATCAGAGCAATTTTCATAACTATAAAGATATCTAATTATCCAGCGACAACTGCCGGAACCGCGTTTTGTGAAGATTAAAAGCAAGGGTAATACCGGCGCTGGGTGAGGGACCGGGCATGATCATCGGCTTTATTTTGAAACTCAGGTCACTGTTTACATTGAAATCTTTCAAATGCGCATCAACAGTTGCATCAACAATATTCAACGCATAAAAAATCAGGAAATACAGAACTGAATAATCCTGATATTTCCGGGCCTGATTCCGGACGTTTATGATTGCCGTGGTGTTGCCTGACTCGACCAGGGGCAAAAAATCCGGATTAACATTGCTCAGGCTGTCACCCTTACTGCCGTTTATGGTTACCACCAGCGCATACTGGGCCTCGTTATAATAATTTTTATTGTAGAAATAGAAATAGGCAGGTATGCCGATAGCCGCATAAACAATGGGAACTTTCCAGTATTTTTTATTGTATACCTGCCCGGCACCTGGCAGAATGGCGGAATAAATTGTGGCGCGATGGTAACTTTGTTTTCTTTTCTTATCTATTGAATCGCGCTGTGCCTGGGTCGTCGTAGGACCGCCATATATTTTGTCCTTATTTTCCAATACCGAATCGGAGAGTTGTTTGGTTTGCGCGCTATCCTTTTGCTGGGCGCTGGCCCGGAGGGTAAATAAAAGAACTGTAAGCACTAAAATAAAAGAAACCTGCCTCATCCTGAGCAATTAATTGATCTGTACGCCGAGCTGGTCCAGAATTTTATTGAGTTCCTGGAGGGAATAATATTCAATTTTGATGCTTCCTGATCCCTTTGTACTTTGATTCAGTTTGACTCTCGTGCTGAAATGAGTTGCTAAAGTATCTTCTATTTTTCTGTATGTTTCGGGCAGCCCGGCTTTTACAGATTTATTAACAGCATGTGGTGAAGATTTATATAATTTCCTCACAAGTTCTTCGGTTTGTCTGACTGATAAGGAACGACTTTTTATTTCATTAAAAAGATAGAGTTGTTTGTCAACCGTATCCACATTAATCAGTGCACGGGCATGTCCCATTGAAATCAGGTTGTTTCGCAAAGCCACCTGTATATCGGGGGGAAGTTTTAAGAGCCGGACATAGTTCGCAACTGTACTTCTTTCCTTGCCCATACGTTCAGAAACCTGCTCCTGTGTGTAATTCAGCTCGTCCATCATACGCTTATAACTCAGTGCAATTTCCATCGCATTGAGGTCTTCGCGCTGCAGGTTCTCCAGAAGTGCGAGTTCCAGGAGTTGCTGATCATTGGCCTGCCTCAGATAAACAGGGATATCTTTTAATCCGGCCATCCGGCCTGCACGAAATCTTCTTTCGCCGGAGATAAGGCGGTATTTTCCCGAAGGCAGTTTGGCGACAGTGACGGGTTGAATAATATCATGCATTTTTATCGATGCGGCCAATTCCTGCAAGGCGACTTCATCAAAATCCTTTCTTGGCTGTCTGGGATTTGTTTCAATCTGGTCCAACGGTATCCGCAGCGTACCCGTAATATTTTCTGCAATGGCCGGCCTCAGGTTGCCCGCGGCGGTTTTCAAATCAGAATCAATATGCTGAAGCAGGGAACGAATTCCTTTTCCAAGAGCTTCCTTATCTTTCTTATTCGGGGTCGTCATAATGAATGGTTCATTTTCATGGGCTATTCAAGGATACGTTCTTCCTGGCTCATTCTTGTCATGTTGTTTTTCTGCAATACCTCTTTAGCCAGGTTCAGGTAATTCATTGCACCTTTGCTGTACGCATCATAAAGGATCACCGGTTTGCCTACGCTCGGTGCCTCACTGATTTTTGAATTGCGATGTATGATGGTATTAAATACTATTTCGTCAAAATGTTTGCGCACTTCACTCACCACCTGGTTGCATAAGCGTAATCGTCCATCGTACATCGTCATCAGGATGCCTTCAATGGCAAGATCCGGATTTAACCGGCTTTGCACAATTTTTACTGTATTAAGCAATTTGCCCAATCCTTCAAGCGCAAAAAATTCTGTCTGTACCGGCACAATCACTGAATCCGCAGCCGTCAGGGCGTTCACTGTGATAAGTCCCAGGGAAGGTGAACAATCAATGATGATAAAATCATAATTTTTCCGGAGCGGTTCCAGGATGTTCTTTAAAACACTTTCCCTGTCCGGGTAATTGATCATTTCTATTTCTGCCCCTACCAGGTCGATATGGGAAGGAAGGAGATCCAGGTTGGGTACATCAGACTTTAGCACCACGTCCCTTGCAAGGACATGGTTGACCATGCAGTCATAGAGACTTTGCGTTATATTATGCAGATCGAAGCCCACCCCGGTTGTACTGTTAGCCTGGGGATCTGCATCGACCAGCAGGGTTCTGAACTCAAGCACTGCCAGGCTGGCTGCCAGGTTAATTGCGGAAGTTGTTTTTCCCACTCCACCTTTCTGATTCGCCACCCCGATAATTCTAGCCATGGTCCTTTCCGTTATTTATAGTTTATTATCCATCCGGGAGCGGGCCCGGAGGAATGATGCGTGAAAGTACAAAAATCCCTTCCCTTTCGGTAGTATGAGTATAAAAATACAAACTTGCCTGCCGGGTGCAGAAAAATACCACTTCGCCTTAACTTGCATGCTCATGTATCTCATCATATCAGGCACAAACCGCCCGGAGAGTTATACCCTGCGTATTGCCGAACTCTATCAATCGGTATTAAAGAAAAAAAATATTGATGCACCTGTGCTTTCGCTGATAGGACTGGATTTGATGGTTCGGAGTCCTTCGGTGGTTCAAATGGAAAAGAAATGGCTCCTGCCTGCTGAAAAATATATTTTTATCAGTCCCGAATATAATGGAAGTATTCCGGGCGTATTAAAATGTCTGGTGGATGTTTCCGATGTGAAAAAAGTGTGGAAAGGGAAAAAGGCCCTCTTAACAGGGGTTTCAACCGGAAGGGCCGGAAACCTCCGGGGTATGGATCATCTTACAGGAATTATGCATTATGTAGGAACTGTCGTTCATCCGAACAAACTTCCTATTTCCATTGTTGACACCCTGTTTAATGAGGAAGAAATGGCCCACCAGGAGACCCTGCGTGTGATCAACCAGCAGTTGGATGAGTTCATCAATTTTTAAATTGTCGCTATGCGGAATACCGGTTTTATCTGGATCGTCGGTCTGATTATGATGGCCATTGATTTTTATGTTTTCCAGGTAGTAAAAATGCTTTGTCAGGGAAGTTCCTCCCGAACAAAATCGATCGTATTCACCACCTACTGGGCCATTTCACTTGCCATCATCGTTTTATTCATATTTCTGCCCTTCCTCAATACAGAACGCTGGCCGAAAAATCTGCGAAACTATCTTTTCGCAACCATCGTAGGATTTTTCTTTGCCAAATTGCTGGCATCGGTATTTTTTCTCCTTGATGATGTCAGGCGTGTCTTTCAATGGGCAGTAGCAAAAATATTTTTTCGTAACACAGAAGGTGAGAGTGAGATGAGTGAGGGAATTTCCAGGTCCGTATTTCTCAGCTGGCTTGGTATTGGTATCGGAGGGAGCCTGATCTCCTCCCTGATTTACGGATTCTCCAACAAATATAATTACCAGGTTCACCGGCTTCCACTTGCCTTTAATAACCTGCCACCTGCTTTTAAAGGGCTTAAGATAGTCCAGATTTCAGATATCCATTCCGGAAGTTTTGACAATAGAAAAGCGGTGGAAAAGGGTGTACAAAAAATTCTTGATTTGAAACCGGATCTTATCCTTTTCACCGGTGATCTTATTAATGACCGCGCAACTGAGATGATGGGATATGAGGATATTTTTAGCCGGCTCAAAGCGCCTTTGGGTGTTTTTTCCACTTTAGGCAATCATGATTACGGAGATTATGTAAAATGGCCCACGGAAGAAGCCCGGAACCAAAATATCGAAGACCTGAAAAAACTTCAGGCCGATATGGGATGGCGGCTTTTGATGAATGAACACGTGGTGCTGGAAAGAGAAGGTCAGGAAATTGCTCTCATTGGCATTGAAAACTGGAGCGCGAAAGCCAGGTTTCCAAAACACGGTAAAATGTGGGAGGCTTATCCCGGAGCTGAAAAATATCCGTTCAAAATATTAATGAGTCACGACCCCAGTCATTGGGATGCGGAAGTGCGACCCAGGTACGGGGATATTGATCTAACGCTCGCAGGTCATACCCACGGAATGCAGTTTGGTGTGGAAATTCCGGGATTTAGATGGAGTCCGGTAAAATATGTGTACGACGAATGGATGGGCTTATATGAACAGGGAAAACAAAAATTATATGTCAACCGCGGGTACGGTTTTATCGGCTATCCGGGACGGGTTGGCATTCTTCCTGAAATCACCCTTATAGAGTTGGTATAATTTTTTCAAGATTTTATTAATGAGCTGTTAAAAGAAAGATTAGGCTCATCATTTGCCTGGCATTAAACGTTCCGGGTAAACGAAAGTCAACCTATAATAAAATCAAAATTATTTATGAAGAAAGTTTGTTTTCTCCTTTTTTCCGTGATCTTCTTTTCCGTTAGTCGCATTCAGGCTCAGGGTTTTCATCTGGGTATTAAGGCCGGCACAAATATTTCCCAGCTTACCGGCCGTTCATTTGATGAAGGATTTCAATGGAATTTTATGGCCGGTGCTTTTGCCGAACTCAATTTTACAGACAATTGGGGTTTAGATCCTGAACTTTTATTTAGCCAGACAACAACTCAGACAGCCAGCAACTTTGATGATGTTTATGAACAGGGAATAAACAGCCGGGGTGTTAAACTGAATTATTTAAGCATACCTGTTTTAATAACCTACAAACTTCCACTTCCGATTCTTAGTCTTCAGCTCGGTCCTCAGTTTGGAATATTAATGAACACGAGTGAAAATATTACCACTAACGGAACGAATGCTTTCAAATCAGGGGATTTCTCGATGGTGATTGGTGCGCAGGTAAACCTGGGCGCATTCAAAGGGGGAGCCCGTTATGTTTATGGATTTACCAACCTTGATGCTGTGACGAATGTAGATGAATGGAAGAACAGAACCGTTCAGCTTTACGTAGGACTGCGTATTTTTTAAATCCGGTCCGCATTTAGATTTCCAGGTGCATTTTCCGGTCCAGCCCGGATAAATTATTTGTTTATTCTTTTAGTCTGAAGGCCAGTCAGACTGATCTTGATCTAAATCATTCAGAAATAGAATGCCTCTATTATCCTGATCCCTGGCTTCCGTTTCCTGAAGATTGGCCTTAAACTTGAACATAAAGGCTTCTACTATAAAAAGATAGGATAATACCAAAAGAGGTGTTATTTTGTCACCTTTTTGTATTTATGAACGAAAAACTTTTTTTTCAGCGAAGTGAACAGGAAATGGATTTCATGCCCATTATCCCGATCAACGAAACCGAACATGATAATTTGGCTGATGCGGAGATTCCGAAGGAAATTCCCATTCTGCCGCTGCGTAATACAGTGTTATTCCCAGGTGTGGTGCTGCCTATAACTGTAGGGAGGGATAAAAGTATCAAGGCCGTCCATGATGCCTACAAGACTGACAAATTGATAGGTGTACTGGCGCAAAAAGACAGTAGCGTCGAAGATCCAAATCTGACCGAGCTGGTGGCAGTAGGCACAATCGCCCGGATCATTAAGGTAATTAAAATGCCAGATGGTGGTACTACCGTTATTCTCCAGGGGAAAAGGAGATTTAAAGTCGGTGCGATCACTTCGGACGAACCTTATTTTAAGGCTCAGGTGATTCTTCTGCAGGAAGAGGAAGCACCTAAAGATCAGGATTTTGAGGCTTATGTATCCAATATTAAGGATCTCGCTGCCCAGATCATCCAGCTGTCGCCGAATATTCCGACAGAAGCATCAATCATATTAAAAAACATAGAGAACCCTTCTTTCCTTATTCATTTTATTTCCAGCAACCTCAATTCAGAGTTGACTGAAAAACAAGAGTTGCTGCAGACAGATCACATCAGGTCCCGGGCAGATCTGCTGATGCAATTATTGCAAAGAGAGCTCCAGTTTGCCGAACTGAAAAACAAACTTACCAACAAAACCAAAACTGAGCTCGACAAGCAGCAGCGGGATTATTTTCTGCAGCAGCAACTCAAGAGCATCAAAGATGAACTTGGTGGTGACACCAACGAACGCGAGCTGCGCGAAATGCAGAAAAAAGCAGAGACTAAAAAATGGCCTCAGGCAGCAAAAGATATATTCAAAAAGGGGATCGAAAAACTGGAGCGCATGCATCCCAGCACACCCGACTATTCAATCGTATACAATCACCTGGATCTGATGCTCGATCTGCCATGGAATGATTACACGGATGATCTTTATGATCTGAAAAAAGCATCCAAAGTGCTTGACCAGGATCACTATGGTATGAAGAAGGTAAAGGAGCGGATCCTGGAGTACCTGGCCGTTTTGAAATTAAAAGGGGATATGAAGAGTCCGATCTTATGTTTTGTCGGACCTCCCGGAATCGGTAAAACATCACTGGGTAAAAGTATTGCCAGCGCAATAGGACGTAAATATGTACGGATCAGTCTTGGTGGATTGCACGATGAAAGTGAAATCCGCGGTCACCGTAAAACATATATCGGTGCTATGCCGGGTAGAATATTACAATCCCTCCGGAAAGTAAAATCTTCCAATCCGGTTATGATCCTCGATGAGATCGATAAAGTTGGAACGGACTTCCGGGGAGATCCTTCTTCCGCCCTGCTTGAAGTTTTAGATCCGGAGCAGAACAATACATTTTATGATAACTATCTGGAACTGGAATATGATCTCAGTCGTGTATTATTTGTAGCAACCGCTAACGATATCAGTCATATTCAGCCCGCATTAAGAGACCGTATCGAGATTATTGATCTGAGTGGATATGCAATTGAGGAAAAAGTGGAAATTGCCAAACGTCATCTCGTTCCAAAGCAAAAAGAAGCCCATGGTTTAAATGCTCTTCCATTGAAGTTGTCAGACAAAAATCTCGTCAAGGTTATTTCGGATTATACCCGGGAAAGCGGCGTTCGGGAGCTGGACCGCCAGTTGGCGTCCATTATGCGTTATGAAGCCAAGGAGTATGCCTTCAAGTCAAAACTCAAAGCTTCCATTTCGGAAAAAGATATTGAGAAGGTACTGGGCAAACCGCGTTACAGTAATGATCTGTATAAAGTAGCCAATATGCCCGGTGTTGCGGTTGGCCTTGCATGGACCTATGTCGGAGGGGATATTTTGTTTATAGAAACCAGTATCAGCGATGGTAAAGGAGATCTTAAACTTACGGGTAATCTGGGAAACGTGATGAAGGAAAGCGCCACGACGGCCCTGACTTACCTTCAGTCCAATGCAAAAAAATACAGCCTGAATACAGATGTATTTAATAAAAAGACGCTTCACATCCACGTGCCTGAAGGTGGTACACCCAAGGACGGGCCCAGTGCAGGGATTACGATGATGACTTCCCTTGCTTCTGCCATTACCGGCAAAAGAGTAAAGCCCTATCTCGCCATGACGGGTGAAATAACTTTACGCGGGCAGGTTCTTCCGGTAGGAGGTATCAAGGAAAAAATCCTGGCTGCCAGGAGGGCCGGTATCAAAGAAGTTATTCTTTGCTGGCAGAATGAGAAAGATGTAAGTGAAATTGACTCTAATTTTATCAGGGGGCTTAAATTTCATTATGTCAAGAACATGCAACAGGTTTTGGATCTTGCGCTAATTGACAAATGAACTGTCGAAGCCCGGTTTAAACC
>JGI1027J12803_100535512_pt1 | contig 19733 bp, 11 predicted proteins | sample IowNatreferecore_FD_12803 | JGI IMG/M metagenome (IMG submission 12803) | reverse complement strand
AAAAATTCAAACAGTTCAATCTCATTTGAGATAAACAGATGAATGAGATCTTTTTTGACTTCGGCATTTTCAATTACCCCGACATGTTCAGGCCAGTCTGTAAAAAGTTCCGGATAATAAAGGGGAACATTGATCAACCGGATTTTGAAATTCTCCCTTAGTCCCAGTTTTTTTGCGAGCGTTGTACCGGAATATGATGTCATTTCAATGAATTAAGATTGAACTGAGTGTCTTTGAAGAAGGAACGATATTATTTTCCTGAGAGTTCCGAATAGATTTTTCCCAGACGGTAAAATGCGAGCTTGGGCACCCAGGGCACCTGCTTTTCATATCCCTCCCTTCTGTCTGAGATCACTTTTACAATACCATAGGAGGCCAGATCCAGATCAAACCGGGGATCATCACTATATATATAATTCCCCGTCATGAAAGTAAATACAAAAGCGGCAAAAACACCTTCGGTCTGAAAAACTTGTAGCAAATCAGCAATGTAGTCAGACTGTTCTTTCTCATCCCGGCTAAATTTTCCCTTTAATTCAGGTTTCGCCTTGGTCCAGTCAATAATTGCCCACCCCATGGCGCCCTTATCACTGGCACCATGATAAGTACAACATCCAAATTCCATAATACTGAGCGGCTTCCCCTTGCTGATATAATTTCTCAGTTCATCCCGGTAGCTGGCTTTATTGTATAGAGCGCGGTAATGATCGATGCCGACAAAATCGAAATTTTCCCATTCAATCTTTTCCCAGGTGCCGGAAGCATAAGCAATTTTTCCCCCGAAATGTTCTTTCAATATGTTGACTGCCCTTTTTAAAAAGCGGTTCAAACGCTTGTTATACGATCTTTTTAATCCGATCTTATTCTTTAGAATGCTTAGCGGGCTGAACAGACTGCTCATTCTTTTTTCGCCGGTATCTCCTTTTATGAATCCTTCGGTAAACAAACTCAGTTCACAGCCGGCGACAAAAACCAGATTGCCGTATTGAAGTCTCAGTTTTTCTGCCGCCCCGGCAGCACGAATCAGGTAATACATCGTATCAGCCTGGCTTGCATATTGCAAAGCAGGAGAAAACCAAACTGTCATACCTGATTGAAGTGCGATTTCTGAAGCCAGCACGATCCGCTGGATATCCTGGCCTGAAATCCGGACCGCATTGCAATGAAGGGTATTCGTGATAATGTTCAATTCAAATTTAACATCGTCCAATAGAAAATTTTCACGGGTCAGCCCACCCGATAATCTTTTGGTCCCAACATCGTAGTTTATACCCCTCTGTTTCATACGCCAGTCCGATTGAATGATCAAATACACATCCAACATTCAAAACACATGCCTCAAAGGATTGGTTCTCAAAATAGAGTTATGAAACAGAATTCTAGACAGGTTTCAATTTGGCCGTAAAGTGACGGAGCATAGGAGCTTCTTCAATAACCTGGAGACCCTTTATTTTATTCCTTTCACTGAATACTTCAATAATTACTTCCGCCACATAATCAATATGGCTTTGGGTGTATACTCTTCGGGGAATGGCTAAACGGACAAGTTCCAGTTGGGCCGGAATGAGATCACCATTTGCATCATATTTGCCGAACATGAGTGATCCGATCTCCACGCCCCGGATTCCCCCGTGAAGATATAATGCGCCTACCAATGCCTGTCCGGGATATTGCGCAACGGGAATATGGGACAGAAAATTTTTGGCATCCAGGTACACAGCGTGTCCGCCTGCGGGCAGCATAATCGGCACCCCGGCTGAAGTCAATTTGTTAGCGAGGTATTCTATGCTCCGGATCCGGTATTGAAGATAATTTTCGTCCATAACCTCCTTCAAACCGATAGCGATTGCTTCCAGGTCACGGCCGGCAAGTCCCCCATAGGTTGGAAACCCTTCGGTAATAACAAGAAGATTTCTGCATTTCAGGGCGAGTGCCTCATCGTGCATTGCAAGGAAACCGCCTATATTGGCAAATGCATCTTTTTTCGCGCTCATCGTGCAACCATCAGCATAAGAAAAAAGTTCGTTTGCAATTTCAGAAACCTGTTTATCGTGATATCCCTGTTCGCGTAGTTTTATAAAATAGGAGTTCTCTGCAAAACGACAGGCATCAATAAAGAGCGGTATTTTATACCTAGTGCATATTTTTTTTACATCCCTGATGTTTTGCATACTAACGGGCTGACCACCGCCGGAATTATTGGTCACGGTGATAATACAAAGAGGAATATTCACCGCACCTTTGTCCTCAATAAATTTTTCAAGTAAAGCTGTATCCATATTCCCTTTGAAAGGTGAGGGAATACCCGGGTGCTTCCCTTCCTCGCAGATCAGATCAATTCCCTCGGCTCCGGAAAATTCGATATTGGCCCGGGTAGTATCAAACAATGTATTGCTCACAAAATATTTACCCTTACCCCCGAGAATGCTAAAAAGAATCTTTTCTGCCGCCCTGCCCTGGTGTGTCGGAATAACCAGTGGCATTCCGGTGATTTCCTGAATAGTTGTTTCAAAACGAAAAAAACTTGGACTCCCTGCATAGGATTCATCACCGTGCATAATGCCGGCCCACTGACTGCTGCTCATGGCACTCGTTCCACTGTCGGTCAGGAGGTCAATCAGCACATTTGCTGAATGAATCAGAAACGGGTTATAATATGCCTTCTCTAATATTGATTTGCGTTCTTCGGGAGTATTAAAATAAATAGGCTCGACAGATTTTATCCTGAATGGTTCAATAATTGTTTTCATCCAAAAACGATTTAATAAAGACGAACAGGGTTACTACAATAAAACGAGGGAGAATGAAAATTCAGGAGGGACGTCCGATAATGTTTTTCCAGATCTGCATGCCGCAAAGATATTGGTTATTTATCTTTTTTTGTACCCCGGACCGTCAGGCACGAAATAAGAATTAAACCCGCGAAGTTTCTTTATTTTTAGCACACCACTCCCCCACTGAATGACCAACAATAAGACGATTGCTGCATCCCGCTGGTACCGGCTCATCCCCGTTATATTCATTACCTATAGTCTGGCCTATCTGGACCGGGCAAATTTTGGCTTTGGGGCAGCGGGCGGAATGGCGGCAGACCTGCATATTTCCTCGAATATGTCGTCACTATTGGGCTCTTTGTTTTTTCTTGGTTATTTTTTCTTCCAGATACCCGGAACCATATATGCCTCCAGAAATAGCGCTAAGAAACTAATATTTTGGTCACTGATATGCTGGGGTTTGTCCGCGATGGCTACCGGACTAATTAACAATGTAAAAATTCTCCTCGTTATCCGGTTTATGCTTGGTGTATTTGAAAGTGCAGTATTTCCTTCCATGCTTGTTTTAATAAGCCGTTGGTTTACGAGAGAGGAACGGTCGAGGGCAAATACCCTGCTTATGTTCGGCAACCCGGTAACCATACTTTGGATGTCTATCATCTCCGGTTACCTGATTCATTCGATGGGCTGGAGATGGATGTTTATCTGGGAAGGTGTACCTGCGATCATCTGGGCCTTCTTCTGGTGGAAATTGGTAAATGATAAACCCGCAGAAGCTGGCTGGCTGACAGATCAGGAAAAGAAATCGCTGGAAGATTCGCTGCTCAAAGAGCAGGAAGTCATCAAGCCGGTAAAAAATTATATGACGGCATTTAAATCAAGAAGGATTATTTACCTCTGCCTTCTTTATGTACTTTGGAGCTTCGGTGTTTACGGATTCGTGATCTGGCTGCCTTCTATTATTCATGCTGCACCAGGTATCGGCATTGTAAAGACCGGCTGGCTCTCCGCTGTTCCTTACCTGGTATCCATCATCGCCATGATCATTGTTTCTTATTATTCTGACAAAACATTAAAAAGGAAAATTTTTATATGGCCCTGTTTTCTTCTCGGTGCCATCGCTTTTTATTGTTCCAATTTAGTGGGGCTGACAAATTTCTGGCTTTCGTTTGTTTTGCTCTGTATCGCAGGTATGACCATGTACATTCCTTATGGCCTCTTCTTCGCACATCTCACTGAAATATTACCTGCTAACGTTGCAGGTGCAGCCATTGCCCTGATTAACAGTTTTGGGGCCTTAGGCGCTTTTGCCGGATCCTACGCGGTTGGCTATTTAAATGGTGCTACCGGTGGATTCAACGCTTCCTATATTTTTATGGCTCTTTCCCTGCTCTTATCATCTGCTTTGGCATTCATCGCGATAAAAGAACCTGAAAAAAAAGCTGCAAATAAAATTCCGAGTAGAGAGTTATAAAATTATTGCCAGGGCCTGCCTCATTTTGTAGCTCCACAGGATTCCCTCATCGCTGCCAGGCCCGAAAGAAAACCGGAATTCGCCGTTCGGAAGAACTGAACGGATCCTTTACTTCCGCGTTATAATTTCGGTCCTCTTGCCTGCCATCGGAAAGTGAATTTTAACGCTCAAAATCAAAATTGAAATGGAACCAGCATTACAAAGAAGGGTTCAGCGTTATGGCTGGGACCGGGCATCATCTTTTTATGAATCTTTCTGGCAGGATCAGTTAAGGCCCGCGCAGAATCTGCTGCTGGAGCTGGCTGCCCTGCAACAGGGAGAATTTGTTCTGGATGTTGCATGTGGTACCGGACTGGTAAGTTTCCAGGCAGTCAGGAAGCTCGGTATTGGCGGGAGTTTGCTCGGTACCGATATTTCCGGAAAAATGGTTGACATCGCTACATCCATTGCCCTGCTAAAAAAAGAAAAACGTGCGCAGTTCGAATGGATGGATGCCGAAGATCTCGAGTTGGACAACAATTCTTTTGACGTAACGCTTTGTTCGCTGGGCCTTATGTATATGCCGGATCCCAGGAAAGCACTGGAGGAAATGAGAAGGGTATTGAAACCCGGTGGCCGTGCAATAGCAGCAGTCTGGGGGCCGAGAGAACAGTGCGGCTGGTCGGAAATCTTTGACATCGTGGACCAGCATGTTTCTTCGGAAGTCTGTCCGATGTTTTTCAATCTGGGAAGACCGCATATGCTCGAACTACATTTCAAAGCTGCGGGATTTAAACATATAAGCATACGCCGCATCCGCACAGTCCTGTATTATGAAGATGGTCAGCAGGCATTGGGTGCGGCTTTCGTTGGTGGTCCCGTGGCACAGGCATATCATAAATTCAGTGAAGAGACAAAACGCGAGGCTCATGCTGCTTACCTGCGTTCATTAATCCCATATAAAAAGGGGGAGAGTTATGAAGTACCCGCAGTTTTTGTGGTGGCAAGAGGTTATAATTCTTAAACTGAAGCAGGGATCATATTTCTATTGCAGGGAAATGGCAGTCTCCATATAGGCAAGTTCTTTTTCAACAAAATACATATCTATATCCCCAATACTTTTTGCTGAAATTTTTCCTCTGTAGAAGCAGGTATACTTTTCCTTCACAAGATTAAAAACAGCTTCAGAAATATTCACCATGCCGGGAAATCCGCTGCTTTCAATCCGGCTGGCAATATTGACCGTACTTCCCCATATATCGTATGCATATTTTTTTCTTCCCACTACACCGGCTACCACTGGTCCCACATGAATGCCAATTCTGAGCTCCCAGGCGGGCTGATTTAATGCCCTTCTTTTTTCATTCCAGTGTTTCATCCAGTCCCTTATTTCAAGAGCTGCCCGGACAATGTTTATAGGGTGTGAATCATTTTCAGTGGGAATGCCCCCGGCGCACATATAGGAATCACCGATTGTTTTTATTTTTTCGAGGTTGTACTTTTCAATGATATCATCGAAGGCGATAAAACATTCATTCAGCTCGGAAACTACTTCCTGGGGTGAAAGTGCATCAGCAATTACTGTAAATCCCTTGAAATCTGTGAACAAGACAGATACCTGATCATAATACCTGGGTGTGGCAACACCATTCATTTGCAATTCAGCGGCCACTTCAGAAGGTAAAATATTCAGCAACAACCCCTCGATTTCTGCTTTCTGTTTATCCAGAATGATATTCGTCTTTGCTTTGCTGCGGTAATTTCGATATATCACGAAGGCGATAAAGAAAATAAGGATCAATGCAGCAGAAATAAAAGCCTTCTGAATTTTCTGACTTCTCAAATCAAGTTCCTGGAGTGCCTTATCTTTTGTCAGGAGGTTTATCTGATTCTGTCTTGTTTGAATTTCGAAGTTGGATTGAAGAGCTGTCAGTTTGTCTGTGAGTGTTTGATTGCTCAGCGTATCGGAAAGATTACTAAAGAGCTTCTGGTATTTATAAGCGTTAACATAATCTCCCAGCTTTGAGTAGGATGCGGCAATACCTGCATAGGCATCGTTCAATTCCTTGTATGCGGGAATGATACGCGCAATGGAATCGGCTTTTTTATATACTTTAAGCCCGGTAAGGTAGTCTCCCTTATGATAATGAATATCTCCAAGTGAAATCAACGCCTGGGTCATGGCAAGTTTAGAATCAAATTGTTCTGCCATCCGATATGATTGTTCATCATATTTGATGGCATTTTCAAAATCCCCTCTTTTGGAATATACCAGACCGATGCCTCTTAAAGGAACAGGAATATTGATTGTATTTGAAAAAGCATCCATTGACTTCCTGTAATAGAACAGGGCTGAATCATCTTTATTCAGATCGCTGTATATTTCCCCCAGGTTTACACTGGCACCACCAATAATTATCTTGTCCCCAATTTCTTCGCTGATCATCAGAGCCTTTAGAAAAAATGCGAGCGCCTTATCAGTTGTTGCCCTTTTATTAAGGTAAACATTGGCAATGTTGGAATAAGCCGTCGCTATACCGCCTTTGTCGTTAATTTTCTCAGCTACCTCGAGAGATTTGAAATAATTTTCCAGTGCCTTGTCGTCGGTGCCATTTGTATAGTACACGGTGCCAAAATTATTTAGCATCCTTGCCTTGCTTTCCAAGTCTCCTATCGAATCATAAATATGAAGGGATTGACCGTAGTAATCGAGTGTAGCAGGTGTGTTTCCCTGAAAATAAAAAGCGACGCCAATGTTTTTCAACGCGAGTGCCCTGCCGGGATTAAACATCAGCTGTTGGGAAAGGTCTAGCGCCAGGTTGCCATAACGTTTAGCTTCTTCAGTTGATGAATCAAGGTAATAACTGCTAAGCTGAAGCAGGATACGAACTTTATTCGTATCTGCCTTCGCCATATTCAGGGCATTTTTTAAACTATCGGCAGTATGAATCTGAGAATACCCTGAAAAAGAAAAGGCTATGAATATTAAAAAAAATAATTGGGTTTTAATTTTCATAAATTCAATCCGCCTCCTAATATATCGAATTCATTGGATTAATAACACGTAAATCTTTTCTGCTTACATCTTCACCACACGGAATATTTTAAAATTATCGTCTACCACCACCCGGATAAAATACATGCCGCTGCTCAACTTGCTCAGGTCCACCTGCAGACTATGATCTGTCATCAACTTTGCATTCATCTCATAAAATTTACCGTATGAATCAGAAAGCTGAACATTATTAGACGAAATGACGCCGTCTTTGACATAAATAGTAATCAACCCCTTTGTTGGATTCGGATATACCAATGTGGCGGGTGGTTCCGGTATATCTTCAGCCGTCTCGCTCGAAGCTACTGCAGACTGAACACCGGTCTGGGTAGTTCCTGTTCCTGAACTGCATTTGGCAGAAGTGGAACTCGCGACAGCCGCCGACGAGGAGCTATGATTTCCATTATAGGTTATTAGGGTCCAGGTCAGTTTCGTACCATCAAAATAGATCTTAAAATTCCCGCTGCCCAGCTGGAATACGATTGGCAGCTGACCACTATAGTGACCTGTAGTTGTAATTTGATTATTTACACCAACAGGCACATAGACAATCGTTGAGTTCGGATTATTATAGGAAAAATTTGCTGCATATGGAAAACCCGAAGGATCATTCGTAAGTGGTTGAACACAGTCTAGTTTGGGCACTACGTTTTTGCCATTGTCATTATTTACATACAAGATACCTGGTTGATAAACGATGGCATAATTACCCTGATAGCTCAATTGCAATCCATAAGGGGTTATGACATAAATGCCAGGCTGTTCTTTGTTGTAATTGGGGTTTACCGAATACGAAGGTCCGCCTGTTACCGTATTATTTTCGCCGTTTCGGAATCCTGTAATGGTAGAAGTAAACGCGGGCAGGTCATCGTCATCATTGATACCTTTGTCGTCTGCCTTTACAAATAAGTTAGCAGGTGCAATATGCAATGTACCCGGGATATTTTGAATAGTATAGTTAGTCGCCGCCCCTCCATTCAAATTAATGGGGTATGCGCCAACCGGTGAAAGTGCAGTTGCTCCTGTAGTTGCAATAGGCGGCGTTATTTTAACAGGCCCGTCTCCATTCAGGAAACCGTTGTATGATATCGTGAACAAAGGGTTAGGATCGCCGTAAAATCTGGAAGTATCACGAACAGTTGCCTGGAGCAGGGTCTTGCCCACTGTAAGATTACCTGTCTTATACACCAGAATATAATTGGAGGGCGTAATAAATGTCGCCCCGCCGGGCACAATTTTGTAGTTTCCTGCATTAAGTGATCCATTCACCGGGTTACCAGTTGCATCTGTCAATGAATTGGTAGGCAGAGAGGAAAAAACATTTCCGATAGAGTCCCGGTATTGAAATCCATAAACAGAATCAGTGTAAATAGGTATACCTCCATAGATCACACTAGTATCAACTGCTTTAACAGTGAGCGTAGCTGGTCTGATCGTAAGATGGCCCAAACCATAAGTAATCTCATAGTTATTTGACAACATAGCGGCGGGCACGATCGTATTTACCCCGGCCGTGAGTCCGGTTAACATATTGATGGATTTTGGGGTCGAAATACTGTCAGCAACAAGGTCAGCAGTATCCACAATTACTGCCAGCTGATTATTGCTCGTATCTGAAACATTTGAACTGTTCAGAATGGGAGTGCCTCTCGTAATGGCAAAACCATTCAGAACACTGGTGCCACGTGTAATTGCAAATCCGCTTAGAAGAGCCCTTCCATTTACCAAACTTACATTTGAAGAGTCCGCTTCGTAATTAATGATGGTTTGTGCAGGAACAGTTACCGTTCTCAGCGTATCGTTATAAACTGTCGGGCTGGTGCTTGGCGCTGGTATACCATTGGTGATCGCAAAGCTCCTTGTTATTGCAAAGCCCCTGGTGATGGCAAACCCCCTGGTAATTGCAAATCCGCTCGCCATAATGCTCAAATGATCGAGATCCGCATCGGTAAGCGGCTGTGTCCTCGTAATGGCAAAACCATTTACGAGTGCAAAAACAGAATCGATCAGTGTTGAATGATGAATACTTTTTATCGAATTCAGGAATGTCGCTTTTTCGTTATTCGCAATATTGGAGTCGGCATAAGCATAGTTGAAGGCAATGTTACCAATCTTGTCACCATACGTCAGGGTGGTGTCTCTTGGCGTAATCAGCAGGGGCATTTTATCAACGGAAAGAATCCCGTCGTTGAAAATATAATTATATGTTTCTAACAAACCCAGATCAACTGGATTGGAAGTGCTTAGCGGTCGGTGAATGGTAGGCCGTATAAAATACACTCCCACATTGGAACTGCTGGTGGCAAGTGTTGAGTAATCCAGGCTGTCCAGCCGTAATTGGGAAAATGTAAGGCCGGTGTTTTGGATCGGCACGCTATCTATGAGAACAGTGGCGGTAAAATGCGGCAGTTTTTCCGAATACTTCTTCGCCTTGTTGTCGGCTCTAACAATAATCGTCTTCTTAATAGGGGAAAAGAAAAACAGCGTATCAGAATAACCGCCATCATTACCATTGGGTGAAATTGATTTGGTGAATACCTGGATGGCCGGATTGCCGGTGAAAGTTGGAACTGTGGCTGAAGCCTTAGTAGAACTTATCAATGTAGTTGGCAATGGCTGACCCCGCAAGGTTACTACAGAATTTGAATTTAGATAATTTCCTTCAACGGTGACCTTAAACGGTTGAGTACCGGGTTTTATAGATGTGTCCTGTAATATTAGTTTCGTGATAACAGGAACCGGTGATGCAAAAGTCTTCATTGAAGAATCCGCCTGAATCAATCCATATCCGGTTACAGCATTATAACCGGCCGGTCCGTTTTGAAGGGCGGTGGACTGTAACAGGCTTCTCATTTGAGTCGGGTTGAGTCTTTGACTGGCATACTTCAGCCTTCCTTCCATTAACAGAGCCGCCACCCCGGCAGCCTGAGGGGCTGCACAGGAGGTTCCAAAAAAACTGGGAAAGGGTGTGCCGCTGATATTGATTGATCCAAAATTTACGGTAGTGCTCACACCATCCGGCGCTACAAAGTCAGGTTTATTTCGTAAGACCCCATTCACAGGTGTTCCTCCATAGGATGAGAAAGTTTCCATTTGAAAAGGGCTCACCCCGTAAGCAGGTGTTTTCGTATAACGGGCAGCCCCAACCGACATAACCCCCGTAGCATTGGAATGCCCCACAATGGTAGAAGTCCCCGTGTTGAAATTGTTGATCGTCAGATTCCCGCGGAATACGATATACTTGAATTGAATATTGCCGGAGCCGGCCGCGCGCACAATCATGATATTGGTAGTTGCGTTCGCCGTTACCGTAAATGGCATTACTTCCAAAGGATCTCCGCCAATATTATTCCTATTGAAACCAAATAAAGTTCGCCCTGTCGTATCGGTTAAGTAAATATCTAAATCGTTTACAGTACCAGTGGTAGTTTGGCCTAGTGAATAGATAGAATCCTGCCATTGAAGGACGATTGTATAGGTTCCTGGGGTGAGTGAAATACTTTGATAAATACTTCCACCAAAATTATGAGCTGTGCCGATTATTCCCGCAGGAGCGGCTACCCCATTGTAGAGGCTTCCATAGGATGATGCTCCATTATTACCCGCAGCAGAAAAATAAGATACTCCCTTGCCCGCAACAAAATTCGCGGCCTGGGCTACAACACCATCCTGGAAAAAAGGTTCTGTTATATATGTCACGTCGTCCACGATTATATCACACGTGTCCTGCTGAAGTTGCAGGATACCCTGTGCAAAATCACCAGGACTGATGAATCCCGTTCTGAAATCCAGCGTGGCTTTCGGAGCAATCCCATGAACAACCTGCAACATTGCCCGTCCTTCGTCCGATGCTCTTCCGTATGGATATTCCGCGAAAACTTTTACCGGAACTGAATTACTGTCCGGATTATTTGCAGATCCGGGCAGGATTCCATTCGCCACATCTGCCTGCGCTGCCGTTCCAGTCAATGTATTGTAGCTATCGGAAATAACTCCGATCTTAACTTTCCTGCCGCCCAAATTGTACCCCTGTCGTACAAAATTGGAATGCATGACGGTATCTCCCTGAATGGGCAGGATACTTCCATTACTAAGCGGTGGAAAAAGCGGTCTGCAATAATCGATCATTGTGGGTAAACTATCCAGTTTTCTAAGGTTGGCAATCGGGTATACACCAGTAATGATTAGTGTATTGGGCCCGTTATTGACCAGGTTGGTCATTCCATAAGCCGGAGTTTGCAGCAACGAAAGCAAATTTTGGTATTGCCCAATCCTTGCAATCACTTCGATCTGAACCGTATTTTGGTTAATGATAAAAATAGTTTTCGCAGAATCCGTTACAAGACCAAAATTCTCATACAAAGAATTTAATTCAGAACCAATCAGATGGGTTGTCTTACCTCCGGAAGGTGGTGGGTAATAAGGTAGGATGTTTGGATTCATCAATCCAAAATTGGGTGAATAGTTGACGACAGAGTTACCCCCTATGCTGATTTGAGTTGCACTATAAAAAGCACCCACGCTCAAAGTGGCCTGGCTTCCAACACCAATATTGATCCCACCATATGGTGCCCATACCGTTCCAACCCATTTGGCTTTGTAAGACTGGTTTGAGCCCGAGGAAAGATTCCATGAATAAGGTCCGTAAGCACAGGTTGAACCCGTTCCATGGGTCTCGGTATATATCCTGGATGAACCACCGCCATTAAGGGTATCCACAGCGCAATCGTTCAGGTCTATATCTCCATATACATATATTCTTATGTCACCAGTCAGATTTTTAAAGTCAAATAAAAAGACATTGGAATTACCGGAATTCTTAATTGAATTAAATATATATGTACCTGGCCCGGAAAGAGTAACTACCTGCTTCCCTAAAAGACTCATTTTATCGTATGCACCGGGAACGATGGTTTGTGAGGTTGTAATGTTTTTAGTACCGGCGGCAGGAAAATTGGTTATCGCTGGCATCGATGGAAGAATAGGCAGGCTGGGAGTTCCGGTTAAATTACCTAATGTAGGAGTTGGTCCGGTATAAGTAGTGCCTGCCGGATGAGTAACTTTCCCGCTTACTGTTCCACCACTCACAACAATATTCCCCTGCACATCAATATTACCTTTCAACAGAGCACCGGTTCCAACATTTAGAATGGTTCCGGCTACTGTTGGACTATTGGCAGCGGTAATCCGGCCGCTAACTGAATTTCCACTGGAAAGTTTTATGGTTCCCCCGCTGTAAATATTTCCTGTAAAGGAGACGCTGCCTGTGGACTGCACAATTTTGTAGCTTCCTGTTGATCCTCCGTTGATGGAAACGGATGAACCAATATTTACAGCACAGGTGGTACAGGATCCGCTGCCACCGAAAATTGCAAAATCTGAAATTTTAAGCTGTTGGGCATCTACTAATAACGGAGCAATGCCGATGATCCCAAATAAAGCTATCCTTATAAAATGGCGCTGGGCAATTTCAGTCTTTGACATAAACAATCAGGGGTTAGGGAGCACAATAGAAACAGGGATCAGAGTATGGACTGAATAGATTTTATACGGCCAGCACAATCGTTAAAGGAATCCTCTTATTCGATAATCAGTTACTTCTAGTCTCTAAAAGTATTTAGAAGGATAAAGAGCGATCGGAAAAAATACCAGAAAGGATACAGAATAAAAAATTATCAAAAAACCGGAACCGATAATCTCACTTCCCTAGTATGGACCGGCAATCCTGAATTTTCTAAAACTATGAATTTAAATCTTATCCATCAAATTTCATGTTTAAACAGCTAATTACACTTATGATTGATTATCATAATATAATAATAATATAATCGCTTAAATACGGATTATTTATATCTGTAAATCGGTCTTGTCAAACAGGTCGGACCACCACCACCTTTAACACTAATCTCTTCTCCCCGGTAGACAGTCACTTTACAGCCGGCCCTTTCCAATTCAGATTTAGTATGGGGATTGCCATCTGTCATCAGGCACTCACGTGGTGAAAGCGCCAGCACATTACAGCCCATGGTTTCAAATTCTCTATCCGGAACCTCTATCAGCCGGTAACCGCGGTCCAAAAGGAGATTGCGGAATTTGATTGGCAATAAGGGTGAGTAAACGACAGCCAGGTCTTTATCTACCGGACTGAGAACAGACATCAGGTGAAAAACATCAGTCGGCCCTTTATAATGTGGTAATGCTACTGTGATGACTTCAACATCTAAAGGTTTCATTATGCTGGTCAACTGGCGAATACCTTCTTCATTCGTTCGATAAGAATGTCCTGCTGCCAGCAAATTTTCATCCAGCCAGGCTACATCACCACCCTCCAGGGTAGCCGGAGGAGAAATAACAGCAAGAACCGAAATTCCATTTTTTTCAAAAGCCTTTTTTACAGCCATGGGCTCATTCTTCCTCCCGGCTTTTCCCATATTGCAGATGATCATACCCCGGTTAGTGGCTATTGAAGCATCCCTGCAATAGACAGAATCCATATTGACTGAGTCATCCTGCGGCAACAAAAAACATTCTGTACCGGATAATTTCAATAGGGCCCGAAATTCCTCATATTCTATAACAGCTGTGCTAAAATCGGGTTTGCCAAGATAGTTTAATGATTTCCAGTCCTCTTCAATGTGAAAGTCATTTATAAAAGCGTGTTGCACCGGTTTCAGGACGATAAATTTTATTTTCCCGGTTTCAGAATGGGCTGTATAGCTCATGATTTCTTTAATATTTCATCGCCTATTTTTTGCCGGTGGCCGCCCAATAAATACCCGCATACAAAAAATTCAAAAATGAAGGATCCGAAAAAATAGTGGGCAAATGTCCAAGAGCCGTGTAGAAAGAACGGCCCCCGTCATAGTTGTGATACCAGGCAACCGGATGCATCTTTCCCATGCCTTCTCCCTTCTTATCACCCCATTGAACAACCGGATTATAACTGGTTTCGTCTACAGCCATGATATAATTCAAACCGGATATTTTTTCCTCGCCGAATTCGTACCATTCATCCGTCCATAATTTTTCTCCTGTAAATCCCTGGAGTCCTGGAAAACTGGCATCAATAACATTTAATCTGGCCGTCTGGATGACCGGGTGAATATGAAACATCCTTCCCACCAGTTTGGTATACCAATCCCAGTCGTATTCGGTATCGGAGGCGCTGTGAATGCCCACAAAACCTTTACCCGACTCTATAAACCGTTCCATCACTTTTTGCTGGGCAGTGTCAAAAATATCTCCTGTTGTATTTAAAAAAATAACTACCTGGAACTGGGCAAGATATTTATCAGTAAATCCTTTGGGATCCTCGTACAGCACAGCATCAAAAAAATTTCTCCTTCCCAATTCCTGGATAGCCAGAACACCGGCGTGCAGCGATTCGTGGTGCCAGCCACGCGTGGTGGTAACTATAAGTGCTTTGAATTGTTTCTGCTGAGCCTGAGCTCCCGCAATGCAGAAAATTTGCACAAGGAAAAAAAGTCTGATTGCCTTCATTTCATTTAATTTATTGGTGATCGTCAAAACGGCGAGAAGTTACCATTTTTTAAAGAAAATAGATTTCAAATTCCTATAAACCGTTGGATATATCACCGGATTCATTAACCGGGACACGAGAAATCAGGCAATTGACTTTTCGGTGATTGCCCGTAAATTTCCAGGGGAAAGATAAACCCCTGATTAAAGAAATGATTTTATTAATGTCCTACCTTGATATAACCCCATCCCTCCTGCTGTTTTGAAATGATTTCATAAATGCCATCCGGGACGACTTCCACTCCGGGCACAAGCTGGGAAGTTTCAATATTATTTCTTTTCATCGTCATGGCACATACTTTAAAAGATGCTTTGTTATCCGCGATGATTTTCTGTACAGCAGACTGCTGGGTCGAGCGGTCTTTTACCGCCAGATCCAGGCCCTGACCGTAAATTACAACCTCGAGCTTGGCATCGGGACTGGCACCGGTGATGAGTCCGATTTCGCGTATGATGGCCTGTTGATTGATCGTATCCCTGCTGGACATATCAAATACGACTTTATAATTTTTGCTTTGTGCTTTCGCAATGGTTGCCAGCAGAACAATTACGCAGAGGCTTAGATATTTTTTCATACTGAAAGTTTTGAGGTTTGTTGAATGAACATTTTGAAACCGGTTTGTAACCACCAGGTAAAACAAAAGTACAGGGGATTGATCGGCATTTTTTTAAAATTGTAGCTGAATTTTTATGGGCTTTCAAATCCAAATGTAAAACTTTGTTTTTCAATCACCTGTCATTAACCAACCAGAAGATTCCCTGGCGCTGACCTGTTAATTTTTTACCCTGTTTAATTCTTCTTCAGCACCGGTTGCTCTTTCCCTTTTGCCTTTCAATGCATTATTTCCAAAGCTATGTGTATAGGTAAGCTTATAGGATACTAACCTGAAATTAAAATTCCGGCTTACTGTTGCCTGGGAAAATGGTAGGTGTTCAATGAATCTGTAGTTACTTCCGGAATTGAATACATCATTTGCCGCAAATCGCACCACATCTTTTCCATTATGGAATTTTTTTTGAAGGCCGCCACCAAGTTGGTAATGGGGATCTCGTTTTGCAGTACCAACGTAACTGGCTGAGGAATACATGGCAGTAACCTCGAATGCAAAATCATTGGGTAGATTGATTCGCTGTGTCGTGTTGATGGTATAATCAAAATTCTCTAACCGAACCGGCAGGTTATCATAAGCCGTATTAATCTGGCTCCAGTTTCCGACGAGATTATTTTGCATACTCCACCAGGAATTTACAATAAACGGAAGCGAAAAAGAGGCAGTCAGGTATTGCTTGTACTTAAAATTCCTGGAAGAAAGATATACGATATTGCTTATTGTATCGATCGTCCTTGTTTGAAAATAGAAATTGTCAATCGTATTTATCTCGTGGGTATAGCCGAGTGTGAAATTATAACTCCTGATACTGTAGCTAATCTGTATTGCGTTGGCGATCGCGGGTACAAGTGCAGGATTTCCTGAGTAATAAGTTTTAGGATCAAAATAAATTGTAAATGGTGCAAGGTCGTTGAATGCCGGGCGGGTGATGCGCCTGCTGTATGAAAAATTAACCTGATTGGAACCATTGAATTTTTTTGAAATAAAAAAGGTCGGAAAGAATTCCCCATATTTCCGGTTCACCATACGGGGTGTCTTTTCTGTTCCTAAGTTGGAAAATGTATATTCATATCTCAAACCCGCGGTTATGAAAGAGCTGGAATTGAAATTCAGGGTAACCGAAGTATATGCTGCCCCGATATTCTCCTTTAACAGGTATTTTGCAGATAGTCCCATATCCGGCACGTAAACGCCGCCGGTTAAATAGTTTACGCTGACGTCATTGACAAAATCAGACAGGGATAATTTTACACCGGATTCGAGCGTAATTTTTTTTCCCAGCGAAGCTGTATAATCAGAAGAAAAAACGCTTATATGGATAGGAGTTATTTTTTTGCCGGTCACATCCTGATGGTACAAAAAATCCTTTGAATGGTTGTAGTAATCTGTAGAATAAGTATTCGGATTATTGTCTTTATAATAAATGTAGTTTGCATCGATATAAAGCACTTTGCCTGGTTTAAAAGTGTGTTGAAAATTCAAATTGCCTGACAAATTTTGCCAGAGATTGATTTCAGGATCATCAACAGATTTTATGGTGGTATCCGGCAAATTATTGACGTTGACTATTGCTTCATTTTTAGCCAGCATCGTCCAGCGACTAATGTATCCACTCACCAAAACACCGAGGATGGATGAACGGTTCAACTGGTAATCCATTCCGATTCTTGCATTCTGAATGGTTCTGACAGCATCCCGGTCTGAATAAGACCTGTTGGAAATCAGATCTCCGGATCGCAGGTATTGTGAAAGAGCAGTAGTGGGTTGAAGGGTGTGCTCGTAATTAAAGGAATAGTCGCCGTAAAAATTAAATTTAGAATTCCTGTAGTTAAAATTACATCCCGCTGCACCCAATGGTCTGTCGCCATAACCGGCGGTAAGGAAATATGATCCGTTAAACCCTTCAAAAGGATTATTAATAAGAACAATATTTATATACCCGCCATTTCCACCCGCGTCATATTTAGAAGGCGGCGTGGTAATCAGTTCAATTTTCTCAATATTGCCGGCACTGATCCCCGACAACAACTGAACCACAGCATCAGCCGGCATATACGTGATCTTTCCGTTTATCATGATACCAACACCATTTTTACCATTTAGTGAGATACTGCTGTTCTCTCGGCTGATGGTTACTCCCGGTGATTTTTCCAGCACTTCGAGAGCGGTACCACCCGCATTGGTAATGCTGTTTCTGACATTGATTACCGTTCGGTCAATCTTCTGCTCAAACATGGGTTTTTTGGCCATCACGGTAACCTGATTTAATTGCCTGTCAGTGCGTGCAAGGCTAAGAGCGCCAAGGTCCAGTTCTTTTTTTTCGGCGGAGATCTCAAATTCTTTTGTGCGGCCCTGTTCCATTCCGGATACGGAGGCAGTAATATAGTATTTACCAACTCCGATCTGGTCGAAAAAATATTTTCCGGCGGAGTCAGCTATCATTCCCTTCACCAGGGAAGAATCAGAAGATTTCACTAAAAGTACATTCGCAAATTGGACCGTTCTGCCGCCGGAATCTTTTATCACGCCCTGTATGCGGCCAGTCTGTGCACAGGCGCCAATGAATAAGCCCGTGCTAAAAATTACCAGGCTGATTTTCCGTAGAATATTGAATAGATGTCGCATACAAAGTTCCCCAATTGTTAAAACCGGGTTGCAAAGTAGAAAAAGGGTGAGCTCCTTATTTAGGGAATTTCCGAACGGTCCCGTCATTCTGATTATCGGAAACGGCTGCCAGCGCGGATTGCAGCTACCCGGGTCGCCGGTCATATATTCGGAATCACCTTTAGGAAGATGATTATCCTAATGACTTCTGTACGGCTTTTAAAGACAACTATAAGCACCGTCAACTAATACATCACTGCCGGTCGTATAGCCGGAGGCGTTAGTTGCCATATATAAAACAGCCGGTATAAGCTCTTCCGGGTCTCCCATCCTGTGCAGGGGAATCAGTGGCATCCATGCGTCTTTCAGGGATTGCGGTGTATCCACCGACATGGGAGTAGCAATATACCCCGGACTGAGACTATTCACCCGTATATATGAATCGGCCCATTCGACGGCCAGTGATCTGGTGAGGTGAATCACGCCGGCTTTGGAGGCATTATAGGAAGCCTGCCACTGAGGAGTATTTACAATATTGCCGGACATGGAAGCCATATTAATAATGCTTCCGTGAATTCCATTTTCAATCATCAGTTTTCCTGCAGCACGCGCAACAATATATACGCCAGTGAGGTTCACATTTATGATTTGATTCCATTCGGCAAGGCTTGCACCCAGGGTATCTTTATGAATGCATGCACCCGCATTGTTAAATAAAATATCAACAGATCCCGAGCGGCTCATTACTTCTTTCAAAGCTTTCTCCACACCGACCTCATCGGTTACATCGACCTGGATACTGTATCCCATCCCACCGGCTTCCAGGATTGCGTTGACCGTCTCCGTCGCTTTGGAACGACTGAAGATCGCAACTTCAGCACCTGCTTTCGCCAAACCAATCGCTACCACCTGTCCGATACCCCTGCTGCCGCCGGTTACAACAACAACTTTTCCTTTTAATCCGAATAATTGTTCCAAATACATAAAAGTTATTTTAGAATTTTACCGTTATGAAAAGTTACAAATTAACCGGAAGCTATTTTCCAAAACTTTCTGATCATAGTGCGGATTCCCTGATGACTTTTATTCCAACATAAGTAACTTTATTACACTTAAAACTTCCCTACTTTCGCTTTTCATGCCAGACCGGATTTCAAAATGAAATTATATAAAACAACAGACGGAATATTGATAGAATGGAATGGTAACATTTATCCATCCGGATACACATCCTGGGATTTAATCATAAACAGGGATAATTTATACCAGGAGCTTCATGAAGAATTGGCCGGAATAAAAGCTACCGGCGGAATGGAAGTATTGAAAAAAACTAACCTGCAGGCACCGATTGAAAGCCAGGAGGTCTGGGCTGCGGGCGTGACTTATACCAGGAGCCGCGATGCGCGGATGGAAGAATCGAAAGATACCGGCGGCGGAAGTTTTTACGATAAGGTATACGATGCCTTCCGGCCCGAACTATTTTTTAAAGCAACGCCCCACCGCTGTGTGGGACCCGGAGGCAAAGTCAGAATCAGAAGAGATTCCACCTGGAATGTTCCCGAACCGGAATTAACCCTGGCCATAAACCGAAAGGGGAAAATTATCGGCTACACAATCGGGAATGATATGAGCAGCCGGAGTATAGAAGGGGAAAACCCGCTGTATCTTCCGCAAGCCAAGACCTACGACGGCTCGGC
>JGI1027J12803_100007379_pt1 | contig 20163 bp, 27 predicted proteins | sample IowNatreferecore_FD_12803 | JGI IMG/M metagenome (IMG submission 12803) | reverse complement strand
GGGGCAGCCGGTAGCTCAAGCTACGATCCGGCTGCAATGGAACAGGCAACCGATAAGCCGAACTTAGAGACGTTCAAAACGGCGGTGAGTGACGCGCAAGGCTCATCGATGGCGAGCGATTATTTCACTCGCAATCTCTGCGCGCGAGACTGGTGGTATTCGCGTTGGGATTATCAAACCGTGGACGGTCGCAAGTGGGGCGATCCACAGCGCGGCGTGGTGCCGTGGCCGTGGCCGGGATCGAGCGACACGCGCGTGCGGACCGTGGAGAAAGTCATCGGCCAACACCGGACCATCGGCACCTATGCGCTGCGTAACATGAAGATTCAATGCAAAAGCACCCGGCCAGCGCAGACGATCCGCGAGTCACAACAAGCCACCACGCTTCTTAACTGGATGCTCTTTACACACATGCAAGCCGAACTGCATCGCGAGCTGCGACTGGCGCTGGCGTGGCGCAACGGCTACGGCTCATCAATTATCAACGTCGATTGGAAGCAGACGCGTCGCATGGATTACATCGACGTGAATGTGATGGGGCTGCAAGAATTTGTTAACGAGCCTGCGGTAAAGCAATTCATCGGCGGCGCATCGAGCAATGTGCAAATTCCAATCGGTGAAAATCTCGACATCACCGATCTGCAGGAAATGATAATGGACCCCGCTTATGCGGATGATCTCTCGAAATTACTGGTAGCAGTTTCACACAACTACCTCACCCAAAACCAAGCGCGAGCCAAGCTGGATCAGCTCCGAGAAATTCGCACCGTCGAGATTCCGGTGCCCTACGTGTTTGAGTCGCGCCCGCGCTGGACCGCCATGCGGCCAATGGTGGACGTGCTCTTTCCCGCCTTTGCCGACGATCTACAACGGCAGGTGTGGTATGACCAAATCGAGTTTGTAAGCGAAACCGAGCTGCGCGATCGCGTCGAGACGGCAGGCTACAGCCAGGCATTTGTAAACGAAGCTCTCGAACATCGCGGCCCGAGCAGCGCGGGCGACTGGCGGCTTGTGACCGATGCCGAGCGCCGGGCCATCACGGGAGTCGGTCCGGCCAACATGGATAACGACATCGAGCTACATCACTTTTACACGCTCGTGAACGATCGCGGTGTGCCCGCGCGTTTCTGCACCGTGTTTCACATGGACGTGGACTTTGCAGGGAAGCATGAGCCAGCCGGATACGATCACGGCGAAGCATGCGTGCATCCGATGCGCTTCGAGATCGACGATCGCCCGATCCTTTCCAGCCGTGGGATCGCCGAGATCGCCTACACATGGGAACAGGAGCTAAAAACGCAATACGACGCGCAAGCCGATCGCACATCGCTTTCATTGCGCCCGCCACTGCTCACCACCTACGACCAAGTGCAAAAGATGAAGGAAGTCATCCAGCCGGGCGTGGTGATACCGATGCGAAAATTCGATGAAGCCGAGTGGCTCAAAATGCCACCTTACGATCAAGTCTCGATTCTCATCATTCAAGAAGTGGAAAAACGCATTCGCGATCACTTCGGCATCTTTGGCGAAGATGTCGATCCCGATCTCAAGAAATTGCGTCGCGAAGAATTTGTGGACGACATCTTGATTGAGCTGAAAGCGCCCACACAGCAAACGATGAAGCTCATGCGGCAATTTCTGCCCGATGATGAAGTCGCACAGGTGGTCGGCCCGCTTAACCGGCCATTCCACATCAGCCGCGCAGAGATTCAAGGCGAATGGGAAATTTCAGCCACGGTCGATTTGCGAAGTCTGGATTCCGATTTCTTGAAAGAGAAACTCGGTTATCTCTCGCAGCTCGCGCAGCTCGACACGATGGGACTGCTCGACAAGAGCGCGCTACTCAAATCCGGTGCCGAAGCGATCGACTACAGCTTTGCCGACATGGCGATTCAAAATCCGCAGGTCGCGACGCAAGCCGAGGTGCAAGACGAACAGCGCGCCGTCGATCTCATCATCGGCAGCGGACAGGATCAGCCTTTGCCACAGGGAGCGAACTACGGGCTGAGGCTGCAAACGCTGCAGGCGAAACAGCAAAGCATCATGACCAACCCGGCCACGATGCAAATCATCCAACAAAATCCCAAACTCATCCAAGTGCTGCTCAATCGCGCGCAGTATTACCAGCGGCAGCTACAGCAACAACAAAACGCGCAAATCGGGCGGATGCAGGTGACGCAAACCTTCAACAAGAATGCGCCACAGGTTTCGCAGCCATCGACCGCGATGATGAACGGTGAAAGCGGAGCGGGCGGCCCAATCGCGGCGCTGATGGGAGGTGGCGGCTATTGAGAACGGTAAAACTAATTTGGAAGCCGAGGATCAGCCGCAAAAAGCGCGCGGTGATGCTCGACTGGATTCGCAAGCACTACGATACCGCGCGTGATCGCGGCGAGTTTGTCGAGCTAAAGTCACCCAAAGACGACACCAAGTTTATCTGGATTTTCATGCTCAGTAAGACCTTTAAGGACTTGGAATGATGAACATCAGCGACGGCGCGATCCTATTTATCGCCTGCATACTGAGTTTCGGCGTCGGCTACATCACTGGGGCATTCAGGGTGACGCGCTTCGTTAGCCGGGAATTGAGCAAAGTGGAAACCGAGCTTGTGCGCCACAGAGAAGGCTTGGAGCAATTTTACTCCAAGTTAGGCGAAGGAAACGAGAAACCTTTATGACATGTTCAGTATGAAAAATCTGAGTGGCAGCGACTCATCGAGGCCGAAGCGGGGGAAAGCCCCGTATGCGCCCGAAACGCAAGTATCGAAAACCGCTGCATTCTTTATGACAGAAACAGTAGAACAAACAAAAACAGCGACAGCTCCGGTCCCCGCGCCCAACGAGGCGGAGCTACAGGAATTGGGGTTTGATAGAGCGGCCACGGTTCTCAGGGCACAGCGCGAAATGGCGCGAAAACTACGGATCGCGTTTGAGCATTTCCGCGTTGTAACACCGGAGCACCTAGCACGTTTTAACAGAGAGCTACGGGGCCGCACGGAGAAGCGAAGCCAGCTCAGCTACAGCTACACCTACGACCAGCTCGTGTTTACGCCGATCACGTTTTATGGAAACTGCCCGCCGCCCGAGGTGCTGGAAAAAGTGAGAGACGCGAAGAAGCTCGGTTGCTTCGATAGCTTCGAGGTGGCAACGATCGAGTCAGTCAAAGTGATTCCTGATCCGATCATCTTCGGCGTCATCCACGGCTGCCCGAACAAATACTTCGTGGCCCAATGGGATAACGATGTGAAGATCGAGGACATCTTGCGGGAGGATGAGGGTTAATGACTCAACCCCCGATCGATGAGTTAATCAGGGCGGAAATGGCCCGAATGAGAGAAATGGAGCGTGAGATGTTTGGAATGCCTCGCAAAAAGCCGCGCCAATCACCGGAAGATGACATAGATGCGATGCTCCCGAGAGACTTACTCAAATACTCCGAGAAAGTCGCACCCGAGCAGATCGAGAAACGCGTCGCAGAGATCGTGAAGAAGTGCACTGCGAAGCCGACTGACGGCCTTACGCCGGTCGGCACCTTGCAGCCTGCGGTGCGGCAAGCTCTGCAACAAGCGCAACAGCAAGGCTTCTTCTCATGAGAATCGGGCGAGTAGAGATTCGGTGGATTCGCGCTTTACCGTGGCGCGAATCCCCGATCTCCGGTCGTGATTTGACCGGCGCGTTTGCGGTTCCGAGCGATGAGCCGTGGTGGCTCGCGGTCCATCAGATCATCGATCAAGCCGAGGAAGAAACGATCAGAGGGGCACGGATGCGCACTCAGATAACCAATGCCTGTATCGCGGCGGTAGGTGCAGGCGAAGGTGTCGATCTCGTAAGAACGAAACTGCATGACGCCCGGGCCATCGCTCTAAAAAGCAAAGATCAATTTGAAAGCGGAGCATACGTGTGAAAGCGAGGTGAGAAGAATGCCAAAGGGAACAAAGGTGCACAAAGTCTATGACGCGCTGCGACGGGAAGGAATGCCGAAAGGCAAAGCCGCCCGCATCTCGCAAGCAAAAACAGGGCAAGCGTTAGCGACAGGGAAACCACCAAAACACAAGAAAGGAAAGAGATAGGCGTGAGTTTTATGGGTGTGCAAGTAATGGCAACAAAGCCGCGCAGCGCACTGTGTAAGCGATCGGCTCTGATGCGCTGGACTGGGTGGAGCGAGGAATATATCGCCCTACTTGTGAAAGAAGGCAGGCTCAGAACATGGCGGCTGCGCGAGAATTGTAAGCCGCTCTACTTCGTCGATTCAGCGCAACAGATTCTCGATGGCGGATGAAAAGAGCAGTGAGAGAGGAGCGATCGATCCAGCGGATCATCCGAATGGACCCCGATAAGCTCCCCTTTTTCCAGAAAATCTTGTGGCTGATTATCGTTGTAATCGAGTGGCAGATCAAAAAATGGGAAAAAGAAGAAGATGAATCTTGAACTTGAATCGACTGAAAGACTCTTACGAATGCGCGACGATTTCCGCGCCAGCTCGCAGACGCGAAAGGCGATCGAGCAAGAGCTGGCGCGGCGCGTAATAGTTCTCGATGACGACACCGAGACGCTTCCCTTATTTGGTAACGAGTTAGAGAACAGGGAGGGAGGTGAAGTCTTATGAGCTTACTCACCATCTTCTATTGGGTGTTGCTGCTTCTCATTGCCGTTGGCGCGTTAGCGCCCGGTAGTTGGGAGTATTGGCCGCGAGCAAACGCGATTGTAACACTCGTCTTGTTCATTATCATCGGAATCAAATTGATGAAGCCCGAATGGTGAATCCGCTTTCAAGATGATCGAAATCGCAATGCCAGATGGCTTATATCGCGTCAAAGCCGCAACGTTTGTTGCAGGCTTTGTTGTAGAAAATGGGCGCGTGATTCTTTGCGCGCCCATTTTGCGAAAAAAATTGAAGTATTGGGCTCGATTCGCCGTGCGCGTTTGCGCCGACCCTGTTAAAAAAGTCGATTTAACGCCGAAAAACGCCGATTTACTTTAGCCCGCTCTTGTAAGAGGGCGCTTCCCCGTGAGAAGCCTCATTTCTATGAGGCGCTTCTCAGATTCCACCTGCGGCATCGAAAGGTGCGCGACCGTGAATCTGTGTGTCCACTTGGGAGGATTGTCCCATGCCTGAGCCTGCACAAAAGGCCGTTCAAGGGGAGCAGGACGCCAAAAATGCTACCACTCCGCAGCAAGCAGCTACGGATAAACCAACGACGACGACAAAGCAGAGCGAGTCTAAGAGCGAGTTCAAAGGTGTAATGGACTTGCTGGATATTCCCGCCGAAGTCCAATCACAGGTTGAACCGAAGGCCGAGGAAACAAAAGCCGAGCCTGAGAAGCCAGCGGAAAAAAAACCGGGTGAAACAGCGGAACCGGAAACCGAGCCCGAGGAAAAACCGGAGGTAGAGGAAACCGATACCGAAGAAGAAGATGAGACAGAAAAGCCAGCCGCCGAGGCTGAGCCGCAGAAACTCGATAAGAGACAGAAGCGGATCAACCGGCTAACAAGGCAACGCAATGATGCCCTAGACAAGATCGATGCGTTAGAGAGACAGCTCGCCGAGGCGCAAGGCCAAAAAAAGGAAGGCAAGCCTTCCACCTTGATTCCGAGCGCGAGCCCACGGCTGGCACACATCGCCGATGAAGCCCAGTTAAACCGGGAACTGGCGAAAGCCGAAGCCGTGATGGATTGGTGCGACGAAAACCCCGAGGGAAAGGGTTTGAGTCTTAACTCGATTGATCCTGAGTATAAGCAGCAATACGATGATGGTGAGCTGACACAACAAGAGGCGTTACAGAAAACCGTCGGCAAGTGGCGGCGAGAATCTGAAAAGCTCGTGATTGGCGCACCGAATCGGCGCGAAGAACTGCGCGCATACCGTGCAGGCAGGGATCACTTCGACGGGCTGGCCCGGGAGTATTGGCCGGAGCTGTTCGATAAGGGCAGCGAAGAACACCAGCTCGGGCAGGCGCTTCTCTCTCAGTTTCCCGCGATCAAGGCAGGGCCTAATGCGAATTATGCCATCGGGCTTGTGATTGAAGGTGCCAAAGCCTTACAGGAGAGAATCGATCGGGGGAAGAACGGGCAACGTGTCAGAGCGCATCGCGACATTAGCGAGCGCGTGTTTGAGCCGCGTGTGCCTCTAGCGCCACACACCGCAGAACCGCCTAGCCGCGAAGCTACGCCGTCGCCACAAAAGAGATTGAACGAGGCAATGAGCGACCTTGTGAGAGATGTTGACGGCGGCGCGGACTCATTAGCACAGGCATTTGCGGCACTGGATCAAGTGCATCAAACGCGGGCTACAAGCAGGACCCGAGTAAGCCGGTAACTTCTCAAAGCAGGGTGCTCCTTAAAGAAAGGAACACAATGCCAGCTTTAGTAGAGCCCGAGTTGGTCGGCAAACGACAGGATTTGTCGGATATGCTTTATGTGGCGGACCGGAAGGTAACGCCCGGCATCACGTCGATCAAAAAGGGCGAAAGACTCAGCAACATGCTCTACGACTTTATAGTCAAGAGCTACGGCGCTCGGAAGAAAGGTGGTGTCCCCGATGGGAAAGACGTGGACGCCTTCGATTCACAGACGCCACGACAAGCATTACAAGCACGCGGGGAGGTATTTCGTCGCGCGCCAATGGTGGGTTTCATCGCACAGAAGATGAGCCTTGCCGGTGGCGTCGCCGGATCGCCGAACCTGTTTAACGAGGCGCGCGCCGATCAACTGATCGAGCACAAGCGCGACATGGAGAAGGAGCTTTGGAGCAACCAAGACTCTCGACCGGATGATGGAGTAAGCGGCGCGCAGTTTAGAGGGTTTGGCCGGTGGATTTATGACGGCGTGAAAACGCTGACTCTAGCCACTGGCGATCTCTCGCCTGCGACCGGCTTTTACGAGCTGCCGGTGCCCGCGCAATGGCGCACACCGAGCAACCAAATCTTCACCGGCTCGATAGCCACGATGACCGAGGACCAATTCGCGGCCTTGATCCAAGCGAAATACGAAAACACGGGCGCAAGCAGCGATCTCCGTGGTTTTGTTACACCGCTTATCAAGAACCGCATTGGTTTCTTCTCGCGTTATACGCCTGATGTGACCGGCTACACGAGTAGTGTGCAGGTTACAACGGGAAGGCTGCAAGGGAACACGCTCTTTGGTCCCACGGTGGACGTTTACAAGTCTGACTGGGGCACCTTTGAACTGTTCCCGGTGTTGGTAGATTTCATGCCGACACCTTATACCGGGTTCTTCCTCGACATGGATCAGCCGCGCATTCGCAATGCCGGAACCTATGAGGAAAACGATCTGCCGAATCTCGGCGGCGGTCCTCGCGAGTTAATCCAATCGATCATCAGCCCGTTTGTGGGCGATCCACGAGCGCACGCGAAGATCGATGGCACAGCCTAGAAAGGAAAAGAGACAATGACAGTTAAACCTATATCTACAAACGAACAGGCTGGAAACCCGGGGATCACACACATCGCCACGATCACACACAAAGACTTGACGAACACGACGGCAGCAGCGGCACAGACGCTTACCATCGCGCCCCTCAAGGCAGGTGACATGATCGTGCGGGTGGCTTGGAGAATTAAGTCATACTTCAAGAACTCGGCGGACCCGGCCTTTAACAGCGACACGATGAGCGTGGGCGATGATGGTGGAGTCGCAACGCACATTGCCGCTGCGGAAGTCAATGGGAACGCGGCAACGCCAGTCAGGCAGGGCGTGAGTAACACGCTCGTGAGCTATGCGCTGGCGAACAACCTCAAAGTGACCTTCAACTCAATGGCGGCCAAAGCCCTTGATTCTCTGGATCAGGGCGAAGTTGAAATCCTCTTTGGAGTGCTGCGTCCCGCAGTGCTTGAAGAAGCCACGGCAGGGACAGCTTGAAAATCAGCCATCGACACAAAAAACGGAGTAAGCGGCCACCCCTAAAACGGGTGGCCGTTTCCCGAAAGAAACCCAAGAAAGGATTAAAAAAAATGTCATCACAACACAGCGAGAAGAAAGAGGATAAGGATAAGGATAAGGATAAGGATGAGAAGTCTGCACCGGGAGCTGACACCGTAGCTGGCGCGCCCACAGCGCGCTATGCAGCGGATGACAGCCAGGAAACCGCAAAGCCAGCTTCTCAGGAAGCCGTGCGCCCGGGCAAACCAAGCGACGAAACCTTGGAGCAACACAAAAAGCAACAAGAAGAAAAGAAACGCTTGATGGAAGCCGAGAAAAAAGCGGCGGACGAGAAGGAAAAGCAGGCCAAAGAGAAGGAAAACAAAGACAAGGAAAGCAAGAAATAAATTCGGGGCTTGAATGAGGCCGGGATCGGCGCGGCATCCGGTCCCGGTCCATTCAGGCAGGGGTAACATGGGAGCAGAAATAGATGATCCAGCCCTGCGCCTCGTATTAGAGGCCGGACCCAGCGGGCTCGCCTTCGCTGAAAAAACATTTCGCCTTGAGTTAGCTAAAAGCTGCGCGCAAGGGCCCTATCTCGAAGCGTGCAAACAAATCGCGCAGCAAGAGGTAGCCGACATGCACGCTGAAATCGAGGCGCTGAGCATCGCCATTGCCGCGACCGACTGGAAGGCGAGCAAGACACATATCCCCTACTGCCGGATACCGGCCAGCGTGATCCAAAAGATGAAAGACATCTACGGCGACGATTGCTGGCGGGACGAAGATTTCCTAGAGGACTTTCTAAAGCATCACCCCGGGCTGCGTGTGAACGTGAAACGCGGGATGCGCGGGCAGGAATACGTGAGGGGGCACTAACGTGATTAACCCTCAAAAGATCGTTCACATTAACACCAGTGCGATCACCACAGTCATCGACAGCACGGTTTACCTGCAAGCCATCGTGTTTAACTCGGTGAACGGCGGCACGAGCTGGCTGCTCACCATTCAAGATAAAGCAGCTACCCCGCACAAATTGATTGGTGCGTTCGTTCCTGCACCACCGAGCAGTGGCAGCGACGTGCTCATTAGAGACTGGACGCCGCCCCGCCCTATCCGCATGGAAGGCGGCATCGACATCGTAACCAGCGGCGCAACGCCGGGAGACGTGTGGGTGTGGCTTTGGTATTCCATGCAACCCGAACCGTTGCCATGAGAACTGTTACCTTGCAGTCTGTTTATCATGCGATCCTGCGGCGACATGGCTACGATCCAGTAGGTGACAGAGTAGGCCAAGACACCGCGCGAGCGATCGTCGAACACATCAACCAGCGGGTGCATACCGCATGGCGCACATGGCCCATTCCCGAGCTGACGAACACCGAGGAACGCGCTTACCGCACGGTTTGGAACGATAGCCGCCAGTTTCACTCAGAAGATGAGTTATTCTTTATCCCGAGCGCGAGCTATTACAAGGTGCTCACCGGCGTAACGCCGCCCGTGGGAACGCCACCGGCCACATTAGACCCCGTGGCGGGTTGGATCACTGACGCGACTTACTACGAGCCGCTGACCGTAATCGATACCTACATCGCTTACGATCAAACTTGTAAGAAACCAATCGAGCAAGTGCTCGGCGTTTACAGCCAAAACCCGCGCAACCGGCGCGTTGATCCTTACGGGCCATGCGGGCAAGGCATCTATCTGCTTTATCGACCGAGCGAAAAAGGCATCGACATCATCAGCCCGGGCGGACCCACGGTTTTCATTCACTATATGATCCCGCCGCCGACCTTCACCTTAAAGCCACACATCGACGGCAAGAGCTACGATCGCTCCGAGAGGGTTTTCTATCCGCCATTTGAGAATTGTTATCGATCGTTGGCGGACGCGAACACAACCGATCCGAGCGATCCGACTTATTGGACCCTTGAGCCATTTCCAGCCGTCCTAGCTAGCTACGTCAAAGCGGGTGCCTATTCCGATTGTCTGCGCGAAACCTTTGACAAGCCAGACCTGCAAACCCGCACGGCACTGGCAACGGCTGCAGCGGCGGAAGCGGAAGATTATTTGCGCCGGGAAATCGACAAGTTAACTGCAGAGCGGCAACTGCATTTCTATACCCGGCCCTTTTATTATCCTGCCGGTATTTACGTCACTCAGCCGTGGACCGGCTACACCGTGAGCGAGCTAACGGATGAGTGCGAGGAAGATTGGACTTACCCGCCGCCGCCGCCAGCGAAAAGCGCAGACTGGATATATCGGAGGGACATCAAGAGCCTGAGGGGGCCCGAGCAACCATCATTGAGCAGCCTGCCGAGCACGGGCTTCGCGATCGGCACAAAGATTGAGATCGTGATCGCCAATCAAGGCCAGGAATTTCAAGTGCGGGCAGGCGCGGCTGATCCCGCCGACCCGGGCCATGTCGCCTTCGATGATTACGACCCCGTGACCAATAACAAACACGCCGAGAAAGTGGCATGACAAAGCGAAACCAAAATCTCTTGTATGCCGTAATCGTGGCGCTTTGCCTGCTCGTGCTGGTGATGTGCGGGCGCACCGTGCTTGGCGACGAACCAATCATGTTAAACACGAAGGATCACAAGGTCACGACCCCGACGACCATCGACTTTAGCACGGCCACGCTGCTCGGTTTACCCGCTACACCTGCCTCGAATGGATTGCCCACGGGCGGCACAGCGGGCCAATACCTGCAAAAGAAAAGCACGACAAATTACGATACCCAATGGATCACGCTTACTCTGCCGGTCACGAGCGTCTTTGGCCGGACAGGTGCGGTCGTTGCCGCGAGCGGTGATTACACCGCAGCGCAGGTGACTAATGCTGCGGATATAACTGCTTCTAACACTTTCACTCAGCCGCAGTTTGCACCTTCGCTGGAAGGAACCAATACCAGTCGAAAATGGTTTCTCGGCAATTATCCCGGCGCGCCCAATAGCTACTGGGGCTTATGGCCGAGCACCAGTGCCGCGGAAACGCTGACTAATTGGAACCTTCTATGGGATGGCGCTAATTTCAGGGTAGGTTCGACGGGCGAAGTCCAGATCAGCATAAGCAACGTCAACACCGTCAGAGTGCAGTCCTACAAGGTGTCGATTGGTGCTGGAATCGCTCCGATTGCCAACACCAATCTCACTATCCAACCGGCGAACGACAGTTACGCGGGTATCAGGGTTAAAGCCAATTCGGCCACGCAGAGCGGCAACTTGCAGGAATGGCAGAATAGCTCGGGCGCAGTTATTTCATCAGTTAGTCCACAAGGCATCCTCTCAGGCTCGGGCGCCGTTCCCGCTGGTGGCACACTTGGGCAGGTATTCACCAAGAACAGCAATACGGATTACGATGCGGGTTGGGCGACACCGGCAGGTGGCAGCGTCCCCGGTGGTAGCCCAGGTCAACTCCAGTATAACAACGCCGGAGCACTCAACGGGGCGGCAGCACTTAGTTATGCGACCAGTGGAACGCTTCTTACCGATACGGCACAGGCCGCAACCGACATTCCCCTTGTGCTCAAGGGGGCGACTAGCCAGACCGCTAATATGTTTCAAATTCAGAACAGTCTTGGCGCGGTGGGGTTTTCGTTCAGTTTGACCGCTAACACGCTTCAAATTGGCGGGGCTAGTGGACTTATACTACAGGGAACTAATGTTACCGTGCCAGTCAACGGAGATGTTCGGGCTGCTGGCTTTGGAGCTTTTACGGTCACTAACGCAACTGCTGCCACTTCTGCCGCTACCAAGGTTCCATTAACAGTCAAAGGTTTCGCTTCGCAGAGCGCCAACTTACAGGAATGGAGGGATAGCGGTGGAACATCTCTTTCATCGGTGACGGCAGCGGGGGCATTTAATGGCCCCGGCGCAGTCCCGGCTGGTGGCATAACGGGACAGGCACTCACCAAGAACACTAACACAGATTACGATGTTGGGTGGGCGACACCGGCGGGCGGCGGCGGCACGGGCACAGTCACCAGCTTTAGCGCGGGCGATCTCTCCCCGCTTTTTACCACCACCGAGGCGACCGTTACCACCACGCCCGCGCTTTCGTTTGTTTTGTCCAATGCCGCTGCAAATTCGTGGTTTGGTAACGCTACGGCTTCATCTGCCGCGCCCGCCTATAATGGGGCAGCAGCTTTGACCGAGACGGACGATACAAACGTCACGCTGGCCCTGGGCGGGACACCTGCAACAGCACTGTTAAAAAGCGTCTCAATGACACTTGGCTGGACTGGGACGCTCTCACAAGCCCGTGGCGGCTTTGGAGCAAACATTACAAGCGTTGCCGCCAATACAGTTTACGGCAATCCGGCTGGCATTAGCGGCGCACCATCCTTCACTTCTTCGCCGCGTTTCACTGCGATTGCTAACCTTACCAGCAACGGGTTTGTAAAGACCGGAAGCAGCAACGGCACGCTCTCGGTCGATACCAGCACCTACCTTACCGGCAACCAAACCATCACGCTCACTGGCGATGCGACTGGGAGTGGCACTACTTCGATCGCCACCACGGTGGCCGCGAAGCTGCCCACGGGCGGCACGACAGGCCAGGTCTTGACCAAGACCAGCGCGACCAATTACGCCGCGAGTTGGCAAACACCGGCGACGGTGCCGGTGCTTCTCATCAATTCGTCCGTGGCAAACCAAACCGGGTTTGCAACCGACACCTACGTTACCGGATCGAACATCATCTACACGGCGGGGCAATGGGCGGTAGGTGGCACTTACCATTGCACTCTTGAGGTGAGTAAGACGGCGGCGGGAACCGCCACGCCAATAGTCACGCTTCGCGCCGGGACGACAGGCACAACTTCGGACGCTGCCGAAGTAGCTTTCACCTTCACCGCAGGCACGGCAGCAACCGATGATGCGACGATCGAGGTCTTTGCCACGATTCGCACAACCGGCGCGTCAGGAACCGGCGCAGGTGCCTGCAAAATCGTAACCAGCGGCGGCGGGTTTATCGGCGGAACGACCGCATGGACTCAGGTAAAAAGCTCAACGTCCGTGACGTGGGATACCACCACCTTCACGAACATCGGTGTCAGCCTCAATGGAGGCACAGGTTTCCAAGGAACAGTGCGCCTTGTCTCAGCGGAATATAAACAATGAGAATGATTCAAGAATACCCACTGGTGTTTAACACACAGCCACAAACCTTCTCCATCCAAGGATTCGACGAAGTGCTAAAGGTTGGCTTGAACCCTACGGGGAATATGTCCGTATGGGTGAGTGCCGATCCGAATGCTTCAGGACAACCCACTCAGATCACATTTCAAATGGTGGAAGCAGGGCAGCCAGTGCCAAACATCGGCACTTACATCGGCTCTGACACTATTAAACCCGACCCACTGCAAGGCACGGAACACACAATGTTTGTCTGGTCATCATGATGCACCGCCTAGATTTAAGCAACCGATCCACCACGGAAATCGTGGTGCTCCTATTCACCGTTTTGATCTGTGTCGTGATGGTAATCGTGACCACCGGAACCATCATCGCGAAAATCTGGCGACCCGAAATCGACACGGCGCGGCCAGCCGAAGCCATTAACAACATGCTTTCCACGATCATCGGCGCGCTGGTCGGGTTCATCTCTGGTCGTGCTTTCGGGAAGAAGGAGCAAGAGGAGATAAACAATGGCAAGACGACTTAGCGAACGAGGCAAAGCACACATCAAGGCGCACAAGCTCCTGCCGCTTCTGGTGATCGAAGGCGTGGTCATCTATTCCACGAAGCAAGGCGACTATATGTGTTTCGTGTCAGACCTCGATGTTTGCACGGACGGCACCGGCCCTCATCACGGCGATAAGTCGCCGCAGAATGAGACGGCTTATTACAACAACGGGAAATACCTCAATGCCGATAAAGACAAGTATGTGGTAATTCCGCCCCAGGTGCGCTCGATAGTCGAGCCCGTGGTAATGGGTTGTCAGGCGAAACTGACCCGACTCGACACCATGAAAAGCAGTCCGGCGCTCGTGGGCGAGATCGGTCCCGAGGATAAGACCGGCGAAGCGGCCTATTGCCTGTGCAAGCTGCTAAACCCGAAAGTGACAGCCAATAGCGGCGATTCAAGCCTGATCTATTTCTACGAGCTGTGGCCGGGTAAAGCCGCCGTGGTGGATGGCAAGACCTACAAACTGGAACCAGCATGAGAACCGCGAATTTCCGTGACGATGTGTTATGGGCGATCGCCTATAAAAACGGGCTCGATCCTGCCGTGGATTTCATGTCGGATGAAGCGGACGCCTACGCCAGTTTCATCAATGGATGGGTGCGTCGCCTTTATGACACGCAGGACGCCCCCGAGTGGACTTACACGCTCCAATACACGGTGCCATCCAACCACATTGTGCCTTATGACGCGCTGCCGGTAGCGTTGGCTGCCGGGATGCGCGCGCCGGTTAACATCGGGCGGGTTTTCAAGGTTTACCTCGCGGACCCCGATGCTACCCCATTCACGCCGATCGACACCCCTTTTAGGTTAACCGCGCAAGGCGTCCATGTCGGCTTTGAGCATGGCACTTATGTCTGGATCAAATTCATCCAGCAAACACCGCAGTTTACCGCGCGCGCATGGGACTCGCAGACTACCTACAAAAAAGGGCAACCGACTTACTCGCCGCAAACCGGGGAATGCTACAAATCCCGCAGCAACGCCAACACCGGGAATGATCCGGCCTTTACGCTCCAACGCGATCTCACGGTCGAAACGACGCAACAACTACAGCCACCGAATCCCGGCATAGCGGCAACCCCGCAAATCGTAGAGATAAAACTGGCATTGGCATCGAGCGACAGCCCAATCCCTGATCCGCCGCCTGCCAGCCGTGTCTTTACTATCGAGGTGCGACAACCGAGCACAAACGGCCCCGGCGCGGTCATTGCCACGACAAGCCACACAGCCACGGGCACGGAAAGTCTCGCCACTATCCTGAGCGCGCTACATACTTCACTTGCAGCCGATCCCGATCTGGCGAGCTGGACTCTTACCGAGAACGCGGGCACGCTCACACTCACAATCTCCGCGCCGCAAGCCTTTAGTATCAAGGCCACTTATAACACGGGCATCGTGGTGGAAAATCTGTCCATTAAACAAACGAGCAGCTATGTGCCAGCTATTCCAGCGGATGAAGGCTTGCCACAGCGCACCAAGCTGACTCTCACACAAGAGGACGTGATGCCGTGTGATTTCGTGCTGAGCTTTGTTACTCACGACAGCATCGAGCACTTGGCGATCTACCAAGCCACTTCCATCGATTCAAGCGTGCAAATCCTCGCAGGAATCGCGGCGGCGGTGCAGGCCGCAGCGGCCAGTGATCTTTTCTTTCTCAATTTCGGCGCACTTATCGATGAAAGCACTAACTCGATCACATTCTCCAAATTCGCCACGTTTAGCTTGACTGCCATCATCAACTGCGAGGGCTCGCCGTGGTGGGAGTATGTGCCTTTCCCCTTTGCGCTGGTGGACCCGGTAGTGACCGGGGCCTATGGCGATTCACTCAAAGAACAAGGGCAAGCCGACAAGGCCGCTCAGGAAGTGCAAGCCGTGCCGCTAGAACAAAGCGTGAGAACCAGCGCCAACCTTGCTCCGGCAAAGGATCGGGCCACGGATCAAGAACAACCGGATTACAATCGTTATGGCCGTTAGATTACTACGCGGTGATTTCTTCAAACTAGATGGCTTTGCCATTCAAGATTTCGAGGCGCTACCGATAGGGCCGGTGCAGGTGCCGGTGCCAGCTTACGGATTAGTCGATCTCTTTAGCGGCGCATCACTCAACGGGGGATGCAAGCTCGATTACGCCATCCTGTTACCAAGGGAGCAATGACGATGTTTTCGCGATCAAACTGCAATTAAACCGAGGAAAATAACAACTATGCCACTCACTATAATCAATGGCCCGTTCATCCGAGCGGGGGAATCTTTATCAGAACCGATTGACTGCACGGCGGGCCAAGTCGTGCGCATTACCATGCCCGGCGCGTGGGATGGTGATGCGGTGCTCTCATTCCAGTTCTCAACTGACGGCATTCTTTATAACGACATGTTCACACCTGAGGGGAAGGAAGTGATGCTTCGTGTCGTGCCCGGGACCGGCGTCCCGCTCTCCGCAGATAAAACCTTTTCGATTGCGTGGATTAAATTCCGCTCCGGCCATCGAGACGGTCCCATTGTGCAAAGTGCGGAGCGTGAATTTGCGGTTGCACTTTTGACCTAACTCAACTCTTGAAATGGCTGAAATCTATAGCAAAACTGTAGGGCCACCGGCCCCCGAGAAAACAACCATCCTCGATATTCGTGAAGGTGTGGTGCAGCCGTTTCAAGCGCCTGACTGGCTGGACCTACGCATCGGCATGTATCTCTCGCTCACCGATGTGAGCAATGACGATCTCATCACCGGCCTGACTGATTCTATCGCGGGCGATCCTCTGGCGAATCTCCCGGCCAAAGATCGCTACTGGATCGGAGTTAAAGACCGGACCAAAGCACTGCCCACTAATCCCGGCACCAAATTCATCGGGTTTAGTAACACCTTTGCGCTCGGGTATCAGGGCGGCGACACGCGCGGCGACAGCCAGCTTACCAGCTCCAATCGCGGGATCGCGGCAGGAACCGATTACTGGTGGCCGAATAACAGTCGGCAACGGAATTACTCTTTTGTGGTGCTCGATGGAGTGGGCCCGCGCGGTTACTTGCAAGACGGATTACAACAACACTTCCCGCAAAACGTCACCAACGCGGGCGGCTACGCGGTGTTACTCGGGTTTCGTCTGCAACGGGCGCAGCCGCACGATCGCCGGGTTACGATCGAGGTATTCAGCGACGGGCTGCACTCGGCAGACATGGCTTATACCAACGACCCGAGCAAGACCGCGCTGGAAACCGCGCTGGAAACGTGGACCACGCAGGTGCTCACCTTCGGGCCTATCGAGATGAGCGCCGTGCCTGATTCGCTGCATTGCTACTGGCCTTTCCGCAAATCGCGGCTGCGCATTCATAACTGGGGATTCTTAAAGGCAAAATGAGCCGCTACAAAAGTTACACACAGAAAGATAGCCAGTGGATGCTCGACGGCGACAACGGCTGGAAAGGGATCGACATGCTGCACGAGCCCGGCACCGTGCCACAGGGTTATCTTTGCAAAAGCGAAAACACCCGGCTACTCGATGGCGCGTGCCGCAAGCGCCCTGGCACCGGGTATCCCGGCGATTTCAATCCCGGCTTTCCCAATACCATTGTAGGCAGCGGAATTTACTCCAACCCCAACGGCGCAGAAGTAATGTTGGTAGCGACGGCAGGCGCGACCTACGTGTGGCTGCTCGTGTTCGGCAAGGACCCCGTTAAGATCAATTACTCGGCTACCGAGATTTCAAGCGGTCGCAATAACGGTTACGGGGCCGTGGAGTTTGTTCAATCATTCGATAAAGTGTTGTTGCTTCGCCGCCCGTTTCAGAGCGGGCAGACCGATCTCTACTGGGACGGCGACATAACTCATACTTGGCAAACAGTCACTTTGAGCGCCGAAGGGCTTAACCTGATCCCGTGGACATGGCACGGTGAGCCATTTCAAGATCGCGTGCTTCTCTATAGCGCCTACCTCGGCACTCGCGACGCCCGGGACTCGCTCTTTATGACGGACGTGAACGATTACAGCTCCTATGACAAGGCGATCGCCACCTTTCGCATTAACTCAGGCGAAGCCGATCTCATCACGCGGGTGATGGGTTACTTCAAGGGCGCGGCCATTATCTTCATGTATAAGTCCGTGCACATGCTGGAAAATTTCACCATTGATCCCATGCTTACCAGCCAGCGGGTGCTTTCGCCACGGCTCGGCTCTGCCGCGAACAAGATGCCGCTCTTAATCGGGCAGGAAGTCTATTTCGCCAGCGAACCGGGCGGCATCTACGCGTTGAGCGAAGTGCAAACCGAATCGATCAGCGTCGAGCCTTTGCCGGTGTCACTCAAAATCGATCCGGTGATCCGACGCATTAACTGGCCGACCTTGCACGCTTACGGCTGCAGCAACAAGCTCGGGCCCTACGCATTCTTTGCCGTCCCATTGGGAACCGTAACAAACGGTAACAACGCAATCCTTGTTCTTAACACCACCACGCGGGAATGGGAAGCAGCGCCGGACTGGTGGAACGACGACAGTTTCCGCATCCACGCTTTGCACGTCACGCTCTATAACGGCGTGCGCACGTTGTTCGGTGTCGATTATGTGGGAGCAAAAGTTTACGTGCTCTATCAGGGAATTGAGGATGAGATAAACGGCGACTCGATCCCGGTGCCTTACCTTATGGAAACGCGCGGCTACGTGGCGGGTGATCCGGCAGGGTTTAAGCGATTTCAGCGCGCCATCATCGGGGTATCGACCTATGACCCGGCTGCGCAGGTGACTTCCATCACAGACGGTTACAACGAGGAAAAGGAACTGGGAGAAATCACAAAAGACCGCTCCCGGTTTTACGTGCACGGTCACAAGGCATTCGATCCCTCGATGGATGATCCTACCGAGCCGAAGCGCGAAGATTACGCGACGATCGATGAAAGCCGGTTCGCGGCGGAAGATTTCGAGGCGCTGCCAGATGGGCCGCTCCCATTCATCCCGCCTACGCCGCTCGTGTTTAACGGCGTGATGCAGCAATCGCTCGAACGTTTCCGCATCCGGCAAAATGGGCGGTGGAGTAAAATCCGCGTCGAGAATGACAGCGGGATTTGCGACGTGATCGGTGTAGGCGTGGAAGCGATCCCGGCACAGGAAACCTTGAAGGTGGTGGCATGATAACAAACGAGCGCATCCTGAGACACATTCCACTGCGCAAGCCGACTGCACTCGACATTGCGGAGCGTTGTTATGAGCAGTGGATGGGTGAAGTCAGTTTCACTCAGGACTTAGCAAACTACCTCATCGATGGTGTAGTGATCTCGCGGCCTGATCTCTTTGGGATGGCGCGGATCGTGAACATCGCGCCGGAAGGCAGCAAGCCCGAGCCGGTGTGGTTTGTTCGCATGGCGGTAGGCAACCTTGTCGAGTTACTCGACGCGCTGCCTTATCGATTGCCAAAAATTTGTTTCTGCAGACGGAACGATGGGAGAATGCGCGTCTATTCATTTGAGACGCTAAGAAGGAAAGCAGCATACTGGAGGGAAAGAATATGGGCGGCGGCGGCGTAGATATACCACAACGGAGCTTCGGGCCTGAATGGCAGACAACTAAAAAGGGCTATCTCGGGCAGGAAAACCAGTATCTCAAATTTGCACAAAAGGACCCGCTTCTGGCGCAAGCGTATCCCTATGCCTTGCAAAGCCTGCAGGACGTAGGGCAATTCACCGGCCCGCTCACGCAGATGTTTAAGACCCTGCCATCCTCGCAGGATTTGATTAACCCGCTAATGGCGAGTTACAAGGGCTACCTCTCGCCACTCATTACCAGTGGCGGACAGCTCACCGGGCAAGAGCTACGCTCTGCGACACAGGACCCGCTCGCGCAGTTTGCCAGTCGCGGGAACGTGTTTAACCAAGCCGAGGCAGCGACGTTCATGAACCGGGACGCCATGCGCCGCCAGCGTTACAACGAGGCATTGCAACAAAGCCTTGCCACGGCCAGCGGCATAGAAGGTTTGCGCGGGCAAGACATCGCGCAGCGCACCGGGCTGGCCTCGGCAGTGCAAGGCTTGCGCGGTGGCGCGCTTAATCAGGTGCTCGGGACCGAGCGCGCTGGTGTGCAAAGTTTCTCGCAGCTCACAAATCCGATCCTCTCTTATCTCTCGGATTTATTCAGCTCAAATCAGAACGCGGCGGCAGCGCAATCGGTCGCTGGCGCAAACAAGAGCGGTGGCGCAATGGGCGGCGCACTCAGCTCGATTGGTTCGATCGCCAGCGCCGTGATCCCGATCATTGCCGCGAGCGATCTCGGGTTGAAAGAAAAGGTCCGCACGACTGGAAAGAAAACGCCCGAAGGCATCCCGATTAAAACGTTTTCCTATCGCGGCGATCCGCGCCGGTTCAAAGGCGTGATGGCACAAGACGTGGAGAAGGTGCGACCGGACGCTGTTTATACCCTGCCGGTAAGCGGTCACAAACTGGTGGCGATTAACGAACTTATCGGCGCGCCGTTTGAGGAAATAAAGAAAGCGAGGGCAGCATGACCATTCCAGAAAGTGCGTTATCAACGGCAAATGATTTGTATCAGATGGCGCTCGACATGGGCGCGAGCCCGCCGCTGGCAGGTTACTTGGTAGGCTCGGCCTATCAAGA
>JGI1027J12803_100076447_pt1 | contig 20264 bp, 13 predicted proteins | sample IowNatreferecore_FD_12803 | JGI IMG/M metagenome (IMG submission 12803) | reverse complement strand
ATGAACTGGGAGTGGAGAGATTGCAACTGATTAATGAAAGCGGTTTCCTTTTCTTTGTTTCGCTGTATGAGTAATACTTTATCACCGTCCGGCACAACGAGCTGATCCTTTCCAATGGAAGTAGTCTCGAATCCCTTGTATGAAAAAACCGGCTGGAAAAGAAGGTAATCTCCTTTTTCCTGCAACAGGATTTTTCTTTCCGGATCACCACTCTTCACTTCACGAATGAGTTCATTTTCGAACTCTACATGATATTCTTTCTGAAGCGGAATAATAAAATTGCGGAGCTGTTCAGGCCAGTCTGCTCTGGAGATGGTCATCCTGCCATCATTAAATTTTGAAATAATTGCAATGTCTTCCGGTTTGTCCCAGAGGTAAAGACAATTATTAAAAAATAAAATTACCTGGCTATTACACTTATTCTGGGTCAGATCAATCGATTGTCCGGTGATCCGCGTGAATGCCCGGATTTCAATATTATTTTTATTGGTGGAAACTTTGAATGAAGGACTTACGGGATCCGGTGAGAGATTTACCGTTTGCAGATTGGCTGTTTTAAACGGTTTGTGTCCGTTCAGGAAGAATATAAAAGGATTTTCGCTTAACTCACTGAAAAGCTTTCGGTAACGCGGATGGAGATATTCGATGATCAGCGCCTTGGTATCGTCGGGTAGTTCTTCTCCCTCCGTGTGAATAATATTCTCCCACATTCCACTGAACGGGGAATTGCGGTTCAGGTATTTATTTACTTCTGAATCCTGTGTCTTTCGAAGAGAAAGAACCAGTTGGCGGTCAGGCTCATTGAATTTTTCTGTATTTACAAATTTTGCGAGTTCCAGTTTTTCAATCTTACCAACATAAGCCGTTTGTTGTTCATTGCTTTCGCCGGTAATGGCATCGAGCAGGAAACCTGGATAGGAATCATGGTTGAAATTAAATACAACCCCCAGACGCTGAACGGAACCCATCCTTTGTTCGGGCTCCATGACTTCCTCTGCAACTTCATTTTCGATTTCAGGTTTTGGCCTGGATAACGCTGCCGGATTCACCCGTTTGATTGTCAGGTCCAGTACCCGGAGAAAGGGTTTGCCTTCTTTATAGGAAAATTCAAATTTTCCACTGAGGTCGTCAGACAAAGAATAGCCGTATGCTTCAAGTAGTTTATTTTTTTCCTTGTCCCAGTTACGTATTGTATCAAAATAGTATGATCCGTGAGCCTGCAACAGCTGAAGAAATAAAATCACTTTAGGCAGGCAAAGCGGATGATCTGTATCAGGAAAGGTTGAACTGGTGTCAAAATTTCTCTCTTCATTTTTACGGATCACCACGGGATAATTTATCCCGTCCAGTTCTACATTCGCCTTTACTGTTTCATCCGCCGCGAGAATAATGCTTGCTTTTTTAGACTGCAAAAATTTCGCAGCTTCTTCATACACTTCGCGGGAACAGAGGAGGCGGACGGTTTTCAAATCAATCGATTTCATCTTGATAACCGTATGTGACTGATCATACTTGATTTTTTCCGCCTTTAGCATATTTCTGTCGAGCAGTTCCTGTAATTGAATCAGAGCTGCTGCCTCGTGCCTGCAAATATCTCCGAGATTATAAGGGCAGCTGCATCGGACAGAAAGGGTTTTTGCATCCCTGAATTTTTGAACAAAAACTTTATAATAAGTGGAATAACTGTCGTCTTTGATCCGAAATGTAACGGTTTCAAACAGTTCGTCGTATTCAATGAGTTCAACGAATCCTATCGCGTGGATTTTTTTCCCCCGCCGGATTACTTCATCGGTTCCGTTCGTGTATACGTATTTAATAAGGTGCGGTAGGGCCATTCAGCTGTTCCTTTTTCTTATAGTCTTTTACCTGTTTGTCCGTTCAGAAAAGGCTAATCTGCAAAAGTAAAGGAAAAATATTATGACTTGAAAGTATAATAAAAGTTTTCCTGAATTTCTGAACTTTTGACAGCCCTTCGGGGAAGAAATCCAGTCAGAACGGCTAGTCGAACAGTATTTCCGTTTCCTCACGGGTATAAATGGTTCCCCACTACTATCCCGCCTTTCAGGGATGCCGGGCTGGGATCACATGGTTCAAAAGAATAACGGATTTTGACAACCGGAGTTTACATAATGATCACCGTCAACTATTAACAAATTGCAGTAAATATATTTCCCGTGGGCGGCATATATTTTCCATAAACTAACTGTAATTTCAATCCGGCCTCAGGCACCGGGCGGTTCCATTTTGGAATGGCATTTGACCTTATAACTTTGTATCCGGTCCTTCGCAAAGCGATCTTCATGACACGAAGCATTTTAATCATTCTGATTTTCAGCCAGTTTTTAAGTCCGTCAGCTATTTCCCAAAAGCTTCGTAAAGCCGATAAGGTAATTATAGCCGAACTCCAGACTGACATATCCTATTTATCTAACGACAAGCTGGAAGGCAGGAGATCGGGCTCAACGGGGGAAAACCTGGCATCCGCGTATATTAGCGATGGCTTTTCCAGGACAGGTCTTAAGCCAATGGGTGACAGCGGAACCTGGCTTCAGCGTTTCGAAATTTATGATGGCAGAGACATCAGTCATACGCGGTTCACCTTAAATAACGCAACGCTGACACTGACCAGTGAATATTTTCCATTGTCATTCAGCGCTTCCGGCAAGGTGGAAGGCTCCTCGGCAGTCGCTCTGCAGGAAAGTGGTTCACCCTGGTTTTATGATTTAAGGGATATCATGGATCAGGTCCAAACGAATCCTCATTTCGATCTGAATAAATTTCTGCGGGAAAAATCGAAGTTGTTTGAAAGTAAGGGAGCAACCGCTGTCATTTTTTATAACAGCTCAAAAGCAGATGACGGACTTGTGTTTGATCCGTCGGAAGGGATCATCCAGGAAAAAATCCCCGTAATTTATATTACTAAAGCGGGAAGAAAAAAATATCTTAAGGATATTTCCCAATCCCTCGATGTCGAAATCGATGTGGAGATGGAGGAGAAAAAAAGATGGGGCCATAATGTAATTGGATTGATGGATAATGGAGCGATTAATACAGTAGTAATCGGTGCGCATTACGATCATCTGGGTTTTGGTGAGGATGGAAATGCACTATATCATGGTCCTGACAAAGTATTTTTTCCAGGGGCCGACGATAATGCAAGCGGTACCGCCGCCGTCCTCGAACTCGCCCGACTGCTGAAAAAAACAAAAGGCCTGAAGTCAAATTATTTATTCGTTGCGTTTTCCGGTGAGGAATCTGGCCTGATCGGTTCAAAATATTTTACAAATCATTCACCGGTATCGCTGGAAAATATCAGTTATATGGTGAATATGGATATGATCGGCAGACTGAATGACAGCACCCATTTGCTGACAGTCGGAGGTTACGGTACTTCACCTCAGTGGTCAGACGTGATCAGCAATACACTCAATAAAAAAATTTTTATTCTGAATGCCGATTCGAGCGGCACCGGTCCCAGCGACCATACTTCCTTTTACCTGAAAAATATTCCGGTGTTATTTTTCTTTACGGGCATACACCCCGATTATCATAAGCCCACCGACCAGGCAGAAAAAATTAATTATGTGGGTGAATTGCAGGTAATCCGGCTCGTTTATGCCATTATCCAAAAGATGGATGGGGCGAATAAACCTGTTTTTGCAAAAACGCGTGACAAACAATTTGGCGTTGCACCGGCCTTTAATGTTGCGCTTGGCATTATGCCGGATTATAGTTTTCCCGGCAGCGGATTGCGGATTGATGCGATCAGTGAGGGTCGGCCGGCCGAGATTGCCGGTTTAAAAACAGGAGATATCATAACAAAAATGGGAGATTACAGCGTGAGTTCACTGGAGACATATATGGAAGCACTATCGAAATTCAACCGGGGAGATCAGGCAACCGTCGTATTTCTGAGAGGTAAGGACGAAATGAAAACGAACGTACTATTCAAATAATCCGATGAAACCGCTGAAACTCGATATGGACAACATGGAAGGGGATTTTTTTAATGGCTCGCGCCTCCTGGGCATCGTGGCACCATTAAAAGGATACCGGTTTTGCTGGCAATTGAATAGACAGATGAGGCTGGACTTCAGGATCACAAACCAGATAGAAATACCCATGATGAGGAAAAAACGGCAATACTATTTCACGGTATACGAATGCCCGGAGCCACATAAAACAATCACTCACTATTTATATAGCAATCAGAACGACGGAGAATATTTATTACCGGAATTCAGACACCTTGATTTTTTCTGGTTATTGAAAGGGGATGAAGTAACAGACTCACAGATTAATGAAATGATGGACGCTATCAGATCCATCACGGGTGTGCAGTTGGTTACTGAATTAACCCACACAAAAATCAGGCACAGGGAGCACCTGATATTTTAATTATAGAAATTATCAGCTATTCATACTGGCAAGGAATTCCTCATTGCTCTTGGTTCCCCGCATACGCTTGAGCAGTTCATTCATGGCTTCTTCAGTATTCATGTCGTTCAAATAAACGCGCAGAAGGTTCATACGCTGGAGAATCTCTCTTTCGAGCAGCAGATCGTCCCGGCGGGTGGAAGAGGCTACGAGGTCTATGGCCGGGAAAATGCGGCGGTTGGCCAGGCGACGGTCAAGCTGCAATTCCATATTTCCCGTTCCCTTGAATTCTTCAAAAATAACTTCATCCATCTTGGATCCCGTATCGATCAATGCAGTCGCGAGAATGGTCAGCGACCCGCCGTTTTCTATTTTGCGGGCGGCACCAAAAAACTGTTTGGGTTTTTGCATAGCGTTTGCTTCCACACCACCACTTAATACCTTACCGGACGCCGGAGCGACGGTATTGTGTGCACGAGCCAGTCGCGTGATTGAATCCAGGAGGATTACGACATCATGTCCGCATTCTACCAGTCGTTTTGCTTTCTGAAGAGCGACAGTGGAAACCTTCACATGTTTTTCAGCCGGTTCATCAAATGTTGATGCGATTACTTCCGCACGAACAGATCGTTCCATATCAGTCACTTCTTCCGGACGCTCATCCACCAGCACAATCATGAGGTAGCATTCGGGGTGATTGATAGCTATGGCGTTGGCAACCGCCTTCAGCAGCATGGTCTTACCCGTTTTCGGCTGCGAAACGATCAGGCCGCGCTGTCCTTTTCCAATTGGAGTAAACAGGTCGATAATACGGGTGGAAAAATCGGAAGGGCTTACAAAAAGATTTAGCTTTTCAAAAGGGAAAAGCGGTGTGAGATAGTCGAAAGGAACACGATCCCTGACTTCTTCCGGTGATTTGTTATTAATCGTTTCAACCTTTAGCAGGGCAAAATACTTTTCCCCTTCTTTAGGCGGACGAACTGATCCATATACTGTATCGCCGGTTTTTAAGCCAAATAATTTGATCTGTGAAGGGGATACATATACATCGTCGGGCGAAGACAGATAATTGTAATCGCTGCTCCGCAGAAAACCATATCCGTCAGGCATCATTTCCAAAACGCCTTCTGCCTGGATCACACCATCAAATTCAATATTGAAATTTTCATTCCGGCGCTGCGGATAAACTTTTTGGAGTTGATCACCATTCCCGGGACGTACCTGATCAGGAACTGTTCCATTTTCCTCATTACCTATTTCCTGCGATCCTTCAGCTTCAGAAACTTCAGGTTCTTCGGATTCTTCCTGGGGACGCTGCGCTACCGGCACCGGCCTGGTATGCGGGTGAGGTTTTGGAGCTTCTGCAGGAACGTGTATTTCTTCAGCCGCCTCGTCTTCCTTCCTCCGAAGTTTTTTGACGATGGGCTTTTCTTCCTTCTTTTTAATATCTTTTTTAGGTTCCGGCCTTTTCATTTTTTGCGAGTTGTCACCACTTTCCACGAAAGCTTCTTCACTGGAATTGGCAGTTGTGGTTTTTACAATGCGTTTGCGCTTTCGTTTATCATCATTATCATTTTCTGATTTATCACTGGGCGTTAGCGCCTGTTTATCTAATATCTTATAAACGAGTTCCTGTTTGTCGAGCTTTTTGGCAGCAGGGATTTTCAACTGCTCAGCAATATCGAGCAGTTCGGGAACGAGCATGTCGTTTAATTGGAGAATGTCGTACATAGGAAAACTTGAGAATACAGGAGTTAAACTGACCTGTAGAAAAGAATTGGTGAATGTATTTTGATTAAGGACGAGCGGAATGACCAAAACTGACGGTTGCGAGCAAAGGATAAGAACGAATCAGCCCGATTCCGATGCAATGATAATATAAAAACGGAAAATCTAAAAAAATATTTCAAGGATTATCTTTGCCGTCTTTATTCACCTGTTAGCCTGTTAATCTGATGTTTAACAAACGTATTAAAATCAAAGATGCCCTTGGAATGCCTCCGGGAAAAGAAGAAGTGACGGTCATGGGTTGGGTCAGAACCCTGCGAAACAACCAGTTTATTGCATTAAACGACGGTTCTTCCAATGAAAACCTCCAGGTAGTTCTCGAATTAGGCCGGTTTGATGAAAATCTGTTGAAGAAAATAACTACTGGAACTTCTATCCGGGCACAAGGATCTTTGGTGGAATCACCCGGAAAGGGCCAGCATGTTGAATTAAAAGCCACCCAGGTCGATATCCTGGGACTGTCGGATGCAGAAAAATTCCCGCTTCAGCCGAAAAAACACAGTCTTGAATTCCTGCGTGAAATTGCCCATCTCCGGTTTCGGACCAATACATTCGGATCCGTTTTTCGCCTGCGGCATGCACTCGCATTCGCTGTGCACCAGTTTTTCAATGAAAGGGGGTTTATTTACCTGCATACGCCTATAATTACAGCTTCGGATGCAGAAGGTGCAGGCGAAATGTTCAAAGTAACTACACTGTCGCTTGAAAATCCGCCGAGAAATGAAAAAGGAGAGGTGGAATTCAGTGATGATTTTTTCGGAAGGGCTACCAATCTTACGGTAAGTGGTCAACTGGAAGGGGAACTGGCTGCCATGGGTTTTTCTGATGTCTATACTTTCGGCCCTACATTCAGGGCGGAGAATTCAAACACCACAAGACACCTGGCAGAATTCTGGATGATTGAACCGGAAGTCGCTTTCAACGACCTGGAAGATAACATGAATCTGGCGGAGTCTTTTGTAAAGTATCTGATCGTTTATGTTTTGAAAAATAACCGTCCTGACCTGGAATTTTTGGACCAGCGTCTGGCGGAGGAAGAAAAACAAAAACCACAGGCGGAACGCAGTGAATTCGGGTTGTTGGAAAAGCTGGAAGCGGTAGCCAGTCAGGATTTTGAACGCATCACTTATACGCAGGCTATCGATATCCTCTTGCAGTCACCGGCTTATAAAAAGAAAAAATTCAAATATGAACTTTCCTGGGGCACAGACCTCCAAAGTGAACATGAGCGCTGGCTTGTGGAAAAGCATTTCAAAAAACCGGTGATCGTGACTGACTATCCGCGTGAGATCAAGGCTTTCTATATGCGACAGAATGATGACGGGAAAACTGTCGCGGCTATGGATATTCTGGCTCCGGGAATCGGAGAAATTGTAGGCGGTTCACAAAGAGAAGAAAGATTGGACTTGCTTGAAAACAGGATGCGCGAAATGAATATACCCGTCGGGCAAATGTGGTGGTACCTGGATACGCGACGTTTTGGTACGGTTCCACATGCGGGCTTCGGTCTGGGTTTTGAAAGAATGGTGCAGTTTGTTACAGGCATGACCAATATCCGCGATGTAATACCTTTTCCCCGAACTCCGAAAAACGCTGAGTTTTAATTCATATCTCCGATTTTAGATAATCCTGATGGGTTAACAACCTCTATTAATCCGGGTTTTTTGCCATTTATCATTTTTTTATCCGACCGGGATTTATTTCCTGCTTAGGTACGGGACTGATTTTCAGCCATTTATTAAATCACAGTCTCAATAGCTATGAAAAGTATTGACCTTTCTATGGTACTTTGTTTTGCATAGTACTAAATTACTCCTATATTTGTATTGCATTTAAAAAGCAAGACCATGAATATTGAAAATACACAAAGCCAGATGCGCAAAGGAATTCTGGAATTCTGTATCCTTTCCATCATCCGCCGGGGAGAGGCCTATCCCTCCGATATCGTAGAAGAAATGAAGTCGGCGAATCTGAATATCCTTGAAGGAACTTTATACCCTTTGCTTACACGATTGAAAAATGCTGACATGCTTACCTATCGCTGGGTGGAAAGTAACTCTGGACCTCCCCGAAAATATTTTTCCCTTACAGAAAAGGGCCTTGCCTTTTACCGGGAACTCGAAACAACATGGAAAGAACTGGCAAACGCAGTCGATGCCCTTGCAAACAGAAGTGAGAAAATATCCGAAAACCCATAGTCAAAACCTTAACAAACTCCAAATAAGCAAACAATGAAAAAGATCATCAATATAAATTTTCACAGCCGTGTGATACCGATTGAGGAAACGGCTTATGATATTTTACGCAAATACGTGGAGAGTTTGAAAAAACATTTTGCAGACGAAGAAGGCGGTGATGAAATTGTGAATGATATCGAAAATCGTTTTGCTGAACTTTTTTCAGACCGGCTCAAGAAAGGTGCTACCTGTATTACCGATGCGGATGTAAATGAAATCATCTCCAGCATGGGCCGTCCGGAAGATTTTGACCAGGATGAAAATACCGGCACAAACGGAAACACTAAGAATTACGGGACTGCCTCATCATTTGCGGACGAATCTGCATCAGGAGAGCCACGCCGGCTGTATCGTTCAGAGAACGACAAAATGCTCGGAGGTGTTTGCGGGGGACTCGCTGCATATCTTAGAATAGATCCATCGGTGGTGCGGATTATCTATGCAATACTCATTCTCGGAAGTTTCGGAACTGCCATCCTGCTTTATTTCATTTTATGGATCGCACTTCCGCCGAAATCCATGGCTACTTCCATTAAAAAGAGATTGTTCAGGGATCCTGATCACCGTGTTATTGGCGGAGTTGCCAGTGGTCTCGCAGCATATTTCAATGTTGAAATATGGATTCCGCGGATTATATTTTGTCTGCCACTCATATTCGGTGCACTGACTTCCATTTTCCGTCGTGCCTGGTTTGATTTCGATGGCCCGGGCCCCGTATTTTTCACCGGTGGCTTTGGAGGTACCCTGTTTGTAACATATATCATACTCTGGATCGTATTGCCGGAAGCTCTTACCGCTTCAGAAAAATTGGAAATGCGCGGTGAGAAAATCGATCTCGAATCAATTAAGAATACGATAAAAAGTGATCTCGAAGGATTTAAGCAAAAAGCTACCGCAGTTGGAGGAGAATTGAAGCAGAAAGCCGAACAATTTGGCAATGAAATGAAAGACAGATCCACCGCCCGCCGGGGTATAGGTCATGCAATCGGTGTTTTGTTCAAAGCGTTCTTTTTATTTATTTCGGTAATCATCACTTTCGCCCTGGTGATGGCCCTGATAGGAATACTCTTTACTGGTGCCGGCGTACTGCCCCTGAAGAATTATTTTATACAGGGTTTCTGGCAAAACATTTTAGCCTGGTCCGCGCTTATCTTCTTCCTGATTTTGCCCGTAATCGGTTTGTTGACCTGGCTGATCCGGCGGATTATAGGTGTAAGACGGGGAAGCAATTACCTCGGATATATTTTTGGAAGCCTGTGGGTAATTGGATTGATCAGCTTCATTTTTCTGATTGCTAATTTCAGCAGAAACTTCAGCTCACGTAATGGAGTAAAAAGCGAGATCAGTTTAAATGCCCCTCCAACCGGGAAACTGATTGTGAAAATGGATGAAACCAGACCGGACTTCTATGAGTCAGACTGGATGGGCATTAACTGGCGCCATAATGGACCATTCTTTGATGTTTCGGAAGACAGTGTGGTCATGAATAATGTGCGTATAGAAATCACTAAAAGTGAAGACAGCACCTGGCATATGGATCTTGAAAAAATGAGTCGTGGAAACACGACCGGGGAAGCGAAGAAAACTGCCGAAGAAATCAATTTCCAGTTTAACCAGAAAGATAGTCAGCTTATTCTTGGCCGTGGCTTTTCAATAACACCAAAACAACAGTTTCGCAATCAACAGGTAATGGTTGTGATTAAAATGCCGGTGGGGAAAAGGATCTATCTGTCCGAAAACCTGGACGAGTACCACTGGTTCACGATGAATAGAAAATGGAGGAATCGCGGAGTGAACACCGATTGGGAATTTACAGATGATCATGAAAATAACTGGGACGCCGATGTTGAATATATTATGACTGAACATGGGTTAGAGAGAACCTCAAAAAATCTTCGTACTGACGGCGGCGACGAAAATCAGAACAACAACGCAGTACCAGACAGCGCTCAAAAGAAAAAAGATAACAAAGGAGACTACCGTTATCATAAACCAAAAACCGCCAATGCCGTAAATATGCAGGATTCTCCTGAAAAAATTAATAACAAAAATCCTGAATCCACCGCCACCCTTGTTTTATTGACTAACCTGAGTTGATAATTGCAGCAGAATTAAATATGGCCACCCCGGGGTGGCCATATTATTTATTGGCTGCCTGCAACGCAAGTTTTAATTTCGCCCCCGGTTTCCTAATCATCAATAAGGTTATGAAAAGCACTCCATTCACACATAAGCATCTTGAGCTCGGAGCAAAAATGGCTGAATTTGCCGGTTATAATATGCCGATCAGCTATACGGGTATTAATGAGGAACACCTGTCTGTGCGGAATAATGCGGGAATCTTCGACGTCAGTCATATGGGAGAATTTATCCTGAAAGGCCCCAAGGCGCTGGATCTGATCCAAAGTGTTACGACCAACGATGCATCCAAATTATCTGACGGCCAGGCACAATATAGTTGTCTTCCCAACGAAACGGGCGGAATTGTAGATGACCTCCTGGTCTATTGCATCCGTAAGGACGAAGTATACATGCTGGTGGTTAATGCTTCCAATATCGAAAAAGACTGGAAATGGATTAAACGCCATAACACTGAAGTACAAATGGAAGATATATCTTCCAAAACCTGCCTGTTGGCTGTACAGGGACCAAATGCGACCAGGATTCTGCAGCCACTTACTTCCATGGACCTGATGAATCTGAAGTATTACAACTTCGTAAAGGGCACTTTCGCAGGGGTGAATAACGTGCTGGTCAGCGCAACAGGTTATACCGGTGCCGGGGGAGTGGAAATTTATTTTGAGGATAAAAACGCCTCAGCCGATATCATCTGGGATGCCATTTTTGAGGCAGGCAAATCCTATGGATTAAAGCCCGCCGGACTCGCTGCGCGCGATACCCTGCGACTGGAAATGGGTTACTGCTTATATGGTAATGATATTAACGATACAACCTCACCGATGGAAGCGGGGTTGGGTTGGATTACACGATTCACCAAACCTTTTGTGGGCCGGGAACTGATCGAAAAGATAAAAAAGGAGGGTGTTCAAAAAAAACTGGTCGGATTCGAATTGCTGGAGAAAGGTATACCGCGACATGGATACGAGATAAAGGATTTTTCAGGCATGCAGATCGGTGAGGTGACATCGGGTACCCAGTCACCTTCTTTAAACAAGGCGATCGGTCTGGGATACGTGCGCGAATCATTTTCAAACCCCGACGCAAAGATTTACATTAAGATAAGAGATAAACTTTTGCAGGCCCGCGTTGTCAAACTTCCTTTTTTGTCTTGAAAGCCCTTTATAATGGGGGGCGTACATTTTTTTACTGATTTTATTTTCAACACATGCCGAACGCAAAACCTTATTTATATACTTCCCTGTCTCCGGCTTTGCTTCATCTTTATAATGTTTCCCAGGCTACTGTGGTAATTATTGATGTCCTGCGCGCCACTACAACGATTGCCACTGCGCTGAATAACGGAGCCCGGTATATCGTTCCGGTGGACAGTGTGGCAAAATGTATCGAGCTGGGGCGGCAGATTAATTGTATTACCGCGGGAGAACGGGATGGTAAGATCGCAGAAGGCCTCAGTTATGGCAATTCACCGTTTGAATACACGCGTGATTTCATTAGCGGGAAGATACTTGTTCTTACAACCACCAACGGAACACGACTACTGCATATGGCGCTCGACAAGGGCGCACGTGAAATCGTGACTGGATCTTTTGCCAATCTGAAGGCGGTAACAGATTACCTGATTCAGCAAAAAAACAATGTTATCCTGGCTTGCGCGGCATGGAAAGACCGGATAAATATCGAAGACACATTATTTGCGGGAGCAGTGATAGAAAAGGTCCGGGAACATTTCACGATTGAATGCGATGCCAGTCATATCGCCGTTAACCTCTATCACAGGGCATCGGATGATCTTTTCAGTTTTATGAAAGAAAATAATGCTTCCCATTATAACCGTTTAATGGGCTTCGGCCTTGAAAAAGATATTCGCTACTGCCTTGAGCCAAACATGGCCAGTGTGCTCCCGATATATGAAGCAGGGAAACTAAAAATTTACTGAGACATTTCCCAGGCATCCATTTTTTTCGCGAAAATGTCGAGCGGCATACAACCGTCTTTCAGCACTTCGTCGTGGAAAGCGGCAATATTAAATTTATCACCCAGGTCATTCGTATATCGGGTTCTCAGATTTCGGATCACCATTGAACCTGTCTTGTAACTAAGCGCCTGGGAAGGAATAGCAATGTATCTTTCTATCTCTGCGGTGGCGCTCTGCTCACTGATGGCTTCATTTTCCATCATAAACTTAATCGCATCTTCGCGCGTCATTTTTTTCTGATGCATGGCTACATCCACCACGAGACGGATTGCTCGATGGATTTCATCCCCGAGTGCACCCATATACTGATAGGGATCGGTATATAAACCGAGTTCCTTGCCAAGGGATTCCGAATACAAAGCCCAGCCTTCCCCATAGGCGCCGTACCACCCAAACCGCCTGAATAGCGGAAGCAGCGTGTCTTCCATCTGAAGGGAATTCTGATAATGATGACCCGGTATCGCTTCATGCAGGAATAAGGATTCCATCCCCGACGTAGTATTATATTTAGTTGGATCCAGAATGGGCACATAAAAAATCCCTGGCCTGGTTCCACCGGGATCTCCTGCGATGTATTCGGCACTGGCACTGGCCGCGCGAAACGCTTCCGTTTGATGGATTTCAAATTTCATTTTTGGTGTGTGCCCGAAAAGTTTCGGCAGGTTCGGATCTATTGTGCGTTGAATCTTTTTAAAAGCACCCAGCACTTCTTCCGGAGTTTTATAAGGCATAAACCGGGGATCGGTTTTCATATATTCAAAAAAAGCTTCAAGATTACCGTTAAATCCGGTTTGCGACATGGTGGCCTCCATCTCGGCGCGGATTCTTTTAACTTCAGACAGACCGGTCTGATAAATTTCTTCCGGTGTTTTATCGGTTGTAGTCCAGTAACGGATTAAGAAGTTATAAAGCTTGTTCCCGTTTGGTAATGCATCAAATCCAATGCTCGCACGGCTACCGGGCAGGTATTCATTTTGAAGAAAATCAGCGAGTTTTTTATAAGAAGGCTCCAGGACCTGGGCGATAACTTTAGACAGATCGAAGGTGATCCTGGCTTTTTCTGAATCGCTGAAAGTTGCCGGAAGAAGAACTATCGGTGTATAGTAGATGCTTTTGGTGATATCCTGAGTAACCATTGACCGCATCTCCGGAATCATTTTTTCTACCAGGCAACGGGGAAGAATATACCCGTTCCTGAGTCCCTTTCTGAAGTATACGATAGCACTGTCAGTCCAGGCCTGGAAGCCTCCTGCGCGCTTAATCCAATTCTGGTAATCCTCTACCGTATGGAATGGCTGAATGCCGCTGCCACTGCCCATTTGACCCAGAAAGAGAGGAACGCCTTCGAACTGGTTAAAGGGCATATACTGGATATTCGGCATCGTGACATTATTGATAGCAAAATGCAGATCTATTCCTTCCAGGTTAATCTTCATCTCGCGAGCAAAAATATCATAACTGATACGGTCGTTCTGATTGAGTTTCTCACGGTCAAACTGGAGGATTTTATCAAGGTAAGAACCAAAAAAATGACGAAGGCTATCAAGGTAACTATCGGTAAAATCAACCGGTAACTGATCGTTATAGCCTTTAAAGCCGTTCTGGGTGGCTTCCAGCGGGAAGAGCCTCATCCGGTCGTTATAATAACTGTTTAAAACCTGGCCCATTTCCTTGTTATCAGGTATGGAGCGATCAGCATGCATGAGCTTACAGGATGAAAAAATGCAACAGACAAATAGAAATACATATGAAATAAATTTCATGCAGATAAAATTTGGGAAATAAAGCTAAGCATTTCGTATTTGACGAAAGAAGTACTAAATATTTTTAAGGATAGAATGCAAAGGAATTTATTTTTTCACATATCTTCGCCACACTGAAGCTGCTTATCCGGCTCTACGCCCGACCTTATGCATCCCGATCTCGTATTCATCAAAACACTATTTTATTAATAAAAGTCGCTCTGACAGTGGATTGGTACAACAATTGCTGTCTGCGTTATAGATTTTACACTTTTTAGCATAATCGATTATTCATTAATTTTTCTTAAAATGATTTTTATGAAGCTTAGGTACATTCTACTTTTCGCAGTTTCTTCCATGTTTCTTTTCTCCTGTGTGAGTAAAAAGAAATTTAACGAGATGCAGGCCCATATGCAGGCCCGTTTCGACTCTCTGAGTGCTGAATATGCAAAACTCCAGGGAGAACTGAAAACTTGTAACGACAACACTGCTTCCCTGACCTCAAAAAACACTGGTTTACAGGGGCAGATTGACGAATTGAACAAACAGGTTGCCTTCCTCAGGGAAAACAATACCCAGGCCCTGAAACAGCTGGAAGATATGTCTGTTATTTCCGGTTCTCAGGCTGAAAGCATCAAGAAATCGCTTGAAAATATTGGGGCAAAAGACGCTTACATCCGTGATCTGCAATCCGCAATGGCCCACAAGGATTCAATGAACATGGCTCTCGTCATGAACCTTAAAGGCGCTGTAGGCAATGCCAATGATTCTGATGTAAATATTAAAATAGAGAAAGGTGTCGTATTCATCGATATCTCCGACAAGATGCTTTTCAAGAGCGGAAGCTTTGTAGTATCCAAAGGTGCCAAGGACGTGCTGGCTAAAGTTGCAGCCGTACTCAAGAACCAGCCGGATGTTGAATTCATGGTTGAAGGAAACACAGACGATAAGGTATATCGCGGACACGAGAATTTAGTTGATAACTGGGATTTGAGCTGCAAACGTGCGACGTCAATTGTTCGCATACTCGCAAAAACATATGGAGTTCCTCCAGCGAAAATGACTGCCGCCGGTCGTGGTGAGTACTCTCCGTTAATGACAAACGATACCAAAGAAGGCCGTGCAGCCAACCGCCGCACAAGAATCGTGATCCTTCCACAACTGGATCAGTTCTTCAACTTACTTGAAACCAAAAAAGGCTAAATCAGCTACATAGGAAATCATTTTAGAGGTCCCCATTTTTGGGGACCTTTTTTTGTTTTAGTCCAATGTGGTAAAAATGGAATTGTGCCAATGAGGATATGTGAAAATTGAAGGAAAAATGATGGGAGGGGAATTGTGCAAATTGAGGGCATTTGAAAATTGAAGGAAAAATGATAAGAGGGGAATTTGCTGTTGGGGGACGGAAAACTAAAAGGGGAAGATTTAATGGAAAGAAATGATCAGAATTGGCCGGAGGATTGAATGTGAAAACTAAATGGGAAAAGATTTAATGGAAAGATAAGATCAAGATCGGACTTTAGGAAATGGAAGTATGGGAACCGGGGAAAGAAAAGCGAGTTCAGAAATTGTTTGAAAAAATTTCAATGTGGAAACATCTTCATTCCTCATTCAATTTTCACATATCCTCATTGGCACAATTCCATTTTTACCACATTACTAGAAGTGTCAGTATCCCCGCACATTTTTCCCCTCCATATAATTGATGAACGCCCTGTTTACGACACGGTTGCCGCCCGGTGTGGGGTAATTGCCTGTGAAATACCAGTCGCCTGTATTGGTGGGGCAGGCTTTATGAAGGGATTCAATGGTTTGATAAATGACCTGTACGGGAGTCCGGATATCAGGCGGTGTAATCAGCCCGGCAATTTTGTCGGAGATTTCCTGTGTGGTAAAAGGTTTATAAACCTGCCGTACAAAATTTTCGGTGTGCAACTGCCCGGTACGTTCAAGCTCTTTACAGTGTTCATAAATTTCCGTCAGGCATTTTTCTTTACCGCGTTCATGCATGAGCGTTATAGCTGCCCGGAAAGCAATAAAGTCGCCCAGCTTGCTCATATCAATTCCATAACAATCGGGATATCGTATTTGCGGAGCTGAGGAAACTATGATGATTTTTTTAGGCTCAAGCCTCGCCAGCATACGAACAATACTCTCCCTCAGCGTGGTTCCCCTGACAATCGAATCGTCGATTACCACCAGGGTATCGACATCCTTTTGCACAGTACCGTAAGTGATATCATAAACATGCTGCACCATTTCATTGCGGCTTACATCGGCCGTTATGAACGTGCGCATTTTAACGTCCTTGATAGCGATTTTTTCGATCCGGATTTTCCGGTTAATCATTTGAGACAGCCTTTCTTCCGTTAAATCATTCCCCCAGGAAAGTATCCGCTCAATCATGACTTTTTTCAGGTAATCGTCAAGACCTTTCCACATGCCGTAAAAGGCGACTTCAGCAGTATTTGGAATGAAGGAAAATATGCTGTTTTTAAGATCGTGGTTAACCGAATTCAGGATTTGTTCGCTAAGGTTATATCCAAGAGCAATGCGTTCACGATATATTTTTTCATCACTGCCCCTTGAAAAATAGATTCGTTCAAAACTGCAGGCACGACGTTCCTTTGCAGGAATAATTTGTTCCACGGAAAACCTGCCATCCGATTTTGCGATCAGGGCATTGCCCGGCATCAGTTCGAGAACTTCATTTTCACCGACATTGAAAACAGTTCGAATAGCGGAGCGTTCAGACGCGGCGATGATGATCTCGTCATTAGCAAAATAATAAGCCGGACGAATACCATGAGCATCCCGGAATACAAACCCGTCACCGTTACCCACGAGACCCCCAACTGTAAATCCGCCGTCAAAAAGCGGGAGTGCCCGCTTCAATACTTTTTTCAAATCCAGTTCTCCCGGCATTTCCTCATCCGCATGTACAATGAAATGATGAATTACTTCCATCATCGCTGCCAGGTCACTCTGTTTCTGAAATTCTCCGGGTTCGATATTTATCAGGGCAAATAGTTCATCCGTGTTAACCAGGTTGAAATTACCCGCCAGGGCAAGATTACGGGCGGGAATCGTATCTCTTTTTATGAATGGATGGCAGAATTCAACATTATTTTTCCCCTGGGTTCCATAGCGAAGATGTCCCAGCAATAGTTCGCCCATCACAGAGATATGCCCCTTCAGCAGTCCCGGGTGTTTAATAATGTCGGGCTGGTATTTTTCGAGATCTTTAACCTCATCGTGGATCTTTGAAAATATATCAGCAATGGGTTGGTTATTGTTACTGCGAATGCGATGAAGAAAGGGATGACCAGGTTCGATATTCAGCTTTACGGAAGCCACTCCCGCACCATCCTGGCCGCGGTTGTGTTGTTTTTCCATCAGCAGGTAGAGCTTATTTAAGCCATACAATGCCGTACCATATTTTTGGAGATAAAAGGAGAAAGGTTTGCGAAGTCTGATGAATGCAAGTCCGCATTCATGTTTAATTTCGTCGCTCAATTTTTACTTTTTTAGGCGCCGGAGCCTGGGTTCCGCCGCTCAATTTTCCGCCCCCACCGGTCTTCATTTACACCAACTGAAGACACTTGAACGAAAGCGAAGCGCAAAGTTAAACCATTTTTTCACAAAAACCAGAAGACGGAAGTGGATGTAAGAGACGGGTCCGGGAGGAAATATTCTCCCTAACCGCTATATCGGGGCTGAACTGGAATTCATAAAATGAATCAGGGAAACCGCATTTTTTAATTTCAGCTTTTTCAGAATATTATGACGGTGAACTTCAACCGTTTTGATTGAAATTTCCAGTTTCAAAGAAATATCTTTTGATGAATATCCCTGGCGGATCAGGTTGATCACGTCCATTTCCCGTTCAGTAAGGCTGTCGATGGGTGAAGTAGGAGATGGAGCTTCAACACTCTCCGTAAGCAAATCCTTTATCTCTTCGCAGACAAATTTATTTCCCCTGGAAACTTCCAGGATTGCATTGATCATTTCTTCTTTGGAGGAATTCTTTGTCACATACCCGCTTGCACCCAATTGCATCATTTTCTTTGCATAAGCAGGTTGGGTATGCATGGTAACGCCTATAACGCGGGATTCAGGCGAGGCCTCCCGGATCTGGCGTGTTGCCTCGATACCCGAAAAGGGGACCATATTAATATCCATCAAAATGACCTGGGGCTGCTTTTGACGACTCATCCGGACGGCCTCTTCAGAATTAGAGCAGGATCCGATTACATTGAATCTCGGGTCACCGTTCAGAATAAAGGCCCATGTTTCTCTTATCAGTTTGTGGTCGTCGGCAATTAGAATACTGATCATATTCGTGCTATCAGATGGCTTTAATGGATGACACTCTAGCGTAGCCGTAATTTACTGCAAGGGAATGATAATTTAACAGCGAGTTTGGATTTAGAATGTTTCTTGTCCCTGCTCATTAATTTGAGCCTGTAAACTGGCGGGTTTGCCATCTGGAAAGGTTACTACAATTACGGTAATCCGCGTCGATCATTATATAATATGTGGAAATTCTGGTCTGGAACCAGTTTTTCAACGCGTTAGACTTTTTTTGTTCCAGCGCCCGTTGGGCTATCCGGTTATAATCATCTTTGAGATTTTCGCGGTGGGGTTCCGATTTGGACAGCATATAAATGATACGCACCCCTTTTTTGCCTCTTTCATCGGTAAATGTTGTTGGCTGGGAGTACTCACCAGTATTCAGGTTTGCTTTTTTTAACATGAGCACGAGTTCTTTATCCAGCTCATCAAACTTCAAATAGTTTGAACCGTCACGTGCCATCAGAATACCTGCAGTGAACTTGGCATTTTCATCGTCACTGTATTTTGACACAGCTTCACCAAACCCGATTGTACCGGCGATTAGCTGCTGGCGGATTGAATCCAGTTTCAGGGTGGCGATGTTGATCTCGGGCTGCGTGATCTGCGGAATACGGAGAATATGACGGATAACTGCATCATCACCATTCCGGCTTACCATTTGAATAATATGGTAACCAAAGCGTGTCTTTACGACAGGGGAAATCTGGCCGTCTTTCAACCGGAAAGCAGCAGCGAGGAACACCGGGTCCCATTGTTTCTCCAACCGGTTCACCTGGTACATACCACCCTTATCCTTACTACCGGGGTCGTCGGAATAAAGGGAAGCAAGCGTTTCAAATTTTTTCCTGCCAGACTCCACTTCTTCTTTGTATCCGTTTAATTCCTCAATGGCAAGTAATTCAATGTCACGGCTCGCTTTCGGATAAACTACAATCTGCCCAATCTGTAATTCGGACTCATAAAACATCAGACTGTCCTTGGGGATCTTATCGTAATACTCTTTGACTTCGGTGGGTGTTATTTTAATGCCTTCCACGATTTTAGTGCGCATTCCCTGTGCCATCCTTTGTTCTTTGATAGGCTGGCGGAATTCATCACGCATCTGGTAAACGGTTCTGCCTGCGATTTGTTCCAGGGCTTCCTTGCTTCCGTACTGCGATACGAAATAGCGGATTTTCTGGTCTATCTCAGCATCAATTTCTTCTTCAGTTACCGGGATGGAATCTTTTTCAGCCTGGAGAACAAGGGCTTTTTGAATGAGCATGCCATCAAGAATTGTACAGGGGTCCTGTTCCTGGCCACCCTGACGCTTGATGTCCTCGTTTGCTATAAATATCTCTGATTTCAGGACAATCTTATCGCCGACAATACCAACAATTTTATCGGCCACTACTTTTTGCTGAGCCATGGCACCAGCGGCCATCAGCAGTGGAAAAGCAGCAAACAGTAATTTCTTCATAATCGGGAATCTGGACGATCAAAAATACGCTCAATCACCTCTTTCATAGTCCGGAAGAGGGGATTTAACAAAACATTGCCGGGCATGTTAGTTGACGGTTGACAGTTGGCGTTTGACGCTTGGCGGTTACAGTTGCCAGTTGCGCGTTGAAGTTCGAGAGAAAAAACTTCTTTACTAATTTCATTTCC
>JGI1027J12803_100449225_pt1 | contig 20945 bp, 21 predicted proteins | sample IowNatreferecore_FD_12803 | JGI IMG/M metagenome (IMG submission 12803) | reverse complement strand
CCGTACTTCAACAGCCGGTGTAACATTATTTAGTGCTCTTCTCCAAATCTCGTATCCATTGTCGTTGCTCTGTTTTGATACGCGGTCAATCGCATCGTAAAACAGACCGAAGGCGGTGTTCTTCTTACCCTGCCACATCAGGTTGTTTACAAAACGCGTAACCAGGATGTCGTTGTATTTAGCATCCGGTGCGAGTGGTAATTTCTTGGCCTGTGACTTCCTCATGAGTTATTTGAAATTAAATTTTAATTATTTCTTGGCAGCCGGTTTAGCACCCGCTTTTTCTTTCTTGGTACCGTATTTTGACCGGCTTTTCTTACGATCCTTCACTCCCGCAGTATCCAGTGATCCGCGCACGATATGATAACGTACACCCGGCAGATCCTTAACACGACCACCGCGGATCAATACGATTGAATGCTCCTGCAGATTATGCCCTTCACCCGGAATATATGCGATCACTTCGATTTTATTGGTCAAACGCACCTTTGCCACCTTGCGGAGGGCTGAATTAGGCTTTTTGGGTGTAGTGGTATACACGCGGGTACACACACCACGGCGTTGCGGGCAGCTATCCAGCGCCCTGGATTTGCTCTTCGCACGGATGATCTCTCTTCCTTTTCTAACTAATTGTTGTATGGTAGGCATTCGGAACCTGTTTGAAATTTGGGACGGCAAAGGTAACGGCCATGCCGGGAATCTCCAAATTAATGTTGGTCTCAGACTTTTACCAGCCAGTTGTGGATATCCGGTCTTTTCCCCTCCCGTATTTCAGTAAGAATCTTCTTCACAGCCGGGGCTGTCTGGTAAGCATTCACATCAAAATGCATATCGTTCCCTTTATATCGTAATTCCTTGATATAGGAGATAGTAGCTGCCGTTCCCGTTCCGAAAATCTCAGTCAGCTTTCCACTTTTATAGCCATCAGTTACTTCATCTATATTAATCTTTCTTTCCTCCACTGTATATCCCTGTTCACGAAGAACCTGAATCGCACTGTCCCGGGTAACACCTTCCAGGATAGTACCTTCCTCAAGTGATGGAGTAACTGCAGTTTTACCAAAAATAAAAAACACGTTCATAGTGCCGACTTCCTGCAGCCACTTATGCTCAAATGCATCTGTCCAGAGTACCTGGTCATATCCCTGAGCCCTTGCCTCTGAAGCAGCTTTCAGGCTGCCGCCGTAATTGCCGGCGTTTTTTGCGTAACCAACTCCTCCGGGAGCGGCCCGTGTATATTTTTCTTCCACATATATCTTCATCGGAGCCGCATAATAAGGACCGGTAGGACTCAGCAGAATCATGAATTTATAAGTGTCGGAGGGTTTGACTCCGAGTGCGGCATCTGTGGCAAACATAAAGGGGCGGATATAAAGGGAGTGCTCGTCCCTGGCAGGGATCCAATCTTTGTCAATGGCAATCAGCTGGCGCATTCCTTCTATGAAAATTTCTTCAGGAACAGCAGGCATTTCCATCCGGTCCGCAGAAATATTAAAACGCCGCAGATTGTCATAAGGACGATAAATAAATGCTTCGTCTTTATTCCGGTAAGCCTTAATGCCTTCAAAAATGGACTGGCCATAATGCAATGCCATAAGAGAAGGTTCAAAGGAAATCGCCTGGTAAGGTTTGATAGAGACAGACTGCCATTCACCATCCGCATAATCCGCTTCCAGCATATGGTCACTGAAATATTTTCCAAATGGAAGATCATCAAAATCCAATTCATGCAGTCTGCTTCTTTTTATCCTCGTTACCTGTATATCCAGCGTCTCCATCATAAATACTATTTTTGATTATACAAAGAAACAAAACATTCCCCGAGCATACAAAACCACTCATCTATTTAAATCATTATGGGAATCAATGACCTGACTCTTTCACCCGCCCTGGTAGCTTCGCTTTACCCGGAAACGCTTATAGTTACAAAAGAATTGTCCGGGGATTTAGATATAGCGCAAACAGGGTTAACCCGGGATCCCGGAAAAACCGACTATCCTTTTTTGGGGAAAAGCCGGCAGCCGTTCTGTTTTTTAGTTTCTCATCCGGAGAGTGAATTTATTCCGGAAAACCAGCTCGCTTTTTTACAAAAGATTCTTACGGCTTGCAAATACAGCCTGGACGATATCGCCATTATAAATACAGGGCGGAGGCAGGTAGAAATTAATAAGCTGATAAAACAATTTGATCCGCGGATAATATTTCTATGGGGAACTGACCTGGATGTTACGGGTATTAACCAGGAATTACCGGATATGGCAATTACAACCTGGCAAAATATATCAATTGTTCCTGTTGAAAAAACAGGAATGATGCTGAATGATAACCCTGAAGGCATTGCACTCAAAAGAGATCTTTGGATTTGTCTTAAAAAATTATTTAACCTGTGAGGCTGATTTTTGCAACCAATAATCCGCATAAGCTGGAAGAAATCCGCCTTGCAATCGGAACCGAGGTGGAAATCGTTTCCCTCTCTGATTCAGGCATTAAACAGGAAATCCCCGAGCCATTTCATTCCCTGAAAGAAAATGCCCAGCTAAAAGCGCAAACCATTCATGAGTTGAGCGGAGGCGAAAATTGTTTCAGTGAGGATACAGGACTGGAAGTGGATTGTCTGGGCGGTGAGCCCGGTGTACATAGTGCCCGATATGCCGGTGAGCCGGTATCTTTTGCCAACAATATCCGGAAATTACTCCGGGCTATGGCCGATTCAGAAAACCGCCGTGCCCGCTTCATAACGGTTATCTGCCTGATTCTAAATAACCAGGAATATTTTTTTGAGGGACGATGCGAAGGCAGTATACTTCGAACTGCAACCGGCCTGGCTGGATTTGGTTATGATTCAGTTTTTGTGCCTGATGGATCCCAAAAAAGTTTTGCTGAAATGTCTCCCGAAGAGAAAAACCTGTTCAGTCATCGCCGCAAAGCGGGTGATCTCCTCGTTGCTTTTTTAAAGAAACAAATTTTTCAGTCATAGACCATGCCCAGAATAAAAATCGAACTGCCTGATTCATTTATTTATTCGACTTCAATGGAAGTTCGTATTACCGATCTGAATTATGGTGCGCATGTAGGCAATGACAAAGTACTTTCGTTTTTGCACGAAGCCCGCATGCGCTATCTGCAGTCATTAAATTATTCCGAACTCGACCTTGAAGGCGTGGGTATGATCATGGCAGATGCCGCATTGGTTTTCAGGAGTGAAATGTTTTACGGTGATCGTCTTGAGATCAGCATTCAGCCGGCAGAATGCAGTCGTGTCGGATTCGATCTGATTTACAAAATTGAAAAAAAAGCAGCCGGTAAAATGGAAACAGTAGCCATTGCAAAAACTGCAATGGTTTGTTATGATTATAAATTGAAGAAAGTAACCGGATTGCCCGAAGCAGCAAAAATTAAATTATTCCCCTGATCAGCTGTTCCAGATCCGCCAGCTTGCCTCGGCCTGGATGGTGAGCATATCGGCACCGTTCTTTATACGTGCACCTGCTGCCTCCCCTTTTTCCAGGAACAACGTCTTTGATGGGTTATATATCAGGTCAAACAGGTAATGGGAAGGACCAATCCAATTATAAGGTATCGGGGGACAAAGTGATAGATTTGGCGACATACCCAATGGAGTACAATTAACGATCAGGGAATGCGATATGATGAGTTCATGATCCAGTTCATCATAGTGAAGTATATCAGGTGCACCCGTTTTATTCCTTGAAACAAATTTGTATGAAATCTCTCTCTTTTCGAGTACCCAGGCCACAGCTTTTGAAGATCCCCCCGTGCCCAGAATCAGCGCACGTTTGTCACCCAATTTCAGTTTCTCAAGAAGGGATTCTTCAAAACCCAGCACATCTGTATTATATCCGGTAAGAACACCTCTGTCAATCCGTATACAATTGCAGGCTCCTATGGTACTTACCACCGGATCTTTTTTATGAAGAAAAGGAATAACTGACTCTTTATAAGGTATCGTTACGTTCAGCCCTGACAGTTCGGGGTCATTAAGGATTTCCGGCAATTTGGAAACGGATTCAATTTCGTAATTAAAATACTGGCAATCCGATATGGACTCACGCAGAAATTTTTCTCTGAAATATTTTCCGGAAAAAGAATGGCCCAGCGGGTATCCGATCAGGCCGAACTTCCTCATTTTTTTTCTTTTTTGTCAAGGAAAAGTTCGAATGTATCTCCGCGCAAACCGATCCGCATGGCTTCGAGGGCTATCATTTCATGCGGTGCAATATTTCCGAGGTTGACATTTGCGCCGACCAGTTCAATGAAATACAATTGTTGTGACTTCTGGGGTGCCTCCCACAAGATTTTTTCTGCGGGAATTTGTGTAAGGATTTCCTGAACCAACCCTTCCCGAACTTCGCCGGTGCCGCGGTAAATTCCCACGTTTCCGGCTTCCCTGGCTTCAGCAATCACATAGGTTGCACCGGCATTTAATTCTGCCCGCATCAGTTCAATCCATTTATAGGGCGGTATAATATGTGCGGCATCTTTGCTGCCCACTTCACTAAGTACTGTTCCATACTCGGTAAGGCGCTCTATCAGCCTGCATTTCTCTTTATGATCAATATCAATGGAACCATCACTAACTTCCATATAACTCACACCATAATCCTTGCAGATACGAATATAATCTTCCAGCTGACCCCTGATCAGGAAAGCTTCGAAAAGTGTACCCCCAAAGTATATGGGAATGTTGGCTTCATGGTATACAGCGAGTTTCTTGTCCAGGTTAGGCGTCACGTAAGAAGTACCGAATCCCAGTTTAACCACATCCACGAAGGGTTCGGCGATACTCAGGAAATTCCTTGTTTCATCAATGCTTAATCCCTTATCCATGACCATGGTAATACCATGGCTGCGTGGTTTTTTTACTCTTTCCGGCAGCTGACTGAGTGAAAAATTCATCTACAAATTATTTCATTAATTGAATTCTGGCGGCGCAAAAATAAGGAAACCTTACCTTTTACGGTAACGTGCAATTACATCCACGATAGATTGTGATTGAAGCAGAGAGGGATTAAGCGCAATCATTTTCTTTAGCAATTTTGGAGAACGGCCCAATGCCTTATCCAGGTGAATCAGTCCTTCTTTTGATTTACCCATGGCGAAATAGACAGCGCTCATGTAAAATGTAAGCAATGGCTTTTCCCCAATAACCCGGATAGCCTGCTGTACCTGTTCCAGAGCTTCTTTATACATTTCAGCCAGGTACAGACAGCGAACAAGCGCTTCCCAGCCAGAAATATTTTTTTGTCTCAATCGAACTACAGTGCCGAATGCCTGTATTGCATCCCTGAATTCAAGCAGCTGCACTTTGCATTCCCCAAGAGCCAGGAAATACTCCGGATGTTTACTTTGCAGTCTTATCGCTTGTTCCAGTTGTTTGACAGCATTTGTCCATTGCCCTTCATTGAGATAAGTACAGGCTATTTTATAGATCAGTTTGCTGTCTTCCTGATTCAGATGAGAGGCTTTCCGGTAATAAAAACGTGCCTGTGCAAATTGTCTTTGTTTGTCATAGCAATGCCCGATCGCTTCAAAAATGACATCTTCCGGTTTTGAAAGTTCAAGTACCCTTTCCAGACTTTCGATGGCATCCCGGTATTTTCTTAACCGGATAAATGCATCCCCCATATTCCGGTATGCATAGTCGAATTTCTCGTCAATTGCAACGGCATACTTATACGCATCCACCGCCTTTTCATATAATTTCAGGCCCTGGTATGCAGCGGCCAGATTGAACCAGGCGAGTTCAGAATAAGGATTTTCTTCAATGATATTCTGGTGAAGACGAATACTCTCTTCATTCCGGCCGGTAAAATCGGTCCAGAAACAAATCTTATAAAGTGCCTCTTCATTTTCACAATCCTGTTCAAGAATCCACCGGAGGCAATCAAATATTTTATCAAATTCTTCGTAATCGTCATAAACATCCGCAAGCTCGAATAGCAGTTCGATTCTTTCCCTGCCCTCAAAATGATTCAGTGCCTCCTGCAATAAAACCACCGCCTTTTCCTGCTGATCCAGAGCCAGATAGGCATCTGTTTTCAGAATGTAAAGATTGATGTCGTTGGAATCCAGCAGTTCCACCCGCTCAAGTACCTGCAGGGCGTCTGCATATTTCCTGGTAGCAATGAGCAAATCTGCTTTGCGGATCAGAAGAATGGAAGAAAAGGGGTACTGTTCAATACCGGTTTCGGCCGCCTCCAGGGCGTGTGAAAACTCCTCTTTTCCGTCGTAATAATCAATAATTTTTTCGAAACAATCTTCGTCCAGAAAACTGTGTTTCCGGCCGCTTTTAAGTGCATTATATTGTTTCAGCAGTTCCCTGATCTCGTCCTGTTCGGGGTGGTATGGATTTTCTTTCATTTAAGAAGGTTATACTAAATTAATTCATAATCCCTTAACCACAAATAAATTATACCAAGCAACGCCGGACCCTGATTATTCGTATTAGCATCTATAGGGATGTTTTCCACAAAAACGGCACAGAATGTGTTAAAATATCGGGAGAATACCGCTTAATTGGTTAAAAAAAACTGAAATTTTTGTATTATCTTTGTTCCGGATGTTGCTGAATAATCAAATACCGTCTTTTCTAAAAACACTACGGCTTATAACCGTGAGTTTGCTGCTTTTTACAGTGACCGCGCTTGCATTTGCGAGCAAAGGTGGCGGTGAAAAGAAAAAGCATCGCGAGTACGAAAATAGCTTTACACCAATCAATGCCGCATCTTCCTTTACACTGAAAAAATCACCCCTTTATAGTGGCAGCACAGTTATAATCCATCCTCAGGCTGACAACCGTCTTTCCATGAATGCGATGATAACATATCAACGGGGGAACACAACGTTTATTCTTCCTTACCAATATAAGGTGAGCATCTCTCCGATCACCAACGGTAAATCAAACCTCCAGTTCCTGGGGGTCCGTATACAAATGCCTAAATAGGCTTCCGCACATTTACCGCCGGAAATTTTTATTTGATGAAATTTTATTTCGGACTTTCCTGATATCGTCTTAATCATCCACTGTCCCGGGACATAATTTAGCGCTCAAAGAATTTAAAAAATCCGTTGTGAGAATCGTTTAGACTTACTGATTTTTCAACTTCAGGCTTTCTTCATAAGTCAATTCCCTGTACCCGCTTGTAGGAATATCAAATTTAGAAGCCGGCACCGGGTTTAGATTGATAGAGGTAAGTGTATACCTGATATGCAGATTGCCCCGGTTAAGTTCGTACTCGAGAGGCAGGCCATCCAGATTCTTAAAGGGCGGATCATAAGATTTATTCTCCGGTATTAAATCCCGTGTGTAGTAGACCGTTATTTCGAAACCATCTGACGTGGATGCTTTCGCCTGAACGCATGAATAGCCGGCGATGACCTTTTTCTCATTTGTTTTTGTAAAATTCAGATTCTGGTATCGTTTGTTTTTCTGATTCCAGTTTTCTTCATTCATTCGTATCAATAGTTTCTGTCCATTCACTTCCCTGAGAATAACACCGGAGCCCGCTTTGGAATCATAAATGGTTACTGATGAAAAAAGGTTGCTGTTTACTTCGGCGCGGCTCAGATTTCCTTTCAGGAAATATCCGGTGGTTGAGCTGATTTTCCTGGCTGAATCCTGGGCGTTTGTTATCGTGGAATTATAAATGATAGTGAGGTCCCCCACTCTCTTCTGGGATATCCCGAGAAACGGCAAAAAGAGGAACACCGCAAGCAGTGGTTTATTCAGCATAATTTACTTTTATGTTAGACCTGTTTTTCCGCCCGGAGTTTAATGTCCCGAATCCGGTCCTATCCGGTTAACGCTTTCCCTTAGACTGCTGGATCTTCTTTTGGGCTTCCTGCATCTGTTCAAATCGCTCCTGCCATTTTGGTTTTGTCTTTGGCTTCGTCCGGTTTGCCTGCAATTTGGCTAGTATCTTATCATGGTCGATGATATAATTCTGTATCACAAACTGAAGGATCAGCGTAATCACATTGGAAACGGTATAATACCAGGTAAGTGCAGCAGGCAGGCGGTTGAAGAATAATAATAACAACACAGGCATGATATAAGGCATGTATTTCATGGCCGGATTGCTCTGATCCGGCGTCATACTCATACCATACAACGAAATCAGGAAACTCGTAATAACAGCCAGTGTGGCAAACAGACTGACATGGTCCCCGTAAGCAGGTATGGTAAATGGAAGTTTTACTACCACATCATATATAGAAAGATCACGTGCCCATAAAAATGACTGCCCCCGCAAGGCCACATTAGAATTAAAAAAACTGAACAAGGCAAAGAAAATCGGAATTTGTAATAATGCCGGAATGCAACCCCCGAGTGGGTTTACGCCAGCTTCACGGAACAATTTCATTTGTTCTACGCCCATTTGTTGCTGGTCACCGTTCGTTTTTTTCTTAAGTATATCTATTTCCGGCCGGAGTGCTTTCATCTTGGCACCACTCAGATAGCTGCTGTAAACCAGCGGTGAAGTAAGCAACCTGATAAACAACGTGAGGAGTAAAATCGCAATGCCGTAATTGGACACAAAGTTTTTGAAGAAATCAAACACAGGCATAATGATATAAGTATTGATCGGGCGCACAAATGAATACATATCCCTTCCCAGGTCAACAATACGATCCATGTGTGGAGCGGTTTTTTTCAGGATATAGTAATCGTTAGGTCCGAAAAACCATTGAAAATTCAGAGTGGAAGCAGCACCAGGTAATTTAGTTTGTAGATGTATATCAGTTGTACCAAGCATATTGGAAGTATCAGATACTTCCCGGTGCCATTGGATTTCCCCGGTTTCAAAATTATTTTTTGCGATAAGCGTCCTGTTGAAAAATTGCTGAACCACGGACACCCACTGTACAGGTTTTTCAAATGTTTTCTCCGTTTTTGAAGAGATGTAGTCGAACTCATTATCCGTGGAAAAACAAATATTGGTCAGTCTTTTTTCATAGTAAACATAGGTTTGGGTTTTCTCCATTTCAGCGTGCCATTCAATGTTCAGGTTGTTTTGGGAAAATAACTGGTTGGCACCGGTTGTAGCCAGATTCCAGTCAACCAGGTAACTGTCCGGACGAAGCACGTATTGATGTTGAATGGAGAGTCCGGATGGTGCAGGTAATGTGTAGGTTATAGTCTGTGTGCCATCAGCGCTTTTTTCGACACTGCCCTGGTCGAAATACAAGTCTGAAACCTGCGTGGTCTGATTGACTCCCGTAACGATCGGGTAAGTCAGGCGGTTAGCAAGACTGGAATCCACCAGTTGCACCAGGCTGCTGTCGTACAATTTAAACTTTTTGAGAATGACTTCCCTGGGCTGACCGCCTCTGTTACTGAAAACGATCTTTAACAAATTATTTTCTACTGTCAGCAGTTTCTCAGTACCCCCGATCGCTTTATTGAAGCCGGTGAGCGAATCACCACCGGCTACTTTAATTTTTACAGAATCCTGTTTTACAAGTAATGTCTCCTGCAGTTTTTTAACAGCGGCCAGGGAATCGGTCTGGTGAATCCGCTGTTTTTCCAGCTGCTGGTTATTTTTTGTGGCTGTGAATAAATAAACAAACAACAAGACGCCCAATAAAACGAAACCTATTATCGTATTGCGATCCATACCCATTTTACTCTCCATTTAGGGAGTGCAAAGATAGGGGGATCTTAGTCTTTGTGGGTTACTGAACTGGACCCGCTGGATTTAATCTGTTTCACAACAGCGGCTCCTTTATATGATACATCACTTCCGCCACTGGCATCGATACTCAATTCTTTATTGACTGTTATTTCAGTATCGCTTCCCCCGCTTGCACTCAATTTCAAATAGTCAGTTACCAAACCAAATCCGGCAAGGTCACTTCCTCCGCTGGCGTCCACATCCAATTTCTGAACAGTGCCGGTAATATCCACATCTGATCCGCCGGACTGACTGATAACAAGATGATTTGCATTTAGTTTACCCTTTAAATTGCTGCCGCCGGAAAGAGATATATCCAAATCGCCCGCAGTAATCTGGTTTTTCAGCACAATTTCACCACCGCCCGAAGCCCCAAGATTTTTGAGATCAGTGATGGAAACATAGGCCTTCATTTTTGGATTTCCGAATCCCGGATGCCAGTTCTTTGTGAGATGAATCCGCAGGATTCCATCAACAACCTCTGTAACCATATGATCCCTTACAGACTGGCTGGACGCGCTAACGGATACCGATTCAGGTCCGCTGCTCAGGAAAAGATCAATACCGCCGGACACCTCCACTCCATGAAAGCCCGAAACTTTGCGGGTCTGGAGTTTTTTATCGTCATCCTGGCTTTGAACATTTAAAATGGAAAACATCAAAAGGGCAGCAAAAATGATTTTTTTCATATTTTATTATTTTAAGTGTGAGCAGAATAAAGACATGCGACAGTCGCAAATGTTGCACGACTATATTTTTATGGGACGTCAGATAAAATCAAAGGTTACATATCTTTGTACCGCCGGCGGAAAACCGGTCTTTAAGTTCCCGGGGTGCTGACCCCACCCTGCAATAGCAGGGCGGGCCAGGCTGAGATAATACCCGTAGAACCTGAACAGGATAATGCCTGCGCAGGGAAGGTGGCTGATTTTTTCCTCTTCTTTCGTAGCATTTTCCAACTTTTTCCGCCATCATTCACTTCTTTAAAGTTGGAATATGAAATTACTCCTGACTTCACTCGCATTTTTGTTCACCGCATTCGCATCAGTAGCACAAAAACCGGAAGAGAGCGGTAACAAAACAGATTCCACGGGCGACAGTACCTATAGGAATCACGGCCTTTTTTTAGAACCTGTAGAAATTACGGCTATCCGGGCCGACGACAAATCTCCATTTACAAAAATTACACTGGGAGCAGTTCAGATCGCAAAACTGAATAATGGTCGTGATCTGCCTTATATTCTGGATGCGACGCCCTCAGTGGTTGTGAGCTCGGATGCAGGAAACGGATTTGGTTATACAGGAATTTCCATACGTGGCACTGATGCTTCACGAATTAATATGACTCTGAATGGCCTTCCTTACAATGATGCCGAGTCGCAGGCTATCTATTTTGTGGACCTGCCCGACTTCGCATCTTCAACCAACAGCGTCCAGATTCAACGGGGAGTTGGCACTTCATCGAACGGTGCAGGAGCATTCGGAGCCAGCATGAATTTTTCAACAAATGTATTCACACCCTTACCTTATGCCGAATTCAATAACAGCTTTGGTTCTTTTAATTCCTGGAAAAACACACTCATTGCCGGATCCGGATTGATTGGCGGCCATTTTACCGTCGACATGCGACTCTCGCGGATCAGCAGTAACGGGTTTATCGACCGGGCCAGCAGCGATTTAAAATCAGCCTATTTTTCGGCGGCGTACATTTCAAAAAAAAGCTCCCTGCGTTTCAATATCATCACGGGATCTGAAAAAACCTACCAGGCCTGGAACGGTGTACCCTCAGCCAAATTATATGGCGACAGTGCCGCGCTCCAGCAGGAATACCTGGATAACAGCGGATATCCCGGTGCCCTTTACAGTACCCCGGCGGATTCTATAAATCTCTTTGATTCCAAACGCCGTACGTATAATTATTTTACCTACGCAAATCAGACTGATAATTACAGGCAGGATCATTACCAGTTATTTTTTAACCGTGAAATTTCTCCTAACCTCACGGCCAACATTGCCGCCTTTCTCACCAGGGGAAAAGGGTATTACGAAGAATTTAAAAACGGCGCCAGCTATTCAGATTATGGAATTTCCGATCCCGCCTACGGAGATACAACACTCAGTACTACGAATCTTATCAGGCAGCGTTGGTTGAGCAATTACTTCTATGGGGGTATTTATTCAATCCAGTATAATAACAAAACGACCGGCCTTACGCTGGGTGGAGGGTGGACTGAATATGACGGGAGTCATTACGGAAATGTGATCTGGGCTTTCGACGGAGGTGTTCCTCCTGACTATGAGTATTATAACGTTCCGGCAAAAAAAACTGACTTCAATATCTACGGTAAATGGCAGCAGCAATTAGGAGAAAAGTACAGCAGTTTTATAGATGTTCAATGGCGCCAGGTAAATTACTGGATCAACGGATTTGACAATAATCCTTCCTTAATTATTTTCAACCGCTACAATTTTATAAATCCAAAAGCGGGGATATCCTGGATCAATGGTCCACTGCAGGCCTATTTTTCTTTTGCCCGGGCAACCCATGAACCAAACCGGGATGATTTTGAAACCGGCATGACCCAGCAGCCAAAACCGGAAACCGTAAACGATTTTGAATTGGGAGTTACCAAAAGGACTCCTGTATTCACATGGGGTATTACAGGATACTATATGTTATACAAAGACGAGCTGGTACTCACCGGAAAGATCAATGATGTGGGAGAGTATACCAGAACCAATACCCCGCGAAGCTGGCGGCTGGGCTTGGAACTGCAGGGAGCCATTAAACCAAACTCATGGTTCCAGGCTTCCGGAAATCTGACTATCAGTCAAAATAAAATTTCCAACTATACTTCTTATACCGATGATGTTGACAATGGCGGCCAGGTGGCCACCAACTACCCGAAGACCGATATGGCGCTTTCTCCCGGTTTCATTGCGGCAGGTGCGATTAGCTTTTACCCCTGGCCGATATTAGAGATAAGCCTGCCTGCGAAATTTGTTGGGAATTCTTACCTCGACAATACCCAGAGCAATCAAAAAAGAATCACGGATTATTATATCCAGCAGGTGCGCATAATTTATTCTCCTAAAATTAAATCAACGCGTGAAGTAAATTTCGCATTTTATCTAAACAACCTTTTCAATAAAAAATATGAGTCTGCCGGGTATACCTATGGTTATTATTCAGGAGGAAATTTAGTAAATGAAAACTTTCTGTTCCCGCAGGCGGGAACGAATTTTATTTTTTCAGTAAATATCAGGATTTAAACTATTTCGGCTGCAGTTGTTGCCAGGCGAGCATGCCGCCCTGAAGATTTTTTGTATTGGTAAAACCCATCATCTCCAGGATCTGGCAGGCCTGACCGCTTCGGTTTCCGCTTCTGCAATAAAGGATCAGTTCCTTTTCTTTAAAAGCATCCAACTGATCCAGATCCATGGACTGTATTCTTCCAAGCGGTATCAATTCACCGCCAATATTAAATTCATCGTGTTCGTAGGGTTCGCGAACGTCCACAAGGTTCAATTCCTCTCCGCTCAAAATACGTTCCCTTAGTTCATTGGTCGTTATCCATTGCATACGCCCGATTTTGTCATTAATTTATTTTCTGAACTGAGCTGCTATCCACGATGCGATCTTTTTTTAATGCAGACAACCATACATCAATGATCTGTCCCTGCCGGATATGGTTAAGCTGTTTCGCATAATCAAAACGATCCGGATTCTGCCGGTAAACAAAAGCGCCCAGTGTATCCTTGACATCACCATCCGGTACCACAGACCCCACAATCAAACCCGCCTCGTTGATCGCCATCCTCGCATCCCGGTAAGTAAGGCCGAAAAGATCGGGAACTACAAATTCTGTTCCAACACCATTTCCGAGAATCAGTGTAATTTCAGAACCCTGTTGAATTTTGGTTCCCGGCTTAATACTTTCTCCTTTATACTCCTGGTCAAGTACAGAGTTGCGTGCGAAATCGGGTTTAAATAAGGTGTCCCCCAGTTTAAGTCCGTATCGACGCAAAACCATTTCTGCATTACGGAATGTCATGCTCAGCAGGTTGGGCATGTCTATTTCCGGAGCCACCGCCCTGTTGATTGTAAGATAAACCGTACGGTTTACTTTAACCAGATTATCTGCCTCCGGAAATTGTTTGATCACCTGAAGAGGCGGAACGGTATCATTATAAATTGAATCCTGTATCTGGACTTCAAATCCCTGTGATTCCAATGTTTTTTTTGCCTGTTCGATGGACTGACCGATCACAGCAGGGATTTTCATTGTCTTTCCATGATGAGTGACAATATCCAGCGAGCCTAAAAACAACAGGAGAAGTACAACCAGGAACACGAATCCTGCCAGGATATTTATCCATAATGGTTTGCTGGTCAGAAATCGAAACACGGGGATGGATTTTGATGAAAGATAATAAATCGATATGAGTACTATTTTGCCCTGGCCAATGCGTCTTCAATCAACGCTGAATAGAATTGTTTTAGTGTCCATCCCATAGCTCTCACCTGCTGGGGAACCACCGATGCGGCGGTCTGACCAGGCACCGTATTGATCTCCAGCATAAAAGGTTCGCCTTTCTCTTCATTGAAGATCATATCAATGCGAACTACGCCGCTACAATTAAAGACCTGGTAAATCTTTTTTGCTGTATTTCGGATAACCGTCGCATGGTCCTCATCCAGTTCTGCCGGAGTGATTTCTTCGGTAAAACCCGGAGAGTACTTTGCTTCAAAATCAAAAAAGTCTTTGGTCGTTTTCACTTCTGTTATAGGAAGCACAATTATTTCTTTCGCAGCCCTGAATACTCCCACGGTAAATTCCCTGCCACTGACAAATTCCTCCACCAAAACCTGGTCATCTTCTTTAAAAGCTTTTTTAAGTGCTGCGCCCAGATCCTCTTTTCGATTTACTTTGGACATTCCAATACTCGATCCACCGTTATTAGGCTTTACAAATACGGGCATCTTAAACCGGTTCCCCAGCGCTGTGGCATCCGGATTATCCTGTTTAAAAAGATGTTCCGAATGAGAAACACTAATTCCTGCAAAAGCTGCGACTGCAACCGTATATCTTTTGTTAAAAGTGAGCGCGGAAGTGGCTGCGTCGCAGGTCGTGTATGGCAGATTCATGAGGTCAAAATATCCCTGCAGCTTGCCATCTTCGCCGGGAGTGCCATGTATTCCAATAAGAACGGCTTCAAACTGAATTTTCTTTCCGCTGATCGTCAGTGAAAAATCATTTTTGTCAACCGGAATTCTTACTCCGTCTTTTGTGAGGTGAAACCAGCTTTCAGGTGTAATATCTATGCGGTAGATTTCATACATAGTTTTATCCACCTCGGCTTCCATTGTGATCGCGCTCTTATAGGAGACTTCTGCTTCACCGGAATAGCCGCCGGTTACAAAGGCAATAACCCTTTTCATGTATTGGTTTTAATTGGGTCCGGGATCAGAGATGCAGTTTATCTTTTTTTGCCAGCAGCTCTTCAACAGTTTCACGATACATTTCATCGGGAACACATACATCGACCGGACAAACGGATGCGCACTGAGGTTCTTCGTGAAAGCCCTGGCACTCAGTACATTTGTTTGGGACTATATAGTAAACATCAACGGCAACCGGGGGATTGCGTTGATTGGCATCAATCACCGAACCGTCCATGAGGGTAAAGGCTCCTTTTACGGATGAGCCGTCCGCAATGGCCCATTCCACTCCGCCCTCATATATTGCATTGTTGGGACATTCAGGCTCGCAAGCCCCACAATTGATGCATTCTTCTGTTATCTTAATCGCCATTATTTAATGAATTAAGGAGTTGAATAGAATTAATTTCGCAAGTCAAATATAATCGGAAATATGGATTTGGCGAACCGGATCAGTTTATTAGTGGAACTGGGGGAATATATGCAATCGGAGGATGGAATATGGCAGGCGGCGAAGACCCGGGCTTTCCACCAAAATGCCTGGTTTACACCAGAGTTTATTGATCTTGCCATTCGCCGGATAGTTGAACAATTCCTGCAGCCGAAATTGCTGGAAGACTGGACAAAAGGATATCCGGTCGAAAGGAAGCAGAGTGCCGGTAAAAGAATCGGATTGGTGATGGCCGGAAATATTCCACTGGTTGGATTTCATGATTTTCTCTGCTGCTTTATATGCGGACACCAGCCTATCGTAAAGCTTTCTTCCAGGGATCCCTGGCTTTTTCCGGAAATCCTGCAATTCCTGAAACGTGACAATGCAGATATCAAAGCAGAGATTCAGACGGCCGCTACACTGCAGGGCATGGATGCCTATATAGCGACGGGAAGTAATAATTCGGCCCGTTATTTTGAATATTATTTTGGAAAATATCCAAGTCTGATCCGGCGCAACAGAACCTCGATCGCGATACTGGAAGGAAATGAAACACAGCAAGAATTGGAAAATCTGTCCGATGACGTGTTTCAATATTTTGGATTGGGTTGCCGGAATGTAACCCAGGTATATGTGCCGGAAAAATATGACTTTGTTCCCTTACTCCGGGCCTTCAGAAAATATCAGTGGATGGAAAAACATCATAAATACAAAAATAATTATGACTACCGCTTATCGCTGGCTATCCTGAATAAGGTGCAGTATATGACAAATGATTGCCTGCTGCTGCAGGAAGACATTTCGCCCTTCTCACCCATCTCTGTATTGCATTATTCTTATTTCCAGGGAGGTGCAGATCCTGTATTACCCGCAGGAGATGAAAACCTGCAATGCATTGTAGGCCGGAAATACCTGCCCTTTGGGCACAGCCAGCAACCAGGCCTTCGTGACTATGCCGATGGAAGGGACACCATGAAATTTCTCTGTTCCCTCTGAACGAATGTCAGGCTTTGTCTGCTAAAATTTCTTTTGTAAATTTGGTGATCTGCCATCTACGAAGGTCTTAGTAAATTATTTGTTAAACTGAACAGGTGGTAATAAGGTAAATTCTTTCAGGGCGTTACTTTGAAGTTCATTGGGCACGTCGTTTGACACGGGGTAACAGCCTAATAAAAGATTAAAAAAAATTATAATGAAATTGAAACAGATTGCCGGCATTGTTTTCATCAGTGCAGCTACTACCGTCGGTAGTTTATGGGGGTATAATCATTTTAACCCGCAAGTGGGAACGTACTTTTATGCACAGGATTCCACAAAGGTTCCGGTGAATTACACCAAATTTTTCAACAACGAAAAGTTTGCCGGACCGGCAGATTTCACAGACGCTGCGAGTGCAGCAATTCCAGCCACGGTGCATATTAAAACAAAAACTGTGCGCACCGTGAGCAATAATCTTCCAAGAAAGAACCCTTTCTCAGATCTCTTTGGCATAGATCCGAATGATTTCTTCGGGGACCGTTCCCGTTCCCTTCCGGAAATGGGATCCGGGTCGGGTGTTATCATCAGTGAAGATGGTTTTGTGGTAACCAATAACCACGTGGTTGACGGTGCCGATGAGGTAACTGTAACCCTGAGCAATAAAAAATCATTTAAAGCCAAAGTGGTGGCAACAGATCCCAGCACAGATCTCGCCGTTGTAAAAGTGGATGCGAAAGGGTTACCCTTTCTCCTTTACGGCAATTCTGATGATGTGAAAGTGGGTCAGTGGGTACTAGCTGTAGGATACCCGCTTTCTCTCGAAACAACAGTCACTGCAGGCATAGTAAGTGCCAAAGGCAGATCTATTGACATTAACCGTCGTCAGAGTCAGGCACCGGTCGAATCTTTTATTCAGACAGATGCTGCTGTTAACCCGGGCAACAGCGGCGGGCCATTGATCAACCCACTGGGACAGCTGATTGGTATCAATTCGGCTATTGCATCTCCAACCGGATCATATGCCGGTTATTCTTTTACGATTCCGGTGAACATTGTTAAGAAAGTGGTAACTGATCTGATCAAATATGGTACTACACAAAGAGCCTATCTGGGCATAGAATACGCCAGCGATAATCTTAGTGACGACGCAAAGAAGGAAAACGGCATCAGGGACGAAGAAGGTGTGTACGTAATGAAAGTCCGTGAAAAAGGAGCTGCTGCGCTCGCCGGCCTTCAAAAAGGAGACCTGATCACTAAACTCAATAACAGTCCTGTTAATTCCGGTTCAGAGCTGGTTGGACAGATCGCCATTTACCGTCCGGGTGATAAAATAAAAGTCACCTTTATGCGGAATGGCAGTGAACATGAGGCGATGGTAACCCTGATGAATAATGCAGGCAATATGGACGTAGTAAAAAATTCCGCTTACGATAAACTGGGCGCAGATTTTCAACCGCTTCAGAAAAAAGATGCTGAAAAATTGAATGTGAAAGGAGGTGTTGTAGTGACTTCCATAAGCGATAAAGGATTATTCAGCAGAACAAGAATGGAAGAAGGATTTGTTATTCTGAAAGTAAATGGCCAGGAAGTCAGTTCAGTAGAAGAATTCCGCAAGATTGTGGATCAGGCCGGAAATAATGGTTCATTGAAACTGGAGGGAGTTTACCCTGGTTATGATGGATCCTTTACGTATCCGCTGAAATTAAATGAAGAATAATTATCCGGCAGGAGTTCTTTAAAAAATAAATTAAGAAATGCGTTTCCTTGTATAAAGGGGCGCATTTTTTATTTGGAGAAAACCAGGAATTCCCAGCCACCAAGCCGTACAGGTTGCCCTGAAATAAAATCGATACCCCCCGAATTGAAAACATTTTTATAAGAACCGGAAATGGTCTGACCGGTGATAATTACCGACCTGGTTTCGGATGAAAAATTTAAAATTACCAGTACTTCATGCTGTTCATGACGCCTGGTAAAACTAAAGATGCTGTCCGGTGCGGTATTCGAGAGCATTATCGCCTGTCTTTGGAAAATTCCACCCTGAAGTGCGGGATTAGATTTGCGAAGATGCAACAGCGTTTTATATAGGTCAAATAACTGGCAGGGCTTGGTCCAGTCTAATTCGTCCTTTTCAAAAAAACGGAGCCTTTTATTATTCGGAATTTCCTGACCACTGTAAATCAATGGAAGTCCGTCATATAAACAGCAAAAAACGGCGAAAGTAATAGCGGCGTCTCCAATTCTTTCAAATTCCGTTCCGCTATGAGAGTTCTCATCGTGATTACTTGTAAAGTAAGCGCGCAGGGCACTGTGGGGGAACTGATGCTTGTAATAATACAAAGTCTGTATCAAACCCTGCATGTCATGCTCCTTTTTCCAATATGCTTCCATATCATGCAGCCATTTCCAGGTATAACTGGCATCAAAGACTTCATGATAAGATACATCCTCACACTCTGCCAGCCAGAAAAGCGGTTTAATCCGGTCCAGTGTTTTTCTTGCTTCTCTCCAGAATTCCAGGGGCACCAGATGGGCCATATCGCAACGAAATCCATCTATACGGCATGTTTCAATCCAAAACTGCATGGCACTGATCATCGCAGTTCGCAACTCTGGCAGGTCATAGTTCAGATCGATCACATCTTCCCATCCATGAGCATCAAAAAAATGTCCTTCGATATTTTTGCGATAATATTCCGGATTTTGTTTTGTCCATTTATGATCCAATCCTGTATGATTGGCCACCCAGTCTATTAACACTTTAAATCCAAGTTCATGTGCCTGGTCAACCAGCCATTGAAAATCCTCTATAGATCCGAACTCAGGATTGGTGTTCGTGTAATCTGAGCATGCATAATAACTTCCCAGGGTTCCCAGCCTTCCTTTTTCACTGATTGGTGTAACAGGCATAAACCAGAGAATTTCAATACCCATATCCCGCAATCGTGGCAGGTGATCTGCAAACGCCCTGAAGCTGCCCTCCCGCGTATACTGCCGGATATTTACTTCATAGATATTCGAATCACAGGACCAGCTGACCGGATGAAATTCGGCAACCATAGTTCCAATTTTAAAAAATGGAAGATACTATTTTAGGCTAAATGCCTGATAGCTTGCGTCTTTTCAGTAAATATTTATCAGGGAATTTTTATTATTGAAAATCATTACTCATTATCCCTTCAACCTGAGCAATTAATCATTGACGATTAACTGCTAATTTTGCATCGCAATGAAAACTTTCCAGGTTCCCCCTGCCTATCGCAGCCCGCTGATCAGCGCCATTAAGAATAAGCGGCGTTCGGATGACAAGATGAAGAAAGATTTTTCTCCAACCCTTCTTGATTTCGGAACCCTGCATATTTACCTTGCCCGTCATTTCGGATTTTGTTATGGTGTCGAAAATGCGATTGACATTGCTTTCCGGACAGTAGAAGAAAATCCGGGAAAAAATATCTACCTGCTCAGTGAAATGATTCACAATCCAACTGTAAACAGCGACCTGCAAAACCAGGGCATCCGTTTCCTGCAGGATACCAAGGGCAGGCAGCTCATTCCATTTGAACATTTGCATCCGGACGATATTGTGATCACTCCGGCTTTTGGTACCACCATTGAAATTGAATCAATGTTAGCGTCCAGGGGAATTCATATGGAATCTTATAATACAACCTGTCCCTTTGTAGAAAAAGTATGGAACCGCAGTAGTCAAATCGCAGAAAAAAAATTTACTGTTATTATTCATGGTAAACCTGGCCATGAGGAAACACGCGCCACATTTTCTCATGCCGCTGCCGCCGGTCCAGCCCTGGTGATCAGGAATATGGAAGAAGCTGCACTTTTGGGCATGTTTATCAAAAAGGAAAAATTGTCTTCGGAATTTTTTAAGATTTTTGAAGGACGTATAAGCGGAGGATTTGATCCCGATAAAGATCTTGAAAGGATTGGCGTGGTAAACCAGACAACCATGCTGGCATCTGAAACCCAGCAGATCGCTGATTTTTTGAAACAAACCATCCTTGAAAGTTCCGGCCGCTCTAATGAAGGCGATGCGGAAAAATTCGCCGACACCCGGGATACGCTTTGTTATGCAACCAATGATAACCAGTCTGCCGTATTGGGCATGCTGGAAACCAAAGCGGATCTCGCAATAGTAGTCGGTGGCTACAATTCTTCCAACACATCGCACCTCGTGGAACTATCCGAACATCAATTGCCCACTTTTTTTATAGACGGTCCCGGTAAACTTATTTCAACTCTTGAAATCCGGCATTTTGATTTACAACTGCATAAAGAGAATACGTCTTTCAATTATTTGCCAGCGGCAAATCCATTGCGCATTCTCCTGACCAGTGGTGCTTCCTGTCCGGATGCCATTGTCGAATCTACGATCGACAAA
>JGI1027J12803_100064704_pt1 | contig 21288 bp, 21 predicted proteins | sample IowNatreferecore_FD_12803 | JGI IMG/M metagenome (IMG submission 12803) | reverse complement strand
GTAACCAGGTAACCCAGGTGATGCTGGGTAATAATGTCCACCACGAAGCAATGCTTGATGATCTCAATATTTTTCTGAGCAGCGACAGTTTGTAAAAGGGCGCGCTCCATTTCCTTTCCCGTTACATCTTTATGATGCAGGATACGGAATTCAGAATGACCGCCTTCTCTTCCCCTTTTGAATTCACCTTCCTCGTCCTTGTCAAATTGGGCACCCCAGTCAATCATTTCCCCGATACGCTCCGGACCTTCTTTCACAACAATCTCCACGATTTTTGGATTGCATAATCCGTCACCTGCAATCAGGGTATCTTCAATATGTTTTTCAAAACTATCATTCTCAAAATCCGTTACGCCCGCAATACCGCCCTGGGCATACTTCGTATTGGTTTCGTCGGCAATGGTTTTGGTGATCACAAGAACATGTTGGTCAGGACAGGCTTTCGCCACCTTCAGGGCATAAGTGAGTCCTGCTATTCCTGATCCGACGACGAGGAAATCTGTTTTTCTTTGCATGTTCGCGCTTAATAATCTATCGTGTATTCGAATTTCTCGGGGTGTTCGAAAACTTCGATCAGGTTATACTGAATAATCACCTTTTTCCTGTCGGGGAAAAGTTTGGCAAGGCTGTTGTCTACTTTCTTAACCGGTTTGGGTACCACAATGGTCAGCGTATAGGGAATTGTTATACCGGCATTGCCAGCTTCCTTCATTTGCGCGAATTGCGGTGACTGTTGAAGTGCTTTCCATTTTTCGGCATTCAGTTTTCTGGACATCATACCTTCATGACATTGGAAATCATAAATAGCGTTGAACTGATTCATGTCCGGCATACCGTTATCGTTCCCTGCCGATATGGTATCTGGTTTACCAGCTATCCCCTTGAATAACTGGTTAAAACCAAGCGTCTGGTTATTCATCGAATTATAAAGTTTCTGCAGGTCTGAAAGACTTTTAAAGGGAATGACAATATCACTTTTAAATTCTTTCTGTTCCATATTCAGCTTTAAATGAACGTAGCCGTCTTTGACAAGGGCCTTATTTTCAGCAGTAATATTTTTGGCTGTGTCCAGCAACGTTTTCATCATGACGGTCGTGTCGATATTTTTTGATGGCATTTGCTTATCCATTTCGTCCTTCCCGAGGTATGTTTCCATCACCTGCAGGAGCTGGCTCATATCGGTATGGACGGAATAGACTCCGGATCCATCTGTTTTAATATCAATATCCTCATTAATTTCAAAGCATCCTGCCAGGAAAAAAGTAAACAAAACGGCGAAGAAGACTTTCAGTTTTTTCATTATTCAGCATTATTCAGCAAGGTACATGTTTACCGGAATTCAAGCTGATATAACACATTAAAAGTTTGTGACTGCCCGGGCTCCAGAATAAGCAGACCCATTTTATTATTAAAGCTGTCAGGGGCTGAACTTAGATTTTCTATCGCTATGCTTCTGCGATCATCCGGAGTATAAATCTGAAGATAGGGATAATGACGATCCGGATAGAAACTCAGGCGCAACCCGTTTTCCGGATTCTTCAATATCGCTGCGGGTGCAGCAGAATCTGGTTCCAGTAAAAAGCAGTTATCAAAAAATTCAGATCCAATATAGGTGGGAGAAAAGAATTTATCCGTAACAATGAAATGGCCAAGCGGAATCAATTTTGAATCAAAGGCAAGTTTTTTCCTGGAACGAAAAGATAACATCCAGTCGTTCACTTTGCCTTCGAGACTAAAATAGGGATGCCACCCATCAGCCATGGGTATGCGTAAGGAAGAGACATTTTTGACCGTAGTTTCAAGATTCAGTCTGCCCGATCTCAATAATGTATAACGGATATCGATATCATAATCAAAAGGGAAAGCCGGATCATCTTTACGATACTTGTATCCGAGGAGGATAAAGGCGCTATCTTCCGCGATCGTTTTTTCCAGAACATCAAAAGGTTTATCCGCAAGAAGACCGTGTATCGCGGTACCGTCATTAAATTTGTTCCGGAATTCATAATTGTCTTCATCAAACTTATATTTACCTTCTGAAATCCGGCAGACAAAAGGTGATAGTTTCGCACTCTTATAAGAAGTTAAATGATTTTTTTTCAGGTCCGCGAGATTTTGATAACTGTTGATCGCCTGAATTCTCCGGTTGCCCAGGGGAATTGAAAATTCATGTAACAATGCACCCGCCTGCGGCAGGATCCTGACCTGGATGCCGTTTGTAAGATCGGTGATCTGCAAAAGATCCAGGTCCTCATCTTTTTCGGGTGTAATGGTGAATGACATTTGCTAATGTTTAATGACTGACGAATGGAAAAGGATATAATCAGGCAATTTCAACAATATTTCGGAAATGATTACCAGGTCGCCACAGCGCCCGGTCGGGTAAATCTTATCGGCGAACATACTGATTATAATCAGGGCTTTGTGCTGCCTGGTGCGATTGACAGGAAAATTTACCTGGCGCTGGCGCCGAACGGTTCTGACAGTTTGAATCTCACGGCGCTGGAATATGGAGAGCAATTTTCTTTCAGGCTGGATGATATGCATCCTGTAAAAGGCTGGCCGACTTATTTGCTGGGTATGATTTACATGATGATGCCGGAAAATCGTCTGCCTTATGGGATGGATATTATTGTTTCCGGGAAAATTCCTGTTGGTGCTGGCATGAGTTCTTCGGCAGCACTTTGTTCGGCATGTGGTATTGCCCTGAATGATCTATTTAAATTGGGTTTGTCAGGGATGGAAATTGCGTTGGCCGGCCAGCAAACCGAGCACCGGTTTGCCAGCTTACAATGCGGCATCATGGATCAGTTTGCCAGCATGCATGGAAAGAAGGGTCACCTGATGAAGCTCGACTGCAGGAGTTTGGAACATGAATATATTCCCTTTGATTTTCCGGAAATAAGAATTGTTCTGGTCAATTCCATGGTAAGCCATTCCCTGGCTTCATCTGAATATAACCTGCGCCGTCAGCAATGCGAGGCCGGAGTTGCATTTTTGAGAAAGTATGACCAGTCCATCCATTCACTTCGGGATTTAAATCCGAAGCTGCTCGAATCGCACCGGCACGAAATGGACGATACCATTTATAAAAGATGTCGGTATATCGTTGGGGAAAATCAGCGGCTGCTCAGAGGCTGCGATTTACTTAAAGACAAAAATCTGGATGAGTTTGGTAAACTAATGTATGAATCACATAACGGGTTGAGTCAGGACTATGAAGTGAGTTGTCCCGAATCTGATTTCCTGGTGCAGACTGTTCACGGATTGGCGGGTGTAAGGGGCGCAAGGCAAATGGGGGGTGGTTTCGGTGGTTGTATAATCACACTGGTAGATAAAGATTCAGTCGAAAACTTTATCGGACAGATCCGTAATAAATATGAAGAGAAATTCGCGAGGATCCCGGATTGTTATATTATGAATATCGATGAAGGGGCGAGAATGCTTAAGCAAGTATAAGAGTGTAAGAGTATAAGAGTATAGGAGTGGGGTGCTCAACTTCGTTTCAAACTCCTACACTCTTATACTCCTACACTCCTACACTTTCCTGGGGTTCCAACCACTCATTATGTTCTTTCAATAGCGCGATCAGTTCATCCACGGCTATTTCACTATCAACATTTCTTTTCATCACATCTTTTCCTTTGTATAAAGTAACTTTTCCAGTGCCACTACCCACATAGCCAAAATCTGCATCCGCCATTTCACCCGGACCATTCACGATGCATCCCATAATCGCAATTTTAAGTCCTTTTAGGTGACTGGTAACCGAACGGATTCTGGCTGTAGTTTCCTGAAGATCGAATAGAGTCCGGCCACAGGAAGGGCAGGATATATATTCGGTCTTTGAAATTCTGGTTCTGGCTGCCTGAAGAATAGAGAACGCTGTATTATTCAGGAACTGGTGGTTGTTTTTTGCTGTGAGGTAGGTCCTTCCACTCACAAGCGTATGTTCGATATTCCCGGGATCGTTGATCAGCCAGATTCCATCGCTCATTCCATCTACCAGCAAGGCGCCGGATTCTACTGCCATGTGAATCAGCTGCCGGTCGACTGTCGTTTCCAGGCATTCGATGGCGAGGATAACGGGGATTTCCAGACCGCGGTTCATCAGCTCAATAAGAAAGCGGCGTGTATCCAAAACCGGGTTTTCATTATCAGAATATATCGTCAATACCAGGGCCGGAACCTTTTTCATTAATTTAAATAATTCGTCGCTGATCGCCTGGTTAGTATTAAGCGATAAAAAATTCATGGAGGGTGAACAACTGGTCATTGTTCCCAGTTCATCGATAGTAAAAAGAGGGAAATATTTTTCTTCGCCGTTCATTTTATTCCCATGTACATGGCTTTCCCACGTTTCATAGTTGCAAATAACCTTACAGGTACCCGGCAGTTCAAAGTTTATGGTCTTTTTCCCGGAGTAAATAAAATCAGCTGCTGCATCCCCGATTTTCCATTTATCCGTTGACGAATCGTATTCATAGCCGATGCTTTGTAACGATTCTCTGGTGATGGTATTTTGATGCATAAAGTCGGCGACAACAACAGGTGGATGGTTGCCCCCGATATTGTAAACAGGGCTGGTTTTTCTTCTTTTGTATTCAAAAGGAGCGTAAGAAATTTTTTCTACCGGCAATATTCCCGAGCTGGTGTTCTTTGACTGATATCTTTCAACAATATCCCGGCAGACCGGTATTTCAAATTCAGGATCTTCGGTTAAGGATACCCGTATGGTATCACCGATCCCGTCTTCCAGCAGGGTTCCAATGCCAATGGCAGATTTTATTCTTCCGTCCTCGCCATCGCCGGCTTCCGTTACACCGATATGAAGGGGATAAAGTAAGTTGAATTCATCCTGCATGGTTTTTACCAACAGGCGGTACGCTTCCACCATGACCAGCGGATTGCTTGACTTCATGCTCAGGACAATCTGGTGGTAATTCTCACTTCTTGCAATACGCAGGAATTCCATCGCACTTTCCACCATACCCATCGGGCTGTCTCCATAGCGGCTCATGATCCGGTCGCTCAGGGATCCATGATTCGTGCCGATGCGCATCGCTGTACCATAGTCCTTACAGATTTTAATAAGGGGAAGAAAGCGGTCATGGATTCTTTCAATTTCATCCAGGTAATCAGCATCGCTATATTCTATGAACTCAAATTTCTTTTTATCGGCATAATTGCCCGGGTTCACACGGACTTTTTCAACGATGCGTGCAGCAATTTCTGCGGCATTGGGTGTAAAATGGATATCCGCCACGATAGGGGTCCGGTATCCTCTTTTGCGAATTTCATTTTTTATCGGCAGCAGATTTTCTGCCTCTTTTTTACTGGGCGCCGTAATCCGGATCAGTTCGGCACCGGCTTCTATGCAGCGAATGGATTGTTCAACTGTTTTGAATGTATCCATCGTATCGAAAGTAGTCATCGTTTGCACCCGTATAGGGGCTCCACCACCCAGAATAAGATCCCCGACCTTTACGGGTACCGTGTTCAGTCTGTTATATCCGGTTAGAGAAGTTGTATAAAATTGCATACTGTTGTTGCCTATCCTGGATGATCAATTTGTGGTAATAAAAATGCCTGAAAACTGTTCAATCGTTTGAACTGCAAAATTAGTCATAAACCGTGGCTATAAACAAACAGGCGGGTTCACCATCCCCTTGCCCAATTTCCATATTCAATTTTCCCATTTCAATATCTCCACACTTCCACACTTCCACACTTCCATACTGCCACACTCTAACAGCCTACCAATCCTTATCCGGCTGGCTTAGCGAATGGGGTTTGTTCTGGTTCATTTTATCCTGAACGTCTTTCTCTCTCTGTTCGAGGGATTTAAGATATTGTTCCACCTGTTGTTTGGAGAGTTTGCTTTGTTGTGGTTTGGGCCGGTTTTCCTGCTGGTTCTGATCCTGTTTTTGTTTTTCAGATTGTTTTTTTTCTTTTTGGTCCTTTTTATTCTGTTGATCCTGTTTTTCCTGTTTCTTCTTTTCAAGGAGCGCCCGGACCAGGTTGTCCCTTGCCTCACTATCTGCCGGGTCAAGCCTGATTGCATTTTTCCATGCATCTATACTTTCTTCTAATTTCTTCTGACGGATCATTGCAACACCCTTGTTATAGTAAGCGTTTTGCCTGGTATCCACATCAGTCTTGGATTGTAAAACATCGTCATAGGAAGTAACCGCCTTTTCAAAATCATTTTTCCGGTAATGTGCATCTCCTTCGTTGAAATGGGCATTCGCATTACCCGGAGATTTCTTCAGTGCTTTTTCATAGTTCGCGAGCGACTGGTCATAATCCTGCTTGCTGTAAAACCGGTTTCCCCGGCGGATTAGCGCATCGGTAGATTGCGCCTGTGAATGCAAACAAACAAACAGACTGAGAAAAGACAATATGGTTATTCCGTTTTTAAGCAATTTTTCTTTTTCTTTCGGGGATGAATAGTTCAAGTATCAGAATCAATCCCGCCAGTCCGATAAACCAGGGGAAATAGTTTTTATAATTGATGAATTCGTTGTCCGCCAGCGCCCGTTTTTCTATGCCGTCCAGTCGCTGGCTAAGCGTAATGGTAGCGTCTTCCAGGTTTTCGAGATGAATATATATTCCGTTGGTTGCATCCGAAATACCGGTAAGTTCCTGTTCGTTGAGTTTGGAAATAACATTATTTCCCTTTTCATCCTTTTTTGGCTGCTTTGTTTCGGGATCGATGATTTCGGAACCTTCCACAGAGCCGATACCTACAGTATTAATCATCACTCCATCGTCAGCCATTTGTTTTGCTATTTTCAATCCCTCCGGATCATGGTCCTCTCCATCTGAGATCAAAACAACTGCCTTGTATTTGTGTTCATTACGATTGAAAGAACTGTTGGCCATATTCATGGCTTCAGAGAAAATGGTGCCCTGGGTCGGTACCGCATCCGGACCTGCTTCAGAAATATATAGTTTTGCCGCACTGTGGTCTGATGTCAAAGGCATTTGCATGTAGGCTCTTCCGGCAAAAAGAATTAAGCCTATACGGTCATTTTGTAACCGGTCAATCAGTCTGTATAAAAGTTGTTTGGCTTTATCAAGACGGCTCGGTTTTACATCTGTGGCCAGCATGCTCTTGCTCACGTCCAGAACAATCATTACATCCACACCCTGGCGGGAAATGTTTTCAGACGTACCCTTGTCACGCAGGTTAGCGAGGCCGGTGACCAAAAATGCAACCGCCGCACAAATAAGGATAAACTTTAACAGGAAATTCCGGGCGGAAAAAGATTTTACCAATTGACTGACCAATTGAGGGTCCCCGATTTTCAACTCCAGTTTTTTCTTCCATCCGCTCAACTGGTAATATAGGAAGATGAGAAGGGGGATTAGAATTAGACCACTAAAAAATTCGGGATGCTGAAAATGCATAGACGTTAAATATCCGGTCACAAGATAATAAAGACCGGCGGGTGGTTTTATTTCTTTCCGTTAAAAAATCCTAAATGGGAAAGGATGTCTTTCAGAAGCTTTATCCTGACTTTGATAACGCGATCAGGCACCGGGGTCTCTATATTTAGCACAAAAAAATAGGGATGGTGGTTTTCTTCAATCCATCCAACGATCCAGCCCAATTCCCTGCCATTTCCAGGAAAACCCCAGCCGGTCTTGTAGGAAAGTTTGTAGTTGGAATTTTGTTCACGCAACATCACCGACTGCACAATTTCCTGCGTGCGTTTAAAAAAGGGAAGCTGGTCGAAATACATTTTTTTAACCAGTCCCAGCTCTTCATCGGGTTTTACTTTTAAATGGTTGTTCAGCCAGAAGGAATCAATGGGACCGCTGATATCCCGGTTGCCATATCCAAGACTGTCGATCCAGATTTTCATCCTGTCCCGCCCGATCCGCCGGGCAACTTCCTGGTAGTAGGGGACAGCAGAAACTGCAAACGCCTCTTTCATCGAAAGATCTTTATTCCAGTCTTCATTCCACCTTTTAATACCGTCCCATTTGATGACCATATTTTCATCCGTAATAACACCAGTTTGAATTCCGATCAAAGAATTCACAATTTTAAAAGTGGATGCAGGGGTATATGCACTGTCGCGGTAGCGTGCCAGGTTGTAGACGATAAAATTATTTTTCCCATTATCAAATAATGCGAAACAACCCGTTACCCCCGCGGAGTCAAAATAAGTTTTCAGGGTTTCGTCTTCTGTAACATTATTGTTTGAACATCCGGACATGAGCAAACAAAAGATAACGGGAATCATGAATTTCGACATATCAAATTTTTGCAAAAATAAGCAGCTGAAAACAACCGGATATGGTTATATTTAAAGAGCCGAATCGCCATGCTTAATAAGGCCGAAATTGAAAAATATTTTCTTGCCGAAAAACAGGAAAGCCTGGTTTTCCTTATAATCGGCATTATCGCCATAACACTGGCGCTCATATTTTATTTTGCAGTTAAATCTCCTGCATTCAGGGGCGCAGCCCTCCCGTTACTGATACTGGGACTGATCCAAACGATGGCGGGCTACGCCGTTTTTGCAAGAAGTGACGATCAGCGTGTCAGCCAGGTATATGCCTATGATATGAATCCGGACCAGTTAAAGACCACCGAACTGACGCGCATGCGGAAAGTCAAAACCAATTTTCTGATTTACCGCTGGGTGGAAATCGGTTTTATCATTGCAGGGCTCATCCTGATCATCATTTTCAGAAACGACTTCGAGAAATATTTCTGGCTGGGTTTCGGAATTACACTTGCGCTGATGGCGGCAGAAATATTTACTGCAGACTGGATTGCTGAAAAACGCGCGGTAAATTATACCAACCTTCTGGAAGATTTTAACCGTAAGTGAAGTGTAAGAGTATAGGAGTATAAGAGTTCAGATGTCATCCCAAAATACACTCTTACACTCCTATACTCTTATTCTAACTTCCTCCGGCTTCAGCGTTTCAAGCACATTTTCAATCTCATCCAGCGTTCCCTTTTGTACAAGCTGATTCCGGACCTCTTTGATATAGGGGATGCCTTTCAGGTAATTACTGTAGTGTCTTCGCATTTCGAGAATTCCGAGCACATTACCCTTCCATTCAACAGACCGGTATAAATGCTGGCGGATAACATCAATACGCTCCTCAAGGGATGGCGGTTCCAGGTGATTACCTGTCTCGAGATAATATTTTATCTCCCTGAAGATCCAGGGATATCCAATAGCGGCACGACCTATCATCATACCATCGACACCATATTTGTTTTTATATTCAAGTGCTTTTTCGGGACTATCAACATCGCCGTTCCCAAATATGGGAATCTTTATCCGCGGATTATTTTTTACCGTGGCGATCAGTGTCCAGTCAGCCTCGCCCTTGTACAACTGGGATCTGGTTCTGCCATGAATGGTCAGGGCACCAATCCCTTCATCCTGGAGGCGTTCGGCAACCTCTTCGATATTTTTTGAATCATCATCCCAGCCCAGGCGGGTTTTTACTGTTACGGGTAACCGGGTGGAACGGATCACAGCCCTGGTGAGTCGCACCATGGCGGGTACATCTTTTAAAACGGCAGCACCGGCTCCTTTGCAAACGACTTTTTTTACAGGACATCCAAAATTGATATCAACCAGGTCGGGATTTGTGGCATCGATAATTCGGGCACTAAGCGCCATGGCTTCTTCATCACCTCCGAAAATCTGAATACCGAAAGGCCGTTCATATTCAAAGAAGTCCAGTTTTTGTTTGCTCTTGATAGCATCCCGGATCAGCCCTTCGGATGAGATAAATTCACTGTACATGAGATCGGCGCCATATTTCTTGCACACATAACGGAACGGCGGGTCACTTACGTCTTCCATGGGTGCCAGGAGCAGGGGAAAATCCGGCAATACGATATTATTTCCGATCTGTATGGGCATTTGATTGTCGGGGACCGTTTGAACAGGTAAACCCCTATTGAAATTGAAAGCTGGATGCTTAATTTCGCACAGCTTCGTGCGCAAAGATACTCATTAAAACCTGTAGCAGGAAGTCTTACACATGCAAACGTACCTGCGGAATAAGCCCGCCTGGCAGCAGCTTATCATATTTGTTGGCCTTACGGTGGGTATTCTTTTAATTGCATTTACCGTAGGTATGAGTATCGTGGCCCGCCTCAATCATTTGAGCGTCATGCAGATTGCATCTATGGGTCCGCAGGACTATGCCCGACCTGACCTGGTTGGTGTAATCAGGGGCCTGCTTATCGTTCAGTTTTTCGGGATTTTCTTTCTACCCTCCCTTGTTTTTGCATATCTGGCCGATCCCCATCCACTGGCTTATGCGGGGATGCGGGAACCCCGGAAACAATCATTTCTGTTACTGGCCGCAGCTACTATGGTGCTGGCCTATTTTACTGTTGAGTTTTTGGGCATGATGAACGAATCCATTGTACGTTTCCTGCCACAGTCGATGCAAAAGTGGATCCAGAGTGGTGAATCGGAAGCGAATGGAACATTGGAAAATATTTTATCCATGAAGAGTCCGACGGATCTCATGAAAACCATTTTCCTGGTAGGAGCCCTGCCGGCAATCGGAGAAGAACTTTTTTTCAGGGGCATCCTTCAGCGCCTTTTTATACAGATATTTAAATCCGTGTGGCCAGGAATTATTTTCACTGCCTTCCTGTTCTCCGCTTTTCACATGCAGTTTATGGGTTTCATTCCGAGGATGGCGCTGGGGATTATTCTTGGTGCACTGTACTGGTTCAGCGGAAGTATTTTCACCTCCATGCTGGGCCATTTTATTTTTAATACGATCAATATCTTACTCATCTATTATAAGTTTGCAGACCTGGATTCCAAAACAACTGCAACGACAGGCTATATGCTATTCGGCCTGGCTTCAATTGCCGGTGTTGTTTTTCTTTTAAACCTTATCAGGAAAAAATCAACCACCACCTATGAAGGCGAGTTTCCGCCAGTCGTAGAAGATTTTTTTTCCGATGAAGGTGAAAAGCCGCTATAATTTCCATTTACGTAACTTCACTTTATGGCACTTCAGGTAGTCACATTCAGGATAAGGGCACTGACTTCTCTGGTGTTTGTGGCAGTCATGCTCACCGGTTTGCTTTGGAATATCTGGAGTTTTTTTATCCTCTTTTCCATCGTGCATTTTGGATGCTGGTACGAATACCAGAAACTGCTCGTTAAAATCGATAAGGCATACGGGGAAATCAGTTCCTTTCAAAAGTATGGTGTTATGATTGCCGGCTGGTGCATTATGATGTATTGCGCCCGTCCTGATTTCGCCGGTGATACCGCAGGAGCGGGTCTTCACAATGCAGGATTATATGGCGGATTATTATTTCTTTTCATTTTGCCTGTGGCAGAAATTTTATATACGCGCAAAACTTATCTGCGCAATATGGGATATTCAGCCCTGGGATTGATCTATATTTCCCTTAGCCTCGGGCTTCTGCTGAATCTGCGGACTTTTTATCCGGGCCAGGCGTTGGAAGCCGTAAATAAGTTGTTGGTGCTCGCTATTATTCTGAGCCTCTGGGTGAATGATACGATGGCTTATCTCGTAGGTTCATTCATTGGTAAAACCCCCTTGTCGAACATCTCTCCAAAAAAAACCTGGGAGGGCACAATCGGCGGAATCATTTTCGCGGTCCTGGCAATGGGGGCCGTCGGCTATTTTTTGAGCAGCGGATTCGAAATGCAGGCCGTCAGCCAGTGGATGATTGTGGCGGGTATTGCCGCTATCGCCGGTACTATTGGAGATCTCCTGCAAAGTAAATTGAAAAGGCTGGCCGATGTAAAAGACAGCGGCAGGATCATGCCGGGTCACGGTGGATTTCTGGACCGGTTCGACTCACTGCTTTTCGCTACACCTTTCATTTGGCTTTACATTGCTATGTTTGCAAAATAAACCCAACCCAATTTTCTTTTTCCGATGACCATTCACAAAGAAGGATATAAAACAATTGCTGTTTGTGCGATCATTTTTGCAATTATCAACCTGATTTCTTTTTATACTATCAGTGTGAGCATGCCTGCGCTGACCTGGATCATTTTTTTTATTACCCTGGCCTTCCTGCTTTTTATAATCTCCTTTTTCCGGGTCCCGGCACGGGAACCATCCATAGATGAAAAATTTGTCGTTTGTCCTGCAGACGGTAAGGTGGTCGTCATTGAAGAAATAACCGATACCGAATTCTTTCATGACAGGCGGTTACAGGTATCTATATTCATGAGCCCCGCCAATGTGCACCGAAATGTAAATCCCATCAGCGGCGACGTGATCTATAGCCAGTACCACAAAGGGAAATACCTGGTCGCCTGGAACCCGAAGTCTTCTACAGAAAACGAACGGCATAGCGTCGTTATAAAAAACCCCAGGGGCAGTCTGCTCGTTAAACAAATCGCCGGCGCAGTCGCCAAGAGAATCATCAATTACCTCACGCCCGGTCAGGAAGTAAAGCAATGTGCGGAAATGGGGTTTATTAAATTTGGTTCCAGGGTAGATGTTCTTCTGCCTCCCGGTACCGAATTGAAAATTCAACTCAACCAGATGGTAAAAGGCGGAGTAACTGTTTTGGCAGAGTGGTAGAATCAGAATATATGCATCAGTTCTTTCAGTGAATGGACCGTATACGTGGCATTCACGGGCTCTTCGTTGCCCGTATGATTTACATACACCTGGTCCATGCCGGCTTCGCGGGCACCGAGAATGTCCACGTCCGGCGCATCGCCGATCATAATACTTTCCATCTTTCCGGCGCCTGTTTTTAATAAGGCATACTCAAATATTTCAGGATTGGGTTTCAGGCTGTTGGAGCCTTCAGAAGTGATCACTTCTTCGAAAAAATGATCTATACCCGCAGTTTTCAATTTGTGATGCTGGGTTTTCTCGAAGCCGTTGGTTATAAGATGGAGTTTATATTTTTTTTCTGTCAGGTAAACGAGCAATTCAAAGGCGTAGGGGAAGAGTGTTTTTTTGGTAGGAAGTATTTCAAGAAATTCATTTCCCATTTTCCTGGCCAGTTCATCATTGCCGATTTTAAATTCCAGAAGGGTCATCGACATCCGTTTCCAGCGTAAGTCATCCACTTTCATCAACCCTTTTCTGTACCGGTCCCAAAGTCTTTCATTGTGTCCAAGATAAAATTTATGGAAAAGATCAAAATCATTTATCCCGGCCTCAGCCAGAAAAAGTGAATGATAAATATCTTCCAGTGCTTCCCGGCTGTTGGAATCAAAATCCCAGAGTGTGTGATCGAGGTCGAAGAACAGGTGACGGTAGCGCATGTTGACGGCTTTGCCCGCCGAAGCTTTTGCGAAGGCGGGTTGACAGTTGACAGTATCAATGAATTGCAAATTTAAATCTATTGTTAGGCTTAGCACTTATAAAAGTATCCACTGTCAACTGTATATCGTCAACTTAACTAAGTCCCTTAAATTGCAATATGAACGTAGTTATCACTGGAGCCTCGAGAGGGCTTGGATTCAGTATGGCTGAAGCATTTGCTGCAGAGGGAAATGATCTTTATCTGACATCCCGCAATGAAGTGAAATTATATCATGCGCTGGAATCACTTCAGTCCCGGTTCCCTGACCGTCTTATCAAGGCAATGCCGTTTGACCTGGGCAGCAGGCAGGGTGCCATGGATTTTGGTAACTGGGTCCTCAGTCAGAAAGTTGAAACGGATATCCTGATAAATAATGCAGGTTCTTTTGAACCGGGTAATTTATATAATGAACCGGATGGTCAGATGGAAAATATGCTCAATACAAATTTTATGAGCGCATATTATATTACCAGGCTCCTCCTGCCTTCCATGATCAAACGCAAATCAGGCCATATTTTCAACATCAGTTCCATTGCTGCATTACAGGCTTATCCCAACGGAGGATCATACAGCGTCAGTAAGTTTGCTTTATCGGGGTTTTCAAAAAATCTTCGGGATGAGCTCAGGCCGTATTCAATTAAAGTAACCTGTATTTATTCCGGCGCCGTATATACAGATTCATGGGCCGGAAGCGGCGTGAAGCCCGGGCGAATCATGAAACCTGCCGATATCTCCGATACCATTGTTCAGATATCAAAACTTTCACATCAGGCTCTGGTGGAAGAACTTGTCATTCGTCCGCTCGCGGGGGATTTGTAACTTCCACAGCTGTTTTCAGGGGTTAAATTAGGAAAGCTTTAAGCCCCTTTAGCTAGGCTTTCAAGCGCTACTGTTTTTATCTTTGCATCGCAAACAATAATTAAAAGCTATCAGATCCTTTATACCTTTCAGAACATTCATTTTCAGTGCCCTCTGCCTCCTGTTTCAGACAGCGGGGGCACAGGTAAAGTTTTCTGCGCAGGCCAGTACCAGGGACATGGGTAAAGCTGATTATGTTGAGGTACAGTTTATAGTTGAAAACGCAAAAGAAATCTCCGCCCTGCAGCCACCCGGATTCGAAGATTTTACGGTAATACAGGGACCCAGCCAGTCAACCGGGATGAGTGTAATTAACGGAAGCATGACTCAATACCGCGGGGTCAGTTTTTTACTTCAACCGAAAAAAACCGGGACTCTTACGATTAAACCCGCCTCGGCTACCGTCGACGGACAGCTAATGCATTCCAATCCCATTCAGATCCAGGTGCACAATACAAGCGGGCAGACAAATAAAGCGCCTGGATTTGCGCCGCTTCCGGATCCACGCTGGCCGGCTGCGCCGCCCGCGGTGGAAATGGATGAAGTGATCAGGCCCGGTGAAAACATTGCGGAAAAAATTCACAGGAACTTTTTCATCAAAGTAGATGTGAATAAAACGGAATGTTTCCTGGGCGAACCCATAGTGGCCACATATAAGTTATATGCCCGGCTGCATTCAGATTCCAGGGTAACCCGGCATCCATCACTGAATGGATTCAGCGTTTACGATATGATTGACCCGAACGATGACCGGGTATCGGTGGAAAAATTAAATGGCAGGAACTATTCAGTGCACATTATCAGGAAGGTTCAGCTTATTCCTTTACAGGCAGGAGAGGTTACTCTCGATCCCGTAGAACTGGACAATAATATTTATTTTATTAAAGCCGATGCGGGGAACACTAAAAATCCCGGTCAGGGTTTGGGAGGATTGCTGGACCGGCTCTTCGAACCGGAGGTGAGTGGCACTCCATTTACCCAGCATATTGTGATGGAAAGTAAACCGGTCACCGTTCATGTGAAGCCACTTCCGGATATCGGAAAACCACCTGACTTTAACGGGGCGGTCGGCAATTATTCTATACGTGCTTCACTGGACTCGAAACAAGTGGATACCGGCGACGCATCCAGTTTGTCAGTGACCGTTAAAGGATCGGGAAACCTTCCGGTAATCAATGCGCCTTCCATCAACTGGCCTTCAGAAATAGAATCTTATGATGTCAACACAAAAGAAAATATAGAAAAAACGGTCATTCCACTCGGAGGCTCCAAAACCTACACTTATAGTTTTGTTCCCGGCAAACCGGGTAAATATATTTTGCCTCCTGTTAAACTGAGTTATTTTGATCCGGCATCACGATCCTATAAGACCGTTGAAACCGACGCGATGCACCTGCAGGTTAATGCTTCTGCTAGAAAGAAATCTGCCCGGCCACAGCTAACCCATATGCAGCCTGTCCATAAAGACTGGACCAAATATGCCGGTTGGGGAATAGCTTTTCTTCTCCTGGCGGTTACTACGATATTTATTATCAGGGAATCAAAAAAAGATGCCATTCTTCGAAAAGAAAAGGCCCTGGCATTGGCGGAATTGGAAAAGGCGGTTGTCATACCCGTTGTCATAGACCCTTTGCTGGAGTCGCGGAATCTGGTCGCTGCGGGTGAATACAGCAAATTTTATGGATCGATAAACCGGGCTATCTGGAAAACAGTTTCGGACAAACTGAACTTTCCGGCCAGTGAACTCAATAAATTAAATATTGCAAGCGGTTTGCGAAGTCAGGGTTGGAGTGAGGAAGACATTATCCAGCTTAATACTGCGTTGAATGAATGCGAGATGAAATTGTATACACCGGAATATAGTACCAGTGATGTGCAGCGCATGCTGGTTTCTGCAGAACAGATATGTTCGAGGTTGAATGCGTGAGAAAACGGGATTAAAAACATGTTGACTAATCCGTGTACTTATATCCTACGCCTCTTACAGAATGAAAATATTTTGGCTTGCGGCTGTCGTCCTCAAAATATTTCCGGAAATTCAGGATGAGATTATCGATAGTGCGCGTATTCGGATACACGGTATATCCCCAGACGGCCTGGAGAATTTTTTCCCGCTTTACTACATGGTTTTTATTTTCAATCAGTAATTTTAGCAGCATTGTCTCTTTTTTGCTCAGGCGGAATCTTTCATTTTTTTTATTAAATGCTTCCTGTGCATTAAAGTCAATCATATTCTTTCCAAATAAGTACTTTTCAGATAAGGTGTTCCGATCCTGCAGCTTTTCATTTTTTTCAATCAGCTTTTGCACGCGAAGCAGCAATTCTTCCAGGTTAAACGGTTTGTTGAGATAGTCATCGGCTCCTTTCTTTAATCCCAGCACCCGGTCAGCGCTGCTGTTTTTTGCACTTAGAATCAGAATGGGTACCGGGTTTTGCCTGACCCGGATTGTCTCAGCAACGTTGATACCATCCATACCCGGTAACATAACATCCAGGATCACGAGATCAAAATATTCATCACCAACCGATTTGAGGGCCTGGTTACCATCATATGCTGAGGTAACCTTATAATTCTCCAGTTCCAAATTAAGACGGAGGGCATCGTGGAGATTTTCTTCGTCTTCAACAAGCAGGATGGATTTACGAGCAGGTTCAGTCATACCTGAGTTAGATTAAAGATAACAGTGAATAAGGTCCCTTTTGGCGGGTTATCTGAAACGGATAATTGCATTTTATGATCCTTTGCAATTTTCCGGCATAGGTAAAGTCCCAGACCGGTTCCCTGGGTAGTACGCGTGTCTTCATTCCCGACCCGGTAAAATTTTTGAAATATCCGTCTATATTCATTTTTGGGTATGCCGCTGCCTTCATCACGTATTTCCAATATCCCCCCTGTTCCATATTTTTTCAATAAAACATTAATTGGCGATGAAGGGGGCGAATATTTAACCGCATTATCGACCAGATTGTTCACGAGGATCTTCATCAGCAAGGGGTCACCCGAAACAAATAAACCCGGTTCCAGATTCCTGTTCCAGGGCCGGCTTGGAAAACGGTTTTCGAAATCCTCGCAGCAGTCATTCACGACCTGGGAAAAATCAAGCTCTTCTTTATTGAAAAGATATGAACCTCCTTCGAGTTGTGCCGACACCAGGATATTACCGGTCAGGGTGTTCAACCGGTTAATTTCCTGGAGGGAGGATTTGAGTATTTTATCTTTCTTGGCATCGTCCAGGTTGTGTTTTTGGAGGGTTTCAATATTCAGTCGCGCAATGCTGATGGGCGTTTTTAATTCATGGGTAATGGCCATCATGAAATTCTGTTGCTGTTGCTGGATCCGTATCTGTCGCATAATGGCGCTATAGAGGAAAATGGCACCCACCAGAATTACAAAAAGAAAAACCAGCCCTTCGCTGACAAAAGCCGTAGTCATCCGATCGCGCTCAGAAAAAATTTTTTCAACCTTTTGTGTATAGGCCGGTTCATCCCGGTTGAGCAGACTTAATTTATATTCTGCCATCTGGCGATTCTGCAGGTTCAGGGCGATATACCACCAGACCAGGGCAGCCAGTACATACATCAGGAGGAGCCAGTAAATCGCTGTGGCCCGGTTGATCCATTTATTTTTATAAAGACGTATGGACATTTTGGTAATACTGGCGGTTGGCGGTTGACGGTTAACGGTTGACAGTACACAGTTGACAGTTGACAATGAAAGTTTTCAATTTCCACATTTGCATTCCCACATTCCCACATTCCCACATTTCCACACTTCCACACTCCCACACTCCCCACTCTTACACTCTTATACTCTCACTGTGCCCGCTCCACCCTTAACCCGGCAGATAAAATATATTTCAGCGGATCTTCCCGCATCAGCTGCTCGAGAGTAACATGATAGACGCCGGATTTCCTGAACCGGGTTTTAGGTTGTATTAACAATCGTGCATCATAAATATCGTCCATAGCTGTACCGATCCAGCCATTGTTATTGGTCGCGAGTTGGAGGTCATAGTCTCCTGATTTTCCATGAGGATCTCCCGGTTCCTTTACCGTGGCGCGAACATAAATATTGTTGTAATGGTAGGCATCGGTATGCCTGAGTACAATATAAATATTATAGAGTGAAACCGTATCCGTGATCTCAAAAGCAATATCCGGTTTCAGGGAAGAAGGCCAGTCATGGTTGTCAAACGTCTGATTTTTTTCAAAAACACCGGTGGTCCAGTTACAGGCAGTCAGGCTCATCATGACTGCCAGATACAAAAAGGATCTTTTCACTCCTTACTTTTTATAAATTTAATGAGACGATCAGGGTTTTTATACGCTTAGAGTACATTCAGAATCTGTTCCTTGGCCTTTTCCAGTTCATCCTTCATTAGCACCACACATTTCTGTATTTTAACATCATAGGCTTTTGAACCGGTTGTATTAATTTCCCTGCCAACTTCCTGGAGAATAAAAGAAAGCTTTTTCCCTTTACTTTCTTCCCCGTCTGCAAGTACATCCTTAAAATAAGAGCAGTGGTTTTTTAACCGTACCATTTCTTCACTGATATCAATCTTCTCCAGGTAATAGATCATTTCCTGTTCCAGGCGGTTTGCGTCATAATTCTCCTTGCCCACAAAGTCATTCAATAATTTTTCAAGTCCTTCCCGGATCTTGGTTTGCCGCAGCGGTTGCAGTTTCAGTATTTCTTCCTGTTGAATGCAGATATTATCAATGCGTACGATCAGGTCATCTTCCAATGACTTTCCTTCATTTAACCGGTGTTCGTTCAAATCTTCTATAGCCATTTCGATGACTTTGCTGAACTGCTGCCATTCTTCCTGTGTAAGTGTATCGCCCGTAGGTGTGATCACTTCAGGCAGTTTCAGTAACGTACTTAATATATTGGAAGGATCCTGGTTCAGTTGCCTGGAAAGATCAGCGAGGGTGTCATAATAAGCTTTCGCCAGATCGGTATTGATGCTGACTGGTTTTGCATTACCCGTTTGTTTCAGGCTGATTGTACAGTCGAGGGACCCGCGGCCCAGCTTCTCGGAAAGGAGTTTACGGATGTCAAATTCATAAGGTTTTAAAAATCCCGGAAGCTTAAGTTGAAGTTCGAATTGTTTTCCGTTAAGCGATTTTACATCCACCAGAAAGGTTTTGTCTCCCACCGTTTCTTCTGCCCTGCCAAAACCTGTCATCGATTTAACCATGTTAACCAGTTTATGCCCGAAAGGTAATAAATTAAATGTGCGTATTCAGTCCGAGCTTACCGTATACTTCGTTTTGAATCATCTCGATCATATCACCGGGTAACATGGAGTCGAGTGATATCCCGGCCAGCCGGTATCGAATTAAACGAAGAGTTGGAAAACCTGTGGCTGCAGTCATCTTACGAACCTGACGGTTCTTTCCTTCGGTAATGATCAGCCTGATCCAGCTTGTGGGAATATGTTGTCTGAAACGGATGGGCGGAATCCTTTCCGGAATATTAATATGCTCGGGTAGTCGCGACGTCTTACCCGGAGCAGTACGAAAGGATTTGCCGTCGATCTGGATTGTAATTCCTTCTGAAAGCTTTTTAAGTGCTTCATTAGTGATCAGGCCTTCCACCTGTACACGGTATTCGCGTTCGTGTTTAAAACCCGGGTGGAGCAGCTGGTAATTGATCGACTTGTCATTAGTCAATAAAAGCAATCCCTCACTGTCATAATCCAGCCGTCCGACGGGATAAACGTCCGTCGGAACTTCAAAGAAATCCTTCAGGCAGGCCTTCCCTTTTTCCGAAGTGAACTGCGAAAGCACCTGAAAAGGTTTGTATATGATATAATATTTATTCAAATGAATTCAATGAAACAATGATGAATAAAGGGTTTGGAAGAAATGCGCTGAAAATAAAAAGCCTCGCTGGCGGCGAGACTTTTACTATTTGGATGGGTTAGTAAGTACAGGGACATAAATATCCCTACACAATATTAGAAATAATTTTATCTATTCGGAAAAATTTTCCAATAAATTTTATGCACAATTTTTTTTAGGGTGTGGAAAAGCACTTTAATGTAGGTTTGAGCAAAATTTACGCAATGAAGTTTCCATCTCCCGTTTCGTTGTCCTGGCTTTCAGAATTTTTGGGCGCGAGACTTGTTGGTAATACCGGGGCCTCTGCAAGCGGTATAAACGAAATACATAAAGTTGAAAATGGTGATCTGGTTTTTGTTGATCATCCCAAGTACTATCAGAAATGTTTGCAGTCAGCAGCAAGTTTCATCATCATCAACAAGGAAGTAGATTTTCCTTTGGGAAAAGCCCTGCTGATCGTTGATCAGCCTTTTGAAGCCTATCAGAAAATAGTAAAACATTTCAGGCCATTTGAAGGCGCTGTGCAGTCTGTAAGTCCGAATGCAGCGATCGGAAAAACATCTTATCTCTATCCGGGTGTCTTCGTCGGTAACCATGTAGAGATCGGAGAACGGTGTATGATTTATCCGAACGTAACCATCATGGATCATTGCATAATCGGCAATGATGTTGTGATCCAGTCAGGAACAGTTATTGGTTCGGATGCATTCTATTATAATACGAATAAGAACCGGGAATTCTGGTATAAGCGAATGCTTAGTTGCGGACGGGTGGTAATCGGGGATGATGTTGAAATTGGTGCAGGATGTATGATTGACCGGGGTGTGAGTGGTGATACGGTTATCGGTAGTGGTTCCCGGCTGGATAATATGATTCATATAGGACACGATACAGTTCTTGGAAAAAATTGCCTGCTTGCTGCACAGGTAGGAATTGCCGGCGCTGTTAATATTGGTGACGGAGTCATTCTCTGGGGTCAGGTAGGCGTGAGTAAAACGCTCGACATCGGAGACAATGCGGTAGTACTGGCACAAAGTGGAGTGGGCGGATCACTGGATGCGAACAAAGCATATTTCGGCACACCCGCAGAAGAAGCAATCATCAAAAAACGTGAACTGGTCTGGGTAAAGCGAATTCCCGAAATTTGGCAGAAGTTAAATAAAGTATAAGAGTATATGAGTGTAGGGAAAACTCTCAACTGTCAAATGTGTACTTTCAACCGTCATTCGTCAACTGTCAACCCTGCCTGCCGGCAGGCA
>JGI1027J12803_100604003_pt1 | contig 21356 bp, 16 predicted proteins | sample IowNatreferecore_FD_12803 | JGI IMG/M metagenome (IMG submission 12803) | reverse complement strand
AGCGATTGTATACAAACCCGACGGTACGGCATCGGACTCTCCCCTGCCGCTGGCGCTGGCCCATATTACGGGCAACAACCATTTGTTATATCATCTGTTAATTACAGTTGGGTTATTTGGACTGATCGCGTCATTTCATGGCTTAATACTGTCCGCGGGGCGATCAACTTATGAATTTGGAAGGGTAAAATTTGCACCATCCATGCTTGGAAAGATTCATCCACGATTTAACACGCCTTCCAATGCGCTGCTGGTTAATATGTTTTTTGGAATGATGGCTTTACTTTCCGGAAAGACAGCGGAAATTATTACTGTTTCGGTTTTCGGTGCGCTAACCCTATACATCATCTCTATGGTATGTATGTTGAGACTCAGGGTTCGGGAACCTCAACTGGAGCGTCCATTCAGGGCACCATTCTATCCTCTTTTTCCTATAACCGCTTTAATCATCGCTTCTGTTTCAATCATTGCGATGTCGATTTACAATTTCAAATTAGCATTATTTTATATTGTGGTTATGGTTCTGTCGTATGGATTATTTAAACTGCTTGATAAGCAGGACACCGATTAAAATTCAGGGTATGGATAAGAATGAAATTCTCCAGTATGTTAAAGACCATCCTTCACACAAAGTAAAAATCGCCATTACAGATATAGATGGCATCCTGCGGGGGAAATATATTTCTGTAGAAAAATTCCTTGCCATCACCGAATCCGAAACCGGCTTTTGCGATGTTATTTTTGGATGGGATGCTGCCGATGCAGCCTATGATAACGGCTCGTATACGGGTTGGCATACCGGTTATCCCGACGCAGCCGTTCATCTGGATCTCTTGTCATTCCGGAAAATTCCCTGGGAACACGATCTTCCATTTTTTTTGGGCGAGTTAATTCAACAAAACAAAAAAAATTCTCCCTGTCCGAGATCCCTGCTAAAGAAAGTATTGAACGATGCCGTCACAGCCGGCTTCACTCCCCTGTTTTCCCAAGAGTTTGAATGGTACAACTTTGCTGAGACCCCAAGGAGCATCCATGAAAAACAGCATAGAGATCTTCAACCCGTTACACCGGGAATGTTTGGTTATTCCATTCTGAGAAGCAGCCTGCAAAATGATTTCATGACCGATCTCTTCGAATTACTCAACCGGTTTGATATACCTATTGAGGGTTTGCATACGGAGACCGGACCGGGTACTTATGAGGCAGCCATTTCTTATTCAACGCTGACTGAAGCCGGTGACCGGGCTGTTCTTTTTAAAACTTCGGTTAAAGAAATTGCGTACAGACATGGCCTTATGGCGACTTTTATGGCGAAGATCCGGGAAAACCTTCCCGGATGCGGCGGACATGTTCACCAGAGTTTGTGGAACGCGGACAAAAAGAAAAATCTTTTTTACGACGAGCATGAGCCGCTGCATATGAGCGAAATCATGAAGCAATATATGGCCGGACAATTACTCTTAATGCCCGCATTGCTTCCGCTTTTTGCACCTACGATAAACAGCTATAAGCGCCTGGTGGAAGGTGCCTGGGCACCAACTACCCTAACCTGGGGTATTGATAACCGTACTGTTGCGCTTCGTGTGATTAATGGCAGCAAATCCTCCTGCCGCCTGGAAACGAGGGTGATCGGCGCTGATGCAAATCCTTACCTGGCAATGGCAGGGGCATTGGCCGCAGGTCTTTACGGCATCCGCAATAAACTCGAATTAACACAGACCGCCACTCAGGGAAACGGATACATGGATACAACCCGTGGCTGTCTTCCTGCGACACTCGATGAAGCTACCAGGCAGATGAAAAAATCGCCTGTTGTCGCAGAAATACTCGGGGCCGGTTTTACAGACCATTTTACAAGAACCCGCGAATGGGAATGGCGGCAGCACCTGAAATCCGTGACAGACTGGGAACTAAAAAGATATTTTGAAATCATTTAAAAGAGTTAAATGCAACTTCATAAAATTGTACAATACAATTTTCCGACGACGATACGATTCGGTCCCGGATCCAGCAAAGAACTGGCTGCATACCTCTCAGAAAATAAATTAACCCGTCCCCTTATTGTAACTGATCCTACCGTATCGCAACTCGGGTTTTTTAAGGAAATTGTCAAGGATGTTCAGCGCGGTGGTATTTCTGTCAAAACCTTTTCCGAAATACATAAGAACCCGGTAAAGACAGATGTATATAAAGGGACCGGGGTATTTGATGAAGAAGACAGGGATTGTATTATTGGAATTGGTGGCGGCGCAGCATTGGATGTTGCCAGGGCCGTGACACTCCGCATAAACCACCGGGAGGATTTATTTAAATATGACGACCTCAAAGGTGGAGATATCTTTATTACAAATGATGTTCCGCATTTCATCACTATTCCCACAACAGCAGGCACTGGAAGTGAAGTGGGAAGAAGCGCTGTCATTTCCGACGACATTACCCATCAGAAGAAAATACTTTTTTCGCCAAAATTGATGGCCCGCATCGTGTTTGCAGATCCTTTACTCACGATGGATTTGCCACCATTTATAACGGCCGCAACCGGAATGGACGCATTGACCCATAATATGGAGGCATTCCTGGTAAATATGTTTCATCCAATGTGCGACGGAATTGCGCTGAAGGCAATTTCGCTGATCAATACTTCACTCGAAAAAGCAGTAAATGATCCGGATTTGGAATCGAGAAGCCAGATGCTGATTGCCTCACTAATGGGTGCTGTTGCATTCCAAAAAGGACTGGGTGTTGTTCACTCACTTGCCCATCCGCTTTCTTCCCTGCTCGATACCCATCACGGCCTTGCCAATGCCATCAATATTCCCTATGGCCTTGAATTTAATATCCGGGGCTTCGAACACAAGTTTTCACAGATGGCAGCCGCTTTGGATCTGAAAGATCTTTCCGGAGAAGCTGTAATCAGCCGGCTCTTTCGTTTAAATGAGAATATAAATATTCCCAGAAAGCTGCAGGAGATAGGCGTGAAACCGGAACATATCGACCCGCTTGCCGATCTCGCCCTTGCAGATTTCGCCCATCCAAACAACCCGAAACCGGTAACACGGGAAGATTTCAAAAAACTGTATCTAAAAGCCCTTTAGTTGCCTCATAAACATTCCAGAATATGCAAATCATCAATCCGGCTACTGAAGAAATGATCCGCGAAATTAGGGAGGACGACAAAATCACCCTAACCGAAAAATTTAATTTACTTAAAAATAAACAGCAGGAATGGTCGGCAACCTCTATCAGAGACCGCGTCAGTATCCTGCAAAATTTTTCATCAGGGATGGAGACTGCCATTGAATCGCTGTCGGCTGTGCTGACCGCAGAAGTAGGTAAACCACTGCAGCAAAGCAGGACTGAAATTAATGGTGCAAGGGCAAGAATAAAATGGCTCACCGAAAATGCTGAGAAATATCTGGGAGAAGAACAAATGAATTTGCAAAGCGGTCTGGAAGAAAAAATATCTTACGAGCCACTGGGGGTTATCTGCAATATTTCTGCCTGGAATTATCCCTGGCTGGTCGGCGTGAATGTGTTTGTAAGCGCTCTGCTGGCAGGCAATTCTGTAATGTATAAACCTTCTGAATATGCGACGCTAACCGGAGTGGAAATAGAAAAATTATTAAAAGAATCCGGGATTCCCGACCATGTTTTTCAATTGGCACTGGGTGGAAAATCGGTTGGTGAAGCTCTTCTTGACCTGCCCTTTGACGGATATTTTTTTACGGGCTCCTATCTCACCGGAAAATATATCTACGAAAAATGTGCATCCAAAATGGTTCCCTGTCAACTGGAAATGGGCGGAAAAGATCCCTTATACGTCGCTGACGATATCAGTGATATCCCACAGGTAGCTGAGGCAGCTGCAGACGGCGCATTCTATAATAACGGGCAAAGTTGTTGTTCTGTAGAACGTATTTATGTCCATGAAAATATTTATGATGAGTTTCTTCTTTCTTTTAAAAAAGTTGTTGAATCCTGGAAGACGGGAGCTCCCACCGAAGCGGGTGTTTATTTCGGTCCTCTAACCAGAAAGCAACAACTGGATGTTTTGGAAAACCAGGTGGATGATGCCGTAAAAAAAGGAGCACAGCTGTTAATGGGCGGAAAACGTTCCATAGGACAGGGATATTATTTCAAACCGGCAATTCTCACTCATACAACACATGAAATGCTGGTTATGAAAGAAGAGTCATTCGGACCGGTAATTGGAATCATGCGTGTAAAAAATGATGAGGAGGCGGTTCACCTGATGGCGGATACGGAATATGGACTTACCGCAGCCGTATACACATCAAGCCGTGCCAGGGCGGAAAAGATATTGGCCCGGCTGAATACAGGATCAGGTTATTGGAATTGCTGCGACCGTGTATCAGCTGCGCTACCCTGGAGTGGCCGAAATCATTCGGGCTTTGGCACCACACTCTCCCGCGCGGGTATGCAATCCTTTGTCAGACCTAAAGCATGGCATCTGCGCAATTAAATCAGATATGCAATTGAATGTAGATAAATGGCATTGGTCGATTTAATACGACTTTTTTTGCCTTATCGCGTATATTCAGGGCCTGTTGTTGATTGGATGGCATCAGAAAATATTCCGTGAAAGGATCTCCATTTATATTTTCAAATAAACTCTCTTACCGGCTTGCTAGGCACCTGACTTTCTGGTTCGTGTTCTTAATACATTACGCTATTCAGAATATTATTATCGCCGGATCTGACGGAACCACCAACTTCCGGAGCCTTTCACAATTATTTCAATATGTTTCATTTTTTTTTCCCGCCTTTGTCATTACCGCCTATCTTTTTATGTATGTGATTATACCTGCGTTTCTTTTTCGTAGAAAAATAGCATTATTCCTTTTGAGTTATGCCGGACTGTTAATTGCCAATTTCTTCCTCGCCTGCCTTGCAGGAATTCTATATATACATACCATAACAGGTGTTTCATATAATCAGATCGATTTCAGCCAGAACAGATATAACACGGTTGTAAATGGAATCTGGATCCCGTTCATTGTTTTGTCTATCTGCAGCGGAATTCAGCTGACTAAAAAATGGATGCTGCAGCAATCCATTAATGAATCGCTGGTCAGGGAAAATGTTTCAAAGGAATTGAAGCACCTGAAAACACGTATTCATCCCCGGTTTCTGTTTCACTCCCTGAACTCACTGGAAGGAAAACTGAGAAGTGGTCTTCCGGAATCACCTGATCTGATTTTAAAAATGTCTGAACTGCTGAGCTATGTATTATTTGGAAGTGAGGGTGATTATGTCCTGCTAAAAAAAGAACTGGAGGTAATACGGGAATATATTGACCTGCAGAAAGCGAACTATCATGACCGAATCCAAATCAATCTCGTCATAAACAATGAAAACGAAGATGCATTCCTGGCGCCCCTGATTTTATTGCCTTTTCTGGAAACCAGTTTCGAATACCTGATGGTCATGGATGCAGCTGCCAAGCGCCTGGATGTAAAGATCTGGACAAGTGAAGGTATCCTGTTTTTTTACCTGACCTGCACGGAGTACTATCCATCTGAAGCCCGGTTCTATCACCAGCCGATGTGGTCTGATATCACCAAAAGAATTGAAAACCTCTATCCGGACAATCATCAACTCATATTAAAATCCAATGACAAGGAAATTATGATCGAACTGCGTTTAAATATGATCCATGCAAAAAAGCAGATCAATACGCCCAATGAAGCCATAAACAAGGACCATGAATACGCATAAGCTGATTTACTCAAATGAATATAAATTCAGAATCGCTCGTCACGGCTTATTTTGTATTTGTGTTTTCCTTTGCTGCCTGCTTCGCATGGGAATCACCAATCCCGGTCAATTGCTTTGGCATATGTTTCCTTCCATTTTCCTGTACGCAATTCACTGGACATCGATGATCCTGTTTTTCTGTTATGTAACCGTCTATTTTCTGGCTCCCAGGTTTTTTCATCAGAAGCGGTACGCAGCATTTTCGTTGTCCATGCTGGTGTTGTGCATTTTTTTAATTGCTATTAACTACGTGCATGATTATTATCAGCTTAATAAATCATTCAGTCATTTATCTGATTTAAATAGTAATCGCTTTCTACTGGAAACCGGTATTATCCGATTTTTAGGTAATCCGCCAGTGGTTTGTATACTGCTATTGTCACTTAAAAGTTTAAAAAACTGGCTCCTGAAAAAAAAGGAAGCCGAATCCCTTTCTCTCGCGAACACCAGCGCCGAGCTTCACCTGCTGAAGTCCCAGATACATCCGCACTTCCTGTTTAACACCCTTAATAATATCTATTCTTATTCGCTAAGTAAGAAATCGTCCGCTGCTGATCTTGTAAATAAACTTAAGCACACGGTTCATTATATGGTGGCTGAATGTAATCATGCATATGTCCCGCTTAAAAATGAATTGAGCATGATTGCAAATTTTATAGACCTGGAAAGAATCCGATATGGGAATCGCCTGAGCCTGCAAGCTGAAATGATCGATTCCGGGAAAAATTACCAGATCGCGCCACTCCTCATGCTCCCGTTTGTTGAAAACTGTTTCAGGCATGGGGTGAGTCAGATGATTGGTCAATCCAGGATCCAGATGAAGATATATATGGAGGGGAATATTCTACATTTCCGGATCAGCAACAGCAAGCCGGACCAGCCTGCCTCCACCCTTGAGAAAAGAATGGGTATCGGTCTGGAAAATGTAAAAAAAAGGCTGGCTATTTTGTATCCGGGGAAACACAAGCTTGAGTTGGAAAACACAGACGGAACCTATTCCGTAAAAATGGAAATTTGCCTGACCGAATCCTTATTACAGGAAAGCCAGTCCGATATTTATTCAACCCGGGAAATTCATAAGAATTAAAATGAGCAGTTTTCTTTAATAGTTGAGTAATTTTAAACAGATATTTATTTAATCCCTTTTTCAACCCGCCTCTGAATATGCCTATCAGCAATAAAATAAGCTGTTTGATTGTGGACGATGAGCCACCGGCACTTGATGTGTTGAAAAAATATATAGAATCCATTCCCTCGCTGCAACTGGCCGGCTGCTGCACAAATGCCGTGGACGCGCTGGCGCTCATCCAGAAACAGCCTATCGACCTGATTTTCCTCGATATCCAAATGCCCCAGATCCTGGGAACGGACTTCGTAAGAACTCTGGCCAATCCGCCGAAAATAATATTTACGACTGCCTACAGGAAATATGCCGTGGAAGGTTTTGACCTTAATGCTGTAGACTACCTTTTAAAACCAATACCATTCGAAAGATTTCTGAAAGCTGTAAACAAAATCATGAATGTATCCGTTCAGCAAAACATTACGGAAGTCGTTAACAAACATGAAAAAGAAATAGCCGATTCATTTATCCATTTCCGCGCCGACCGAAAAATTCTGAAGGTTGCTTTAGATGATATCCTTTATATCGAAAGCCTGAAAGATTATATCAGGGTTGTTACCAGGTCAAAAACATTTCTCACCAAACATTCAATTTCATCACTGGAGGAAAACCTGCCGGCCGCTGCATTTATCCGTATCCACCGTTCTTATATAATAGCGATCAATAAAATTGATTTCTTTACAAATGAACTGGTAGGTATTGGTAAACTGGAACTACCTATCAGCCGGATGTATCGCCATGAGGTGGAAAAAGTCCTGAAGCCTGATTAGAGCGGTAATCCCGCGAAGGAATTTAGGCTAAATTGTGAAAACTGAACCTATGATCAGAAAGCTTTTTTCAGCCACTCATGCCAGTGGGAGCCGGGCCGGCAACAAAAGAAACCACGAGATCCAGCGTATCGAAACCTTTAGTGACGGCGTATTTGCTTTTGCAGTAACGCTGCTCCCGTAATAAAACCAGGAAAAAATTATTCTTCACGACAGGAGAGTTGCAATAAATCCAGAAAAATATCTTCCTATTGGCATAGCTCGAATAAAAAAATCAGCGTGGGTTATGAACCCCCGCTGATTTTGCAGCATGAATATATTCATACTATATTCATGTTCTCAAGAGAGATCTATCTTCTCCAATTCCCTATTTAAATTATGATGACTATGTTCTTATTTATCTTAATGCCAATGTAACACCTCCGCTGCCTGCATCTATATCTACGGGAGTGCCCCCACCGTTCACTTTTCCGTTTATGCTCTGTTTTTCCATCGATCCGCTGAAATTACTCAGTCCTTCCGTTTTGATCCGGTCTCCGCGGATGTCCAGGTCGAGACCCTTGCCCTTCGGCATTTGCAAATGAACACTACCACCAGAGTTTCTTAATTTAACATACTTACCTGTTTCAAGAAGTTCCACATCAATATTACCGCCACTGGTGGATGCTTCCAGGCTCCCGCTCATTGAAGTCATATCAATATTTCCGCCCGAAGTATGGGTAATCAAATCACCGCTGATTTTTTCTGCTTCAATATTTCCTCCGCTGGTCGTCGCCCGGATATTTCCACTCAGTTCTTTTAAATCCAGCGATCCACCGGACGTGTTCAATCTGATGTTGCCGGAACAACGAAGTGCGTCTATACCACCGCCGCTGGTTTCCAGATCAATATCATCCTTTGTATCTGAAACATCAATGCCACCGCCGGAAGTGCGGCCGATGATCTTACCAGTGAGGCCTTTTACATCCAGACCACCGCCACTGGTATTAAAATGCTGCTCACCAGAGAGATTGGAAATGCTTATTCCGCCTCCGCTGGTATTAAGATGGGTTCCACAGGCTTTTGGAACAAAAATCCGGTAGGAAATACTTAATTGATTGTCCCAGTTCCTAAAATCTTTCTTTGGCTTTGCCACAGCAGTAAGCTTATTGCCCGAGGTGGTAACCGATAATTCATAATCGCTGGCAATGATCTTTTCTATCTCTTCTTTGGAGTAAGAGCCATGATGACCATTCTGCGTGATATATACTTCAACGTGTGCTTCAGAAGGGCTGACGCCAGTGACTTCAATTCCTCCGCCGGAGGTTCTGGCATCCACCTGGTTAATCGACTCCGCAGACAGAGATTTATTTAAATAAAGTAATCCCTTCTGTGAATTTTGAGCCCGGGCAAAAATTCCAGACACAACGAACAGGAAGCTTAAAAAAATTCTCATGATTTGAAATTTAAGTGGTGAATTCTAAATATTTATACTGTATCCAGTCGAATGCCAGTTAGGTAACTCTTTATAAATCAGTTTAATATATATTTACAGGACGTTCTGACCGGTTTTGATGCGGTGATTGTCCGGTTTTTCATTTCGGCAATGACCCGTACCACATGAAAGACAAGTGCCCCTTTCAATTGTTGCATCTTCCGGTTACCAATTTGAATTTCAGGGGAATTTATTTTCTGTCCCATTTTTTCTTTCCCGATCGTTATTTGTTTTTATCATTAAAATTTTGCAAAAATGAATGAATTCTTATTAATCTTCAGAAGGGATTATAAATCAGCAGAAACGCAGCCATCTCCTGAACAACTTCAAAAAATGATGAAGGAATGGCAAAACTGGATGGGAAATATCGCGGCACAGAATAAACTGGTCAATTCAGGCAATCGTCTGTCTGATGAAGGAAAAGTGGTTAAGCCTGGTTCGCTGGTCACAGACGGGCCATATGTTGAAATTAAAGAAGCCATTGGCGGATATGTTATTATCCGGGCGGAATCACTGGAAGAAGCGGCTGAAATTTCCAAAAGTTGCCCAATCCTGAAAGTTGGTGGAAACGTGGAAATACGGACCATCATTCCAATGGAAATGTAAACACCGTATGAAAGGATCCAGTTTGCAGGAAAACGAATTATTACCACACTTATTCCGGACAGAGTACCGCAAAATCGTTGCGGTACTTGCCCGGCATTATGGGTTGGAGCAACTTTCAATCGCAGAGGATGTAGCCAGTGATACATTCCTGACGGCATCGGAAACCTGGGGTCTTAAAGGTTTACCGGAAAATCCGGTGGCCTGGCTTTACACGGTGGCAAAAAACAAATCGCGTGACCAATTGAGACGAATGGCAGTTTTCGATAAAAAACTTAGGCCGGCATTAAAAACTGAAACTACATCTTATCCCGAAACTGATATTGATCTGTCAGAACAAAATATCCGGGACAGCCAATTACAGACGATGTTCGCGCTTTGCGACCCAATCCTGCCACTTGAATCGCAGGTTGCGCTCACATTAAGAATTCTGTGTGGTTTTGGTATCGATGAAATTGCCGATGCCTTCCTGACTAACCGCGAAACGATCAGCAAAAGATTAACCCGCGGAAAAGAAAAATTAAGATCCGCCAATATCAGGATAGGTTTACCGGCGACCGGAGAAATTAAACAACGAATAGACGCTGTATTAACCAGTTTATACCTCTTGTTCAATGAAGGTTACTATTCGAGCAGCCGGGATAATGTCCTGAGAAAGGATTTCTGCCTGGAAGCAATGCGCCTAACCGGATTGCTTGCTGAAAACGAGCAAACCGCATTGCCACATGTAGATGCTTTACTCGCTTTGATGTGTTATCACGCATCCCGGTTTGATGCAAGAACCACAGAAAAAGGGGAAATAATCCGCTACGATGAGCAGGATATTGCATTATGGAATGACGAGCTTATCAGTACAGGTCATTATTATCTGAACAAGGCTTCCCGCGGAAAAGAACTGAGCAGATACCACCTTGAAGCAGGGATCGCTTACTGGCATACGATTAAAAATGACAGTACAGAGAAATGGGAAAGTATATTGCAATTATATAACCAGCTTCTATGCCTGAATTATTCACCGCTGGGAGCGTTGAACCGAACTTATGCACTCTCCAAAATTGAAGGAAAAAGAGCTGCTATTGAGGAAGCGGAAAAACTTGGGTTGACAAAAAATCATCTCTACCATGTGCTGTTGGGCTACCTGTATGAAAATATTGATAATCAAAAGGCAAAAGCCCACCTGAACGAGGCCCTTTTCCTTGCAAATACGGAAACCGAAAAAAACGGGATACGCAGAGAACTGACGAAGCTTGCATAATCAGATGGATCCCGACTTACAATCCCTTAATTTACTTTGCCGCATTGTCCGGCTTCAACCTTACCACCAACACATCATGGGATGCGATTTCTCTTTCTAATTTAGTTTTGGTACTTCCGATATCCTTCTTTGACCAGATATCATGCAGGTAAAAATTCTGTTTATCAAAATGGATATCAGTTCCTGAGAAAGGATCAGAAATATTAAGATCCTGCCATTTCAAGTTTAGCCTCCCAGTTTTTCCCGTACGATTAAAAAAGCAAAAAGCCAGTTCTCCATCTTTCAAAGGTTTTACCCATAATTCAAGGCTATCCGGCATCGCCATCCGGAATGCCGCAATTCCTCTTGGATCCTGATCTACTCCAATCATTTCACTATTGGTCAGGATTTCCCGGGTTCCCGGAGTCATTTTGCGTAAATCATTCCCGGCGGCCAGGGGGGCTGCCAGCATGCACCAAAGCGTAAAATGTGATTTATCTTCAACCTCCTTCATTCCATTTCCCACTTCGAGCATATCCGGATCATTCCAATGATTGGGACCATTATATTTTCGAATGGACTCCTGCAATTCCAGGATGCTGATAACTGACTGGGGTGTCCAATTCCCCTGCGGTTTCCTAACGATAAAATTTGCGCTTATATCTCCTGTGGTCCGGTATAACTCTCCTACTCCTTTTGCCCAGGTCCATGGTGCGTGATCACCCCATTCACAGATACTGAATACGATCGGCCTTCCGGTAGCTTTTAAAGCAGCGCTCATGGTTTTGTAGGCTTCGGGTGCATTCAGACTATCGGTATTACACCAGTCATATTTCAGGAAATCCACTCCCCAGGACGCATATAGTCTGGCATCTTCATATTCATGGCCCCGGGTACCCGGATAACCCGCGCAGGTCTTGCTGCCTGCACAATTGTAAATACCAAATTTCAGTCCTTTAGCGTGTACATAATCTGCAAATGCTTTCATTCCGTTCGGAAATTTCACAGGATCGGCAACAAGGCTGCCGCCGGCATCCCTTTCCATGGACATCCAGCCATCGTCCAGCACAAAGTACCGGTAACCAGCTTCGCGCATTCCCGAACTGACATAAACATCCACCACTTCTCTCAGCATATTTTCGTTGATATTCGTTTGAAAGGTATTCCATGTGTTCCATCCCATGGGAGGCAGGGGAGCGAGTTCACCGGTAAGCAGAACACCATTTTTTCCATTTTGCACAGTATCGGATTTTTGAGCTTGTACATTTGTTAAACAGTTAATAAACAGAAATCCGGCAACAATAAAGGATTTGTACAGGGTCATTGTTTTAAATTTTAATTGCTTTCTAAAATCCGGGGGAATGCATATCAGCCATATGAAAAAGAAAAACAGGCAGGTAAATATATATAATATGAGCCGGACAAATTTCGAACACCGCCTGTCCGATATCGGACAGGGACAAATGAAGACGGCTGAATAACTTATTGCCGGCCAACGCAATATTGGATGGCATTGTCTTAGCACTGATAAGTTCAACCTCAAAACGGAGTCATATGCTGAAGAGCTATTTAAAGATCGCCTGGAGAAATCTGATGAAAAATAAAGTTTTCTCATTCATTAATATCACCGGCTTAACCATTGGCATTACCGTATGCATGATGATCTTCATTTTCATAATGAATGAGTTCAGCGTAGACAGATTTCACGAAAAAGGCAAGCTGATTTTCCGGGTAATGCGTGGCTACGATAAAAGCAAACCACCTGTGGCCTATCTCTCCGGACCTTATGCACCGGCCCTGTTGAATGACTTTCCGGGTCAGATTAAAAAAGCTGTCCGCGTGGGAGCATTTAACGGAATGATTTCTTTTGGCACCCAGGCCTTCAACGAAAAGAACCTATATGTAACAGATGACGACTTCTTCGCACTATTTAGTTTTCCATTATTGCGCGGAAATGCGGAAACAGCTTTAAAAAACCCCGGGAGCGTAGTGCTGACTGAAAGCACAGCAATAAAATATTTTGGATCTGTCGATAATGCCATGGACAAAATGGTAGACCTGGACAAACAGTTTCATCTGAAAATCACCGCCATTGCAAAAAATCCGCCACCCAATTCCCACCTGAATTTTGATGTGGTGGTCCCTATATCCAACTATACCCATAGCCCGGGGTTTGACCAGTGGATCAACAATGCTTATTTCACCTATGTTTTGCTGGACCAGCCCGGAAGCAAAGAGTCACTTGAAAAACGTTTTCCGGCTTTCATGGAAAAATATATGGGCAAGGATATGAAAGAATATGGTTTTCATTTCGATCTTACCCTGACACCCCTGACTGATATTTATTTTGAAAACGCTTCTGCATTTGACAATGTAAAGCACGGCGATAAAAAGGTCGTTTATATATTTTTATCAATTGCCGTACTCATCCTCCTTATTGCATGTATAAACTTCATGAACCTGTCTACCATCCGGGCTGTTGAACGATCCAAAGAAGTAGGACTGAGGAAAGTTATGGGTGCCTTAAGGAATAACCTCGTCTGGCAGTTTATCGGGGAGTCCTTACTCATAACTTTTATTTCCTGTGCGTTATCCATTGGACTTCTCTGGTTAGCTATGCCAATATATAATGACCTGCTGGGATACAGTCTGATGGTTGGCTGGAACTCCTGGCCGATCTATCTATTTCTGGCTGGCGTAATTATTATCGCGGGTTTCCTCGCTGGCAGTTACCCCGCATTTTTTCTATCTGCTTTTTCACCCATCCAGGCTTTGAAGGGCAAACTCAGACTGGGTAAAGGTGGCTCATTTTTTCGTCAGGCGCTGGTGATTGTTCAGTTCAGTATTTCGGTATTCCTCATTATCGGAACCCTTATTATCATCATGCAAATGAGCTACGTCAAACACAAAAATCTCGGTTATGATGAATCCCAGGTCGTAGTTATTAAGATTGATAACAATGATATATATGAACACCGCAACATGTTTAAAAATGAATTGCAAAACCGGCGGGATATTCAATCAGTTTCCCTGATGTCCGGAGAACCGGGCGGGTTCTATGATGTAATGGGTTACCGGGTAGAAGGCAAGAACGCCGAGACCATGAAATTCAGAACCGAGTTTGCCGATTTCGAAATTGTAAAGACCCTTGGTCTGAAAATAATCGCCGGAAGAAATTTTTCTTCATCATTCCCTACAGACACCCTGAAGGCTGCTTTAATTAACCGGACAACAGCCTCCCTGATGGGATGGACACCTGAACAGGCCCTTGGCAAATGGATTCAAAATGTTTTCCGGGACAGCCTGCGAAGACAGATTGTAGGTGTTGTAGAGGATTTCAATTTTTTATCCCTCAAACAAAAAATGGACGGCCTGGTTATTTCGCCCAGTGAAGATAAAAGGGTTGTAGTAATAAAAATTCAACCCGGAAATATTCCGGCAGCTTTAAAAACTATTCGCGAAGCATACCGCCAGGCTGCACCCATCTACCCGTTTGAATACAATTTTCTTGATCAGAAATTTGATGAGCTTTATAAAACGGATCTTCGTCAGCAGATGATTCTGACAATCTTCTCCGGACTCGCCATCCTGATTGCGTGCCTTGGTCTGTTCGGCCTTTCTTCATTCACCGCAACCAAAAGGACTAAGGAAATCGGCGTGCGGAAAGTGCTGGGATCTTCAACTGAAAATATCGTGATACTGCTGTCAAAGGATCTGTTGAAGCCTGTTCTAATCGCAACCTGTATTGCTATACCCGTTGGTTTTTCTGCGATGAATAACTGGTTAAACAATTTTGCTTACCGGACCCCCATGCACTGGTGGATCTTTGTTTTGGCAGCCCTGATTACAATTGTTATCGCTCTTTTCACGGTAAGCTTTAAGGCAATCAAGGCAGGAATGGCAAACCCCACCACAAGCCTGCGTTCGGAATAAATGCCGGCGGTCGATTATCCAGTGTGAATTTCTATACCCAGTTGCGACGGGAACGGATATGATCTGTTTTAATCGGGAAACTTTTTATCATCTATGAATTGCACCAGGCCGATCAAACTCTGTTCGCTGATCTCATTGTCATGAATAGAGAAAAAATCTTCCAGCAATTTAGATTCGTCTTTCAGCGCCCTGCGAATGTCTTTTTCCTTGAGATATAATTTCCTGAACTGGGTATTGCCCGGATAGGCGATGTAATATTCGTAGTAATCAACATACTCATCATACTTTCTTCCTTTGGTATAATAACCTTCGCTCGAAAAATCCGCCTGAAAGAATTTGGTAAACAGCCTTTTATAAAGTGAATATCCCTTATCCGATTTAATAACCGGCATCAGAAAGTAATTGTCACTGATCCAGGCCACTTTTTCGAAGGAATAAATCGTGTTATCGTCAGCAAGATGAAAACTCAATATAGAATCCGAGGGATAAAATTTAATCTTGCTGTCCCCGTTGACGGTATACAGGACATTATGCATTTTATCAAAATTGAAAAGAAGCGGCTGGCCAGCTTCAGGAAGTTTTTTATGATTCGACATCTCCGCTACACCACTGAGCCATTTCCTGGACAGATAGGTACTTCCTACGACTTCGTCTTTCTCGAAAAATGGATTCAGGTTAGCTCCCCTGTGAAAATCTATCAGCGTTTCAAGGTCAGTATTCTTCTGTGCTGTTACCCTGTCAAAATTTATTAAACCACAGATACCAATACAAACAATCCAATATCTTATATTTTTCCGGGCAGGCATCGTTGGAAATCATTTTTGCATTGAATGTATTTTTGACATTCAATTACATTACAAAATTAACCAATATAACAGGTGCGGCGGAATCTTATTTAAGTTTAACAGAGTTCTATCGAAGCCAACGGGTGACCCGTTTATAAATTGAGGTATTTGAAAATCTTCTGATATTCAGGGTTATCGGGATAATATTTTTTCAGGACCGCAGCAGGTACCCTGGCTTTGTCCGTCTGTCCACCCTGCAGGTATAACAATGACAGGGCGTAATTAAGTTGCGCATCGGCTGGAGAAATTTCCAGTCCTTTATTGTACATCTCCGCGGCCATTTTACTCTTTCCCATCTGTTGAAGCAGCAGTGCATAATTATAATACAACCGGGGATTGGCAGATTTCAAATCAACTGCTTTTAAAAATGATCTGGCAGCGTCCTCCTGTTTTCCCATTTCGTTGTACAAAAGCGCCAGGTTATACCAGGTGCGCTCATTTTGGGGATCAATTTTGACGGCATCCAGTAAAGCCTGAAGAGCCTGTTCATTTTGTTTCGATAAATTATAAGCGACGGAAAGATTCAGCCTGGCATAATTCATCAGGGAATCTTTTTTCAATCCGCGCCGGTAATATTTTTCCGCATTGGCATAATCACTCTGTTTTAAATAGTAGTCCCCGATGAGGACATTCCCCACGGCAAAATCAGCCTGGTAGAAGTTATAGGATTCCAATTCGGATTTTGCCTTCGCAAAATCTTTTGAATAATCCGGGGGGATCTGGTTTTCCGGCATTGTAAGAAAGAGGTCTGCGGCTGCAATGCGAACTGCCCGGATATCATCCTTCAATAAAGGTGCAGCGGCATAGATCCATTGTTGTGACGGGAAATTGGCAAGGCTCCTCAATGCCCTGTATCTGATATTGGCATCGGGCATATTCAGACAATTCTTTAGAGCGTACAAACTATTATTGGTTTGGATATTACCAAGGTAGTTGGCCGCAGCAGCCTTAACAATATCAGGAACAGATGTATCACCCAGCAATTTGACCAGGTGTGTCTCACTATGCCCGTCAATCCGGCTTCCGGGAATAAGGTCTTCTGCAAAATGATATTTCCTGGTGGGACCGTACCATTTTTTTACAGCCTCTGAAGCCCATAAAGCCGTTTTGTTTTGATGGCAGTTATTACATGCATTGGGTGTACCGAATTGGACAGACAGATCGGGCCGTGGCACACGAAAAACATGATCATAACGGAAATCGATACCCATATAAAATTTGCCCGGCATATGGCAATTTTTGCACTCTGCACCGGTTGAACCGATCGGATGAAAAGTATGGGAAGGATTGTCGTAGGTCGTCTTTGCGTGACACTGGGCACAAAGCTGGTTTCCCGGGAACAATAATTTTGCCGTATGGGGTTCGTGACAATTCGTGCATTTTACCCCCTGTCGGAACATTTTACTTTCTGTAAAAGAAGTATAATTATAATCCTCATCATTTGCCTGTCCGTCGGCATAATAATGTTCTGTTGTAGGAATTTCAGGAATATAATTATCCATAATCGGCGCACCTGGTTTTGGATTCGGACCGATATCAGATTTCCGGGAATGACATATAGCGCAGGTATTTATTTCCGCAATCTGTCCAACATTTTTCTGATTCTGTAAATATGAACCGGATACTTTTTTCCCGGCCAGGTAATCTGATCCTTTTACATAATCAATATGACGCTGACCGGCGCCGTGACAGGTTTCACAACTCACGTTAATTGAACTGTACGTGGTGTGATAACTGTCGGAATCAATATTATAGTTCTTTTTTAGATTGGTACTATGACAACCCGCACACATTGTGTTCCAGTTTTGCGCGTTGCCCGTCCAGTGCAACCAGTTATGTGCCGGAATTTTTTGCCCGGCATACTGATGGTACCATTTTTTTTTGATGAGATCCCAGCTCACCCGCGAGGCCTGCATTCTGCCCTCGGGGAATTCAATAAGATATTGTTGAAGAGGATAATATCCAAATGTGTATTTTACTTCAAAATCATGATTTCTGCCGTCTTCACCTTCGGTATTAATAAAATATTTCCCGTCCTTTTTATAGAAATGACTGGTTACTCCATCGGCCACCAGCGTCTTATTATTAAAATCACCCGACACCGAGGAGTCATCGGCGGCCATCATTGCTTTGAAATGCCCTGATCCGGACCATGCGTTATATTCATTTTCATGGCAGCTTTTACATTGCTTGTCCCCCACAAAAGCATTAACGGTTTCCTGTTTCACACCGGCAGCATCCCTGGGTTTGCATTGCTGAACCAACATCGTTCCTAAAACGATAAAAGTAATAAAGGAAAAAACGATAAAATTTCTTCTGATATGCATATTTACAGGAAAGTAAATTTAATAACCGGTTGTAACAATATTACCACTATTTCAAATATACTTTTTTGAACATCGATTTTTCTTTACGTCAGAATAAACATCCAAAGAATGCCAATGAAGATTCGCTTAATTGACTTTATATATAGTTATTTCCAACACCGGTAGTAAAAAAAAGCTCCCTTACTGAAAGGGAGCGAAGCAATTCCGGCTATAAAACCAATCTCGTTAAAAAATATTATTTATTGTTCCATCATTTCCCACAATTTGGAAAGATCAGGGTTGAGAACGATCTGTATACGGCGATTCAGGGCTCTTCCCTCCTTAGTAGTATTTGGTGCAACCGGATTGTATTTACTCCTTCCAGCCGCGAGTAATCTGGTTGGATCAACCTTGTAACTGTCTCTCATTAACCGAACAATGGTATTGGCTCTTTCGGTGCTTAAGGACCAGTTATCTTCAAATTTAGCAGTGTGAATTTTAGTATCGTCAGTATTTCCAACAACATAGATCTGCACTTTTGGATAATTATTTAAAACAGAACTCAGTGGTGAAATGGCAGTTTTGGCTTTCGCACTAAGTGTGGCACTGCCCGGAGGAAATAATAAAGCCTCCGGAAGAGTCACATAGAGGAATCCGTTTTTAAACTCGACAGCAATACCAGAATCAGCCAGGGATGACAAACCGGCTATGATTTTTTCACGGATTTCTCTTAATGAAGTTCCCTGTTCAGCCAGCGCAGCATTTAACCGGTCCTGCCTGGCTTTCAGATCGTCTTTCAACTCGCGGTATGCCATAGCGTCTTTGCTCAGGGCAGCGTTCTGGCTTGTAAGGGTTGCAACCTGGTTGTTCAGATCAGAGATCTTTCCGTTTAATGAATTCGTTGTATTGGTCAGATTGGTGTTACAGGTGTTCAAATCAGCGTGCAATGTCTGATTCGCCCCCTGGCAGGCTTCAAGTTCTTTTTTGGCCTTGCAGGAACTGAATGCAATCAGTGTAACAAGGAGGATTCCGGTACATAGCTTTCTCATAATTGAAGATTTAATGTTATTTTAAATGGTTGTGTTCATGATTTGTTCAGCGAAAATTGTACCGGCAACATCTCATGCCTGAATATTACCGGAGTTCAAAAATCGACTAATTCCTTTAAGAAAGCTCATAATCAACCGTTTGTTTAACTATGTAACGGTTAAATGACCCCCAAACCGGAGGAATAGCTTTTAGTTTTCTTCTTTTCGACCAATAACAACGTTCACTGCCCCAACAGCAGGAAACATGGCGCTTCTGCCATTTGTCCTGGCAAACCATGTTTATCGGGGCTCCTTCATGTTGCCGGTCTAATTCACAATCGCCGGTTTTCATTTTAGTCTTTTTTTGTCAGCAGATCAAATTCCAACCAATATGCTGAACAAAATATTGCCCTGTTTATGGATAATCGGGCTGATCCACACGGTCCCTCTCAGGGTTTTGTCACAGGGAGAGGCGGGCAGAACGTTGCGGATTGTAAAGGCGAATGAACCGATAACGATTGATGGACTGGAAAATGAAAGAAGCTGGTCAAAAACCGGACAGGCTGACCAGTTCATTAATAAATGGCCCCTGGATACCGGTCTTGCAAAGCTTCAGACAAAAGTCCGGCTGCTCTATGACGATAAATTCCTGTATGTATTTGCGATTATGGAGGTCCAGGACAATAACCTGGTCATACAGTCTTTAAAAAGAGACATTAATCCTTATTACAGTGAAGGTTTCTCTATCGTGCTTGATCCATCCGGTCAAAAAGCATCAGGTTTCACATTCGGCGTAAATGCCAGCGGGGCACAGTTCGATGGTATCGCACAATATAACAGCGTATCATTTGAAATGGACAGCAAATGGTATTCTGCCACGCGTCGTTCTGAAAAATACTGGACCGCTGAACTGGCAATCCCATTCAGGACGCTTCGATTTCCGGCTGATAAATCCGCCTGGGGAATCAATTTTATCCGTAACGATATGCGCAACAATTGCTTTTCCACCTGGAACAGGGTGCCGGTTCAATATTTCGGCGCCAACCTGGGTTGCCTGGGCAATGCCGCTTTCGACGGAATTCCCAAAAAACCTTCAAACAATAATTCGTTCATTCCTTATATAAACACCAATATTACTCATGACAGTTCGACCAAAGTGAATTTCCGCGCAGGCCTGGATGCCCGGATCGCAGCTAGTTCATCCCTGAACCTCGCCGTCACGATAAACCCTGATTTCTCCCAGGTAGATGTAGATCAGCAGGTGATCAACCTGGACCGGTATAGTATTTTCCTGCCGGAAAAAAGATTATTCTTCCTTGAAAACAGCGATCTGTATTCCAATCTGGGTTCAACAAATATCCGGCCTTATTTCTCGCGTAAAATCGGGTTGACCGACTACGGACAACCCATTCCACTGATCGGCGGAGCCCGATTAAACGGATACCTGAATACAAAAACAAGAATTGAAGTTATGGACATGCAGTCCGGGAGACAGCAAAAAAGCTTTTATCAGAATTATTTTACAACGGTTATCGAGCGGCAGGTTCTGAAGAGATCCAATGTCCGTTTATATTATACCGACAGTGAATTTTTCGGTGATTCGGCATTCAAATCAGGATCGGCTGATACATACAACAGGGTGGCAGGAGCGGAATTTACCTATGTGGCACCGAAGGGAAACTATGATATCGGCGGTAAAATTTCAGGTGCCTTTACACCTTCTGTTACCGGTGACAACCTGTTCACCAACGTTAATGTAGATTATTATTCCACGCATCTGAATTTTTCAAGTCAGTTCAATCAGATCGGAAAAAATTACATCCCCGCTATCGGCTTTACCCCAAGACTGTACAATTATGATGCAGCCAGTAAAAAAACGATCCGGCTGGGATACTATGAAAATTCCAGCCATATTGAATATGACATGTACCCAAAAAACAAATCATACATCAATATGCTGGTTGCCGAATTCAATCCTTCCGTTTTTCTGAATGAAAATGACGGAAGTCTGAATGAAGCCGATCTGGGTTTTAAATATTCTATCCTGTTTGCCAACCGCAGAACATTTTATGCGGGATGGGTTCAAAAAATAATTAACCTGCCCTTTGAAACAAGTATTTTCAGCGGACTGGATAATTTTAAACCCGGTCCTTACAGGTTTGGATATCTTCAACTGGATTATGAATCCAATTTCCTGAAGCCTTTTTCGTGGAGTGTGAATACAGAGATTGGAAATTATTTTAATGGCAACCGGATTTCAGCCAC
>JGI1027J12803_100012661_pt1 | contig 21620 bp, 14 predicted proteins | sample IowNatreferecore_FD_12803 | JGI IMG/M metagenome (IMG submission 12803) | reverse complement strand
CCCGGTCCGCCGCTGGAGCGTCCGCGGCTCTGGGTTCCAAGCCTGAACGGAGAGAAGCGAATCCAGGTTTTTGACCGAGTGCCTCAAGAGCGCCTCTATGTTGTCTGGCCAGCTCCTGCGTACTTTCAGCCGGGCGATGCCGAGCTGGATCTGGCCTCACGAATTTTGTCCCAGGGTAAGAATTCTCGGTTTTACAAGACATTGGTTTATGACAAACAAATTGCATCAGATGTCTCGGCCTTTAATTACTCTTTGGAGATTAGCGGCGTATTTGGAGTGGTAGCCACTGCCCGTCCTGGGCATAGCTTGGCTGAAATCGAGAAGATCATCTACGACGAAATCGCTCGTTTCGCCCAAGATGGTCCTGAAGAAGAGGAGTTGATTCGGGAGAAAGTCAAGCAAGAGTTTGATTTCGTTAGCGGCCTGGAGCGTATTGGCGGTTTTGGCGGCAAGGCGGATCTTCTGAATCAGTACAACACCTTCCTGGGTTCACCGGATTTTTTCCAAAAGGACTACGATCGCTATCAGAAATCTTCCGCGGCCGAGGTTCGCGATGCTGTTCGGCAGTTTCTGCACACGCGTAACCGCTTAGTCGTGACCTTTGTACCTGAACAATCGGGTCGCCCTCAAATCACGGAGACAGACCGGAGCAAGATGCCCGGTCCCGGCAGCAAGAAAGAGTTTGAACCTCCAACCTTCAGCAGCAAGAAGTTGTCGAACGGACTCACTATCGTCGTCTCAGAGCGTCACGAGTTGCCCAAGGTGGTTGTGGGCGTGGTTTTGAAAGCAGGCGCAACAGCAGATCCGACTGAAAGACCGGGCGTGGCTTGGATGACAGCTGAGATGCTGGATGAAGGAACCCCGTCGAGGTCAGCTTTACAGATCCAGGCCGAGCTGGACCGCCTCGGCAGCTCGCTGCACACTACGGCCGGCTCAGAGAGTTCCGAAGTGAGTCTCGAAACTCTGAAAAAGAACCTTCGATCCTCGCTGCAATTGATGGCAGACTTGGTTTTGCACCCTTCCTTTCCTGAAGAGGACTTAGCAAGGCAGCGGAAGCAGCGACTGGATACCATTCTCCAGGAGCGCAATAACCCTGCCGTGATTGCTGGAAAGGTTTTCAGGTCCCTCTTGTTTGGGGAGCAGCACCCATTGGGGCGCGAAGCGGAAGGCAATGAAGCCTCCATCAAGGTCATCTCGCGTGCAGATCTCGAGAGATTTTACCAGTCGCATTGGAAACCAAATAATGCCGCCCTCATTTTCTCTGGAGATGTGAACTTAGAGGAGGCCGCCACTCTTTCAGAAGAGGCTTTGGGGCCGTGGCAGACTAGCCGAGTCCTCGAAACCAAGGTTCCGACCATTGAACCTCCGGCCACTACCCAGATCTATCTGGTTGACCGTCAGGATGCGCCTCAATCGCAGATAAGAATCGGCTCTTTGGGCCCAAAGCGGAAGGTAGAAGACTACTACGCGATTGAACTGATGAATGCGGTATTAGGCGGCGCTTTCACCAGCCGCCTTAATCTCAACTTGCGTGAACAGAAGGGATACACCTACGGTGCATTCTCGGGGTTTTCTTACGGGCGGCAGATGGGGTTGTGGGCAGGCAGGGCCGGAGTTCAAACCAAATTCAGCAAGGAGTCTTTAGCCGAGTTCGAAAAGGAATTCACTGAAATACAAGCGAAAAGACCAATCACTCCTGCAGAGTTGGAGATGGCAAAGTCTAACTTAACCCAGGGTTTTGCCCAGCGTTTTGAAACTTTGGCTAAACTCGTTCAGCATGTCGACGAGATGTTCTCGTATGACCTCCCCTTGGAAGATATATCCAGGTATCCACACGAAATCGAGAAGGTGACGTTGGAACAGGTGCAGGCGGCGGCCAGAAAGTACATCTCGGCTTCCAGAGCCGTCATCGTGGTTGTAGGTGATTTGAACAAGATCGAAAAAGGTATCCGCGAACTAAATCTTGGAACTGTGAACGTGGTTGATGTCGATGGCAAGCAGGTGAGATGAAGCCGGAGTAGTTGTCAGTTGTGCCAAAGCATACCAGCACTCACTTGTTTCCAGCAAAGTTCAAGCTTTGGTCAGCTGAGATAAGTCGCCTCTCTCGTTCGTGGGAGCTAGGTACGGTGCTGGTCTACTATGGTGCTGCCGATACTTGCACCGCTGCCGTGGAGTTCTCGCGCGAGGAAATTCTCAACAGGCTTACTTCCAGGGTACGCGTAACCGGCTCTTGAGCGGACGGCCGCTAAACTGAATGGTTTCTGGACTTTGACCAGCGCGCAGACCTCGCCTGCAATCCTCCTGACCTGAAGAAGTCGACCGCTACGTCCTAACAAACTGCTGTTTCGGTCTGGTGCCAGCACTTTAGTAGAGTCGCTACCAGTCCAAAGCACAGGTCTATGCGGCCAGCTGCCTTGGCCTACCTTCAGAACATCAACTGCTCGAACGTCTTGATCTTCAAGCGTCGGATGGGCGGTTCCTCCCTGCGGTTGCCTGGCATCCGGCTCTAATCAAGTCCTTTCCCTGCCAGGAGAGCAACTTCAACCTTCTCTTTTGTTATAAGGATTTGAGGCCGCCCGTCCGAAATGATAGAGAGTCGGGTGCCCATCCAGGCCTGATTCCCTGAGCGGAGATCCCATAAAGAGGGTTCCATGAAAATCTTGATCGCCGAAGATGATGCGATATCGTGTGTAGCACTGACGGAATCTTTGAGAAGGCTGGGTCACCAAGTCTTTACGGCCGACAACGGCAGGGATGCTTGGGGAGTCTTCCAGGAGCAGAACGTACAGTTACTTATTTCTGATTGGATGATGCCCTACATCGATGGCCTTGAGCTTTGCCGAATGATCCGTTCAGAGAATCGAAACCGATACACCTACATCATCCTGCTGACGGCACTTGGGGGGAAGGGAAGCTATCTGGAGGGAATGAAGGCGGGCGCCGACGATTTCATTACCAAGCCTTTTGATGCGGAGGAACTTGAGGCGCGTTTGCGAGTAGCAGACAGAATTCTCAGCCTGCAGGCTGAGGTGAAACAGCTTGAGGGGTTGTTGCCGATCTGTTCCTATTGTAGAAGGATTCGTGACAGATCGAATCATTGGACGGGGCTCGAAGAATACGTCGCCAAACAGACAGATGCTTCATTTAGTCACAGTATCTGTCCTGATTGTTACGAGTCTAAGATGGTTCCAAACCTTGAGGAGCTCAAAAGGGGACAGCAATAGATCCAAGGTCATCGATCAAGGTCGAAGTGTTAAGCTCTGCTGGGACATCGTGAAGAAACTCAGCTTCGTTGGCTAGCTTGGCGAGTATTAGATAAGAGCTAAAGTGCAGCTGTCCGCCATACTGAACTGCGAAATCCACCGACCTGTGTTCACTTTCTTCCGAGACTGTCTAACATCATCACCTTTACGACATTCTGACCCGGTTTAAGCCAGAGTAGACTTTACGGCCTGATCGTGCGAGCCGGGCGCGATGCATGCACGAGCTAGAATCCAAGGTTGGGAGTTCCGGAGCCGCCAAGTGACAGGCACACTTCAGAACAATTCGCTTCCATCGGCGCTGGAAGCTCGCGTTGAACATCTTGAGGGGGTTAATCGCTGGATATTGGATTCCCTCGACATGGTCGCCAAGCTGGGCGAGCTTCAGAGCAGTCTGATTTTTGAACATGATGCGGCCACTATTCTGGCATCAGCTCGATCCCATCTAAAGCGTCTCATGCCTTTTCGGGCAATGGCCTTTCTTATGGTCGAGGACTCGGGCTCAGATTTCGTTCTTACAACGTGTCAACCTGTATCTGACCGTGAAAAGATCGAGAGGGAAGTCAATCTCCAGATCGCGGAGGGAACCTTTGCGACCGCGCTCAATCTGAATCGCGCCGTGATGGTGCCAGCACGGCATTTTGGGCAGACTGTGGTATTTCACGTCCTTTCAACGCGCTCAAGCGTTCTCGGAATGTTCATCGGAGTCTTGGAGGAAGAGGGACTGGATGTTACCGAAGTGTCCAAGAGCCTTCTATCAATTCTGATCTTCAACATAGCCTCTGCGCTAGAGAGCTCAGCGCTCTATCGAAAAATCAAAGACCACACCCGCGATCTGGAAAAGATTGTCCAAGAACGCACCCAACAGCTGCAAAAATCCAGAGAATTGGCAGAGGCAGCCAATATCGCCAAAAGCCAGTTTCTGGCCAATATGAGTCACGAAATCCGCACACCCATGAATGGTGTCATCGGAATGACTAGTTTGCTCCTCGAAACTGAGCTCAGTCCCGAGCAACGCAAGTTTGCTGAGGCCGTGCGTAGCTCGGGTGATGCGCTCCTAACCGTGATCGATGACATCCTCGATTTTTCGAAGATCGAAGCGGGCAAGATGGAAATCGAAGCCATCGATTTCGATCTCCGGGTAGTTGTTGAGGAAGTCGTCGAACTGCTTGCCGAAAAAGCACAGAAAAAGAAGCTGGAACTCGCGTGCGACATCCGGCAAGACGTACCCTCGGCCTTGCAAGGCGACCCCGGGCGATTGCGCCAGGTCCTGGTCAACCTGGTCGGGAACGCTGTCAAATTTACCGAGCAAGGTGAGGTTGTAGTCGAAGTTACTCTTGCAGGGGACAGCAGCAAAGTGACTCCTGTGTCGACAATGGCGGAGAACCGGGAACCAGAATCTCTGACGCCCTACTTTGCCGACCGAACTAATGAAGAAGAGGCGCTGACCCTCAGTTTGGAAGAAGAGATCATTCCCAAAGACTCTCGGGGAACACTTCAGCAGGTCACCAGTCCGTACGAAACCTGCGAGATCCGGTTTGCTGTCCGAGACACAGGGATCGGAATCCCTCTAGAGAAACAGAAAGTGATTTTTGGCGCATTTGCTCAGGCAGATGGCTCAATGACACGCAAGTACGGTGGAACAGGACTCGGACTCACGATTTCCAAGCAACTTACCCGCTTAATGGGTGGTGAAATGGGGGTTAGCAGTCAACCAGGCAAAGGAAGTGTCTTCTGGTTCACGGTTCACCTAAAGAAGCAATCAGCGTTCACGACACCCCTCGCTAAACCCGCCTCTGATCTTAAAGGCCTGCGTGTGCTGATAGTTGATGACAACACCACAAATTCCAACATCCTCCTTCATCAGACTACATCATGGGGAATGCTTGCCCAATCTGCCGAAGACAGTCCCCAGGCTTTGGAGATGCTGCGTGCCGCCGCCGAACGGGGCCAACCGTACGACCTGTCCATCATTGATCTTCAAATGCCAGGCATGTCTGGTTTCGACTTGGGTCATGTTATCAAGTCAGACCCCGCGATTGCTTCAACCCGGTTGGCTCTGCTGACTTCCTTCGGCGTGAAGGGTCATGGAAAACAAGCTTTGCAAAGCGGGTTCGCGGCCTATCTAATGAAACCAGTCAGGCAATTACAGCTTTATGAGTGCCTTGCCACCTTGATGGGCAGCACCGCCGCACCAGAAGAGGGTACCCGAAACGAAGGCACAACCCAACTTCTCGTTACCCGTCACTCGCTGGCTGAAGCCAAAGCAGCTCGCGGCCGAATCTTGTTGGCAGAAGACAATGAAGTCAATCGTCAAGTGGCACTCAGTCTTTTGGAACGACGGGGCTATCGGGTCGATACCGTGAGTAATGGTCTTGAAGTGCTGGAGGCACTGGGACGGACGAAATACGCAGTCGTACTCATGGATTGCCAGATGCCTGAGATGGATGGATTTGAAACGACCCAAGCCGTTCGTGAGAGCGAGAAAGCCAGCGGTCAACACATGCCCATCGTTGCGCTAACGGCCCATGCAATGCAAGGAGATCGGGAGCATTGCCTGTCGGTCGGCATGGATGGGTATGTATCCAAGCCGATTCGAGGAAAGGAGCTATTTGATGCTATTGATAGGGTGACTCTCCTTAACCCTACAGCAAGCGGCGAGGCGGCTGAAGACCAAAAACCCGAAAATGAGAGTGCAGAAGGGTTCGACCCAAGCGGTGCCCTGGCCCGTCTGGGTGGCGATCTCGACTTGTTTAGAAGACTGGCAAAGCTCTTCCTCAAGGACTCTCCCCGCCTCCTTTCTGAGATTCGGGATGCCCTGTCGACGGGAGATAATCAGACAGTTGAGCAGACAAGTCATAAGCTGAAGGGATCCGCCGGATATCTCGGCGCAGGTTTTGTACAGAAGGCGGCCTTGAATTTGGAGATCTTAGGTCGAAACCATGATCTTTCAGCGGCCGAGACTGCGTGGAAAGAGCTAGGCGAAGCGGTTCAAGAGTTCAATCTAAAGCTGGAGGTTGTCATTGAGGAGGAAGAGAAGTGAGGGTTTTGATCGCTGAAGACGACCCGGTGTCGCGCCGAGCTCTTGAAGCAATTCTACTGAAGTGGGGTTACGAGGTCGTGACATGTTCAGATGGCTCGGAAGCTTGGCAGATGCTTCAAAGCCCGGAGTCGCCCCAATTGGCGATTCTCGACTGGATGATGCCAGGAATGGATGGTGCGGAAATTTGCCGGGAGGTGCGTCGCAGGCAGAAGGTTCCCTATGTTTATCTGGTGATGTTAACGGCCAGGAGTCAAAGGGAAGACGTGTTACTGGGATTGGAAGCCGGAGCGGATGATTATCTGATTAAGCCTTTTGACAGCCTCGAACTGAAGGGGCGCTTGCGTTCGGGGAGGCGAATTCTCGACCTCCAGACAGAACTGATCTCTGCCCAGGAGTCCCTACGCTTCCAAGCCACGCACGACCCGCTGACGGGCCTGTGGAATCGCTCAGGGATTTTGTCGATCCTAGACCGCGAACTGGCTCGGGCTGGTCGCGTCGGCAGCAATCTGAGCGTTATTATGGTGGATCTCGATCATTTTAAGAACATCAATGATACGCTCGGGCACTTGGCCGGAGATATGGTTCTTCAGGAAACCGCCCGACGGATGCGGAACTCGCTGCGATCATATGATGAGATCGGTCGGTATGGCGGCGAGGAATTCCTGATTGTTGCTCCTGGATCCACCAGTGCAGATGCAGCCAAGTTGGGCGAGAGGCTATGTGGAACGATCTGTCAAGACCCTGTGGTCACCGGTGCCGACCGAACCATCAAGGTGTTTGCCAGCATGGGTGTCGCAGCAAACAACTCGTGTCCAGACGTAGACGCAGACAGGCTCTTGCGCATTGCTGATGTAGCCCTTTATCGAGCCAAGCAGCGAGGACGCAACTGCGTTGAAACGGCCTCGGCCGCGGACCTGGAGGTGCTCCCCTTGCGTTGAGGGGAGCAGATTTACGGCGCGTTTTGACTTCACACGGACATGCCAAGAACCGACCTTCTTCGGTCAACCCATCCTTTGCTCGATTTACGTTTGGACGACAATGCGACGAATCGAGCTGCGAATATGGCCAATAGCCAGAGCTGGAGCAGCAGACTGAGCTGCTCAAACTGATTTGGCGAGGAGAGTTTCTCTTGAGAGTTCTCATTGGTGAAGACGACCCCGTCTCCCGACGTTTGCTGCAGGCAGTTTTGCAGAAGTGGGGCTACGACGTCATCTGTTGTGCTGACGGTCTCGAAACTTGGTCGCGCCTTCAAGACACGGACGCTCCTGCAATGGCGGTTCTGGATTGGGTGATGCCTGGGTTGGACGGTCCGGAAATTTGCCAGAAAGTTCGCCAACTGGCCAGGCCCGAGCCTACTTACATCATTCTATTGACGGCCAAAGGCCGGAGCCAGGACATCGTTACGGGACTCGAGGCGGGGGCGGATGACTATGTCACAAAACCCTTCGACCTCGAGGCGCTGCGTGCCCGGCTTCAGACAGGATTTAGGACTCTCGAATTGCAGCGGAGCTTGGCCCATCGTGTCATTGAACTCGAATCCACTCTTCTCCAAGTCAAACAGCTGCAAGGTCTCTTTCCTATTTGCCCTTACTGTAAGAAAGTCAGAGACGATCAGAATTACTGGCAGCAAATCGAGGAATACGTTACCGATCATTCGGGTGCCCAATTCAGTCACAGCATTTGTCCAGGATGCTACGAAAGGATTGTGAAGCCGCAGCTTGAACAGCTTTATCCTGAACTGGAGTTATAGAGCATGAGACTCTTGGACTAGAAGGCTTGAATCAGCGCCTTTTACCACCAACAACCTGCAAGGCGGCCTTTCGGGAGGCACAGTAGCTGGCGCTTTGGAAAGAGCTCGAGAATTTGGGACCAATTGACTCCTGTATCCAGGACAACGGCGTTCTGCCGACGAGGAATGGGATGGCCAGTATGAAAATTGTGATCGCTGAAGACGACATTGTTTCGCAGCGTTTGCTTGATGCTGCCTTGCGCAAATGGGGATACGATGTTCTCAGCTGTGCCAATGGCCTTGAAGCTGATCAGATTCTTCGAAGTCCAGACACGCCAAGAATGGCAATTCTCGACTGGATGATGCCCGGGATGGACGGCGTTCGGGTTTGTCAACAGGCCCGTCAGCGGCGTCAAAGTAAGCCCGTTTACATCATTCTGCTGACAGCCAGAGGGCGCAGCGAGGATGTCGTCGCGGGTCTCGAAGCCGGGGCGGACGATTATGTGACCAAACCGTTTTACCCTGAGGAGCTTGAAGCCCGGTTAAAAGTTGGCTTGCGCATTGTCGACTTGCAGTCGCGCTTGGCGGAGCGGGTTTCCGAACTCGAGAGCGCCTTGTCCCGTCTGAAGCAACTCCAAGGCCTTTTGCCCATCTGTTCTTACTGCAAAAAGATCCGCGACGATCGCAACTATTGGCTTCAGATCGAGAGCTATGTTAGTGAGCATTCTGAGGCCCAGTTCAGTCATAGTCCCTGTCCCAAGTGCCTGCAGAAAATTGCAAGAGGTGAATTGTAGGTGCCTGCAAACGCACCTCGTTAACAAATTGTGTCCTGAGTCTCTTGATGAGAATCCTGATTGCGGAAGATGATCCTGTTTCGCGCCGCGTTCTGGTGAAGACCCTCCAGAAATGGGAGCACGAGGTTGTCGTCTGTTCGGACGGCGCACAGGCCTGGAAGTCGCTTCAGACGAACGACTCGCCACAATTGGCCATCCTCGATTGGATGATGCCGGAAATGGATGGCCTGGAAGTGTGTAAAGAGGTCCGCAGGCGAACCGCCGAGCCTTATGTCTACATCTTGTTGTTGACCGCCAGGAGCCAGAAGGAAGATCTTATCGCCGGGATGGAAGCTGGAGCGGATGATTACTTGACGAAGCCGTTTGACGCCCAGGAACTTAGAGTGAAGCTGCACGCGGGCAAACGGGTCCTTGATTTGCAGTCCGAGCTTATCGCGGCTCGGGAAGCCCTTCGCTTACAAGCCACCCACGATCCCTTAACTAACCTCAGGAACCGCGCAGCCATTCTGGAGGTTCTGAAGCAGGAGCTGGCACGCTCTGCCCGCGAGGACAAATTCGTCGGCATTTTGATGGCGGACGTTGATCATTTCAAACACATCAACGATACGTTCGGGCACCAGGCGGGCGACAGGGTACTTAGCGAAATGGCCGCCAGGATGATGTGCTCCATACGTCCTTACGATGTCGCCGGTCGCTACGGAGGAGAAGAGTTCTTGATCATCCTGCCAGGCTGCGACATGCACACGGCAACGATGGTGGCCGAAAGGCTAAGAGCTACTGTTGGCGAAGAACCGTTCGATCTGGGTACAAGGAAGTTGCTCATTACTTGCAGCCTGGGAGTTGTTTCGTCTTTTGATACGACTGAAGCAAAGATCGATTGGGTGATCGGACTGGCAGATTCGGCGCTGTATCAAGCTAAGAATGCGGGGCGGGACTGCGTCCGGTCGGCAACGGAGAATGAATGTACGTCGGAAGCACTCAATGGTGCAGGAGGACTTGGGCCGCAATCGTGACCAGGTTTAGGTGGGATAAAGCGAAGAAAAGCCCTATTTTAAGAAAGGAGCCTTGTGAATATTAATAAGAATCAGAAATGCGGTGCTGCAGGTCAATCCGAGGAATCCTCCGGAAATCGACCTGGACAGAAAGGTGTTGTTCCAGATGCCGAGAAGATTGACTGCAACATCCAACCCCACCGGTATTGCCGAAATCACCAGCAGGTAACTCAATCTGCTAGATAGAAATTCTATGTGCCGCACCAGTGGAAACAATGTGATCCCAACCAGCGATCCGAGGTAAACCGTTGTACATCGGGAACAAACTGGCAAAGTGACTCCACAAACACGGAAGGACCGGGCCGGATCTTGGTGACAGATAATCGAGCAGATCAAGGAAACGCTGGCGGCCAATCTGAAATAACCTGAATGCACCAACCAGGAAAAGCCCATCAGGAGGCCACACCAGAGCACAGACAGCAACAGCAGCGAAAAGTATAGACGCCGATTCATCAGGCTTTTTCTCTGAGGATCAGAAACGAACCTGAATATCCGGGCGATCTGCCAGATAGACAGTGTCTACAAAACGGACGACTCGATGCGCTAAATTCATTAACAGAGAATGGGTGCGGACACCGTCGCTGAAGAACCGAACTCCCTTCAGCAGCGTGCCGTCTGTCACTCCAGTTGCCGCAAAGACAATCCGTTTTCCAGGAGCCAGATCTTCTGTTGAATAAACTTTGTTAAGATCGTTGATTCCCATGCTGTGCATTCTCTCTGCCTGTGCTTGGTCCTTAATAATCAGGCGCGCTTGGATTTCCCCATTTAGACAACGGAGCGCGGCCGCGGTCAGGACCCCTTCAGGGGCGCCACCCGTTCCCATGACAGCGTGAACACCCGTCCCCCTTAGGGCGACGGTGATGCCTGCTGAGAGATCGCCGTCGGAGATGAGGCGAATGCGGGCGCCGGCCAAGCGAATGTCCTGAATGAGCTTCGAGTGCCGCTCCCGGTCCAGCACGATGACCACTAGATCCTCGACATCTCGATCGAGCCGTCTAGCAATGGCCCGTAAATTGTCCTTAACCGAAGCGTCCAGGTCGACGGCGCCTTTCGAGGCAGGACCCACAATTATTTTTTCCATGTAGCAGTCCGGCGCGTGCAGCAAGCCATTTTTTTCCGAGCTAGCCAGGACCGTAATTGCTCCAGGGCCGCCGGTTGCGCAGAGATTTGTCCCCTCCAGGGGATCCACAGCAATATCGACCTCATGTATCTCATTGCCAGCGGATTCCTTCATCCCAACCCTTTCTCCGATGTAGAGCATAGGGGCTTCATCTCGCTCCCCTTCACCGATGACTATGGTGCCGTTCATGGGAATGGTGTCCATGGCTTTTCTCATGGCCTCGACAGCTGCCTGGTCTGCGAATTTCCGATCGCCCTGCCCCATAGTTCTGGCGGTAGCGATGGCCGCCTCCTCCACAACTCTCAGGAACTCACGCGAAAGTTCTCTCTCCATAACGTGTTTGCCTCTCCGGCAGGACACTATCAAAAGACGGATTGTGCAGGTTTACCCTTTCGTATCACACCCAAGGAGGCGAAAAGGCGGACGACTCTCTTCCGTTTTCGGCTTCTCAGGAGAAGGGAGGCAGATCGCATCGCCGCGGCTTATCGGTACGCAGTCCTAGAGCATAGTCGGCTTGGATCAGTTTGTGAATTTCACGGGTTCCCTCATAGATCACAGCACCCTTGCAGTTCCGGTAGAGACGGCCGACGGGATATTCGTCGGAGTACCCGTACGCACCGTGAATTTGAACGGCATCTCCAGCAGCTCGTTCTGAGGCGACGGTGGCATACCATTTTGCCAACGAGGTCTCACGATTATTACGCTTGCCTTGATTCTTAAGCCAACCACATCGAAGCCAAAGCAGCCGCGAAGCCTCGTAGTCCAGAACCATCTGCGCAATCATCTCTTTGACCAGCTGATGATGGGCGATAGGCTCCCCAAAAGTCTTGCGTTGCAGCGCATACTTCCTGCTGGCGTCCAGGCAGGCTCTAATTAGACCTGTGGCTCCTGCAGCGACCGTGTAGCGCCCCTGTTCCAGCGCAAACATGGCAATCTTAAATCCTTCCCCCTCTTCTCCCAGCCGATTGGCCAGCGGAACTCGAAGATCGCTCATGGAGAAATATCCTGTGTTGCCAGCACGGATTCCCCACTTTTGTTTCAGAGTTCCGCTGGCAAAGCCCGGCATGTTCCGCTCGATGAGAAAAGCGCTTAATCCCCCATGGTCTCGCTGCTTCTTTTTTTCCAGGTCGGTCCACCCAATCACGAGAAAATTATCTGCAACATCGGCTAGAGAGATCCAGACCTTCTCGCCATTCAAGATGTATTCGTTACCGTCCCTACGCGCGGTGGTCTGAATACCCACCACATCACTGCCGGCGTCTGGCTCAGTCAAACCATAAGTTCCGATTTTCTCTCCTCGAGCCTGCGGAACAAGGAATCGCCGCTTCTGATCTTCCGTTCCCCAACTTAATAGCGTCAGGCTATTCAGTCCGACATGAACGGACATAATCACGCGAAGAGAGGTATCGCCGTATTCAAGTTCTTCGGAGGCAAGTCCCAGACTGATGTAGTCAAATCCGGCACCTCCGTACTTGGCTGGGATGCAAACGCCGAGAAGGCCCAGTTCGCCGAGTTTTGAAAGCAGAGACTGGTCAAAATAGTGGTTCACATCATTTTCGGCGATGACGGGTGAAACTTCCTTGGAGACGAACTCTCTGACCAACCGCTCAACGGCAAGATGATCCTCGGTCAACTCAAACTCAATCATGTGAGCACTTCGATCCTTAGTTTACAGCGGCACAGGATGCTAACGCCTAACCGGAAACGGCAGCAATGCGGGAATGGCCGTCACTAGGGCCACACCCTTGGGTTGCATATTTTACTCTCGAACCCGGTCAATGACAAAAGCGGAAAATGGTGTCAAACGGACCAAATTATCTGTCCTTCCAAACAGGAGGGCGTCTTTCGACGAAGGCTTTCAGTCCCTCGTGGGTGTCCTCGAGAGACATGAGATGGTTAAGGTAAAGATCCTGAGCGTTCTTCAAGGCGTCTTCAAAGCTGCGTCCTTCACTTGAACGCACGGCTTTCTTGATCATTTGAAGAACCGGCCCACTGTGACAGGCAATTTTTGACGCCGTCTCGAGGACCGACTCTTCCAACGTCTCGGTTGGAACAATTCGATTGATCAGTCCCAAAGACAGTGCTTGCCGCGCCTCGATAGTCTCGCCGGTGAGGATCAACTCCATTGCCTTCTTTTTGCCAACCAGATGAGGGAAGACAATTGCGGCTACAGGCGGGAAAACCCCGAGCTTTACCTCAGGCTGCCCAAACTTGGCAGTCTCAGCCGCAATCACCAGGTCGCAGCAAGTCGCCAGTTCGCATCCGGCACCTAACGCCGCGCCATTTACAGCAGCAATCGTCGGCTTGGCAATCTCTGCCATTGTCAGAAAAATCTGGTGGAAGGCCTCGAGGAGTTGAAACACCTTTTCTGGTGCGTGATCAGCTATATCGATACCTGCACTAAAGATCTTGCAAGCAGAGTTGACAACGATCACCTTCGTGTGTTCTTCGCCATGCACTCTCTCCAGTGCGTTGCTGATCTCCCTCATCATGTCGATGCTCAAGGCATTGACCGGCGGACGGTTTAGAGTGATCCGAGCGTATCCGTTCTTTCTTTCAAAGAGGATGAAGCTCATTCGGTTTCATGTCCTTAAAATGAGGAGTAAGGAAAACTTGGGGTGGATGACCCGTCTTGGTACTCGCTAAGTATTTCGTCCTGAGCTGGGCTGACCTTTAAGAAAACCAAGCGGAAGCCTTGCTGTTCGGATCGATGCCGGTTCGCAAGAGGCAAGGGTCGACGTGCACCGTGTTTACAGCCTCACGGTTGATGGAGAGATCTTAGACACGCGGAAAGGAAGACCACAATGACAGCCAAGGCAAAGTTGATACCCAGCCATTTCTTTCGATTGGCCTGGAAGGCTGCCCGCTTGGGATTCGAAGAAGTGAGACTTGTCGCGATCAGGAACAAAATCAGCGCCAACGTTACCTTTGCGACATAGAGGTATCCATAAGGAAAGAGCGACGTCTTCCACAGCAGGTGGGTGTTGTAAAGACCCGAGAGAAGAATACCACCAATAGCGCTGTGTGTGAGAATCTGAAGCCGAGGTCTGAGATCCTTCTGCAACAGACTTCTTGCTTGCTCACTTAGACCTGTCAACGAGGGAACCAGAACAAATCGCATAAGGACGGTAGCCCCCACTGCGGTGATTACCGAAAAGATGTGAAGCCAACGCATCAACAAGTTTATGACAATCACCACTATTCCTCTGCGCCAGAAATTGCGGAAATCTGGTTACCGGCGGCCTCGTATCTTAGCACAAGGCGGGAGAAATGGCTGGAAAAAGAGTCTGGAATCTCGTAGCTTCTCTTTCACCGGTGCGTCACAACAGGTTCGTAGGATGTGAGCTACGAAAAGCTTCTCAAGATGGACGAGAAAATCAAATACGGCGTTTTCGCTCTCTATTTCGTGTTCGTAATCGTCCTCGGCTACTGCTGTTATCCAGGTGCATCAACTTGTGAAGAAGACACCCAGATTTACTTGCCCATTCTTCTCAGAGCGCAAGATGGCTCGCTGTTGAAAAACGATCTCCTCACCCGGTATCCTCACACAGCGTTTACGCTATACGATGAGTTAGTGCTGTTCATCAGCAGATCCTTCGGGTCGAGTCTGACAACAGGACTGACAGCATTGCAGATTATTTCAAGGTGCCTGTTGCTTGCCAGCTTCTTTCTGGTCTTCACCGCTCTGGAGTGCCCCCAAGAAGTCGCTCTGGGGCTCGCCGGCCTCATGATGATGGGCGGAGCAATTCCTGGCGTCCAGATCCTGATTGTTGAGTTCGAGTCTGTCCCTCGTGGTATTGCCTTTTCTCTGACTCTGCTGGCCTTGGCTTTCATCGCTCATCGAAGAGTCCTGGAAGGCACTTTTCTTGGTTGTTTGGGACTGTTGGTTCATCCGACAACGACGTTGCCATTTTGGATTAGCTGGTCAACGATCTTGACCTCACGCAGGAAGGCGTTCTCGGCTCGCCGTGGTCTCAGCGCAGCCTTGCTTGTAGCGGCAGTTCTGTTGTTAGCCATTGTGGCATTCTGTTCATCTCCTGGCGAACAGGCTCGCTATTTCCTTCGACTGATTGATCCACCTTGGGAGCAGTTGCTCCGCCTCAGGGTTCCGTACGTGTTTGTTTCGGAGTGGAGCGAGCTTGACCGCTGTCTTCTTTCGTGGGCGGTCGTGATTTTGTGTCTTGCCTACTGGCGCTGCCGGCCAGTCATACCTTGGGTTCTAATTCGGTTTGTTGCTGTCACGGGGTTTTGGGCCGCCATCATGGTCCTGGCCTCATGGGTTCTTCTTGACCGTTTCAAGCTGGCCGCTTTCCCTCAACTACAGCCGGCTCGGGCCCTTATCTTCATGGTTGTGTTCACGCTGATATTGTCATGGACCGTTGCTGTGAAAGGCCTGGGGAGTTATCCGTTGAAAGCCGAGAGCCACCTATGGGCGCTTTCCGGTCTCTTCTTCGCCCTGGATAGAACCCTATTGTTTGTCCTGTGGCCCCTTCTGAGTCTCGAAGTGCTGAAGAACCTTTTCTTGGAGAGGGACTTGTTCAGTGATCGGCGGAGCTGGATTCGAGGATCGTGCCTCTGGACCCAGTTGTGTGTAGTTATTTATGTGGTTCTGGTAAGGCCTTTCGGACTGGAGTTCCTCTCATGGCGAACTGCAAAGGAGGTGGGTCTCGCAGTACTTCTAAATTTGGGACTTGGCATCGTTGCAACCAGAGGGTGGATTTCTCGCCCACTCCATCGTGGATCTATGCTAATTGTGACGGCTGTATTTTTTCTGGCTTTGTCCGGTGTCTTGCCAAAGCCTGCTGACGCGCCCGACCGGAGTGAAATTAGGGATCTTGCCGAATGGGCGAGGAAAACAACGCCCGTGGATTCCGTCTTCTTGTTTCCGGATGCTGATCGGGACAAATCGCCGGGTGTCTTCCGTTATTATGCTAATCGGGCCGTGTATGTGGATTGGAAATCCGGTGGACAGATCAACTTCTCTCGGGTGTTCGCCATGGAATGGTGGGAACGCTGGAAAAGCACAATGGAAAAGCGGCCGGCAAAGGTTCTGGAGCTGTCGCCGAACGCCTTCAACTTTGTCGTCACCCAGGAGCCGCGGTCAAGTCTGGCCCCGAAACTTGTGCACAAAAGCCAAACACTCCATGTTTATCGTATCCCCTAACTCCCTTTTATATCTGTAATCTGGTGGGCTTATATGTTTGACTTAGATTTCAGGTCGGGCGTAACATTCTGATCGACTAAAAGGCGCATTTTTGGGTAACGAATGGAGATATATTTTCCGATCATAGGAGTTGAATCACTGACGGTGGGACAGTAACAATTCGGGTTGAACCAGAGAGGGCACTCAATTGAGCGCCCTTTTGTTTGATTCGAGAACGGACGAATTGGCGATGGCGGTTTGCCAAAGCTGCGGACAAAAAATTAAGTGGTATCTTTTTCGAAGGGAAATCTGTCAAAACTGCTCGGATCACTGGGATGGCTTGCTAGCAAAAGTAAATGTGGCAGCGGAAGATTCGGCAACAGTTCTTGCCGTTGACGCGGAAAGAAAGTTTTACGATCTGGACAATTTGCTTTCTTCGATTCAAGTGAGAGAAGTTGCTCTTGAAAGGGGCGAAATCTTCTCAGATGTTTGGGTGACGCGGCCCTATCCAGCCAGATCCTTTGCAACTTCTGTCTTGCTTCATGTCGGAATGATTAGTCTGTTGTTTGGGCTGTCTGGATTCAAGTTCAGTCAAAATCTACCATTAACTCGAGCAGCCCTTGAGCGGGATTTCGATATCACCTATTACAAACCTACTGATCTGCTGCCTAAGATAACTTCTGCCAGTGACGGTCCCAAAGAAGCTGCGGGCGAAAAAAAGAATGTCAAGCCTCCCAAGGGAAGTACCGCATTCCATCCCACTCAGACGATTCAGTCGGCGCCACCAAAGCCAGACAACCCCGTTCAAACAATCATCCAGCCAGGGACGCCCGACGTGCAGATTAAACACGAAGTGAAAGTTCCAAATATCGTTGTCTGGAACGCCGAGGAATCGAAGGTTGAATCCATCGAGATTGCCAGCAAACAGATTTCGCAGGCGCTAAGTCGAAAGTCCGAAACGCCCCAGCTGCAGCCACCCGATCCCGAGAATGTTCAGAAGACAATCTCGGAGCTGACGATTGCCAGGAGTGAGGTGGTTAATCTAAATCCCAAACTCATGCTGCATCCAGGTGCTTCCCCCGACTGGAATATAGGTTCAGATTCGGGTAATCCGGGGCCTCTCATCAATGTGCCGTCCGGGCCGGTCGGAGAAGATCAGCTGCGGAACCTGGTCGTTCTCAGCGCAAATCCTGGGCTTCCGGGACCTGGTGGCATCAAAGTTCCTCCCGGTAATAGAACGGGAGCCTTCTCGATTTCTCCCGAAGGAAATCGAGAGGGTTCACCAGACGGAGTGGATGGCGGTCTCTTGGGTGGCGGCGTTCCAGGTGGCGGAGGAAGTGGGAAAGGGAATGGATTCGGTAGTGGCGGGAACATCGCTCAGATCCAAATCCCTGGTCTCTCGGTAAAGGGAGGGCCGAACAAAGCAACCCCTACCATTGCTGGTCCGGGGAAGAGGCCCCATTCCGCAGGTGGATTCAGCGATATGGTCACGATCGAAGATCCGGGAGAGTCCTACAACATTACAGTTGTGGAGGGAAGTCATGGCGGTGCTGGACTGGGTGTGTACGGGGTTCTGTCCGGAAAGAGAAACTATACCGTCTTTGTTCCGATGCCAGCTGGACGCTGGATCATGCAATTCTCTGAAATGGGGGAACATACAACTCAATCTGCACTGTCACCCGCCAATCCCGAGACTCAGTCTCAAATCCTGGTGACCGCCAGCGATCCGATCGTTCAGCCACGCCCGCTGCGCAAGGTTGACCCCGGAAGACCCGAAGACGAAGAGTTGGCTAAGCTCCGAGGTATGGTAGTACTGTACGCGATCATTCGCAAGGATGGAGGAATCGATAAGGTACGCGTCATTCGGAGTCTCAATCCAGCGCTCGACGAGCGCGCCATGGATGCCCTAAAGCAATGGAAATTCAAACCAGCTCATCAAGGCGAAAAGCCCATCGAGGTCCAGGCTTTGTTTGGAATTCCTTTCAAGGCTCAGATGAACAAGTAGGCTGGCCCCACCGCTTGACCTCACTTCCCACAAGACTCACCATCTCAAGATTCTCTCGGGACCGCCTCCTCTTCCCGCCTAAGGGCGCTGTGTTTGCATCCGTAGAGGAAATAAATCAGCAGTCCCACAGCCAGCCAGACGATGAAACGGATCCATGTGAGCAGGGGTAGGCTTAGCATGAGTAACAAGCAGAAGAAGATCCCACACAGAGGAAACCAGGGGACCCAGGGAGTTTTGAACGGACGCACCCGCTCGGGCGAGGTTCGCCGCAGGACGATCACACCCGCGGATACGAGGATGAAGGCGAACAGGGTCCCGATATTGGTGAGTTCAGCCGCTGACCCGATATCAATAAACATGGCGATGACACTCACAAACACTCCTGTCCATATGGTCGTGATATGAGGTGTGCGGAAACGGGGATGAATGCGAGCGAAGTACTGTGGCAGCAGACCGTCTCTTGCCATGGCCATGAAGATGCGAGGTTGTCCGAGCTGGAAGACCAGTATCACCGAGGTAATTCCCGCTAAAGCACCGGCACTGATGACTGCCTCAACCCAGGGTTTACCTGAGACCTCCACAGCCGTCGCGATAGCAGCGGCATCATCCGCGAAAGCGGTGTATTTCTTCATCGCGGTTAGGACTCCGGAAACTCCAATATAGAGCAGAGTGCAAATAATCAGAGACGCCATCATGCCAACCGGAAGGTCCCGCTGTGGATTGCGTGTCTCCTCGGCCGTCGTCGAAACGGCATCAAAGCCTATAAAAGCAAAAAACACGATGGCCGCGCCGCCCATCACTCCTGTAAAACCGTTCGGCATGAAGGGATGCCAGTTTGCCGCAGGATTAACATAAAAAGCGCCGAAAGCGATAAAAAAGATCACGATCGACGTCTTGAGGACGACCGCGGCAGTATTGAATCGCGCGCTTTCTCGAATCCCGAGCACCAACAAAACCGTTAGGAGTGCCACGATAAAGAACGCTGGGAGATTTAACGCGACAGGATGACCAAAGCACATCGGAATGTGAGTGGTCGAGTAATTCGTCAGATTCGTCGCTGCCTGCGTGAAGTCGGCCACGTCGTCAGGTGAGAGTTGGAGTTGACCCTGTTGATAAAGGCTCAGCTTTTGAGCCTTCTGTACCCAAACATGGGCCGTCCCATAGTCCTTAACAAGCCACAGTGGCAGCTTGATGCGCGCCAAGCTGTAGAGCAATCGTCCAAAGAAGTCAGACCAGCTTACTGCAACTCCGATATTGCCTACGGCATACTCCAGGATTAGGTCCCATCCGATAATCCAGGCAACAAATTCTCCTAAGGTTGCGTACGAGTAAGTGTAAGCGCTTCCGGACACGGGAATCATTGACGCCATCTCTGCATAACAGAAGGCCGCAAAGGCACACGCGGTTGCTGCCACAAGGAATGAAATAACGATTGCCGGACCCGCCGCAGCTCTGCCGAGATGGAGAGGAGTGCCTGAGATCCAGGCATGGATGAAATTGATAACCGGGGTTTCGATCGCGCTATGAAAACTCTGACCTGCTGCAGCAGTGCCGGTTAGGGCAAAAATGCCGGCTCCGATGATGGCTCCAATGCCCAACGCGGTCAGGTCTAGTGAAGTCAAGGAACGCTTCAGCGTGCGTTCAGGAGCCTGGGAATCTCTAATCAGTCTGTCAGGACTTTTTGTCTTGAATAGGAATGCCTTCATCCTGCGGAATCAATGGGAAAAGGGTGCGAGTACTAAACCTTTTTTAGGTCAGCATACCTGAGCACCAACTTCTTAAGCCCGTAACCAGGAAAACTGACGGTCAGCTTGGAGTCTTCTCCTTCACCTTCACATCGGACAATCATGCCCACTCCGTATTTGGGATGCCGCACCTGGTTTCCGTGCTTGAATCCCCTTTCTGCAGGAGCCTGAGCCCCCGCTGCGGGTGCCAAGTCAATCTGTTTGCCGCGTTGTTTATAGAACTCGCGAATGCTTTCGAGGGTATTGTAGGCGGGCCCTTGGTAGGTTGTTGCCTTTCTTCTAGCGTATCCGTTCGCAAGATGTTCGATGAGGTCGGAGGGGATCTCGCCGATGAAGCGCGAGGACTCGGTCTCACTCAGGCTTTCGTTGCCCAGAAAGCGTCGGAACTTAGCCCGCGTGAGCATCAGTTTTTTCTGAGCCCGAGTCATGCCCACATAACATAAACGGCGTTCTTCCTCTATTTCTTCCGGGCTCGAAGCCGAACGGCTGTGCGGAAACAGACCTTCTTCCATCCCCACGATGAAGACGACAGAGAACTCAAGTCCCTTAGCGCTATGAAGTGTCATGAGGGTTACTCTGGCTCGCGCGTCGTAGTCATCTGTGTCTGAAACCAAAGCGGCATGGTCCAGAAAATCGCCCAGACTTTCACCGCGCTGTTCGCTATCTTGGGCTGCGTTTACCAGTTCTTGCAAATTCTCGATGCGTGACAGCTCCTCTTGAGTGCCTTCGCTCTCCAACCACGCCACGTATCCTGATCTGTCCATAATTTGTCTGACGAGCTTCGGCAGAGGCAGTTGGCGTGCTTCCTCTGCAAACTCTAGAATTCGGTCACGAAATTCTGTCAGTGCATAGAGCGTTCTGGCAGGAAACATCTTTTCCTCGAGGGCCGTCAAAATCGTTTCCCAGAGTGACAGTCCCCGCCTGCGGGCCACTTGTTCCAGAGTATCCATTGTGGTCTTCCCAATTCCGCGTGGCGGCGTGTTCACGATCCGAGCCAGACTGATTGAATCGCGAGGATTCCGACACATCTTTAAATAACAGAGTAGGTCTTTAATTTCTGCTCTTTCATAGAAACTGAAGCCGCCCACTATCGAATACTTGATGGTACTGCGGCGGCAGGCCTCCTCGAACAGACGTGACTGGAAATTCGTGCGATAAAGCACAACCAAACTGTCGTTGGGGTGCAAACGATGATGGGAAAGGATCTGTTGTGCGACAAAAAGAGCTTCATTCTCAGCATCCGGGGCCTCGTAAAGAGTTACCAACTCACCACCGGTTCTCTGGGTCCAAAGCGACTTTCCTTTGCGCGCCTCATTGTGGGAAACGACGGCGCCAGCGGCATCCAGAATAATTTTAGTAGAACGGTAGTTCTGTTCTAACTTGATAATCTCAGCCTGAGGATAATCTTTTTCAAAGCTGAGGATATTCTGGATATCTGCTCCTCGCCAGCCGTAGATAGACTGATCCTCGTCGCCGACCACGCAGAGGTTCTGTTGCGACTGGGTGAGATGCCGAATCAATTGATATTGGGTGCGATTAGTGTCCTGGTACTCATCAACCATGATATAGCGGTACTGCTCATTGAGGCGCTGTCGCACCGGTGGGTGAGCCTCGCAAATTTCTACAGTCTTGAGCAGCAGGTCATCAAAATCCAACGCATTGGCTTGCTTCAATTTCGTCTGGTACAGCTCGAAGACTACCGCAATCTTTTCCGTTTTAGCATCGTATG